>Ga0070741_10002908_pt1 | contig 44244 bp, 53 predicted proteins | sample Coa_R1_4_FD_66440 | JGI IMG/M metagenome (GOLD analysis project Ga0070741, IMG submission 66440) | Surface soil microbial communities from Centralia Pennsylvania, which are recovering from an underground coalmine fire - Coalmine... | ecosystem: Environmental > Terrestrial > Soil > Unclassified ... | reverse complement strand
GCCTTCCGGAAGGCATAGTTCAGAGACCGAAAGGAGGTGAGATCGAATGAAGCGCTTCCTGATGGGTTTCCTGGCGATCGCGATGCTGGTGGCCTTTACGGCTCCGTCGTTTGCAGGCGAAGAGAAGAAGGAAGAGAAAAAGAAAGGCGGCAAGCTCATTGAGCAGATCTATGCCGACGACATGAAGAAAGGCGAGAAGAAGGACGAGAAGAAGGGGAAGTAATTGAACGTGTGAGGCGAGGCTGGTTCGCTCGAGGGGGTTGTCGTGCTGCGGAGACCCCTCGAGCGACCGGCTCACATTCCTGTCGAGTCGAGAAACACCGCCTGCAGCCCGACGATCGTTTTCCCGTCCCGGATCGTTCCATCCCGAATCTTCGCAATCGCCTGCTTGAGCGGCATCTCCACCACCTCCAGCACTTCGTCGCGGTCGAGTTGCTGTCTGCCGCGGCTGAGTCCCGTGGCTTTATAGATGTGGATGACTTCATCCGCGAAGCCCGGGGCGGTCCAGATGCTCGACAGCAGTTCGAACGACGACGCGCGATAGCCGATCTCTTCTTCCAACTCGCGCGCGGCGCAGTCGCGCGGGTCCTCGCCCGAATGCAGCTTACCGGCGGGAATCTCGTAAATGAATCCCCCGGTCGCATGCCGGTACTGGCGGATGAGCACCACCGTCCCGTCTTCTTTCAGCGGGACGACCGCAGCGGCGCCGGGATGGCGGATCAGTTCCAACTCGACCGACGCGCCATTGGGAAGCATCACCGTTTCCAGATTGAGGGTGAGCACCCGTCCTCTGAAAATGGTTTTCACGTTTTGTCCGTCGCCTGTCGCCTCTCCCGCTTTGCCCATAGCCTCTCGCCTCGCGCCCGCACAAGGCTACGCCTTGCGCTTGTAGAACGGCGGCCGGACGACCGCGGCGGGCACGGCCTTGCTCCGGATCTCGATCAGGAAGGTCGAGCCGGGAGTCGTGTATGTCGGCGGCACGTAGCCCAGTCCGATGCCCTTCCGCAGCAAGGGAGAAAAATTGCCGCTGGTGACCTCGCCGATCGGAGCGCCTCCGGACCGGTCGAGAATCTTGCATCCATGCCTCGGCACCGCCCTTTCCAACAGCTCGAAGGCTACAAGCCGGCGTGTCGGTCCCTCGGCCTGTTGTTTCGCCAGTCTTCCCCGTCCCACGAAGTCGCCCTTGTCGAGACTCACCACCCACTCGGCTCCCGCCTCGATCGGCGTCGTCTCCTCGCCGATATCGTTACCATAAAGCAGATAGGCCATCTCCAGCCGCAGCAGATCGCGCGCGCCCAGGCCCGCGGGCTTCAGACCTTCGGGACGTCCTGTCTCCAACAGGTCGTTCCAAACTCGGGCGGCGGCATGAGCCGGCACATACAACTCGTACCCCAGCTCTCCTGTGTAGCCGGTCCTGGTGATCAAGCAGGATATCCCGTTCAAGACGGCGTCCAGACAATGCCGGGGGTTGAGATTCGCCACGCCCGCGGCTCCCAGTTTCTCCAAAATGGTCCGTGAAGCTGGCCCTTGGAGGGCGAGTTGAGCCAGTTCGCCGGATCGGTCCCGCACCGTACACCGTGGCGCGGTCGCCAGATGGTCGCGCAACCAAGCCGCGATTTTTTCCCGATTGGACGCGTTCACGCAGAGCAAGAACTCGTCCTCTTTCAACCGGTACACGAAAATGTCGTCTTTGATTCCGCCCTCCGGATTACAGACCATCGAATAGTGAGACTGCCGGATCGGCAGCCGGGCAAGGTTGTTCGTGGTCATCCGTTGAAGGAAGGCGAGTGAACCGGCCCCCGAAACCTGAAGCCGCCCCATGTGACTGACGTCGAACAGGCCGGCTCTGCTGCGGACCGAGTGGTATTCGTCCACCACACCGGTGTAATGGATCGGCATTTCCCAGCCGGCGAACTCCACGAGCTTGCCGCCGCCGGCCCGATGCGCTTCATAGAGCGGAGTGCGATTCATGGGGCGATCCGTGCTCACCACCGGAGGGAGACATCTGCGACCTCATCGACGCCGGCTAGCGCAGTCCCAACAGTTCCACTTCGAACGTGAGGGTTGCGTTCGGCGGGATAACGCTGCCGGCCCCGCGCGCGCCGTAGCCCAGGTCCGGAGGGATGATCAGTCTGCGCTTGCCGCCCACCTTCATGCCCTGCACGCCTTCATCCCATCCCTTGATCACACGCCCCGCGCCGACGCGGAACGAAAAGGGCTCGCCGCGGTCCCGCGAGCTATCGAATTGTTTCCCGTTTTCCAGCCAGCCGGTATAGTGCACCGTCGCGGTATCACCGAGCTCCGCCTGGCGGCCAGTGCCGACGACCAAATCCACGTACTTGAGGCCGGATTCCGTCGTGACTTCCTTCCCGACCTCCTCGCCTCCGCCGACCGCCATCGAGACGAGCGCCAACGACAGGATCAGGACAGACCAGAACGTTCTCATGATTGCTCTTCTCCCGGATGGACGTTGACATGATGCGCGGACGCCACGGGCGAGGGGCGATGGCGAGGCATGGTCACGAGTCAGGCTCGGAAAACAGCGCGACGCTGGCCGTGTATCCGTGCAGGAAATTGCTGCCGCCGACCGGTCCGATCTCCCCCTGAGCGAAGAACCCTGCGATCGGGATGTCCCCCAGCCGTTCGCGCAACACGGAGACATCGTGGTGCGGCCGGCCGAACAGCCCTTCTCCCCGCCCGCAGCAACTAAAGAGCAGCGCCCCCAGCGGGGCTTTCCGACGCTGCGTCCGATAGGCGGCCAGCAAGAGGTTGAGGTCTTCATGCGCCGACTTGGCGTCCCGCAGATGGAACTGGACGGTTTGGCCCTCCTGCACGATATCGCCGACGGCGACGGCTCCCGTGCTCTGATCCGCACCGATGAGATTCCGAACGAGAAAGTCCCCGCGCTCGAAACGATTTCTGTGTTCGTCGATCACGATACCCAGGTGCAGCGCCCGTTGCGCGATCTGGCGCTCCTCGCCGGAGATCGACTCGAACAGCGCTTGCAGGCGCTCCAGCGCGGGAGCACCGCCCAGTTCGTGGATGACGTTGTGTTCCGCCTTGGTGACCACGTACCGGTCGCCGATCGGACGGCATCCCTGCGAAATCACCGTCCCGATGGACACGGGCCCGGAAAGAGCGACGCCCACGAGCCCGCCGTCATAGACATCGTCGCCGAGGACCATCCGATTCTCTCCGACGTCGTGTCCGCCCCCTGCTAGGCCGCCGATAGCGACCGCCCCCGGATACCGCTCCTCCAGCATCGCCAACACCTCTTTCATCGGAATCGAGAAAGGATCGGCCAGGAGTACGAACACCGGACCGGCGCCGATCGTCTGAGCGTCCGGCCAGCCACCGACCGAGAAGCGGTCGAGTTCCCGGGAGAAGCACAGCCGCAGGGGGCTCACGCGGACGCCTGGGAGGCGGGCAGCCCACAGCGTCACCGCCGGGTCGGTTTCAATCTCCTCTCCACCCGCGATCACTCCTTCCCCCGAGCATCCGAGCAACACACGCGGACCCGCTTCCTTGCGCACCGCCGCGCACAGCGACTCGGCCCGCGCCGAGTAGTGGTTGGAGAAAAACAGAAACGCCAGATCGATCGGGTCTTCGCCGATTTGCTGTCGCACCGCCTGCGCGACCGCCCGGCCAGCGGCCGCGGCGTCGGTCAGGCGGGACAGGGCGGAGGCAAACCGAAGTGTCGCAGTCGTGGTCAAAATCATCGTGCCAATGCGCGCTAGCTAGACATCGGGATTGACGCGGTCTCCCCGCTCCTTCATGAGCTTCTTGTAGTACCGCCACATATATGAATAATAGTCGTCCAGTTGCGCCAGCAGATAGTGGAGCTCGGTCGGATCTTGAGTTTCCAGGGCGCGGATCATCCTGGTCTTGAGGAACTCGGCGAAACCCTCCGTTTTCTCCAGGGCCGTCAACAGCCTGAGCCCTCCGCCGATCTGATAGTCGCCCATACGATTGCTCCCGCTTGCCGGCACCGCGGCAGCAGCATAGCGACGCCGCTCCTCAAAATGCAAGCTACCCGATCGAGGGGAAACGCATCTTATTGCGGGAGCGACAGCAGCGTCCGCAGTCGCGCCAAAGAAATGGCTTCAATTCGGCGATTGTCCCGCCCGACGACGGTTCGCGCCATCGTCAGTGCGTTCACGATGGCCTCCTCTGTGGCCTCCACCGTGGCCGTCAGCAATGGGTTCAGGTGGGTGTCCGCCAGGTGTATCATGGAGAACGTGGGCGCTTTCGGATAATGCGGGATGACGTTGGCGGTCGAGAACGCGAGCATGAAGTCGCCGCTGCCGTGCCGAGCCGTGGAGCCGGTTCTGGCCAGCCCCAACGCGGCCCGTTTGGCGAGCCGGGAGAGTTGGCGGCTGTCCAGCGGCGCATCGGTCGCGATGATCACGATGATCGAGCCTTCGCTGGCGCCCGGCTGTCCCTCATGCGCGACGGCATCCGACCCCTCCAGCGCACTCGACTTCTCGCTGAACGGCTCGCTTCGATCGTATAACCGGCCCACGGGGACGCCGGCGATGACCAACTCTGGGCGCCGCCCGTGGTTGGCATTGACCAGCACGCCGACCGTGTAACCGCCTTCCTCATCCGGCAGCCGTCTCGAGGAAGTGCCGATCCCTCCCTTGAACCCATACGACACCATGCCGGTGCCGGCTCCGACCGTGCCCTCGGCGACCGGACCGGTGGAGGCGTGGTCCAGCGCTTCAATCACGTCCTGCTCGGACACGTGCCGCCCCTGAATGTCGTTGAGGCGGCCGTCGTCGCATTCGGCGACGACCGGGGTCAGGGTGTCATCGGTAATGCCGATATCGGGATACCGGGTGATCATCCAGCTGATCACCCCGTTAGCCACGCGCGGCACGTTCAGCGTATTGGTCAGCGCGATCGGATATTCGAGAAAACCGGATTCCGCCACCCAGGCCAACCCTGTCATCTCGCCTGTGCCGTTGAGGACAAAGGCTCCGGCCGGCGCCTTCTTCCGCCAGACATCGTCGCGCGGGATGACGACCGTGACGCCGGTTCGCACAGGACCTTCGCCCGGCTTGAGCGGGCCCTCCCCTTTGATCAGGGTCACATGCCCGACCTTCACGCCGGCCACGTCGGTGATCGCATTGAGCGGTCCGGTCGGGTAGCGGCCGATGACGATCTGCAGATCTCTCGCCCGCGCGCGCGGCTCCTCCGCGCCGGTCCCGGAAGGCTCGGCGGTCAGACCTGCACTGGAGAGGGAACAGGCCGCCAGGATCGCGCCGACGATCACCGTCGTCATGCGGGCGAACACCATATGGCGGTGACGCATCACCATCTCCCTGTCGGTCGGTCAGCCCCGACGGTCCTTTCCGTCCGTCAAACGGGCTCGGCACTGCGGGCACCGTTCCAGCGCCGCTAGATCGATGATCCAGGAACTGTGGGGACGGGTCGCGGCCATGGTCCAGACCAGCTTGGCCAGGCAATAGGGGCAACGGAGCGCCGCGGTGAACCACGCGAACGTGGCCATGCCCAGGAACATGCCACAGGCGACCAGGGCCATGAACTGGCCGTCTCTTTCCGCGAGCGAAAAGAGGGCCAGGGTGAACGACCCGAAGGAAGCGCCGAACCCCCCGACGGCGACATAGAGCTTCCAGCCTTGCCCTGTCTCGATGATCCAGTTCATCTCTTCGGCAGTCGTTATGAACCGCCCGCTCACCTACGCATGATGAAAATCATGGCTGGACGAGGAGCAAAGGGCAAGGGGTTCAACTCCTAACTCTTCGCCTCCAGCCCCTAGCCGCGCACCTCATATCTCATATCTCGTGCGACGATCCCCGCTCCGGCACAATCACGTCCGTGCGCGGATGCTCGGCTTTGATGGCTGCCGCCAGCGAGAGCGCTTGTTTTTCTTCGCCGTGCACGACAAACACCTTGGCCGGCGCCGGCTTGATCGATCGGACATAGGCCAACAGGTCATTGCGGTCCGCGTGGGCCGACAGACCGTTGAAACGGACCACTTGCGCGCGGCGCGGCGTCGGCACGCCGAAGATCGGCACCACGTCCCAGCCCTCGACCAGCTTGCGCCCCAACGTGTGCTCGGCCTGAAAGCCGACGATCGCGATGATGTTGGCCTCGTCCTGGACAGCGTGCTTCAGATGATGCAGCACCCGTCCGCCCTCACACATGCCCGACGACGCAATGATGACACAGGGCCCCTTCATCGCGTTCAGCCGCTTGCTTTCGTCGACGGACGATACGTAGCGGATGTAACGCGCGGCGAATGGGTCGCCCTCCGCTGCAAACGTGCGGAGGGTCTCCTCGTCGTAACACTCCGGATGCCGGCGGAAAATCTCCGTCGCCTTGGAGGCCAGCGGCGAGTCGATGTAAATGGGCACCGGATCAATTCGTCCCTCGCGGACCAGTTCTTTGATCCGCATCACCAGTTCCTGCGTCCTCCCGACCGCGAACGCCGGCACGATGATCTTGCTGCGGTTCGTCTTGGCCCGGAGGAGCAGTTGCTCCGCCTTGGTTTTCAGCGAGTCCCCGACCTCCTCGTGGAGCCGGTCTCCATAGGTCGATTCGATAATCAGCACATCGCAGGCCGGTGGTACCGCGGGATCCCGGAGAATCGGCATACGCGGCCGCCCCAGATCACCGGTGAAGAGGACGGTCGTCGTGGTCCCGCGCGCCGTATACCTGAGCCGTATCGCGGCCGAGCCGAGGATATGGCCGGCATCGTGGAACGAGGCGCTCATTCGCGGGCCGACTTTGATCACATCGCCGTAGCGGGCACCCGCGAAACGCCGCACGATCGTCCGGACATCGTCGGCATCATAGAAGGGTCGGAGACACCGCCGCCCCCTGCGGCCTTCCTGTCGGTTGACATACTCGCAGTCGCTCTCCTGGATGCGGGCAGAATCCTCCAGCATGACCCTGGTCAGGTCACCGGTGGCGGGCGTCACGTACACCCTGCTAGCAAACCCGTGTTTAGCCAAGACAGGCAAGGCCCCGGAATGGTCGATGTGGGCGTGCGAGAGGAGGACCGCGTCCACCGCCTTCGGATCGAAGCCCAGAAAGCGGTTTTGCCGGTCCGCTTCCTGGCGGCGGCCTTGGAACAGGCCGCAGTCCAACAGGACGCGGCAACCGGGGGTCTGGACCAGGTGCCGGCTGCCCGTCACCGATCGTGCAGCGCCGTGAAAGGCAATGATCATGCAGTTGGGTCGATCCGGTGGCGGGCGGCGATCAAATCCCAGGCCTCCCGGGCCGTCTCGGCGTAGTGAAAGAGCGTGAGGTCTTCCGGACTGACCAAACCGTCCTCGACCAGCATCGACCAGTTGATGAGCCGTTCCCAGAACGCGCGCCCCACCAACACGACGGTGACGCCGGTCACCTTACCGGTCTGGAGCAATGTCAAGGTCTCGAACAGTTCATCCAGCGTGCCGAACCCGCCGGGAAAAGCCACCAAGGCCTTCGCGCGAAGCAGGAAGTGCATCTTGCGCAGCGCGAAGTAGCGGAACTGAAAGCACAGCGACGGCGTAATATACGGATTGGGCCGTTGTTCATGCGGCAGGGTAATGTTCAAGCCGACGGACTTCCCTCCTGCGTCGGCCGCGCCGCGGTTGGCCGCCTCCATAATGCCGGGTCCCCCGCCGGTGACGACGACAAAGTCGCACAAGCCGTTGACCTGGCAGGTGGAGGAGACCAGTCTGCCGAACTCGCGCGCTTCGTCGTAATAGCGGGCGAGCGCCAGACGCCGGCGCCCGACTTCCACCGCCTGCCGCCTGTCCGGGTCGTTCGGCCGCATCGCCAGGTCTGCCTCCGCGCGGGTCAGATGTTCTTTCGCCTGAGCCGGCTCCACGAGTCGCGCGCTGCCGAAGACCACGATGGTGGAACGAATGCCCTCTTCTCGCTGAATCAGCTCGGGCTTGAGGAGTTCGAGCTGCAGCCGCAAGGGGCGCAATTCGTCGCGTTGCAGGAATTGCACATCCCGGTCGGCGGGAATGTAGGAAGGAGAGCGCAACAGCGCGTCGGTCCTCCGGTCGTTATCGGCATCGCGGGCGCTCATCCCGACAGCATTATAGCGGGACGGCTCTCATGCGGCAATGTGAGTGACCTGGCGCCTGACAGATCAGAAAGGCCACGGGTTGAAGCGGGAGTTGCTGGTATGTTTCGCGAACGCATGCTCGCGGACAACCCATCGGGAGTCGAACACAATCTCAAACACATCCGTCCCAAGGCCGCCTGCGGAGAGGATCAAATCTGGGGAAGCCGTCAACCAAAACCGGGCCGGCCAACCGAAGTTGACCCGTGAATACTTGGCGTCTCGAAAGTGATACAGCACGGCCGCACCCCCGTCCAGACCGACCAGTTCGTCGGGAACCCCGAGATGTTTCACGACATCCGCGAGCGTGGTTTGCCCCGGGACAATGAAAGCGATGTCCTCTGGGCGGATCGGGTCGTTGATCGAGAGTCGAGCGAGGGTTGCGAACCCGCAGCCGGAGAGCCCCGCGATAACGAGGCACACGGCCACCTTCCAGAGAGGAAGACTCAAGGCCCACAGTCGGGGAACGAGGCCCCCGACCTTGCCGCTCGCACGTTGTTTGCCCATGGCCGCTTGCCTCTCATCACCATTTTTTAATCACCGAACGGCCAGAACTGGAATTTCAGCCGATCCGTACGGCTGCCGAACACCACGTCTTCGACGACCCCGTCACGATTGAACAGGATATACAGGTCGTCGCTCTTGATGTTGACCCGCGAAAAGTTCACCAGGAGGAGCAGAAGACTCCCTGACTTCAGATCGTAGCGGTAATAGTGGAAGATATCGTGACCATTGGCTTGAACGATCCGGTCGGGCGCTCCCAGAACCGAAACCACTTCCGATCGGGTCGTGGCCCCCTTTTTGATCTTCTCCACGTCCTCCGGCTTGAACTCGTCCCCCAGGTTGCCCCTGCTGAACGCGCAACCGCTCGCAAAGAGCAGGCAGATGCAGAACCACAGACTGATCGTTCGAAGATCGATGCCCCTGGGACCGGCGCGTCTCGGGAACACGGAACAGACCTCCTCTGCTGAATGGCGTTGCAAACGACCGTCACGGCGCGGGCGTCGCTCGGACTCCCTTCGACAGCACAAAATCTTCCTCGAACACGGCATAGGCGGTACGCGAGAGACCGACCCGTTGATAGACGGTCTGCGCCGCGCAATTACCGTCTTCGACATAGAGACGAACTCCGCACACATCCTTTCGCGCACGGGCCTGGCTGACGATCGTCTCGTGCATGCGCCGATAGACACCTTGCCGCCGCCACGCGGGATCGACGTAGACGCTTTGAATCCACCAGAACTGGGCGTTGCGCCAGTCGCTCCATTCATAGGTCACCAGGAGCTGGCCGACGATCACCGGCTGAGCCCCTTCCTGGCGCACTTCCGCCACAATGAAAAAACCTCGTTCCGGCGCCTGCAAGACGGCCAGTGTGCCGAGCCGCAGTCGATCCCGGTCCAAGATCCGGCCTTCAGTTTCGAGCGCCATGGCCGCGCTGAACGACGCGATGACGTCCACGTCTTCCGGCCGGGCGTGTCGGACGATCAGCCGATCGAGCAACGGCTTGGTCATACGCTTCCCCTTGGATCGGCAAGCCAGCCCCGAGCCGGTTTGTAGAAGCCGGCCGAGAACTCCATCTTCATGGCATCCTCCGGCGGCAGATTGATCGGACGGACGTGGTGACGCGGGACAAACGCCAGATATCCGGTGAACGGATGGATCGCCGTCGGGACGAACACCATCACCAACTCGGTCCCCGGAGCGACTTGCAGCGGCGCAGGAGCCGATCCCATCACGAACCCCAATGCCCAGAGTCCGTCGCGCGGAAACGGAAAGGCCACTACGGTGCTGCGGCCGAATCGGGATCGGAAGTTGAACAGGTCCGTCATGCCCTTGAGCGTCATATACACACTGCGCACAACCGGGATGCGTTCCAACCAGTCTTCCGCGCGACGAAACAACCGCTGTCCCAGAACATGGGTCGCGATCACGCCGCCGAGGAGAATGAGCGCGAACAACGTCAGCACGCCCAATCCGGGAACGCCGGATGCGATGCGGGTGCCTAGCAGGTCCACGATCAGTTCGTCAAGCGCGGCGAACAGCGTGGAAAGGATGAGGAACGTGGCCCAGGCCGGCACCAACAGCAGCAAGCCGGTCAGCCAGTAACGCCACAGTTCCCGAGGCCCAGTCATGCCTTTCCTCCAGAACGAGCGCCCCCAGTGTAACAGATTTCGCCCGACCGGATGAAACCTCTGAAAGCCCGACCAGTACCTTGATCTTTCGAAGGGGTTGCACTATCCTCTCTTTCGCGTTTCGGTTTTCGGCCGTGATGTCGACAATCTCAACGCGGAGGGAGGCTGGTATGGGAGAGGCGACGGGTAAACGGGTCAACATCGCTCCGGATCTGCTGGCCATTCTCTGCTGTCCGGAAACCAAACAGGAAGTCAGCTTGGCCGACGAAACCCTAGTCGAGAAGCTGAACGCCGCCGTTGAGAGAGGCGAACTGAAGAATAAGGCCAAGAAGCCGGTAACTGAAAAGTTGGACGGCGGCTTGGTCCGGGCCGACCGAAAAATCGTCTATCCTATCCGGGAGGATATCCCGGTGATGCTGATCGAAGAAGGGATTCCGCTCGATCAAATCGCCTGACCAAACCCCGCTCCCCTGGATACGTTCCGCTTGTCCGTCCGCGCTCTTCCGCACAGCTTTTCTTGCAAATCTTCGAGCGTTCAAGAACGGGCTGTTTGCTGCCAACACAGCTGTCAGGTATCAGTCGACAGCTTCAGTTTCACCTCCGCCTATCCCTCCCCCTCGTGAAAGAAAGTAAACGAGCGGGCGATTGTCGCGGCACCTATTACTCCGGGTAGCGACGTGGTCAAGCAGGGTGAGCCCATCAGGACTGTTGCGCGACTCCAGGGATTCGTAGATAGCGAAGGGGGTGCCGACCAGCACGTGCAGGGATCGGCCGAAACGGAGGTCACGGGCGGAAGATCTCTACCTCAACGCGTTGGTTGTCGGTTTTCGACCCGGTTGATGCGCCGCACTGGGTGCAGAGATACTCGTAGAGGTTTCCGGACGGCAATACCAGCAGCAGGCGCTCGCGTGTCGGAGTCGCCTGACGGCAATGGGGGCAGTAAAGCAGCGACGCTTGAAAGGACCCGTATTGGTCGACCGGGCCGGTTGCGGCCTTCGTTCCGTACGGGACTCCCACGCGCCCCGCCGGGGTAGCAGGCCGGTTGGTCTGGGGTCTGTTGTGCATTCTCGACATAGCCGAATCTTATGGGGAGTGCGGTATCAAGGTCAATATGTGAACCGCCCCCCGCCAGTCAAGCGTGCTATTGGGCTGGCCAAGGCGGCTGGCCTTTGTCCGAGATTTTCTGGCGGCTTCGATAGAGCCACCAAACGGAACGGCTGAGCTGGACCACGACGTACACGGCAAGGCCCATAAGCAAACCATAGAATCCGGCATTGCTCCACGGCCAGAGTTCCGGCGCATGTAGCACCACACCCAACGCGATATGCCCTCCAAGGCCTAGGCAAATCGCGAAGATAATCCACTCTCGCGTCATAGGATTCTTGGCCAAGAATCCTGAACCCGTACCGTTCCCCCAGCGACGACTTGCCGGTGTGTCACGGCGAAGACTCTCTTGAGCGACGGTTGAACAACGCATCCGTCAACCGCCTCGAAGTCGCGCAGATTGCTGTTCGACAGGCACGACCTTCCGCCGATCGCCCGACGACACCTATACTATACACCGCCCCTACAAAACAGGGCGCGGTCAAGGAACCGAGCGGCGCGTTGGCGAAGGTTACACTGAACTCTTGGCGGATTCGATCTCGGTCGCGGTAATGAGGCTGGACAGATAATCTGCCACGAAGGTGAGCGCCTCCTCACGTCCGTCCGCCCGTCGGCCTTTTTCGCGGCGCTGCACCGACAGTTCATGATCCAGGTCGGATTTGACCTCGGTTAATACCCTTTGCAGGGAAGAGGGCGTCAGGTTGGCGTCCATGTCCTCGAGTTCCTGGCACCGGTCAAGAACCCAATTCAGGCCTTCAATCCGGCCCGCATAGTGTTCTTGTTCGGCGGTATCGATTCTCGCCATGGTGGTGGCAAAAGTCTGCGCCTCATATACCAGATTGTAAAAACTGGTCACAGCCCGTTGAAGCGTCGGATTCATACTTCTCCTCGTGTCAAAAATATACCTCATTATACATGAGAACGGTGTGGCGACAAGCGGTATTTTGCGCGGTTACGTGAACAGCAAGGAGTGGAATTCATTCATAAATCCGTAGTAGAGGGGAGCGAAATCCTTCAGGCTGTCGGGGCTGGTCTCCTTCAGACGCTTGAAAAAGAAGACTTGGTAGCGGGGATCCAATTGTTCCAACAGCTTCCCTAGTTGGGCCATGGTATAGCTGCCGGCAGGAACGCTGAGTACGTAATGCACCAGCCGCTCGACGAACTGCTGCGCCACGTATTCGCTCGTGATCAGGCCCTCGGGAAGCTTTCCGGTCGCTAGTAATTCATCAAACGGCACAGCCTGTGCCGCGAAGGGCACAGACGGTCGAGGCGGGGTCACTCTAAGTTCCTCCGAAGCGACAACCAATTCATGCGGTTCGGTTCATCACTGTACTGAAGCCCTCTGTCATCGTCAAGCCTTCAACTGAAGCCTTCAATTGAGGGCGGGGGGGCGCGGCGAATCCGTTACAATCGGCGGAAGAGACGCGTACCCTTTCGGATGCGCTGTTCCATCCTAAACCGGCAGCCGCGGGTTTCAGAAAGACGGGACTGAGTTATGCGAAGATGGGCGAGCGCGCACGATTTCGACAACTGCTGGAACTCGTCGTCGCTCAGTTCCCCGAGACCCAGGAAGCCAGAGTCGCGCGAGAGACTGGACTTTCCTGAACGGGGTGCGCGTAACGGATAGACGGCTCAGGCCGGAACGTGACGTCACATCGGAATAGGGGAGCTGTCCGCATACGCGCCGGACGGAGGCCGCTCGGGACCGATCGCCGCCTCGCAGGCATAGCCCGGATCGAAGGGCCAGAGGAGCGTTTGGCCGGACCATGAACCCTTGACATGGACATAACGGAAGGCCACCCCCAAGCGGGCCGCTTCCGCCCGCATGGTCTCAATGCAGCCGCCATAGGTATACGCGCGCTTGACCAGCAGGATCGGGAGACCGGTCTGACTGTGGAAGACGGTATACTGATCGCTACACGCGCTCAGGAAGAGCGCAAGGCCGAGAAGGAGTCGCACGATGGTCGACAGGACGTTTCGAACCACAGTAAACACTCCCCGGTTCTTGATGGTGCGCCCGGCAGGACTTGAACCTGCGACCTGCGGGTTCGAAGCCCGACGCTCTATCCAACTGAGCTACGGGCGCATCATGCGTGAGTGAATCACTTTGGCCGCGACCTTGTCAAGGCGCGGGGTTCCGCCGCGACAGGGCTGCGATCAGTGCCCAATAAAAAAGGGCCGCCGATTCCGGCAGGCCCTTTTTACTCCGTCGCAGGCTTACAGCCTTCAAAGAGCCGATCTTTACCAACGATCCCGGTCTCCTCCTCCGCCGCCGGGATTGCCGCCGCCTCCGTAGGGGCGCTTCTCCTGCGGTCTGGCTTCGTTGACGACCAGCGTCCGACCGCCCAATTGGCTTCCATTGAGCGCCGCAATGGCTTTCTGGGCCTCTTCCGGCGTGGACATTTCCACGAACCCGAAGCCTCGGGATTGTCCGGTGTAACGATCCGTAATCACTTTCGCGGATTGGACGGTTCCATGCTGGGAGAACAACTCCGCCAGCTGTTGCTCAGTTGTCGAGTAGGGTAAACTTCCGACATACAATTTGTTCCCCATAAGCGACCTCCGTCACTGCTGTTGACATTGTCTTGGGAAGAATGGAGGAGGGAGGGAGAGACTTCCTGGCGCCAATACAACTGCACCGTCCGGTCACTCACGCTGTCCGGCCAACTTCCTCTCGCAAGGCAACATCGAATCAGGGCCACTCCACTTCGCTCTCCATCACTCGGCCCCGCGGCGATGAATTGCAGCAAAAAGCATAGCACGGGCCTACAAACAGATCAACAAGCCGGCCTCTCCCAGCGGGGCCTCACACCCTGGCGAGGATGCTGGCGACGACTTCTTCGACCGTTCGTCCGTCCGTCGCGATCACATGGTCTGCGGCGGCTTGGTACTTTGGCAGGCGCAGTTCCAGCACCTCCTGGATTTCTTCGGTAAACGACTTCGTGCCGGTCAGGGAGGGGCGTTGTGTATCCCCGCCTATGCGCCGGGCGATGGTCGGCACCTCGGCGGTTAGCCAGAACAGCGTCCCATTCCTTTTGAGGATATCCACGTTCTGTTGACGGAGGATGGCGCCGCCCCCGGTGTCGATGATCAGGTCGTCCTTCCTCCCCAGGTCCCGGCAGACCTCCGACTCCAGGTCTCGAAAATGCTCCCAGCCGAACCGTTGCACGATCTCGGGGATCGCCAGCTTGGCCCGGTTGACGATCTCGTCGTCCGTCGAGACCAACTCCCGTCCCAGCCTTGTCGCCAGAATTTTCCCCACCGTGCTCTTGCCGGTGCCGCGATATCCAATGAGAACAATGTTCATGAGAAGCGGGATTCCAGCACGGCCCGCATCACGTCGGTCGGGGCTGGTCGGTTCGTCCAGAGTTCGAATTGCGCGGCGGCTTGGTTGAGGAACATCTCCAGACCGCGGATCGTTCGACAGCCCGCTGCCTTGGCGTCCTTGAGCAGACGCGTCTCCTGCGGGTTGTACACGATGTCCATGACGGCGAGACGGGCATGGAGAAGCCCGATCGGAACACAGGTTTCCTGAATCTTGGGATACATCCCGACCGGCGTGCAGTGAATGAGGACCTGCACCTCCGGTAAGAGGCGACGGAGGGCGTCTTCGCTCAACGCCGCCTGGTGTACGCGGAGCGACGTCTTGGCCTGGAGGTCGCGAACGAGACCCTGTCGCTCGACTTCATCGATTCCCAGGATGAACAGTTCCGCAACGCCCGAGTCCGACGCCAGCGCAAAGGCGATGGCGCGCGCAGCGCCGCCCGACCCCAGCATTGCCACCCGCCGTCCTCTCAGTTCGATGCCATTGTCCCGCAGGGCCCGCAGGGCTCCCGAAGCGTCCGTGTTGTAGCCGGTCAGTTTCCCGTCATCCACCACGATGGTGTTGATGGCGCCGATGTGCCGGGCCGTCGGCTCCACCTCGTCGAGAAACCCGATGGCGGAGACTTTGTGCGGGATGGTCACGCTGAAGCCGCGCACGTTTCCCAGCGCACGGATACCGCGAACGGCGTCAGCGATATTCTCCACCGGAAACGCCAGGTACACGAAGTTCAAGCCGAGCTTCTGAAAAGCCGCGTTGTGGATGGCGGGTGATAAGGAATGCTCAACCGGGTTCCCGATGACCCCGCAGAGTTTGGTCTGAGCGTTGATGTCCATTTTGAGGGCGTTGGCGACGGCCGGCAGTCAGGTTTCGGCTGGCTGTTTACCGATTGCTGAACGCTTCATTATTTCTCTTTCGCCGTCACCTTCAGGGCGATGTACTGGCTCCCTGCAATCTGATACGTCACGGTGACCTGGTCGCCTTTTTTCAGGTCCTTCAGGCCTTTGAGGTTTCCGCCTTCGAACGCGGTCTTGTCGTTGGCGACAAAGGTGAACCGGGTCCCACTATCCGTCTTCTTCACCGCGAACTTCCCCGCTCTGGGATCGACCGACAGAACGGTGCCGGCAAAGTCGGTTCCTCCGTGGACCGGAACCGGAATCGCGACCGCGGTTACGACGACGATCCACAAGGCGCAGGTGAGCCACAGGGTAATGGCTGCACCCTTAGTTCCGGTCGTGTTCATGAACCCTTCTCTCTAACGCGCGGTCATGCCGCCGTCGATCGTGAACGTGCTACCGGTAACCCAGGAAGCGTCATCGGACGCGAGATAGAGGACCATTTTCGCGACTTCCTCGGGTTTGCCGGGACGCGCGATGAGGTAATGACTCAGCACTTCGGCCGTCTTCGCCGGATCGCTCAGCAGGCTCTCGGCCATCGGCGTCTCAATGAGGCCGGGATTGACCACGTTGCAGCGAATCCCTTGCGCGGCATAATCTACGGCGATCGCGCGGGTGAGGGCATCCAGCGCTCCCTTGGAAGCCGCATACGCGGGGAGCATGGGGATGCCGACCAAGCTGGCAATTGAGGAAATGTTGACGATCGCTCCGCCGCCCGCCTTCAGCATTTCCGGGATCGCCGCCCGGGTCATGCGGAACACACCGGTGACGTTGATGTCGAGCACCCGCTGCCAGGTGGCGTCATCCGTCTCGTGAATCTTCTTTCCAAAGTCCCCGATGCCGGCGTTGTTGACCAAGATGTCCAGCCGGCCGAACGTCCGGACCGTTTGCGCGACCGCTTCCCGCGCATGGGTGTCCTCGGTCACCGATCCGGCCACGGCCAGCGCCCGGCCACCCTTCCGCTCGATCTCGCCGACCACCCGCTCCAATCGATCTTTGCGCCGGCCCGTGATGACGACCGCCGCGCCCTCCCGGGTGAATAGCTTCGCGATCGCTTCGCCGATGCCGACGTTCCCGCCCGTGATCAGCGCCACCTTCCCGTCCAGCCTGTTCATTGCATCCCCTCACTTTCATCGGTGTGGTCGGCCCCGTTCTGATCGCCGCGCACATCGGCAGTTTCTCCCGGTCGATTCCTCCAGAGTCCCGGCTCGACCTTGCGCGCGACCGTGATAAACCCCGAATGAGCTACCATCCGATGATCCGGGCGGACGCTCCGCCCTTGAACGGACCACGTCCGCAGCAACGTTTCAAACGTCTGGATTAAGCCGAAGCCGCCGGCTCGCTCCAGGGCATCGACAGTTTGCATGACCTGCGGCACAGTCGGGACGAAACTCAGATAGATGCCGCCCGAACGTAAGACCCTCGCGGCGTGGGGGACGACCCGCCAGGGTTCAGGCAGATCGAGCACGACCCGGTCGAAGAGGTCGCCGCCGGCCGGAAGCTCGATGCCGTCGTAGGCGTCGGCCCTGGCGATGATGAGGTTCGGGGTCGCGCCGAGATACCGTTCGATGTTCCCGGCGGCGGTGCGGGCGAAGTCCTCACGGGCTTCGTAGCTTACGACCGATCCACGCGGGCCCACGGCGCGCAGCAGCGCCATCGTCAGCGCGCCGGAACCGGTGCCGGCTTCGAAGACCTTCGCGCCCGGATAGATGTCGGCCCACATCGTGATGATCGCCAGGTCTTTCGGATAGATCACCTGGGCGCCGCGGGGCATCTTCAAGACATATTCGCCGATCGTGGGGCGCAAGGCGATCATGCGCGTGCCGCGGGAGAGCACGACGAGACTTCCGTCCGGCCTCCCGATCAGAACGTCATGCGGGATCGTCTCGCCGCTGTGCTGAAAGGTGGCCCCCGCCTTCAGCGCCACCGTATAGTGCCGGCCTTTCTTGTCGACGAGATGAATGCGCTCGCCGTCTTGCAACCGTGTCATGGCGAGTTCATTCTAGGAGACTGGTCGGGGCTTTGCAACCGAACCACCGGCGGTGTCGTTCCTTGACAGGGTATCGGGTGGGCCGTATCATCCAGCTATATTCGTGCGCATTCCTACTGAATGGTCGAAAACTGAATCGCCCCTCCTCCGTATCGTGCGAGGGATCTCTCGATGAACCATGCGGGGTGCCGTCCTCGGATTTCTCCCGCTCTCCATGCACGCTCGTTCCTTCCGGCGGCTCCCGTTCTGTGCGCCCTGGTTCTATGGACCTCCGCAGCCCGGGCCGAGACGACGGTGGTCCTGGCGACTTACGAAGGCGTGATCAATCCGGTCGCCGCCGAATACGTGCATGACGCCATCGCCTTCGCGCAGGCGCAGAGCGCCTCAGCGTTGGTCGTGCGACTGGACACGCCGGGCGGGCTCGACACCTCGATGCGCGTCATCATCAAGGACTTCACCGGGTCGCCGGTTCCCGTCATCGTCTATGTAGCTCCGTCCGGCGGCCGGGCGGCGTCGGCCGGCGTCTTCATCACAATGGCGGCGCATATCGCGGCAATGGCGCCCGGCACCAATATCGGGGCGGCTCATCCGGTGGCGATGGGCGGCGGCGAAATGGACAAGACGATGAAGGAGAAGGTCGAGAACGACTCGGTCGCCTACATCAAGTCCATCGCCGAACAGCGCGGCCGGAACGCCGCGTGGGCCGAGGATGCGGTGCGCAAGAGCGTGTCGGTGACCGAAAAGGAAGCGGTGAAGCTCAAGATCATCGACCTGATCGCGGACGATGTGCCGACCCTGCTCAGGGAGTTGGACGGCAGACCCGTGAATCTCGGAAGCGGGACCCTCGTTCTGCGCACAAAGGACGCGGCGGTCGTTGAGTTTCCCATGGGATGGCGACTGGAGATGCTGAAGGCCCTCAGCGATCCCAACATCGCCTATCTGTTGATGACCATCGGCACCATCGGTCTTCTGGCCGAACTGTACAATCCGGGGGCGATCTTGCCGGGGATTGTCGGCGCGATCAGTCTCATCCTGGCATTTTACTCCTTCCAATCCCTGCCGGTGAACTATGCCGGCGTGTTATTGATTTTGCTGGGCATCGTTTTTTTCATTTTGGAGGCGACCGTCACCAGCTTCGGCCTGCTGGCTATCGGCGGCGTGATCTCCATGATTCTCGGATCCCTCATGCTGGTGAAGGCCGAAGCGCCGTTCCTCCAGATCTCCTGGTCCGTCATTCTTCCGGTCGTCGCCATGGCGGCCTTCTTCACGTTGTTCATCGTCGGAATGGGGCTCAGGGCCATGAAGTCGCGGCCGTTGACCGGCCGCGAAGGCATGGTCGGCTTGATCGGGGTGGCCAAGACGGCGCTCGCGCCGCAAGGGCAATTGTCCGTTCACGGGGAACTCTGGGAAGCGGTCAGTGAACAGCCGCTTCAGCCCGGCGACCAGGCGGAAGTCACGCGCGTGGAGGGCTTGAAGCTGTACGTCAAACCGGTTAGCCCAAAGAAAGAGGCATGAGATGAATTTGCTGTTCGGTCCGTTCGGCCTACTGGTGCTCGTCGTGATCCTGGTCCTGATGGGCTTCAACGTCCTCCGGGAATACGAGAGGGCGGTGATTTTTCGATGGGGACGCTTGGCGCGCGGGATCGTCGGCGGCAACGGACCCGGAGTCGTCATCATCATTCCCTTCATCGATAAGCTGGTCCGCGTGAGCCTGCGGACCGTGGCGATGGATGTGCCCCCTCAGGACGTGATCACCAGAGACAACGTCACGGTGAAAGTGAACGCGGTGATCTACTTTCGGGTTGTGGATCAGCAGCGGGCCATCGTCGAAGTGGAGGATTATCTTTATGCGACTTCCATGATGGCCCAAACGACACTCCGCAGCGTGCTCGGCCAAAGCCAGTTGGACGATCTATTGGCCAAACGAGAAGAGATCAACGCGGAACTGCAGCGGATCATCGATCAGCAGACCGAGCCGTGGGGGGTGAAGGTCACAGCCGTCGAGGTCAAGAACGTGGATCTGCCCCAGGAAATGCAGCGGGCCATCGCCAGGCAGGCCGAAGCCGAACGCGAGCGACGCGCCAAGGTGATCCACGCGGAAGGGGAATTTCAAGCGGCCCAGCGGTTGGCCGAAGCGGCCAACGTCATCAGCCAGAACCCGGCAGCCCTTCAGCTCCGTTATCTGCAGACGCTGGTTGAAGTGGGCGCCGAGAAGAACTCCACCACCATTTTTCCGATTCCGATCGACATTCTGGCTCCTTTTATCAAGAGATTGGAAAATCAATAAGTGGCCGTTGCTCAATGAAAATCAACGGTTTACGGCCTTCCGTCGGCCATTCGCCCTCTTCTCCTGCCCAGTTCGGCTCCGCGCTTGCTAGCGCCAACCCATCCAATGCACCCCCTCTCCCGTAGTATCAATACGGGAGGTAAACAGGAAACGGAAGGACGCTTCGTGCCGAATCCTTTCCAAACCTCTCGCCTCTAATAATAGAGAACGCAAATGATTGTTTTTCGTCTCACACAATCCGTAGCTCATTTCATGCGAACTCACAGGTGAACCATGAAGGATGAGAGAGACGAGCCAGTTTTCGAGGCTGATCGGCCCGCTTCCACCGCCTCGAACTTGGAGTTTGAGACGGACGATTCGGAAGCCAGCGACCTGTTGGAAATGATCGAGCAGGATACTGGTGGCACGGCGAAGTCTCCGGAAGTTTCCGGGGAACCCGAATCGAACGTTCGTCTTGAAGGACCGATGGTGTTAGAGTCCCTGTACTTCCGTTCGTTTGGCGAGCGTCCATTGCTGACCCGTGAAGAAGAGATTGCCCTCGCAAAACGGATCGACCAGGGAACCAGGGGCGTTCGGACAGCGCTCCGTACCGCGGTGAAGGTGGCTTCCCGCATGCGTAAGGCGGAGAAGATCGTGCAGGCGACGCGGACGCTGCAAGCCGTGCGTCGGTTGAGCGGTCTTTCTGCGACTGCGCTCGACCGGGCTGAGTCAAGCTTGATGATCCTCTGCGAACACGCCAAGGGTCCGGGCAGACAGGCTGCGTCGAATCTTCGGCGCTTGAAGGATCTTCGGTTGCAGGTACGCGAAGCGCGGGCCGTCCTCGAGAGCGCGAAAGACGAGCTGGTCCGCTGCAACTTACGTCTCGTCGTCGACGTGGCCAAGCATTATACGGGTCGCGGCTTGAGCCTGCTTGACTTGGTGCAGGAAGGCAACATCGGCCTCATGAAGGCCGCCGAACGGTACGAATATCGCAAGGGGTTCAAGTTCAGCACCTATGCAACATGGTGGATCAGGCAGGGGATCACCAGAGCCCTGGCAGACCAATCGCGGACGATTCGGATTCCGGTCCATCAGACCGAAGCATCGAACCGCATGTTGCGGGTGTCGAGACGGCTCGTTCAACAACTGGGGCGTCCACCTCGGATTGAAGAGTTGGCCCAGGCGCTCGGCGCTCGTCCGGACAAGCTGCATGAGACGATGCAGGCGTTCCAGGAACCCATTGCCCTGGAGAACCCGGTGGGGGACGGTGAGACCCAGTTCGGCGAACTCTTGCCCGATCTTCAGGCCGTGCCGCCCGATGCCCATGTTCATCGGACGGAGCTGACCCGCGAATTGGACCGAATCCTCGGCACCCTGACACCGAGAGAGCAAACCGTCATTCGGCTGCGTTTTGGGATCGGTCAGGATGAACCCCGGACGTTGGAACAGGTAGGCCAGAGTCTCTCCGTCACTCGCGAACGGATCCGGCAGATTGAGGCCAAGGCGCTGAAGAAACTGAAGGCGCCTGAGATCAAGCAGATGTTCGCGGCAATTCGCTGACGGTCATAATCGAAACGGCATTGATGCGGGCGAGGCTTGAGCCTCGCCCGCTTTGTTTTAGGCAGGGCCCGTCCAGAAAATGCAGGTCTTGTCACCGCCCAGGCCGATACCCATTGCTCGGGGCACCCATTGCTCTCTTCATTGTAATGGGTCCTTAGCAACAAGTCAGGGGCACCCAGATCATCGCCACCCGCACGTTCGTCCAACATGGTGAGCCAGAAGGCTTCTGGGGGCTGCTTTCGACTTCGCTCGACTTATGAGAGAATACAGATCGGCTTTTCCCTGCGGACGAGGCGGAAGATGGCCATGAAAGCCTCAGAACTTCCGTTCATGGCGTGTTGTCTCGGTCTTCTCGTGGCGACATCCGGTCAGGTTCTCGCCCAGCAGGGAACGGACCTGCTGAGCGCAAAAAAGACCTTTCCCGTGCCGGCCGTCGTGGCGAAGGTTCGACCTTCCGTCGTCACGATTCTCACACGGGGGGTCCCGCCGAATCCGTCGCAACATTCTCCCTCCTCCGGCTCGGGCTCGGGCATCATCATTGATGCCGGGGGATATATCCTGACCAACAACCATCTGGTCGAAGGCGTCAAGAGTCTTGTGGTCGGGTTGCCAACCGGTCGACTCACGCCAGGCCGCGTCGTGGCGCGAGATTTTCTGCTGGATTTGGCTTTGGTCAAAATCGCCGCCGCGGATCTGGTCCCGGCGCAGTTAAGCCAATCCTTGTCGCTGGAGATCGGCGAGACGGTGGTGGCGATCGGCAACCCCCTGGCCTTGAAAGGCGGGTCATCGGTCACTGTGGGCGTGGTCAGCGCCCTGGACCGATCGGTGTTGGCGCCCAACGGCGAGACTCTCTACGACCTGATCCAAACCGATGCGGCGATCAATCCGGGCAACAGCGGGGGTCCGCTGGTCGACCTCTCCGGCCAAGTCGTCGGGATCAATGTCGCGGTTGCGCCTTCGGCCCAAGCCATCAGCTATGCCATTTCGATGGAAGCCGCCTACCCGCATATCCAATCGATGCTGGTCCGCGGCACCGTCTTTCGCCCGGATCTCGGATTCGTTCCCGTCACGATCACGCCCAGTATCGTGGCCAGCTTCAATTTGGAGGTCGACCGAGGCATTCTGGCGGTGCAGGTCGATCCGTCCAAGGCCGGCGGCCAAGCCGGACTGCACTCGGGCGATGTGATCACCGCGGTGGACAATCATCAGATCTACAACATGGGCGATTTCTGGCACGTGTTTCTCCGTCCCGGCGAGCGGGAACCGGCTCAGCTGACGGTCTATGGAAAAAACGGTCAGTTTGTCGCCACATTGCCCCGGGCGCCGTTTTTGAAGGCGGCCCAGTGACGAGCGGATTCTCACTCTGGCGAGACCTGCCCGCCACGGTTGTGGATCGAGAGGGGCGACGACGATGAAACGCTCCGGCATCCTGATCCAACACGATGTGCTCGCCTACGAAACGGCGTGGGAACTCCAGAAGACGTTGGTCGAGGAGCTGGCGCGGAATCTCCGCCCCGACACGCTGCTCCTGCTGGAGCACCAACCGGTCTTTACGCTCGGACGCAGCACAAAGCTCGAACACTGGGGTGGCGATGACATGGTTCTGCGCGCCCTGGGTTGCTCCGTCTATCAGGTCGAGCGGGGCGGATCGGTGACCTACCATGGACCGGGACAACTCGTCGGCTATCCCATCCTGCGATTAAATCGCTACTGTCCGGGGCCCAGAGCTTACATGAGACTCTTAGAGGAGGTGGTCATCAGAACCTTGGCAGAATGGGGCATTCAAGGGCGGCGCATCGAAAAGTTGCCCGGGGTCTGGGTCGGATACGATCAGCCCGCAAAGATTGCGGCAATGGGTGTCCGGATCGCGCGGGGTGTGACTATGCACGGGTTCTCGCTCAATGTGACGGTGGATACGACCCCGTTCAGTTGGATTGTGCCTTGCGGCATCGAAGAGTACGGCGTCACCTCGATGGCCGCGTGGCTGGGGTGTCCGGTGAACATGGCGGACATCCGGCATCGGATCGGCGCCATCTTCGCCGAGGTGTTCGATATCCAATGGGACAAGGTCCTCCTTGGCGTCGATGTGCATGAGGCGCCAGATCGGCGCATGTCGGACTTGGACCGAACCTTGGTGGTGAAGTCGAGCAGCCCGCAGGGCGTTTAGCAAAGGAGGTTCTTGGTGAGTGATGCCGTGAGGGAGACCAGGCCATCTATGAATGAGCTTGATACCCCGACCTATCGTTTAGCCGTCGCCCAGTTCGACCAGGCAGCCGAAGCGCTGAATCTGGACCCCAACCTACGGCAACGGTTGAAACTGCCGCAACGGTCCTTGATCGTCAGCATCCCCGTCCGGATGGATAACGGGACTGTGGAAGTGTTCACCGGCTATCGCGTGCAACATGATTCCTCGCGCGGCCCCTCGAAGGGCGGGATTCGCTATCACCCCGATGTGAACCTCGGCGAGGTGGCGGCGTTAGCCATGTGGATGACCTGGAAATGCGCCCTGGCCGGGCTTCCCTACGGCGGGGCGAAGGGCGGCGTCAAGGTAGCGCCCAAAAAGCTGTCGCGCTCCGAGCTGCAGCGCTTGACCAGGCGATATGCCGCGGAGATCTTTCCCTTGATCGGTCCTGACAAGGACGTGCCGGCCCCCGATGTCGGCACCGACGCCCAGGTAATGGCCTGGATTATGGATACGTACAGCCAACAGGTCGGCTACGCCGTGCAAGGTGTCGTGACAGGGAAGCCGCTTTCGATCGGCGGTAGTCTAGGCCGCGAGGAAGCCACCGGTCGCGGCGTCGTGTACGTGACCATGGAGGCCCTCCGCCATCTGAAGATGGATATCGAGAGGACGACCGTCGCCATCCAAGGATTCGGCAATGTCGGCTCCAACACGGCCCTCATTATGCAGGAGGTCGGCGCCAAAGTCGTTGCGGTGAGCGATGTTTCGGGAGGCATCTACAACGCGAAGGGGCTGGATGTCCCTGAGTTGCTCAGACGCTATCGGACCAACGGGCAGACCCTTCGGGACACCAAGATGGGCGACTTTCTCACCAACGAAGAGCTGCTGCAGCTGGATTGCACAGTGCTGGTGCCGGCCGCCCTGTCCGAGCAGATTTCCGAAAAGAACGCGGCCAAGCTCCGCTGCCGCATTCTGGCCGAGGGAGCCAACGGGCCCACCACGCTTGAAGCCGATCGCATTCTCATCGACAAAGGGATCTTCATTATCCCCGACATCCTGGCTAATTCCGGGGGTGTCATCGTATCCTATTTTGAATGGGTGCAGGACGCCCAACGGTTCTTCTGGAAAGCCAAGGATATCCAGGAGCGTCTGCACGAGATCATTACCAATGCGTTCCACCGCACGTTGTCTTTTGCATTGGCAAAGAAAACTACGATGCGGATGGCGGCGCTGATGAGCGGAATCGACAAGGTGGCCCAGGCACATTTGCAACGCGGCCTTTATCCGTAAAGGAACGAGAAGCGTGCCAGGGGGATACGGCGCACGCTTCAGATGACACGTTTCACGGACGATAGCACACGTGATGAAGTACGTGTTAGCGGCAATCGCCGGAGTCTGGGCGGCGGACGGTCTTTCTCTGCTGCTCGCTCCACGCCATGTCGTCACCAGGGTCCGGGAGGTGTTGGCCATTTCTCCTGCCGTCCTGCGGTGGGAAGCTCTGGCAACCTGTCTCGGGATCGTGCTGATCGTCTCGACGAAGGAGTTGCGGTATCAGCCGCTCTGGGTCATCACCGGGATCGCCATGATCGCCAAAGGCCTGTTCCTCGCGACGGGTCCGGAGCCTTGGCGTCGCCGGATTCTGGAATGGTGCCTCACTCGGGAAGATATCGACTATCGATTCTGGGGCTTGGGCCTCTGCGCGCTGGCGCTCCTGCTGCTCGATGCGTTGGGCTGGCTGGGAGACGCGAATTGAGGCGAGGCGGCCGTCGGCCGGTAAGGGGAGTGCAAGGCCTCTATGAAGCATGACGAGATCGCCGCGGAAGAGCAGCCACGTCAACCCGCCCATCGCGGAGTGCAAGGCCTCTATGAAGCATGACGAGATCGCCTCCTTATGGAAGGCGCACCGGTCGGCTGGGTGGCCTCGTTTGTCGAGCCCCAATGAGGGCGAACTCATGACGTTGGATACGGTCATCAGCGGCTGTGTCATCTACTATTTGGATAGTGAGGAGGGGCTCGATAAGCCGCGGGTGAACATCGTGCGGGATTGCCTCGCGGACCTCAACGGGCTTTTACCGGACCTCAATGAAGAAGTCTGCCCCTATTTCGAACGCCTCCGGCGGCTGGCCGAATTGCTGCTTCGCCCCCATGCGCCCGGCTAGCTTTATCCAGCGGGAGGGGCAGAGCCGGATGCCCTGCCCCGACAGTGACTCTTACGGCACCTCAACAATCTCTTTCTTCATCGGTCCGAGCAGAGCCAACAGTTCCTTCTGCTCCCCTTCCGGCACGTTGAACTTCTTCAGGGCACCGATCAGGTCCTCCACCAGGGCGTCGAAGTCGGCGTTGGTGATCTTCATGCCGGCGTGCGCGGTTTTCATGTCTCGCCCTGTATAGGTGCAGGGCCCGCCGGTGGCCATGCAGACTTGGTCGACGAGATGCCGCTTGAGCTTCGGAATGTCGGTTGCGGCAAACCGTCCGTTGATCCGGGCGTCTGCTGCCACGTTCGCGACGAACTGGTCCACCACGGCCGTAATGGCTTCCTTGCCGCCGAGCCGATCGTAAAGTGACGTGGCCGGTCCGGAACTCCCCGTTCTTTCCGCGCATCCCGTTATCATGACAACGATTCCGCTGACTAGGACCCCTGTGAACCACGACAGTCTATGCATATCCCCTCCCTCCCACAGATGAACGCCCGACGCTGCTACGGCACCGGGCCTTGTTTGGTCCGATGAGTTCCCGCCGTCCCGGCGGGCGGCGGCATCGGATGGAGGATCAATCTAACGATGCGGAAGCTATAAATCCAATATATGTTTGTAATATAATGAATAAAAACGATCTATACCTCGCTCCGGCGAACTTTCTATGGAGCTTAGGCACCTGCGATATTTTCTTGCCGTCGCCGATGCGCAGAACTTTTCGCGAGCCGCGGAAACCGTGCACGTCTCCCAGCCATCGCTTTCGGTTCAGATCCGTGCGTTGGAAGAGGAGTTGGGAGCCCGACTATTCGATCGCCTCGGGAGGAAGGTCGTGCTGACACGGACGGGAGAAATCTTCCGCGAACACGCCGAACGAGTGATGAGAGAACTGGAGCAGGCGTCGCAGTCGGTTCAGGAACTGCAAGGCGCCAGGCGAGGGCGACTGGTCGTGGGCGCGCTGTCCACGGTAAACTCTTACCTCATTCCTCCGCTCGCGGCTCGCTTCAAGCACCGGTTTCCCGGTATTCACCTTCAGGTCCATGCCCAACCGTCGTCGGACATCGTGGCCGCACTGTTGGCCAATCGCCTGGATATGGGGATTTGCCTGCTTCCTGTCGACGCCGATTGCTTAACAGCGACGCATTTGTTCGATGAACGGCTTGCATTAGTCGCTCCGGCGAGCTTTCCGCTCCGGAAACCTCGCCTGAGAATGCGGGAGTTGGCCGGTCTCCCGCTCGTGCTGATGCCTGTGGATTACTGTTTGCGCAAAATGATCGAAGCCGAGTGCCGCAAGGTCGGCATCGAACCGCAGGTCGATCTTGAGATGACGTCCCCGGAGGGCATTCTCGAAGCGGTGGCGGAGGGGACGGGCTTGACGATCCTGCCGGAGCTGTATGTACGTCTCCATTTGCGTAGACGGCGTCTCCGCACTCTTGATCTTATCGACCCGACACCGCGGCATTCGGTGGGGCTGGTTTATCCTACCAATCGGTATCAGAGTATTGCGGCAAGAGAGTTCGCCCGTCTTTGCCAAGCCACCGTCAACGAATTGTTGTCCGCATCAAGGGACTCGGCGTCTCGACGGACCGGCTCGGACACCAGTGGTTGACAAACGGATTGCAGGGGAGGCGCGTTCGACGAAACAGTCGGTCCAGATGCGAAGAACGCCGGCAGTCGTCCCGGTTCTTGAAAGTTGTAGGGCTGTTCGTTAGAATATTTTTTGTATTCTCTGAGCTTCCTTCCATACAGATTAGCCCTACCTTTACAGCGTGATCCTGGTGACTCAAGGAGGACCCGATGAATGAGAGACAGCGTGTGTGGCTCGGTTTTCTCGTTGCCTTCACCGTCGCGTGGAATCCGGCCGTTCTCCAAGCCGAGCCGTATGAGCTGAGCAAGAACGACGTCATGGATCCCAAAGCTGTGATCAGCACCGACATTTCTCTGTTCGGAGTCAAGTTGGGCGATCCGGAAAGCAAGGCCGTGGATATTCTAGTCAACGAGAAGATCCCCGGCGTTGTGGCGGAACAAGAAGGGACGTTTATCCTCCTGCGCGATCAGCGCAAACCGACTGGCCCGATGGCAGGCGTACGGGTGCTCGACGGGAAAGTCGACCTTATTTTCATCAACAACCGCTTCGCCTACAAGACGCGCGGGATCTTCCGAAACGTCCTCAACAGCGAAAGTCCGGACGACATTCGCAAGTTGCTTGGCAAGGAAGATTACGGCGACGAAAACGTGATGGGCGCGGTTCTGACTTACGAAAAACAAGGGGTTTTGGTGAATTATCTTGGGAAGGACGTCAATGTCGAGTTCACGCTGCCGCGGTAGCGCCTTTCTTCGGGAGACCCGATTGCGCGCGTCGCCACTATCATGTGGGCGTACCTTACTCTGACTGGCTTCTTGTTCGCTCAATCTCCGGCCGCTGGGCAAGAAGGGGTGCCTGTCCCTTCTGCCAACGAGTCTCCGTTTGACGAGGGACTCAAGCTCCTTGACTTTCGCGAACCGACCACCATTCAAGGACGGGTCCGCTTGATCGACGAGGTCGAGCAGGCGCTCTGGCTCGATTGGGAAATGCGTCTGGATGTCTACGGGCCGGGCCGGAAGGAATGGCGGAACATCGAAGAAGAGTTTTTGTTGCTCCTCCACGCGCTCGATTCAGAACAGTTCGCGCGGCTCAGGGCCGTTGAGGTGGGATCACGCCTGCTGCTGGTCGTGCAATCCGACGAGGATGGGCGTCGCCGCATCCTGGCTTACCAGGATGCACGACTGCCTCCGCAATTTCCGCTGCGACGTCACCGGAGCGTATCCGCCTCGCCATCGAGCGCGTCGAGCCCAAACCGGATCAGGCGTGACGCGGTATTCCACCGGCGCTTGGCGTTCAGCAGCACGAGCAAGAGATCTCGCCCGTCCTGGGAGACCTTCGCGATCAAACATCGACCGGCTCTCGCCGTGAATCCGGTCTTCACCCCCTCGACGCCTGGTACGGTCCCGAGGAGACGGTTGGTGTTTCGAAGCAGATAGGGCCGGTTCCCGTTAATAGGCGTAATGATCTCCCGTTCCGCGCGCACCAACTGCTTGAAGATCGGATGCCGAAGGGCGATCTCGCTCAGCTTGGCCAGATCTACCGCAGTCGAGTAATGATCCGACGCATCGAATCCGCACCCGTTGCTGAAGTGCGTGTCAGTCAGGCCTAACGCAGCGGCTTTGGCGTTCATCAGCAGCACGAACTTTTCTTCATCTCCCCCCACGTGCTCCACGGCCGCCAGACAGGCATCATTGGCCGATACGATCAACATAGCCTTGAGCAGATCTTCTAATCGAAATACCTGCCCCGCCTTCAGCCACAAACGGGTCTTGTGGGCGCGCGCGGCCCGAGGGCTGACGACGACTTGATCGTCCAGATTGCCGTATTCGAGGACGACCAGCGCCGACATGATCTTGGTCAAACTCGCCGGCGACAGGCGCTTCGAGGCTCCGAATTCGTACAGCGTCCGTCCCGTTTTGAGGTCCTTGAGCAGGACGCCGTGTGCCGGAATCCGACGCCAAGGCAATAGGTGCGGCGTTTTCACCGTCTGAACGAACTGCTCCTGTTGCGTTGGCGCGGGATACGCTTCGGCGCCAGCCACCGAAGCGGACTGGGCGAAACACCACGCGGCAAGCAACAAGACCAGCCCGCTTGTCTCCCACCAGCGGTAGCGGTCGTCTTTTTCGCTTTCCATGGTCATAATGGCCTGCGGATATTCTTGCCGGCGATTATCAGTGAATGCTACAGCGAGTAGTATTCCCGTACTTTGGAACCGCGGAACCCGCTCTCGAGAACTTTATGAAAAAACCGCAGCAGGTCGGCCAGATCGAGCCAAAAGCCGCAGTTCAGGCAACGGGCATACAACCGTCGGTTGATAAGTGTGTAATGCCGCTCGATCATCATGAAACCGTTGCATTTCAAACAGTGCATGAGGCCAGACCGCCGACGAAGGGCAGCGCGCGTATCAACGGAGCCGGTTCATGATCAGCGCAATGCAGCCGGCCAACAACCCGCCGCCCAAGATGGTGACTCCAAACGAAAGGTACGCGCTCGGGCCGTTTGCGGGATGCGTGCCGTAGAGGAGGTCTCGCACTCCCCCTTGCACCATCAGGACCGACAAGGTCGTCAGCGATCCCATGCTGAACCACCAAATAAACGTTCTCACCGGGGATCGATGTTGGATCGGCGTGATGAAAACCGGTTGTCGGTCGAAAAACCAGACCGCGCGTGGAGGCCACTCTAACGTAGGCTCACTATCCTGTCAAGAATCGGCCGGATTTTCCGGCGCTGGCTGCGAGGCTATCCCGATACCCGTTTCATCCTTGACGGTGGTCCGGTGACGCCAGCGTCTTCAGGCCTCGATGGAGAAAGATCGAGACGGTGCCGGCGCCGTTGTCGACTGTCACCAGACCCGGTTCCTCTTCGTCCTTGGTTGTCACGTGAAACTCCGCAAGGGCGAACGGCCCGGCTTTCGTGCGATAATTTCTCGGCGGGTATTCAAAGGTCCCGTCGCCTTTGCCGAAAAGAATCGACAGGTTGTTCGACTGGAGATTCACGATGGCCACGTCGGGGATATGGTCGCCGTTGAAGTCCTTTGCGAGGCCGAAATTCGGACCGGCGTCGGCCCCGGAATCCTTCCCGTTCTGGAATGTCGCGTTGCCGTTTCCGAGAAAGATCGTAAACGTATCCTTGTCGCCATTGATCACGAGGAGGTCCCGGATGCGGTCATTATTGAAGTCGGCGAAGCTGACGCCCAACGGGCGCTTACCGGTTCGATAATCGGTGGGGTCGCGAAACGTCCCGTCTCCATTGCCGATCCAAATAGAGACGGCGCTGGACATCGGCCCTCCGTTGGTGACCGCCAGATCGACGTGCCCATCCTCGTTGAGATCGGCGAGCGCCACTGACGTCGGGGTGTCGCCGTACTCGTATTGCGGCCCCTCTTCGAATTGCCCACGACCCGTTCCAAGAAAGATCTTGATCTTGTCGTTCCGCAAGGCAACGACGAGATCCGGTTTCCGATCGCCGTTCAAGTCCTCGCTGGCGATGGACACGGGCGTCCGGTGGACCGCATACCGAGGTCCTTCTTGAAAGGCGCCGCCGGCCCGCCCGTAATAGATCGCCACCTGATCGCTGCCGGAGCAGGCAACCGCAACATCCAACCTGTCGTCCCGATCGAAATCCTTGGTCGTCAGCGCGCGCGGCTCTTTGCACACGCTGACCTGAACCTGATCTTTGAACGTGCCGTCGCCGTTGCCGAACAGCAGGGACAGGGTATTGCCGCCGATGTTGGTGGTCATCAGATCGGTAAACCCATCGCCATTGAAATCGGCCGGAGTTACTGAGGTCGGGTTTTTCCCCACCGGATAGCTGGCGAACAGGTAAAACAGATCAGGCGGGACATAAGCGTCTTTCTTGGAGCAGCCGCTGACTCCCAGGAAAGCGAGGAGAAACAGCGGACCGACGACAAGGAGAAGCGAGCCGGAGCAGTCGAGGAGCTCGGCATATCGCCAAGAGTTCCCGATGGCGTTGATCCGAGCTGCTTCAGGATACCCTTGCCGTGTCATCGGCCCGATGCCCTCGTGTGGAACGACGGGTGGGAGTATACAAAGCGAGTCGCGATGTTCGCAACGGAGATTCCGCCTAGGTCGAACCAGCGACGACGTGGTCGCGCGGATTCCACCGGCCGGACCGTCGGACCAGTCGGCGTCCAGGGCCTTTGAAAAATCGAAAACGCCTGCGTTAGAATATACCTTCACTGAGGAGGTTTCCATGAGTGACACAGTCCAAATCGAATTAACAATGTACGGGGTCGCCGAGGTATTGAAATGGTGCATCGACAGGAATAAGGGGCGGATTCCCGGTGTCGATACGGCCGGCTTCAAGAAGATGCAAGCCCTCCTGGCTGAAAAACCGCAGGTCAGCGATTACACCGCTTTGGATCAGTTTTGGAAGAAGAAAGTCGTGCTGGAACTGACGAAAGAAGAAGTGGAGACCATCGATCGGTGTCTGTACGATATCCCGAACATGGAGAACGTCCCGTTGCCGCAGATCCGCCATAAGTTCTGGCCGCAGCAGCCCGTCGCGCATTGAGCCCGCATTGCCCACGCTGCAGAGCTTTTCCAGCCCCACAGACCCGAGTGAAAGGCTGTACCTGACTTCGCAAGAAAGGTCACGCCGCACAGGAGCCTAACGCTTCCAAGCTATGGCGTCGTCCACGGCAACATGAGACAGAACGGCTAGGCGGGCCAGACAGAACCGGGTTACAGCATCCGTGTCGACGTCCGGATCGGTGCCGTCCCACAGGACCGTGCGGATATTCCATCGCACGATGGGATAGAAAATGATAGCGGGATTCGTGAGAAGCACGGCTCGGGTTTCGGACAGAAGCTGATCTTCCTCCAGCCGCGTGCGAAAGCGGTCGTAGACCCGCCCGTACCAGGCCATCGTGTCACGGTGGCGAGCTTTCGCTTCTGCTAATTTGACGTAAGCTCGCTCCTCTCGTTCCGTCGGGGGAAGCTCATACAATCCGCTGGCGGACCATGCGCCGGAGATTGAGCTCGGGTTGGATTGCGTCGAGGATCTCATCCTATGAAACCATCCCTCCTGCCTGGTCCGCACCTCCGCACGCCATTCGTGCTCCAAGCTCCGGATTTCTTCATAGGCCGATAAAAAATCAGGACTCAGACTGGCCAGGCACCGTCCCTCTCGCTCCAACGCCGCCGAGCATCCGGCCGCTGAGACCCAGCACAACCCAACCATCAACGTTCTCAGCGTATGGAATCGGTGTGCGGGCATAGCCACGTTACTCTACGCCCGCGAGAAGCCGTCTTCAAGCCGGTATTATGAGGCGGCACTGAGCAGCCGCCCGGACAGGTGTACAGATGACACCGCGCGGGAGTGAGCGAGGAGATTTCCAGGAACGGCCACGAGCGGGTCGACTAAGGAGAGGGAGCGGTAGGCGAGACAGAGCCGCTTAGAGATCGAGGGGGCCTTCTCCTTTGAGATACTTTCGGAACCGCCGCATCAGTTCGGCGCCCAAGGTGCCACCTTCCGGTTTCTTGGCGGCGGGATCGTTGAAGTGCTCGCGGATTTCCTGCAAACGCTTCTCCGCCTGTTCGTTGCCCTGCAGGCGCTTGGTCTTCCGGAGCGCAGTCTCGAACGCATCGAAGGTCAACTCGTTGTAGCCGAACGATCGGATCCGCTTCACCGCTTTCATCATCGCCTGGTTTCGAAACATCGTGAGATGGGCGGAATCGATCTCCTTGAGCCCCAACTTGCGCGCCCGGCGCTCGGCCGCCTTGCGGATACCGCTCCGGACGAAATCCGGAGAGGTCTGAAGCCGCCTCCACGCTTCATCGGTCCAGGCGATCCGTTCCTGTGGAGAATCCCACAATTGGATTAGCGTCGTCTCGTCGATGCGGCTCAACCCTTTTTCCCGGGCCAAGTCCTCCGCGTCACGCTTGAGCATGTCGCTCACAAAATCCAGCGCGATCGCCGGCGCCTCCCTGACCTTCTGCTGAAGGCGGGCCAACGCGCCCTCCGTCCACTCGATCGGCGGCCCCTCGGTTTCCCGGACGTCGCCCAACGCTTCGACTTTTTCGAAAAGCTCGACGTTGACCTCGAGATGGCCTCGCTCCTGCGCGATCTCCTCGGCGATCTGCTTGATCATGTGACGCATGAATTCCGGGACGGCCTCCAGCCGTGCACGGGCCGCGGCAGTCCAGGGGAGGTAGCCTTTCGCCATCTGATCGGCGGCGGCGGCCACACCAGATTCGCCACCCATGCGTCCCATCATCTGGCTCTTGAACTGCTCCAGAATCTCCGCCGTGATCTCGGCATAACCCAGTTCGCGCGCCTTTTTCTCCGCCAGGCGCCGGACCATCCCGCGCAGGAACGCCGGGGCCCGCTCCATACGTTTGAGCGCGTCCTCAGTCCATCGGATGTCGGAGGCGACGGACGGTTCCTGTGATTCGAATGATCCCATGGGTTTGTTCCCTTTCCCGCTCGAACGGTTACTTGTTGAGCAGTTCTTTCAATTCCTTGCCAGCCTTGAAGAAGGGGACCTTCTTCGCGGGCACGGCCACCGTGGCGCCGGTTTTGGGATTGCGCCCCTCTTTCATCCGTCGAGCGCGGAGACGAAAACTGCCGAATCCTCGAATCTCAGTCTTGTCTCCTTTCTTGAGCGAGTCGCGGATGCTGTTGAAGATCGTATTCACCACGATTTCCGCCTGGCGCTTCGTCAACGTGGTGACCTGCTCAGAAACCCGCTCGATGATCTGTGCCTTCGTCATGGCGTGCGCTCCTTCTTGAAGCGTGATGTCTTGTCTTGGTTAGAACGCCATCAGATATTTCAGGCTGACCCCGGTCTGTAAATCGATCTTCGGAAGAGCGCCAAACAGCCGTGATTCGAGCAGCTCCCGGATCGAGAACCGGCGCCGAGGTTCAACCACACGAGGCTCGCCCTCGATTCCCGCCAGATCGGCCGCAAGCCGGATCGCATCATCCAGATCGCCCAACTCGTCGACCAGTTTCGCTTCCTTGGCCTGGCGTCCGGTAAAGATCCGTCCGTCGGCCAAGGGTTGAACCTCCGCGATATCCAGCGAACGGCCCTCGGCCACCGCTTGAATGAACTGCTGGTGGACGTCATCCATGACAGCCTGAAGCAGTTGCCGGTCTTCGTCGCTCATTTTCCGGAGCGGAGACCCGATGTCCTTGAACCGGCCGCTCTTGATCACGACGCCCTCGACCCCGATTTTCTTCAACAGCCCTTCTAAGTTGGCCATCTCCATGATCACGCCGATGCTGCCGGTCAGCGTACCGGGGTTGGCCATGATCCGATCGGTCGCGGAGGCGATATAATAGCCGCCCGAGGCCGCGACGGTCCCCATGGAAGCCACGACGGCCTTGTTGCTCTTGTTCCGCACCCGTTTGACCGCGTCGTAGATTTCTTGGGAAGGCACGACGCCGCCGCCAGGGCTGTCGATACGCAGGACAATCGCCTTGACGGACGGGCTGTCCCCGAATTTCTTGAGTTCCCCGACGGTGGGCTGAGCGTCCAGGATCACCCCTTCCACCCGAATCAGAGCGATCCGGTCCTCTAGGGAAAGATCCAGGTCGGGGAAGATAAGGCTGCTCAGGACGGTCAAACCTAGACCGATCACGATCACCCAGAAAAGCAGCCGCAGGGGTCGGCGCCGAGGGGTTGGCTTTTCAGCAGCGTCATCGGTCATAGGTCGTGATCCGTTTCCCGATTACACCGGCGGCCGGGCTGGTCTCTGACGGACAGAGCGTACCACGACCGTCGCGACTCGTCGTCAACTTTCAGCGGATTCGGCCTGCCCTCGCTTCCGGCTTTGTTTCGCCGTCCGGCCCAGGCTCTGGTCGAGCGCGCCCTGCGTCGCATGGAACTCGTCCACCTGTTTCCGCTCGGTGTCCAGTTGATGGTCCCGCAGACTCAGCGCAATCTTCCGCTCGTCCCGATCCACTTTGATGATCTTGGCTGTTACTTCATCCTGCAGTTTGAATTTGTCCTCCAACCGCGTCTGCGGCTCGAGGGCCGCTTCGCTGATGTGGATAAGCCCTTCCACACCCCCCTCCAGCTCGACGAAAATGCCGAAATCGGCGACCTTGGTGACTTTCCCCGTAGCGGAATCGCCGACTCGGTATCGACCGGGAATGTCGAGTTCCCACGGGTCTCGGGTGAGTTGCTTGTAACCGAGCGAAAGACGCTCTTTTTCCTTGTCGATCCTGAGCACCACCGCCTCGACTTTCTGGCCTTTCTTGAAAAGCTCGGAGGGATGCTTGATGTGCTTGGTCCAGGACATGTCCGAAATGTGGATCAGCCCGTCGATGCCTTCCTCCAGCCCGATGAAGGCCCCGAAATCGGTCAGGCTCTTCACCTTGCCTTCGATCCGGGTGCCCGGAGGATACTTGGCTTCGACCATGTCCCAGGGATTGGGCGCCGTCTGTTTCATCCCCAGAGAGATCTTGCGGTTTGCAGGATCGACATTGAGCACGGCCGCTTCGACCTGGTCCCCCACCGAGACGACACGCGAGGGATGCCGAACTTCGTGCGTCCAGGACATCTCGGAGACATGCACCAGGCCCTCCACGCCCGGTTCCAGCTCCACGAACGCGCCGTAGTCGGTCAGGCTGACGACCTTCCCGCGCACGCGCGAACCGACCGGATACTTCGCCGCCACGTTGGTCCAGGGATCGGCCGATTTCTGCTTCAGGCCGAGCGAAATGCGTCCGGTCTCACGATCGTACTTCAACACGGTCACTTCGACCTTGTCGCCGACGACGAAGAGTTCGGAAGGATGGCCGACCCTTCCCCATGACATATCGGTAATGTGCAGCAACCCGTCGATGCCGCCCAGGTCAATGAATGCCCCATAGTCGGTGATGTTTTTGACGGTGCCCTGAATCAGTTGCCCTTCCTTCAAGGTGGACAGCGTGGTCTGCCGTTTTTTGTCCCGAGTTTCTTCAAGGAGAACGCGTCGTGAGACGACCACATTCCCGCGCCGGTGATTGATTTTGATGATCTTCAAGGGGAAAACCTTCCCGACGAGGGAATCCAAGTCACGGACTGGATGGAGATCGATCTGCGAGCCGGGCAGGAACGCCTTGACGCCGATGTCGACCATCATGCCGCCCTTGATCCGCGAAATGATCTTTCCCTCGACGCTCTTTTCTTCCTTATAGAGCCGTTCCAGCTCTTCCCAAATTTTCATCTTGTCCGCTTTTTCTTTGGAAAGAACCAGATTTCCTTCGGCGTCTTCACGCTCCTCGATATAGACCTGCAGCCGGTCGCCGACTTTCAAGGTCGCCAGTTCTTCGCTGGAAAACTGGTCGGTGGGAATCATACCTTCCGATTTGTACCCGATGTCGACCACGACCTTGTCTTTACTGATCGCCACGACCCGCCCTTCGATGATGGTGCCTTCCTCGAAGTTCCGGAACGTCTCCTCGTACAATGCGGCGAGTGCAGTCCGATCCAGCCGCTCCTCACTGGGCTTCGAAACCGTGTCCATGCGCGCTTCCTAATCCTCCGACCATTCGTCGGGTGCTGATGGTGAAATGCACCGAGCCCTACTCAGCGTTGCAAGACCTGGTGGCCAGGCGCCCGGTGAGCTCCTGGTCTTCCTGCTGTTTCTCGTGCATCCTGTCCGGCGGAGGCACCTGTCCAAGTTCCGCGATTTTCGCCATCACGGTTCGGCTGATGTGACGATAGAACGCTTTGCCCGCGGGCGGCTCGGCGTCGTCCGAAAAGTCGATCGGCTCGCCGTACGTGACGGTGACCGGCCGAAAACGAGGCCACCATGCGCCGATCGGCAGGGCCTCGTAGGTCCCCTTGATGTACGCCGGAACGACCGGGCAACGGGTTTTCGCGACGATGACGCCAAGACCCGGCCGCCCGGGACGTAAGTGCCCGTCAGCCGTCCGGCTGCCTTCAGGGAAAATCACCACTGCCTTTCCGGCTTTGATGAGCCCGATCGCCTTACCGAAGGCCTCGCGGTCCAGCCGGCCCTGGCGCATCGGGATCCAGCCCAGCGCCTGCAAGATCGTGTTGAGCACCGGAATCGGAAACAGATCATGCCGGCCGAGAAACCAGACCCGTCGCCGGATGCCGCAGCCCAACAACGGGATATCGAGAAAACTGGCATGATTTGCCGCTACCAGGACCCCGCCTGTCCGAGGGATGTTCCGGCTTCCGACCGCTCGATACCGGAAACAGAGGCGGCCGACCGCTCTGAACACAAGCCACAACAACCCATAGACGATTCCGCTCACAATTTGGCCGCAATCATCGCCATCATTTCTTCGACAACTTGATCGGGGTCTAGCTTCGATGTGTCGATCCGGAATGCGTCCGGGGCGGGAACCAGTGGCGCCACTTCCCGTGCCCGATCGCGGGCATCCCGTCCGGATAAGTCTTGACGAGTCTGCTCGAGTTGGACCCCGTGACCCGCCGCGACGAGTTCGCGGTGCCGTCTGGCCGCCCGAACATCGACATCCGCCTCGAGAAAGAACTTCACATCGGCCCCCGGAAAGACCTTCGTGCCGACATCCCGTCCCTCTGCCACTACTGAGCCTGCGGCGCCGACTTCCCGCTGAATCGGCAGGAGCCACTCCCGGACGACGGGAATGGCGGAAACGACGGAAGCGGCAGCACTGATCTCCGGCGTCCGAAGCTCACCGGTCACGTCACGATCATCGACGTGGACTCTCATTTGCCCGTGGGCGAACTCCGTTCGAATGTGCGTCTTCGGAAGGATCGCGGCAACCGCGGCGCTGTCGGTGGGCACGATGCCAGACATCCTCACCTTCCACGCTACGGCGCGGTACAGTGCCCCCGTGTCGAGATACATATACCCCAATCGGGCGGCCAACAGCTTTGCAACGGTGCTCTTTCCGGCTCCTGCCGGTCCGTCGATCGCGATAATCAACCGGCCTCGGCCATGCTGTGCCTCACGACCGCTCCCTGGTGCGGGTGTATTATAGCCATCAACAATGTTCTGTCAATAATTCCAATATCTTACGTTCGAAATTCGGGAAAGACGTCTCGATACATTCTGTGTCGTCGATCACAGTCGGGGAGTTGGCCGCCAGTCCGGCAATCGCCAGCGACATGGCTACCCGGTGGTCGCCGTGGCTAGTGCAGGCCGCGCCTCGGAGCACGCAGTTTCTATCGCCCTGCCCGAGGCCCTGGATGATCATACCATCCGGCTTCTCAGTGATACGCGCGCCCATCCTGCTGAGCTCCATGGCCATGGTCGCGATGCGATCGCTTTCTTTCACCCGCAGCTCTTCCGCTCCGCTGATGACGGTTTCGCCTTGCGCGACCGCTGCGGCGACACACAGAATCGGGAATTCGTCGATAGTCTGCGGTATCTGTTCCGGCCCGACACGGACTCCGCGTAGCGACGCCGACTTGACCCGGAGATCCGCCACCGGTTCCCCGGCCTCTTCGCGCCGATTCATGATCTGAATGTCCGCTCCCATTCGGGAAAGAATTTCCAGGATGCCCGTCCTTGTCGGATTGATCCCAACCCCGATCAGCGTCACGTCCGAGTCGGGGACGATCGTCGCCCCGACGACCAAAAACGCGGCTGCAGAGAGATCACCCGGCACAACGAGGGCATTCGCCCCGCTCCATCGCAAGGACAATCGGCCCTCCAAGGCGACTGTCGTGCCTTTCCGGTCCAGCGGAATGCCGAAATACTGAAACAGCCGTTCCGTGTGGTCACGGGACGGCCGCGGCTCCGTAATACGGGTCGCACCATCGGCGAAAAGGGCGGCGAACAACAAGGCCGACTTGACCTGGGCACTCGCCACAGGCAACCGATAGTCGATGGCCTTCAGGCGACTTCCTGTCACGGCGAGCGGGGCCAATTCCCCGCCTTTGCGGCCGGCGATCGTGGCACCCATCTCCCGCAAGGGCCTGACCACGCGCCCCATCGGCCGTCGACGGATCGATTCGTCGCCGGTCAACACCGTGAAGAAATCCTGCCCAGCCAGCAGACCGGTCAAGAGTCGGATCCCAGTGCCGGAGTTGCCGCAGTCGATCGGTCCCTCCGGCTCCACCAGTCCCCACAGGCCTTTGCCATGCACGCGGAGTTGGTCCGGAGATTCGTCGATCCGGACTCCTAGGGCCTGGAACGCACGCATGGTATTGAGGCAATCCTGGCCCCGGCAATAGGCTTTGATCGTGCTCACGCCTTCAGCCAGGGCCGAAAGCATGACCGCCCGATGTGTGATGGATTTATCTCCGGGAACCGACAGAGTTCCCTTCAATGGACGCCCGGGGGTGATGGTCAATGAAGCCATGTCCTCTCATCGAAACAGTGCTGAGTTTTGAGTGTTGAGTCGTAACAATCCGATTCCGAACACTCAGAATTCATCACCCAATACTTTCTCTAGTCGAGTTGCTCCCGCACGCGTTTGGCGCGCTCCAGTTCCTTTTCGATCCCCGGACCGTCCCCGGCCTGGATGAGTCGCTTGAGTTCTTCAAGGTACCGTTCATAGACCTCGATCAGGGCCACAAGGTTGTCACGGTTCCAGAGAAAGATATCGCGCCACATCTCGGGAGAACTGGCGGCGATGCGGGTCGTGTCCCGCAGACCGCCTCCTGAATGAGCACACAGATCGAGATCCGGAGCTGTCCGCTCGCGAATCTCGGTCAAGGCATTGATGAGCGCAAACGCCGCCACATGGGGCAAGTGGCTGACCGCTCCTAGGATCCGGTCATGCACGAACGGGTCCATGCAAATGACGATCGAGCCGGCAGCCTCCCAGAGTTCCCTGATCGCTTGCAGCGCCTGCGGATCGGTGCGGCTCGTCGGCGTCAGGATGCAGCGGGCCCCCTTGAAGAGCGTGGTGGACCCGGCAGCCACGCCGGTCTTTTCTTTCCCGGCGATGGGATGCGCGCCGACGAACCGCACGCCGTCCGGCACGAGGCGCTCCGCCTGCTCGACAAGCGCGCCTTTCACGCTGCCCACGTCGGTGACGATCGCACCCGGCTTCAAGCAATTCGCCCAATCTTTTAAATGCCTTGCATACGTATCGACCGGCGTGGCGAGAATCACCAGATCCGCGTCGCAGACGCCGTCCTTGGGGTCGGCGACATAGCAGTCGATGGCGCCGAGTTCCACGGCCGTCTTCAAGTTCTCGACGCGCCGACCGATGCCTATGACGGAGCTGGCCAATTCCTGTTGCCGGAGAACCATGCCCAGTGAGCCGCCGATCAGCCCGACTCCGACGATGGCAACTTGTCTGAAGCGATGAGCAGATCCGGCCATAAACATTCACTCTGAAAGACGGTCTCAAAAGAGGAAGCGCCGCTTCACACCGGGCGGCCGGCTGGTCAGCTCGCGCGTGGCTGACGGCTTTTCTTACACCTCGCGGCCAACCGCCTCCGCGATCTTTTTCACGTCGCACATCAGCTCCTTGAACTTCGGCGGCTTGATGGATTCCTCGCCGTCGCACAAGGCGCATTCGGGGTTGGAATGCACTTCGATCAGCAATCCGTCCGCCCCGGCCGCGATGGCGGCTTTGGACATCGGCGCGACCAGGTTCCACTTGCCGGTCGCATGGCTGGGGTCCACGATGACCGGGAGATGGGACAGTTCTTTCAGAGTCGGGATCGCCGCCAGGTCTAGTGTGTTCCGATATTGGGTCTCGAAAGTTCTGATCCCGCGTTCGCAGAGCATCACGTTCCGGTTGCCCCGCGACATGATGTATTCCGCGGACAACAAGAACTCTTTGATCGTCGCCGAGAGCCCCCGCTTCAGCAGGACAGGCTTGTCATAGGCGCCAACCTCCTTGAGCAACTCGAAGTTCTGCATGTTCCGGGCGCCGATCTGGATGATGTCGGCCTTCTCCAGAAACAACTCGATATCTCTGGTATCCAGAATCTCACTGACAACCGGTAGGCCGGTCTGTTTCTTGGCCTCCAGGAGGTAATCGAGTCCTTCGCGGCCCAAGCCTTGGAACGAATAGGGCGAGGTGCGCGGCTTGTAGGCGCCTCCTCGGAGAATGCTCGCTCCCGCCGCCTTGACCTCATGTGCGATGCCCACAGTCAACTCCAGGCGCTCCACGGCGCAAGGGCCGGCCATGATCGCCAGTTTCTTGCTGCCGATCTTTACGCCGTTCACGTCGATGACGGTGTTGTCCTTCTTGAACTCGCGGCTGACGAGCTTCCAGGGAGCCAAAATCGGTAGAACGTTTTCCACGCCGGGCAGGGCGGTCAGCGGCTGATTCTGCAGGATGCGATCGTCGCCGATGACCCCGATGATCGTACGTTCCTGCCCGGTTGAAATGTGCGACTTGAGACCCAGCTCACGGAGTCGATCCAGAATATGGTCGATTTCCCGCTCGGTTGCTTCCGGCTTGAGTACAATGATCATGGTTGTCCTCTCACCTTCCTTGACATGAAATGGCTTAGCATAAGACCTTCTTCAAGGCCGCCAAGAATGCGCGATTTTCCTCAGGGAGGCCGATCGTGACCCGCAACATCCGCCCTTCCATGTGCCGGACGATCACCCCTTCCCGCAACAACGCCTCAAAGACCCCACGGCCGTCCCTCCCGACATCGAAATAAAGAAAGTTTGCCTCACTCGGCAGGGGCTGGAATCCGAGCGCGACCAGTCCCGCGCGGACAGCTTCCATCTGTTCCTGGTTCATCGCGCGGCTCTTAGCGACGTGTTCCTCGTCATCGAGCGCGGCTAGCGCAGCCCGCTGAGCCAGACTGTTCGCATTGAACGGGGGGCGGACCCGATTGAGATACCCGACGATCTCCGGCGTCGTGAGTCCATAGCCGATGCGGAGTCCGGCGAGGCCGTAGATCTTGGAGAATGTCCTCAGGACCACGACGTTGCGGTTCTGTTTCACATAGGCGAGGCTGTCCGGAAACACCGGGCTGCGGACATACTCATAATAGGCCTCGTCGAAGACCACGACCACGTGGTTCGGCATCCGAGCCATCAAGGCCTCGACTTCGGCTGCATCGACCATCGTCCCCGTCGGATTGTTGGGATTGCAGACGAACAGCAGCCTCGTGCGATCCGTCACCGCATCAGCCATCGCAGGCAGGTCATGTCGCCAGTCCTTGAGCGGCACGACCACCGGAACCCCGTGGGCGGCGGTGACTTCCAGCTTATAGATGACGAACGTATGGTCCGCCATCACGGCCTCGTCTCCAGGGGACAAAAAGACCCGAGCGAGCAGGCCGAGAATCTCATCGGATCCGTTGCCCAGGATGATCTGCTCGGGTGTGACCTTCCATCGTTGGGCCAACGCGCCCCGCAGCTTGTAAGCGCCACCATCGGGATAGCGATTCAACGTCGCAGCCGACTCCGCCAACACAGCCAAGGCCTTGGGTGACGGGCCGATCGGATTCTCGTTGGAAGCGAGCTTGATCGCTTGAGGCAGGCCCAGCTCGCGCTGCAACTCTTCCACAGGCTTGCCCGGTACATATGGCGACAAGGAGGCGATGTCGGGGTGGATTTTCAACGCCATGGTTTCCTTCGCATTCTTCGTAACGCGTTACTCCTTCACCCTGCCTGCCCGAAAGATCGGTCTGGCGTTCTCCAGCGAGAACCGAATAACGTGACCGTTCACGATTGACGTACTTTAAGCGTGCGACGGGTACGATCCCAAAATCTTCATAAAGAGGCAGCGCCCCTTGACCTCTTCCAAAGCTTTTTTGACCCGGTCTTCCTCCACATGCCCTTCAATGTCCACGAAGAAAATGTATTCCCAGGCCTTGCGCCGAGACGGCCGTGACTCGATCTTGGTCATGTTGATCCCGTGTGAGGCGAAAGGGCGTAGGAGGTCATACAGCGCGCCGACTCTGTCTTTCACGGAGAGCATCAACGAAGTCTTATCTTTTCCCGTCCGTTCCGGCGGTTTTTGCGAGAGGATCAAAAACCGGGTGAAATTATTCATGTTGTCTTCGATCCGGGCCCGAACGACCTTCAACCCGTAGAGTTGCCCGGCAAGTTCCGACGCGATGGCGGCAGCGGCCGGTTCGTCCACGCACAGTTCTGCGGCGCGCGCCGTGCTGGCGACTTCCGAAACTGGGACATGTGGCAGATTGGTCTCCAGCCAGTTCCGGCATTGGGCAATCGCGTGTGGATGGGAATAGATCTTTTTAATGTCCTCGATCGACCCGGTTTTGGAGAGGAGATGGTGCGAGACTTCCTGCAGGATCTCGCCGTAAATCAGAAGATTGGAATCGATGAACATATCCAAGGTGTGGTTGACCACCCCCTCGGTCGTGTTTTCGATCGGCACGACGCCGAAATTCGCCCGGCCTCGCTCCACTTCGCTGAAAACGTCCTTGATGCCGGTAACCGGCATGTACTGGGCCGACGAGCCGAATTTCTGCATGCAAGCCATGTGGGTGAAAGTCGCACGCGGTCCCAGGTAGGCGACCTTCTGCGGACCTTCAAGGGACAGCGACGCGGACATGATCTCACGATACACTGGCCGGATCGCCTCGTTGGGAAAGGGGCCGGGATTGCGGCGCGTCAGCCGCTCGATAATCTCCGCCTCGCGGGCCGGGGTGTGAAGATTCGCGTCACGATCCGACTGTTTCTTCAGCCTGCCGATCTCGATGACGTTCTTGGACCGCTCGTTCAGGAGGCAGAGGATTTCGTCGTCGATCCGGTCGATTTCCCGGCGATAGTGCTGCAGGTCTTTGTCAGCAGCCATCCTTGCTCGGCTCCCTAGGCTCACCGATTGGATTGCCAGACCGAATCGGGGATGAGAAGGCAGGTGTGCGCTGATTCCCGTCTACGACGGCAAATCACGGAGCCAAGTATCAAATGATACAGGAAAGTAGCGAAGCTTTGCAACGATACCCTTAGTGATTCAGGCACTTGGGAGCAGTGCTCCCGAGGAGCTCCCGTGAACTCAGGGAAAAACGGCTGCCACCGGCGATCGGGCTATTCGTTGGGCAGGCTGATCAGGAGAGCAAATCTT
>Ga0070741_10002906_pt1 | contig 44318 bp, 34 predicted proteins | sample Coa_R1_4_FD_66440 | JGI IMG/M metagenome (GOLD analysis project Ga0070741, IMG submission 66440) | Surface soil microbial communities from Centralia Pennsylvania, which are recovering from an underground coalmine fire - Coalmine... | ecosystem: Environmental > Terrestrial > Soil > Unclassified ... | reverse complement strand
ACTTCGTCCAACTGAGCTATCAGGCGCGCCGCGCCTTACGCCGGATGCGCCGCCGTCCGCCACTGGTCCGCTCTTTCTGGCGTCAGGCGCAAATGTCACTATGATATGCAGGACTCAATAGGGGTAATTGGGCTAGTTATGAACTGCCGGGCATTGGGGAGGAAGCCAGTACGCATCCACCGATGCTGCCATCAGGTGCTGGACGAGGTTGTAGAGGGTGATCGGGAGCAGGACGCGCGGGTGGGTTGCCATCGAGAGCGATGCGATTACGAGGCCGGTTCCGTTGTTGTGCAGGCCGCGCCCGAACATCAAGGCCATGCGCTGCGCGCGGTGCACGTTGTGCGGCGGCGCGAACAATCACCCGATCGACATAAGAGGGCCGGTGCTCCGAGCCGAAGTCGGCGCTCTTTGCGGGTCGGCGACAAGGACGATCATCCGGAGCGGCGCGCGTCTCCTTGGTGAAACGACCGGATGGAGGTGACCCGGACCGACTGCGGCGTTCCGCTTAAGAAGCCTGCTTAGCGCCCGAAATCTTCCTGCTCCATCGGACCAAGGTCTGATTCATGGCGTGATTCGCATCGGGCAGGATCTCCCTTGAAAGGCAATTCAGGTCAAACTGACCGGCCCCGAGCCTTGGGCGCGCTATGCAGAAAATTACTCCGCAACAGTCCCAATCAGGCCAGGGCGCAGTGTCCTTTTCGCTCCTAGATGGCGCGACCCTGCTGGTGAGCGTCAGCGGCCCCTGGCATCTGAAGCAGGACGTCCCGTCCGCGACGCTGGTTAGCGACCGGCTCTCATCGCCGCCGGCCGTTCGGCGCGTTTCTTTTGACGCCTCGGGATTGGTCAACTGGGACAGCGGCCTGATTGCCTTTCTGGTAAAAGCCAGCGAATTGTGCCGAGCGCGCAACCTGGAGCAGGACCGCTCCGGGCTTCCTTCCGGACTTCGGCGTCTGTTGGAGCTCGCCGAGGCGGTGCCGGAGAAGAAGGGGACCCGCGCCGCGCCCTCGTCCGCGGGATTCTTCGAGCGATTGGGCGATGCCTCAATCAGCTATGGATCCCTGGTCCGCGAGTTCATGGCCTTCGTCGGGGATCTCTCGGTCGCCTTCGCCCACTTTGCCGCGCGCGCCGCGCGCTATCGGAAAATCGATCTCCTGGAGGTCTTCAAGGAATGCGGCGCGGATGCGCTCGGGATCGTGTCGCTCATCGCGTTTTTGGTGGGAGTGATTCTCGCCTTTATGGGCGCGGTCCAGCTCGCCCAATTCGGCGCATCGATCTACGTGGCCGATCTGGTCTGCATCGGAATGACGCGCGACATGGGCGCGATCATGACCGCAATAATCATGTCGGGGCGCACGGGGGCGGCGTTCGCGGCCAAGCTCGGCACGATGAAGGTGACGCAGGAAATCGATGCCCTGACCACGATGGGCATCTCGCCGATGGAGTTCCTGGGGCTGCCGCGGGTGATGGCGTTGGTGGTGATGATGCCGCTGCTGTGCGTGTTCGCGGACTTCTTCGGCATCCTCGGCGGGGTTTTCGTCGGAGTGTCGATGCTTGGCTTGTCGGTCCGCACTTACATCCAGGAGACCATCGCGACGCTGACGCTGACCAATTTCTTCGGCGGGATCTTCAAAGCCACGATCTATGGCTTCCTGATCGCCGTCGCCGGGTGCCTGCGCGGTTTCCAGTGCGGAAACAGCTCCTCCGCCGTCGGCGAGGCGGCCACTCAGGCGGTGGTGATGTCGATCGTGATGACGGTCGTGGCGTGCGGACTGTTCGCCGTTGTGTTCAACTTCGTGGGGATTTGATTCGCGCGGCGGCGATGGAAGGAACCGTTTCCAACGAAGCGAAACCTCACATCATCGTGCGCGATCTCACGATGGCTTACGGCAGCTTTGTGCTGATGCGGGAGATCAACTTTGTGGTTCGCCGCGGCGACATCTTCATCATCATGGGCGGAAGCGGATGCGGCAAGAGCACGCTGCTGCGCCATTTGATCGGACTCAAGGAGCCGGCGAGCGGCGAAATCATGTACGAGGACATGAATTTTACAACGGCCGAGCCGCTCGAGCGCGAAAAAAAGCTGCGGCGCTTCGGTGTGCTCTATCAGAGCGGAGCGCTGTGGAGCTCGATGACGCTGGCCGAGAACGTCGGGCTGCCGTTGGGCGAATTCACCGACCTTAAGCCGTCCCAGATTCGAGAGATTGCCGCGCTGAAGCTCGCCCTGGTCGGTCTTGCGGGTTTCGAGGACTTCTATCCGAACGAGATCAGCGGAGGGATGCAAAAGCGGGCGGGGCTCGCGCGCGCGATGGCGCTCGACCCGGAAATCCTGTTTTTCGACGAACCTTCTGCCGGACTCGATCCGATCAGTTCGAGTCTGCTCGACGAACTTATCCTGGAGCTCCGCAACAGCCTTGGCGCCACCATAGTGGTCGTCACCCACGAACTGGCGAGCATTTTCGCCATCGGCAACAACTCGGTCTTCCTCGACGCTGAATCCCGCGTTCAGATCGCGTGCGGCGATCCGAAGGAACTGCTGGCGCACAGCACAGACCCGCGAGTTAGGAAATTTTTGTCCCGCGGAAAGAACGGAGGCCCACCGGCGCACGATCATGGCTAAACGTGTCAGTTCGGCCGCTATCGGCGGATTCGTCGCCGCAGGCTTTGCGCTGATCCTGCTGGCGGTTGTCGTGGTCGGGTCCGGAAAGATGTTCCGGAAGACCTTTCGCTTTGTCTGCATGTTTCCGGGCGACGTGAACGGCCTGCGAATCGGCGCGCCCGTAAAAGTCAAGGGCGTTCAGGTGGGCACGGTCGAGGACATCAAGCTGTTCCTCGCGCCGTCGCAGGGGAGGATGCGTCCGGGCGTCACGGGCTTTCGCATTCCCGTCATCATCGGCATCGATCGATCCAGCATCCTGCAACTCGGCGGCTCCGGCGAAGGGCTGACCGACGCGGGATACCAGCAGATGATCGCGCGCGGCGCCCGGGCCCAGTTGAACACGGAGAGCTTCCTTACCGGACTGCTCTACGTCGACATCGATCTGCATCCGGATCAGGCCGCCAACTTCGCCCTGATCGCCGGCGGCGGCGACCTGCGCGAAATACCGACGGTCCCGACCCAGCTCGAAGCGATCCAGAAGCAAGCGACCGAGGCGATCGCCAAGCTGGACGACGTCGACCTCAAGAGCCTGGTTGCAGCGGCGACCAATGCCGCGGACAACTTTGCCAACCTCGCGGGCGATCCCAACCTGAAAATCACGCTGGCTTCGCTCAAGGAAACGGTTCCCAACCTGAACCAGACAATCAGCGATACCCGGGAAACCTTGCGCGACATCAAGAGCAGGCTGATCCCGCTCGCCGACAGCCTGCAATCAAGCTCGCTTGCCGCAAATGACACCATGAAGGACGTGCGCAATACTCTGGTCGAATTGCAGGCGATACTCGAACCCGATTCACCGCTATCGGTCCATCTGACCGAGGCCCTCGACCAGCTTGGCGACACCACGCGTTCGGTCGGCGCGCTGACCGACTACCTGCAACGCAACCCGTCTTCAGTAATCCGCGGAAAGTACGTCCCGGAAAAGGACCAGGACAAATGAGGCATCCAATCTTCGCGTTAACCGCGGCCCTTGTCCTGGGCGCCGCAGCATGCTCCCCGCTTGCGCCCCGGCCCGACCATTCGAAATTCTTCCTTCTCAGTCCGATCGGGGATGGGGCCGCGGCCCCTCCCGCGGCGGCAACCCCTGTTACCTCGCAGCTTGCTCTCGGGATCGGGCCAATCTCCTTTCCCGACTATCTTCGGCGGCTGCCGGTTGTGACCACAACCTCGCCCAACCAGATCACGCTATCTTCCGACCGATACTGGGCGGAACCGCTGGCTAAGAACTTCTCGCGCGTGCTCGAAGAGAATCTCTGTATCCTTCTGAACACCCGGAAGATCGAAACCTATCCATGGGCGCACAATATCCACATCGACTACCAGGTGATCGTCGGCATACAACGCTTCGATACCGGCGCCGACGGACAATCGCAGCTCGTGGCGCGCTGGGTCGTGAAGGACAGCATAAGCGGAAGAGATCTGTATGCAGCCGAAACTCGATGCGGGTCGCCTGTTCCTTCGGGGGAAGCGGGGCCGTCCGCAGCCCTGAGCCAGGATCTGGCGACGCTCAGCATGGAGATCGCCTCGCAAATTGCCCAACTGAGCAGAGACCGGCGAACGATATCCAGCTAGCAAGAGACCGTCGGGACAGCCGTGGACGATCGAGCGGATCGAAAATCGTCAGGCGCCGCGAACTTGCGATGGGTTCTGCCGGCAACTCTTCTCGCGTGGATTCTTGTGATAGTCGCGCTGGGATACCGCCGCGTAGGCTATGCGTGGTGCCCGGGCGCTCTCGTTTTGTTTCTGTTTCGGGATATTCCGCTCACGCTTTGCGGCGTGATCGTTGTTCTGGTGTTTGAATTCCTGGTCTTCAGAAAGAAGATTTCCTGATGCGCGTGAACCGAGCTCGGTACACAACCGAGGCGGAAGATGTTCGGCTAGACCGACATCGCGGCAAAGCAGAGCGGCCAGGACATTCGCCTATTCGGACGCCAGAACCTCTGACCATGTGGGATCCGGGTTGAAGGATGCGATATCCGGTGCGAGGCGCGGCGTATCCGGACCGAGATCCTTCTCCACCAGGACACCATCCTGGTTGATCATGAAAGTCATAACGCCCGATGCGCGATACTCGGCGGGGTAGGCCAAAAAGGCGAACCCCTTGGTCATTCTTCCGTCAACAACATAGTCCATTGCCCCGTTCGGCGCGTTTGCCCCCTGACCGCGTAGGACCTTGTACAGATATCCGTGGAAGGGCGAGGATTGTCCGCTGGGGTCTCGCTTGTACCCTTGCGCGGTGGCATCGGCGATTAAGGGACCGATAGGGCTTTCCGGCTGGCCTTCTGTGGTGGGCCAGTACAATCCGTTTTTGCGGCCGTCGTCACTGATGATCTTCTCCGCGTACTCTGCTGCGCCGGAAGCCGTGAATTGAGCCGCCGCGTACTCATGCTGCGCATCGACCAACTCCTCGAGAACGTCGATGACAGAAAGTTCATTGCGGCCGACCCGCCGATAGAGGAGTTCCTCTTTTCCGGCCGGGGTGTCGAAAATCCATCCGTCATCGCGTTTGACGAGCGGAATTGGCAGCGGCCAGTTGTCGGCCCCGACATACAAAAGCACCCTTCCCTTGTCGTTATAGGATAGTCGATGCATCTGGTCGTAGCGTTTCGTAAAGTCTTCACGGGCGTTGTTGTCCGCCGTGGGGTCGCCGCTGCTGATTATCGCTTGGCCATCGGGTCCCAGGATGGCGCTCATGGATTTCAAGTCGTCGGCCCTTGCCGCGTGGACCAGCGCCGCGGCCGCAGCCGCCGGTGAGCGAAATACGCGTTGCCCGGACTCCTCGGGAGCCGCGGGATCTGCCCCGGCTGGAGAAACGCAAAGGAAGATCAGCAGAAATGCAGTCAGCATTTCTGATGGGAGTGTGTGAGTGCGCATACGCATCTTTCACTCTCGAACGAAAAAAAGGGCTTGTGGTGCGATGGTAATGTATCGCATCCGTTCCTAACGACGACCCTTGCGGTCGCCTCCACGGCGACCGCCGCCACCTCCGCGACGACCGCCGGATCCGCCACCTCCGCGCATGGCACCGCCGCCGCCGAGACTGGATCGTCCTCGCCTACCGGCTGCTTGCGTCGCACCTCCTGGCGCGTACCCTCCGAAAGCGCCGTTGCCGCCCCCGCGCGTGGCCCGATTGGGAGCGTTGGCGCCATAGCCGCGCCGTTCCTGGCCGAAGCCCTGCTGTCGGCCCGGATCGCCCTGCAACCCGCCCTGGCGCCCAGGTGTCCGTGCGCCCATCGCTCCTCTGTTGGGAAGAGTGGTCGCTTGCGGAAACACCGGCTTGGTGATAGCGCCGCTGCCAGGCCGAAAAGGTTTTGCGGCGGACGGATTGTAGGGGCGGGAGGATGGGTTTAGCGGTTGTCCTCCACGGCCCGAATAGGGCGTCGGACGGGAACCTTCTTGGCGGCGCGCCTCTCTCCCATCCGATCGCCCGGCTCGCGGATAGCTGTTGCCGCGGTTCCTGTAGACGTTCTTGTTGTAGTTGATCGTTCCTCCGCCGCCTCCTCCTCCGCCGTGCCATCCGCAATCCCAATCATCGTCGCCATCGTTAATAAGCGCCATCAGGCCCATTCCGAGTCCGAAGGATATAAGTCCGGTCGTCAGCATTTCGGTTCCTGTGTAGCCGGCAGGGGCCGCTACCGGAGCTCCGTACGCAGTCGTCGGATCGTATTGCGGTACGTAGACCGTGTTTTGTTGAGCTGGTTCGATGACCACGACCTGCTGAGTTGATGCGCTGCCTTCCGAGGCTTCAACTCCCGTGGGCGAGGCGGAGGCGGATTTGATCTCCACCTTCTGCTCGGGCGTGTCCTTCAGTGTCCCTGCCTTGACTGCGCGATCGCGAAGCCGCTGGATAGCGGTCATCACGTCATCCGGTTGGTTGAAGTATGCCTCGCCCAGTTCGGAAGTCCAGGCGAGGCTGTCGTTCATGGTCCTGATCACGGGACGAAACTGAGAAAGGGACCTTACGCTTGGGTCCCAGGGTTGCGCGTTCACCGCTCTCGCGAATTCTTCGCCGGTCAGGTTGGGGTTCTGGTCAAGCCATCGCTGCGCTTCCACGATCTGAGTCGGAAACGTCGAAGCCACGAGAATGCGCGCTACCAGCGGATCGGGATACAAAGCGATGGGCGATACCAGCTCCTCGAGTTGCTCGGGGGTGGCATCGCCCGGAGCAGGGCCGGGCGATGTGGAAGCCGTATCCGACGCGGCAGGATTCGTTGCGCACAGCGCGACAGTCAGCGGCGAGAACGAAGGAAGCAACAGCGTGGCTATTGCCACGACGGAAATTGCACGGCTTCGCGATCGTGTGAGTAATCCCATGTGTCACCCACGGCGAGCTTGCGACTGCGAATCCTTCTTCGAATGAACAGCCGTCGTGTTCTCGCGACAAGACTACTGTCTGCGCCATGAAGGAGCCTATCAGACCTTTGTCCGATAGGACCGCGACGAGCTTTTCTGTTGAGTCTTGACTAGTTGGTGAGGAAGTCGGGACGCGGCGGAAGCGATGTAAAGCCGCCTCTTGCTGCCTCTCGTCTCTGGCAGCGTGTGTTATGGGGCCGATAGCACTGTGGCGGGCTAGGCATCGGCGGCGTCCGATCGACCCTGTAGCGCGGGAAGACAAGATGGGAACCGCTCACGGTTTTGAGTCACTTCCGATCAGGGTTCACCGAAAATGCCGAGAAGAGTCCTCATATTTCTAGCCGCCATCGTCGTGGTAGGCGGGAGCGCGGCGGCTTGGCTCATACTATCCAAGGACTCACTTCCTCCCGGGTTCGCCGGCGGCAACGGACGGCTGGAAGCCAAGCAGGTCGACATCGCTACGAAATACCCCGGCAGGATAAAGGAAGTGCGCGCCAACGAGGGCGACACCGTCGATGCGGGAGAGGTAGTGGCGACGATGGATACGGAGCCGCTGGAGGCTCAGCTACGACAGGCTCTGGCGCAGATCAAGGAAGCGGAGGATAACAGGCGCACCGCGCTGGCCGAAGTGACCGTGAAGCAGGCGGAGTTCGCATACTCCGACAAACAGTACAAGCGATCCAGCGAACTCGTAATGCGCGGCGCGGTAAGCGAGCAGGAACGCGACATCGACTACGCGCACCTCGAGATGACGCGCGCGGCGCTGCTCGGCGCAAAAGCACAGGCGGTCCGAACCCAGTCGGCCATCGATGCCGCAACCGCGGAGGCGGAAAGACTCAAGGCCGAAATCAAGGAGAGCATTCTCAAGGCGCCGGTGCGCGGACGGATCCAGAATCGGCTCGCGGAACCGGGCGAGGTGCTGCCGGCGGGGGGAAAGGTGCTGGCGCTGATCGACCTGAGCGATGTGTACATGTACGTCTTCCTGCCTTCGCTCGTTGCGGGCAAGGTCCCGCTCGGTTCGGAAGCGCGGATCGTTCTCGACGCCGCTCCTCAATATCCCGTCAGGTCGTCGGTAAGCTATGTGTCGCCGAGCGCGCAGTTCACTCCCAAGAGCGTGGAGACGGCGGAAGAAAGACACAACCTGACGTTCCGGGTGAAATTGCAGATCGATCCCGCGCGGCTGCGACAATTTGAACCCTTCGTGAAGGTGGGAATCCCCGGGATGGGTTACGTGCGGTACGACAGCAGCGTCGGGTGGCCCGAGTCATTGCAGCCGAAGGCGGTGAATCCCGACCAACTCTGGAACGCGACCGGCGCGACCAATTCGAAACAGTGAACTGCACCGCGCATGATTCAGTAGTGAGCGTTCGGAAGGTCACCCAACGCTATCGCGAGGTGATCGCACTCGATGACGTCGAGCTCGATATCCCGTCGCACAAGATGGTTGGAATCATCGGTCCGGACGGGGTTGGAAAATCAACACTGCTCGGAATGATCGCGGGTGTCAGGCGGATTCAGAACGGCAAGGTGACGGTGCTGGGCGGAAGCATCGCCGATACCCGCTTTCGCAACCGCGTCTCGGGACAGATCGCCTATCTGCCGCAGGGCCTCGGCAGGAATCTGTACCCGACGCTTTCGATCTTCGAGAATATCGACTTCTTCGGCAGGCTGTTCGGTCAATCGCACCAGGAGCGGGAATGGCGGATCAAGGAATTGCTTGCGAGCACCGATCTGACGCCGTTTCGCGATCGGCCGGCCGGAAAGCTCTCGGGTGGCATGAAACAGAAGCTCGGCCTGTGCTGCTCCCTGATTCACGATCCCGACCTGCTGATCCTTGACGAGCCGACCACCGGTGTCGATCCGCTCGCACGCCGGCAGTTCTGGGAATTGATCGATCGCATTCGCTCGCGCCGCGCCGGCATGAGCGTTCTGGTCGCCACCGCGTACATGGATGAAGCAGAGCGCTTTGACTGGCTGATAGCGATGAATTCGGGAAAGGTGCTGGCGACCGGCAGTCCGGCCGAGCTCAGGAGAAATACTCAGCAAACCACCCTCGAGAAGGCGTTCATCCGGCTCCTGCCAGAGGAATCGCGCCAGGGGCACAGGGAGCCCGTGATCACCCCGTGGAAATCGACCGGAGGCACCCCGGCGATCGAGGCGCACGATCTCACGCAGCGCTTCGGCACCTTCACCGCGGTTGACCACGTCACCTTCCGGATCGAGCGCGGCGAAATCTTTGGTTTTCTTGGATCCAACGGATGCGGCAAGACCACCACGATGAAGATGTTGACGGGGCTGCTGCCTCCAACCGAGGGCACCGCGCTGCTGTTCGGCAAAGCGGTCAAGGGTGGAGATGTAGAATCGCGCCGGCACGTCGGGTTCATGTCGCAGGCCTTCTCGCTCTATACCGAACTCACCGTCAGGCAGAACCTCCTCCTGCACGCGCGGCTCTTTGACATCCCGGAGCCGCAGGCGAGCCGTCGGGTCGACGAGATGCTAAAGCAGTTCGCCCTCGAATCGACCGCAGACACCCTGGCCGAAAGCCTGCCGTTGGGCATTCGTCAGCGATTGTCGCTCGCCGTCGCGGTGATCCACCAACCGGAAATGCTGATCCTCGACGAGCCGACTTCGGGAGTCGATCCGGTCGCCCGTGACGGATTCTGGGAATTGCTGATTCGGCTGTCGCGCGAAAACGGCGTGACCATCTTCCTCTCGACCCACTTCATGAACGAGGCGGAGCGATGCGACCGAATGTCGATGATGCACGGAGGCAAGGTGCTCGCTCAGGGTCCGCCCGCGCAACTGGTTGCGGAACGGAAAGCTCGAAGTCTCGAAGATGCGTTTATCGGCTACCTGGAAGAAGCCGCCGACAAGGCCGAGACCCAAACGCAGTCGGCGGTTGAGGCCGCGGCGGCAACCGCTCCCGCCGTGCACTCCGACACGGAACCGTCCGGATTCAGCGTCGGACGCGTATGGGCCTTTGCTCGGCGTGAGACGGTCGAGCTGCTTCACGACACCGTTCGGCTGTCGTTCGCGATATTCGGGCCTCTGATTCTCATGATCGTGTTCGGCTACGGAATTTCACTCGATGTCGAACATCTGCCGTTTTCCGCCCTCGATATGGACGGCAGCCCGGCCGGCCGCGACTACGTAGACGCATATCGCGGTTCGAAATATTTCGATGAAACCAGGGCGCTTGCCGACTACCAACAGATGGATGAGCGCCTGCGCAACGGAGAGCTCCGCCTGGCCATCGAGGTTCCCACCGCGTTCCAGGCCGATCTGATACGGGGGCGCCAGCCCGAAATCAATGTGCTGCTCGACGCCGCGGTGCCGTTTCGCGCGGAGACGGCACGCAGCTACGTCGAGAGCGTCCATGACCAGTACCTTGCCCATTTGCGCGAAGCGAAGGGCCTTCTCCCCGCGCAGAAGCCGGTGAAGATCGAGGCCCGGGCGATGTTCAACCAGGCCTTCGAGAGCATCTACGCGATGGTGCCCGCTGATATCATGCTCCTGCTCATTCTCATTCCCAGCATGCTTACGGCGCTCAGCGTCGTGAGAGAAAAAGAGCTGGGGTCGATAGCCAACTTTTACGCGGCGCCGGCCACCCGCCTGGAATTTCTGCTCGGCAAACAGTTGCCCTACGTCGCCGTGGCGCTGATTCAATTCGCGACGGTGGTTGCTCTCGCCATCGTGCTGTTCGGAGTTCCCTTGAAGGGCAGCGCGCTTACGCTCGCAATAGGGGGAATGATCTATGTCCTGGCAAGCACCGGATTCGGGCTGCTGATCTCGGTTTTCGCGACCACGCAGACCGCCGCGATTTTTGCCGCGGCCATCATAACCATTCTGCCGGCCGTGCAGTTCTCGGGAATGTTCGTTCCGGTCTCGTCGCTAACCGGAGCAGCGCGTTTCGCGGCACGCATTTTTCCCAGCACCTACTTCCAGGCGATAAGCGTGGGGACGTTTACCAAGGCACTCGGCATGTCCGCCCTGTGGCGCGACATCGGAGCATTGGTGACGCTTGCTCTTGTCTATTTCGTCGCCTCCGTGTGGCTTCTGGAAAAGCAGGAGAACTGACGCGATGGGGCGGAACATCCGGCATGTCCTCCAGTTGGGAGTGAAGGAACTGCTTAGCCTGTTCCGCGACCCGGTTCTGCTTTTCCTGATCGCATATTCCTTCACTTTCTCCGTCTACACGCCATCGAAGAGCGCCGTGATGGATGTAATCAATGCGTCGGTAGCGGTGGTCGATGAAGACGATTCACCGGCCTCGCGGCAAATCCGCGATTCCTTGCTGCCCCCCTTGTTTCTCCACCCGGTCCGGATCCCCTTCCGCGACATCAATGAAGTCCTCGACCGGGGGCTGTTCACCTTCGTCATCGATATTCCCCCGAAGTTCCAGCACGACCTGACCAAGGGAGCTACGCCGACTGTGGAAGTGATAACGGATGCGACCGCAATGAGTCAGGCGGGCCGCGGACCATCATATATTCAAAAGATCATCATGCGCGAGGTGGAGCCGTTCTGGCCCGGACGCAACAACCCCAACAACAGGGAACCGGTGAAACTTGTCACGCGCGCGCGATTCAATCCCAACTACCAGCAGGGCTGGTTCGTGGCCGTCAACCAAATCATCAACAACATCTCGGTTCTCGCCATCTTTCTGACCGGCGCCGCAGTGTTGCGGGAACGGGAGCACGGCACCATCGAGCACCTCCTGGTAATGCCCTTGCGGCCGGCCGAACTCATGTTCTCCAAGATCTGGGCGAACGGCCTGGTGGTGATCGTGGCTTCGATGGCGTCGCTGTTCGTGGTGGTTAAGGGAGCGATCGGAGTGCCGGTCGCGGGCTCGATTTGGTTGTTCGTAGCGGGACTGACCGTATATCTGTTTTCTGTTAGCGCGCTCGGCATCATGCTCGCAACCCTGGTGCGATCGATGCCGCAGTTCGGTCTGCTCGCTTTTCCGGTGTTCATAGTGATGAGCCTGCTGTCGGGCGGCCAGACACCGCTCGAGAGCATGCCGGTCGCCCTGCAGAAATTCATGCAGTTCGTGCCGTCGACTCACTTCGTGAGTTTCTCTCAGGCGGTGCTCTTCAGGGACGCGAACCTTGGCATGGTTCGACGCGACCTGATCAGGATGTTCCTGATCGGCTGCGCCTATGTGGCCTTCACCCTTACCCGATTCAGAAAGATGCTCGCTGCGATTCAGTAGAGAACCAGAAGCGATCAGTGCTGCGCCGAGAATGCCGATGCTGTCAAAGATGCTCGTCGTGATGCTTGCCGGACTCGTCTTCGCCGGATGCTCCCCGATCCAGGAACCGCAAGGCATCTGGGCGAAGCTGTGGAAAATCGAGGTTGGCCCTGACTACCGTACCCCTGAAGTCAGTGCCGATGACGAGTACCGCTCGCAGCTCACTCCGCAGCAGGCCGCATCGCTCGCCGACTTGCCATGGTGGCGGGTCTTCAAAGACCCCGCGCTCCAGACCCTCATCGAGCAGGCCCTCATTCACAATTACGACTTGCAGGTGGCGGTCGCCAACGTCGAGCAGGCGCGCTCGATGGTCTGGGTGGCGGCTTCACCTCTGTATCCCCAGCTCGGCTATCAGGCATTCGCCGGGCGCGAAAAGACCTTCTTCCCATTCAACGAGGGCGCGGGAAACGTCACATTCAACGCCTTCGGCGGACTGCTGAGTGCGGTATGGGAGCTTGACGTGTGGGGAAGAGTACGGCGCTCGACGGAAGCCGCGCGCGCGAGGTTATATGCGCAGGAGGACATCCGCCGCGGTGTGATGCTCACGTTGATAAGCGACGTAGCGGGCGCCTACTATTCACTGCTCGAGCTGGACAAGGAACTTGCTATCGCGCGGGAGAGTGCCGGGGTGTACAAGGAAACGCGCGATCTGTTCATCGCTCGCTTCAATATCGGCAAGGACAGCAGACTTCCGGTTGCCCGGGCGGAGGCCAACTATCAATTCAGCCTCGCCGATATTGCGAGGCTGCAAAGAGCGATCACCCAGGAAGAGAATGCGATCAGCGTTCTGACCGGCACGTATCCCCGATCCATTCAACGGGGCGCGGAATTGGTCGCGCAACAGGTGCCGGCGGCGATGCCTGGACGTGCCGCCGACCTGATTCGGCGCCGACCCGACATCATGCGCGACGAACAACTGATGATCAACGCGAACGCGTTGATTGGCGTTGCGGTCGCCAACTTCTTCCCGACCATCGGAGTGTCCGCATTCTACGGCGGGCAAAGTCCGACGATCGGCGACGTATTCGAAGAGAAGTTCAGCATCTGGAACGTGCTGGGTAACGTGACGGGACCGATCTTCACGGGTGGGGCGCTCCTCTTCAGTTACTACGCCCAGCAGGCTTACTGGGAGGCGACTGTCGCACAGTACAGGCAGACCGTGCTGATCGCCTTCCGGGAAGTGTCTGACGCGCTCGTTGCTCAGCAGACGCTCGTCAATCAGCGAGAGGCGCTGGAGGCCCGCGTCGTCTCATTGAAGGAGGCCGTCGACCTCTCGCTGCTGCGTTTCAACGTCGGACGGTCCAGCTATTTCGAGGTGCTGGAAGCCGAACAACTGCTGTTTCCGACCCAGGATGCGCTGGCTCATACTCGGCGCGATCAGTGTCTGGCGGTTGTCAATTTGTACAAGGCGCTGGGTGGGGGATGGAATCTTACGGACGCGCAATGGGTCGGGCATTTCTAGCCCCGCGAGGAGCAAAGGCAGTGGCGAGACGACAGCCAAAGAACATGGTGACGGCTTCCGAGCCCGGGAAGCGGAAGTCCAGGAAGGTAAAGAACAAGGAGTTCAACGCCCTCCTTGCCAAGCTGCAGGCCGAACTGGTCAAGGTGCAGCTGTGGGTTCAGCACAAAGGCCTGAAGGTGGTCGTGATCTTCGAGGGTCGCGATGCCGCGGGCAAGGGAGGCGTCATCAAAAGGATTACAGAGCGGGTGAGCCCCAGGGTATTTCGCATTGTCGCCCTGCCGGCCCCAACCGAACGCGAAAAGACCCAGATGTATATTCAGCGCTACCTGCCCCACCTCCCGGCCGCAGGCGAGGTCGTGATCTTCGACCGTAGCTGGTACAACCGCGCGGGCGTGGAGCGTGTGATGGGCTTCTGCACCGAGGATCAGGCCAGGAGGTTCCTGGAGCTGTGTCCGATGGTGGAGAAGACGATGATCCAGTCGGGAATCATTCTGATCAAGTACTGGTTCGAGGTGAGCAAGGGGGAGCAAACCCGGCGATTCCTGTCGCGAATCGAAGATGGACGGAAAATCTGGAAGCTCAGTCCGATGGACCTCGAGTCGCATCGACGCTGGTACGACTACTCGCGCGCGCGGGACGAGATGCTCGCGGCGACCGACACCCCCTTTGCGCCATGGTACATCGTAAATGCCGACGACAAGGAACGTGCGCGGCTCAATTGCATTTCACACTTTCTGCGCTTGATTCCGTATAGGGAGATCAAGCGGGATCCCGTAACACTCCCGAGTCGGCAGAAAGCTCGTGGTTATACCGAGCCAAAGAACCGCCGATACAAAGTGGTGCCGGATGCCTTTTGAACGGGGCAAAACGACAACCGCGACCCACACGCCGAAGTGGGGACGGGTGGGCGAATACAAAAAAAGGAGAAGCTATAATGTTGAAAGCGGCAGGTGCCAGACTGGTGATGGTCGCGATACCTACTCTGGTAGCGCTCGGCGGATGCGTGTCGCAACAGAAGTACGAGTCGCAAGTACAAAAGACCGACGCCCTTCAGCAAAAGTACGATCAGTTGAATGAGCAGATGTCCGGCGAAGTAGCTGCAAAGGAGATGCATATCGAGCGGCTGCAAAATGCCCTCAGAGTCACCGTGAACGATCAGCTCCTGTTTCCGTCAGGCAACTGGCGAATGCCTCCTGACGCGCAGCAAAGCATCGCTAAGATCGCGAGGATCCTTGCCCCGATGCAGCAGACCAGGATCATCGTCAAGGGCTACACCGACAACGTACCGATCGGCGCGAGCCTGATGCGGCAAGGCGTAACCAGCAATCTCATCCTGTCGCAGAAGCGGGCCGAAAATGTCGCGCAATTCATGATGTCGCAGGGCGTCAATCCGGCCCTTGTGTCAACTCAGGGCTTCGGCGACTCCGATCCTATCGCCGGCAATGACACGGCGGACGGCCGTGCACAGAATCGACGCGTAGAGATCGTCCTCGCGGGTTCGGGTGAATGATACTTCGGAGTCGATGCGATCCGATCCCGGACCCGCTCCGGGAGTGGCTGGGTTGCGCAGGAAGGAAGTTGCGACCAACAGCGCCCGGACGCGGGTCGACCGCCGCAGCATGGATCGGACCTTGGTCGGATGGTGTTATGAGCGACGAAGAATAAGCATGGCATGCCGTCGCCGGGAACCGCACGGCGGACGGCATGCGCTTTACGGTGGGGAATTGGCGTTGCGACGGACGCGGGAGTTGAGCCGACAACCTTACACTTCGAGCAAACGCACAGACGTGAAGGAATGATTGCGCAAATTAGAGGCTGTGCAATTCGATCGTCCTTCGGGATCGGTAGACAAAAGGCGACCGTGAGGACACCGCTGTTGCGGCTCTCAACACTACTCATGTCGTGCCTTCTGGCATCGACGGGAACCTGCGCATTCGCTCAAGAGTTCGAACGGCCGCCAAGCCTGCGCGGCGCGAATCTCGTGCCGGCAACCCTGCTGTCGGGTGACGGGTTTCACGTGAACTCGCCGGTACCTACTGATGGATTGATGGCGCATTTCACTATCGTGAGTGATGTCGGGAGGTTTGACGCGCCAAGCGAGGAGATGTTGAAGATTCGGATCGCCGAGATTCCCGCTATTCAGCAATTGACCAAGACCAGCAAAAGCCAAGTGTTTGCCGAAGCTCTTGCCGAGAACGCCGCGCGTCCGGTTCAGGCTGCAGGACAAATGCTGATGAACCCGGTCGAAACTATACAAGGACTTCCCTCGGGGGTGGGTCGCTTCTTCGGTCGTGTCGGTCTTGGCGCGGAGAAGATTCAGGAAGCTGCAGCTTCGCCGGACACTAACACCGTCGCGGCCACTGGCCAAACCGCAAGAGACGTGTTCGGCTATGAGCAGGAACGGCGTGGTCTCGCCAGGAAGCTTGGTGTCGACCCGTATACCACCAATCCTGTTCTCTCAAAGCAACTGGATGACTTCGCGCTCGCGGCGTTCAGAGCGCACGTTGGAGTGACGACCACGATGTCCGTATTCATCCCCGGCTCGATGGCCATCACCGCTACGCGAATAGTCTCACAATGGGTGTGGGATACGCCCAAGGCGGACTTGATCCTCAAGAATCAGAAAAGTCTTGAGGCCTTGGGAGTGTCGGGGTCGACAATCAATGCGCTGACTAAAAATCCGACCTTTCCGCTGAGTGTGCAGACGGCATTTGTCGCAAACCTGTCCAACCTCTCGGGAGTTCCCGGAATCGTGGAGGCCGCCAGGCTGGCCGCGACCGTGCAATCGGAGGTGCAGGCGCGATTTCTCTCCGACACGGTCGGCATGCTGGCGCGCTACCATCAAGGTCAGGGTCGACTTCAGAGGCTCCTCGTGCGCAGAGGGATCATCGGACAAGACGGGAACGGCGGGATAGTCGCCCAGGCTCCGGCCGATTACGTGTCGTGGGTCCAGTTGGTCGCGGATTTCGCGAATCGGCCGGACCTGCGAAGGTCGAAGAGAAATCTCTGGGTGACCGGGCGGCTCTCCCCGATGGCGAAGCGGAACTTTCAGGCTTCCGGCTGGACCGTGCGCGAAGGAATGAGTTCCATCCCGGCTAGATAGCCCCGATCTCACTGATCCGGGGTCATTTCGAGCACGGGCGGACTTTTGTGCCACCTAAATCCGTGAAATCCTTTGGCGTAGCCGTGCGCGAACATCGCGTTCATGTACTCGGGGTCGAATTTCCGATGCTTTGTCTTTGGAAAATCGGGTTCAATGTAAGCGAGATTGTAGTCGATTCCATCCCGCACCGCCTGAGCGTATATCCGCAACAGGTCATTATACCCCATGTAATGGATCATCGTAGCGATCGCACGGCCGCTGATATTCAAGAATCTCCTATTGACCGAAGCCCAGTCGGGGTCGAGTCTGCTGTTGCGGATGATGTAGGCGTGGCGTTCACGAGTGATGTGTGCGGCTTCGAAGTCCCGCCGGGTCGCAACGTTGGGAGGATATAGAAAGGTCTGCGCCACGACTCCCCCATCCACGTTCATCTCTTGATAGTGTCGGCCGTGTGCACAGACGTCGATCATCATAGGAGGAAAAGCTCCGGGTATCGAGGCGGAGGCGAGTATTATCTTGCAAATCAGCTCGAGAGCACCGGGCCGGCCGCTCGCGGCGATGGCGCCGATGTTCCAGATCACCGGCCGTTGGGCATCGAGACTGGCGGTGCCTATGAGTAGAAGACGGCCCCGGTTGTACTCTGTTGCGATGTCGGCAATCGCCCGGTCATTGATGTAATGAGTGATGAGGTGATAGAGGGGTGTTGTGTCCGCCAATGCTTCGCCGAAGATAGCGTTATGAACACCGCGTCTCTTCAACACATTGTCCGGCCCAATCTCAGTATACACGGCGCGCAGGCCGCTCATATATGAACGTCCCAGGAAAGCAAAGGGTGCGATCATCGCTCCAGTGCTTACTCCGGTCACCAGCTTGAAGTTGGGTACCGTGCCGGCGTCCGACCATCCGCAGATTAGCCCCGCGCCGAAGGCACCATCGTCGCTGCCCCCGGAGATTGCCAGGTAATTGGCCGGAGGCAGAGTTCCATTCCAGCCTTCTTGTTCCTGGAGAAACTTCTCTTCTCGTTCCAGCGCGCGCTCGGCCTCGCGGGTCAAGAGCTTTCCTTGCGAGTCGGCCCAGAAGCGAGCAGCAGAAATCCCAAGGACCGTGACGGAGTCAGCTAAATCCGCCGGAGCGGGAGCTTCGCGCAGGTAGCCGAAGCATCGTCCGATTGCCCGCGTGACCCAGCTTTCCCCTGGCTCCGATGTTCCGGGTCGTGCGGAATGCCTGGTGAAGGAAGCGGGCGGTTTCATTGCCTTGCCGTTTTCTTTGGCACGACGACCATCGGACCAGTCGCGAGAAGCGAAATCCGGCCGGTGCCTGGCGCGAGCCGGCCGGATATTCGCCCCGCGCTGGCTGAAAGAAAAGGATCGCTACGGCGTACTCTTTGCAGGCTTATTCTTGTTGAAGGTCAGACTGAGTTCCTGGACGCCGGCTGCGACATTGAGGCCGTTCTGGCCTTCAATCGAAACCGGTTGCAGCGCTATTGAATGGTTGAAACCGCCGAGAAGCACGTTTGCGCCTGCGCCGACTCCGACTGCCGCACTTGCGGTTGCGCCGCCATAATGGCCTTCCAGCGCTCCCTGTCCGAGATTCGTTGTGGGCGCCAGCACCGCCCAGATGATTACCGCGGACTGCAAGTATCCTATGTCAGCGCCGAATTTCGTGATGGAGCCTGTGTAGTATTCCGTGTATCCCGGTTGCAGAGCGTAGGCACATTCGACCTTGCGCGAGGAACCGAAAATGAATCCCCATCCGGAAGCGACGTGACACGTCAGGTATCCGGCACGCACGGCTGCCTGCGTCTCGTCCGCGCGCGCTTCTACCGTGGCTAAAGCGCTCAGCATCATCAATGCCAACCCCAACACGACGGCAAACTTATCCCTTAAACCCTTCATTGATTCCTCCTTCGCCCTCATTGTCGGCCCTATCGCATTGGGCGACGTGATGGTTCGTAAGGACGAAGTCTTCCCGGGAACAATCCCGGGGTAAATCAGACCTTAGTCTGATGGTGATCCGCCGAAGAAAAGCCCAAGCCCGAAAAGGGCCTCGCTCGCAAACCGCATACAGGTGAGACAAAGGTCGGAGTGTCACCGGCGCCCGCCTATGACTAGCTTGTGGCAGGCAGGAGAATCGTCGTGAGAAAGCCCAAGTCGATAGTCGTCGTGGTGGATGACGACCCTTCGATGCTCCGCGCATTGAAGCGTTTGCTGTCGGGCGCGGGCTTCGATGTGCGGGCTTTCGACCGGCCCAGCGCGGTTCTCGCCAGCAAGCTTCCAAAGGCGCACGCCTGTCTTGTGATTGATATCGATCTTCCCGAGATGAACGGCGTTCAATTGTGCGAACGACTTGCCGCCTACGGCTGTTCTCTTCCTGTGATCTTTATTACTGCGCATACCGACAGCTACACTCGAGACCTCGCAATCGCGGCGCATCCGGCCGCCCTGCTCGTAAAGCCCTTTGCGCGCGATCTTTTGGTCGATTCAATCAGCAGCGCGCTGACGAGCACAGGGACGAGCAGGTGATTCGCAGATGCGCAAAAATCCTTTTTACCAAGGGGTCGGTGAAGTTGCGTCCAAGTGATGTGTAAAGTGATAAATTCAACGCAATACGGCGCGTTGGTTGCCGATCGCGACTTAAAGATAAGATCAGCTTCCATCCTTCATTTGATCTAGCGGTGAGATGCGCATAACATCCGTCTGCCGCTTTGGATCGCGGAACCTGCAAACGGTTCCGGATAATCGAGCCGGCACATGTGGCGTGCTTGTTCGTAGGGCCATTGCGAAATTGGCGACCCCCAAGCGTGCTTCCAACAAGGGGGGCGGACGCCAACACTCTTCCAGCAGTCTTGAAGGCAAGCAATTCGAAAAACTAGTGGAGGAGTTGTCCACCTCCTTCTCACGCATACCCGTCGCTGAAATCGGCAACGAAATCGACCGCTGGATCAAGAAAATTGTGCTGACCGAGAACCTTGATCGCGGCGCGCTCGCTCAACTCGATCCAACAACCGCGACGCTGGTGGTGCGCCACTCATGGTCGCGGCGAAACGTCGTCAGGCTTCCAGTGGGCCTGGAACTGGCCAAACATGCGCCGTTTTTCGACAGCAGCTTGATGAATGGAAAGGCGCTGGTGTTTTCCAAGGTCGGCGAGATCATGCCGGCATTCGCCGAAGATCGGAAAACATTCAAGCGTTATTTTCCCAAGTCCAGCGTGACGATCCCCCTGAGAATCGGCGGAGAAACAGTGGGTGCACTCGGATTCGCCACCGTAAAAAAAGAGCGATCGTGGTCTCCCAGAATGGTCCGTCGTCTGAGGTTGGTCGCGGAGGTCTTCGGAGGCGCGCTGGAGCGGCGTCGCGCAGTCGAGGAGAACGCCCTCCTTCGGCACGAACTGGCGCATGTGTCGCGGATGGCCGTGATGGGAGAATTGACCGCGTCCTTTGCGCATCAACTGAGCCAGCCCATGGCCGCAATCCTGAGCAACGCCGAAGCCATTCGCGGTATGGTCGAAGCGGGACCGCCGGACTTGGATGAGCTGCTAGCCGCTGCCGCTGATATTGTCCAGGACGACCTGCGCGCCACGGAAACCATCAAGGGTTTGCGCGCGTTCTTTCGAAAGGAACAAGTCGAGAAGACTCTCCTGGAGGTCAACAATCTTGTCGGTGATGTGGTCCGTATGGTTCAAAGCGACGCCTTGTTTCGAAAGGTTCCTTTGAGCCTTGAGGTTAGAGACCCGCTGTGGGTAGCGGGCGATCGCATTCAACTGCAGCAAGCGCTTCTTAATTTGGTGCTTAACGCATTCGATGCGGTGTCCGAAAGCGACTTTCGCGAAGTGTCGGTGGGCGTGCGCGGCGATCTCGAGTTCGCCACCATATCGATCCGCGACACAGGTGTGGGGATCGAGTCTTCACTGATGTCAAAAATTTTCGAGCCGTTCTTTACTACGAAGTCGGGAGGCATGGGAATGGGCCTTGCGATCGCGCTCTCCATAGTGAAGACCCACGGCGGTGAGATTGGCGCCGTCCGCAACCCGGACCGCGGCTCGACCTTCCGGATTCGCCTCCCGCTGGCACCCCGAAAAACGCAGCCTCGAATGCACGCCGCTTAGCCTCCAAATGTCCGAGCCGGAAACCATCGCGGTTGTCGATGACGACGAGTCGGTGCGCAGGGCGTTCCGGCGAATCCTCGTCACCGCGGGTTTCAAGGTCCTGGCGTTCGCCTCCGCCGCCGAGCTTTTTGACTGCCCCGACAGCCTGCGGGCGTCCTGTCTGATCTCGGATTTAAGGATGCCCGAGATTGACGGACTGCAGTTGCAGGAGGAACTGATTCGCCGGATGCCTCATGCCGGATTGATATTCGTGAGCGGACACGCCGATGTGCAGGCGAGCGTGCGCGCGATGAAGTCGGGCGCAGTCGATTTTCTCGAGAAGCCGGTAGGGCGTGTCGAACTCCTCGAAGCGATCGATCGCGCGACCCGGCGCGCCCATCGCGCGGAGAGTGACGCCGGCAAAATCAGATTGCTCAGGCAGAACTACGAGCAAATGACGCCGCGCGAGCGACAAGTCTTCGCCCTGGTCACGGCCGGCCTCCTCAATAAACAGATAGCGGCCGAGCTCGGGGCTGCGGAAAAGACCATCAAGCAGCATCGCGGCGTTGTGATGCGTAAGATGCATGCCGATTCGCTTGCCGATTTGGTGGTGATGGCGGAACGGCTGGGCGTCAGACCCTCCAACGTGAACTTTCCGAGAGCCAGGGGTCTGCGAGAAAGCTGAATGCCGGAAGCCGCCGTTTCTCCGTGTCGTCCCTGAGGCAAGCACATGGAACGTCCATTTGTGTGACCGCCGACTCGGGCTTATAAGAGCGCGTGGTCCGCAGCGGGGGCTTCATTCGTCGGAGAAGACCTGTCGATAGCGCCTTATATCGAATCCTTCAACTGCCGGCTGCGGGGGCGAATCTGTGGTCGTCGAAACTCTCTTCGATCTCAGCGCAACGTAATGGATAAGCTCGACCAGTTGGCGCCCGGACTGCAACCGGGTACGACCGAACAGATCACTCGCCGCTCGCGCGGCTCATGGATTCGCCCACGACTGGAAAGGGAGGACTGCGGCCGGGACCGCACTGTTGGACCGACGAACCAATCGTCGTCCGTTGCGAGACCGAAAAGCTGTCCAGCGACACGCGGTGCAGCCCGCGCCCGGAAACATGCGCTTAGCGGTTGTGAAGCCAGCCTGGCAGGTGCGATCAAGCGCGAAACACCGGGAACGACCGGCCACACCTCGTCGATATCTCTGCCGGCCGCCGATGTACTTTTGCAGAGCGAGTCATTCGGGTCAGCCGCCAACATCTAGCTGGATGCTTTGCGCGGGCAAGGCCGCGTGCCCGCTTGCTACGAAACCGCGAGCTCACTTCGTGCGGGGCGGTAGAAGTACGCATCCACGGATGCTGCCATTAGGTGCTGGACGAGGTTGTAGAGGATGATCGGGAGCAGGACGCGCGGGTGGGTTGCCATCGAGAGCGATGCGATTACGAGGCCGGTTCCGTTGTTGTTCATGCCAAGCCCGAACATCAGTGCCACGCGCTGCGCGCGGTTGGCCTGCAGGAGGATGCCGACGACCCATCCGGCGGCGAAGGCGATTGCGCACAGGAAGGTAACCACCGCCAGAACCATGGTCATGAAATCGGGGTCGGGGTCGGTCACGACCCGGGGCAGCGACACGGCCGCATTGGAATAGTTGAGCAGCAGCAGGACGATGAGGTTGACGAGCTTGATTTGCCGGCTTGCGAACTTGACGGCGGCGGATGGAATCGCGCGGCGCGCCGCGATTCCCGTCATCGAGGGCAGCAGCACGAAAAACACCAGGAACAGCGGGGTGCCGTAGTCGGCGAGATTCAAAAGTTCGCGTGAATACTCGCCCCTGGCGGCGAAGCTGATCGAATGCAGGATGAGCGGGGTGGTGAAGGGACTCGCGAGCGTCGACAGGACCACGAGTCCGAGGCTCAGCGTGAGATCGGCATCCGCGTTCTGCGCCCATGCGGTCGAGGATCCGGCGATCGGCATCGCGGCGACCAGCCCCAGCCCGACCAGCACGTTCTGCGTCTCGTCGCCGTTGTGCCACCATCGCAGAAGACAGCTCGTCGCGAGCACGAACGCCATCGGCGCGATGATATTGCCCAGCAAGCCCGAGCCCACCGAAACCATCCGCATCCGGAGTTGGCGAAACGAAATCCCTCCGGTTCCGAAGCCGGCATTGAACAGCAGCATCGCGAGCATCAGGGCCGGCGCGGAGAGCGCTGCGGTTTCGCGCCCAAATTCCGCCTCGCCGAACGAGAGCCTGCGAATCCACAGCCCCGGAGCGGGAATTATCGCGGCAAGGACATAGGACGCGACGAGGAGCCAGATGAACCTGCGGTGGATGGCATCGGAGAGTCTGCCGAGATTCAGCATCGCGTGACTTGGTACGTAAACGCGCGCCGCCGGTTACGGAAAATGTCGCGGCGGACTGACCGATGAGGAAATACTGAGGCTGTCCACCGCGCCGTACGGCGCCAGGTAACGATACGGATGCGGATGTAGCGCGCTTGGGACGAAGCTGTATCGCCCCTCGCAACTGGGGAGCGCAGGGACCAGTACCCACGGCACTGGTCCCTGCGGTAGCGTTACTGCGGGCAGCTCACGCTGGAGCTGGTGGTGTAGTGGGGGAACTTCTGGCTTTTTCCGCCGTCCTCGGTGCGGACCACCGGCGTGTTGGTCCCTGCCACGACCAGGACGTTCTCGTCTTTCGGAGGTCCCGGCCACGAATAGCCCTGGCCCGCGCTATAAGGATCGCCGCATGCGGACGGGCCCGGCTTGTAGCCGCTGTCGTTCAGAACCACGCGATAGGACGGACATCCCTGCGCCGGGCAGACATAGTAGGTCTCGTGGGTGGTGTTTTCCGGACAGAATTCGGCGTCGTTCGCGTTACCCTTGCAATTGCCCAGCGGCGATTGACCCTGCGCATTGGGCTCGTCCTGGTAGAGCCACACGAAGAGCCATCCGTTCTTCTCGTCATAGAAGTAACGGGTCAGATTGTCCGCGGTGGGCGGCGCATTCAGCTGCTTGGGGTCAGTGAATTCGTCAAACGAATTCGCCGCAGTCAGAGACGCGACCGGAAGGTTGTTTCCGGACACGCTCGGGCATTGCGGCGGCAGCACGTTTGACTTCTTGTCGTCGCCGCCGGTCGTGATGAAGTCCAGGTTGTTGCAGGGCAGGAATCCGGTCCAGAACTTCTTCAGGGCGTCGCTGACGCTGGGGGAAGTCACTACGTTGCCGCCTCCGTAGGAGCGGTATCCCCGCGTCACCTTGAACTTGCTCTTGTCCGCGGGATGTTTTCCATTCTCGTCGGTGTAACAGATGCCCAACTGTATGTAGAAGGGTTTGTCCTTGCTGATGTTGGGAGCGTTGACGATATCGGTCAGCGTCAAATCGATTGCCGATCCGATTCCCGGTTTCGAGCATGGCTTTTCGTTGCCGGGGCAGGTCGCTTCGGTAGGCGGGGCCACCGCACCATCAGGCGCCGTGTAGGCGCTTGCGGTTACCGTGTAGCCGTAACCCGCCGTAACCTTCGGCTCCCAGTCGCCCTTGCCGTCGCGGCTCTTCAGCGCCATCGAACCGTGGTAACCGGCGTGGAAGAGCGTGCTGAAGTCCGGGACGTTCTTTGTGAAAGTTACCGTCTCGGTGTGCCTGAAGGAATGGAAGCTCGTGTAATTTGGATAGAGCTGCTCGAATTCAAGTTGTCCCAGCGCGCTCGGGGCCATCGCCGCCGTGGGCCGCCCCTCCAGCAACGCATCCTGGGAGCCGGTTGCCATACACTCGTCCACCGAATTGGAGGACGCGTTGATAGGCAGGTTGTTAAGCGATATCGAGGGCAAATCCTTCTTAAGCGTGCTGTCCTTTGCGGTCACTCCCGCAAGCGTCCCATCGAGATCGAGAATCGTCGTGTTCTGATCGCCGTCGGTGAAATCCCCCCGATTGACCGCTGCCGTGTAAACCTGGTGGCGCAGATCCACGTTGACGAAAGTCAGTTTTTCCGTGGTCGATGCCGCCGGGTAGGAACTCTGGTTGGCGTTGAACCATCCCAATGCCGCGTCGCCTTCGTAGGCGGAGTACGCGGGCTGGTTGGGTATCGCATAGAAGGGCCATGTCTTGAGGACGTCATCATCCGCCTTCGTAAGCAGATCGGCCGCCTTGAAAGTGCCCTGCGCCTGCGATCCCGGAGCGACGCGGAAATTGATGAACGTGTCGTTAAGGATCAGCGGAGGGCCGTCGTAGATCAGAAAACCGAACATCGGCCAGTCCGGAGTGTCATAGCCTCTTTCGGTGAATGTGGCCCCGTTGACCTTGTTCTTGCAGGCGGGCTGTTTTGGAGCATTGCACGGCGGCGTGTTGTTCGGATTGGTCTGGTCGATGCAGCCCCATTCGCCTCCGCTGACCTGGCCGATCGGACTGACAATATTCCGGTTGGGGCAGGGACCCCACCGGTCAACGTTGTTGGTGCTCATGCCGACCACGATCGAGTCGCTGAGCAGGCCGAACACGCCGGGATAATTGCCGTCGACGCCGCCCGAAGTGACCAGCGAAGCCGCGTCGCGAATCGTCGCAAGGCGCGCCTTGTTTGCGACATAGAAGCTCGGGCGAACCCATATCCCGCGGTCGCGAATCCGTGACAGGGTGAAGTTCTCGAACTCGTCCGCGACCGCATCGTGTTTGTTGTCGTGGATGCCCTGTTCGTATCCGAACAGCGAATCCGAGACCACGTTCTCGGGTTCGTCGTACAGCCCGGAATAGCATCCGTGTCCCCGGTTGTCCTTGAAGATGCCGAATTTGTCCGAACCATAGGAGGAGTAGCGGCTGCCGATTGGAATCCACTTGGGCTCGGAGGGAGGATTTCCCACCGCGCCGCCGGGCGGAACATAGTAGTACGACCTTCCCGTGTCCTGGCATCCGGCGATCGAGTTGGAAGTTATCTTCGCGCTGGGGTTGGTGATCCAGAACCCGCTCGGCGCCTCGAAATAGATATCGGGCGGCGCGCAGTTGGGAAGGTCCCGATATATCGGGTTGTCCTGCGTCCCGCCGGACGTCGTGAGCGGCCCCGCCTCGAATTTGCCGTTGTAGCCGGCGTGGCCGCAAATGCCGTGCACCGGGGCGGTTTGATCGTCGGTGTCGAAGATGCCGATCTGGTTGAAGCCGATATCGGGCGTGATCGGGCGGCAGTTGGCCACCCCGGAACCCAAATCGTCCAACACGCCGGGCGCCATGTTGTCGCCCTTCCAGTAGTACTTCTTGACCATGTCGCAGCGCGACTTCGAATCGACCGCGTTGATGTCGAAGGAATTGCTCATCGCGCTCATCCCCACGTTGCGGTCAAACTTGATATTAACCTCGTCGCCGATTTCCTCGTAGAAGATGTGCCCCGTGATGCGCGCGCAGACGTTGTTCTGGATTGTCAGGTTCCTCGTGGAATGAACGGTCATGCACTTGTTGTAGCTGTGATGGATGCTGTTGGCGTTGATGAGCGGCTTGTTCGCCACGTCGCCGTCCATGTGGAAATGAATCGGATAGCTGCCGAGCTGCTCCTTGCCGAATTTCTCCAGCTCCACTCCCTGGATGGAAACCTGGCTGAATCCGGGCAGGATCTTCAGCTCTCCGCCCCAGTGGCTTGCCAGGGTTGAGGTGAGCGACGCCGGAAGCAGGGGCGCATCCGAGGTGAGCTTGATGCTGCGGCTGATGAGGCCGACCTCCGCGCGCTCATCGACGCCATAGTTGGTGGTTGCGTCGATCGCGGCGTTGCTCGCCGGATCCACTCCTCCAAAATGGTAGTACTGGAGGCCCGGGGACGCGTTGATGCCGTTTTCGATCGTGACGATGCTGCCGACGACCTGGCCGTTGACCTTGTCCTGGACCGCGTCCTGCTTGAGCCGGACGAACTCGGTCTCCCACGGGCTGAAGCTGGTGGTGGCGACGGCGATCCAATCGCCCTTTCTCCAACCCGCCGAGCCGTTGGCGGCGGGAGAGACGTCGTAGGCGAGTTTCAGAGTGGTGTTCCCTCCGGCGGGGACGGGGGCCTTCACCTTGTCCGCGGCGGTGTATCCGGTTGTCGGACCCGCCGGAGCGCGCAAATAGGTCCAGCTCAACTGCGCCGACTTGGCGTCGGACGGGACTCCCTTGGATCCCCACATCCTCAATGTGCCGCCCGATTCCACCTGGATTCCCTTGACCCATCCCTGGCAGGGCGATGCCTTGCAGAGACGATTGTTGGGGCCGGGCGCGTCGCCGGTGAAGGTAATCACGAGCTGCGCCGCAGGATTGATCGTGCCGATCGGGCACTTGGCATCGCCCAATTCCAGCGTCCCGGTAACATCGATGCCGGCGGTCGTGAGAGAGACAGTACCGGAAAGCTGCGTCTTGCGATCGAAGAATTTCAGCTCGCCGCCCTTGTCGATCGTAATTTTTCCGTAGGCGGTGCGGTTCTCGGTATCGAAGTATACTTTCCCCTTGCAGTCGGAATCGGTCGCGGCCGCGCCGATTACCGCATCATCCTTGTCGGCGCCCGCTCCTCCGATTACGCACTTGGAGAGCTTTTTGTAATCCTTCGGAACTTCGCATTCGGAGGGCGCAGCGGCCTGAGGCTGAACCGGAGCCGGCTGCGCGGGAGCCTCGGTGCTGATCGGGGCGGGCACCTCCTGCTTGTGCTTCTTGTGCTTGCGCTTGGCCATCGCCGGAGACGCGTTCAACACAATCAATGTCGCGGAAAAGCTGAGCGCCACGATAGCGACAGCCGCCGACATCGCGACCGCTCCGAAATGTCCCGCCACGCGCTTCTTCCCGGACGCGAAAATCGCGGAGGATAGAATCCAGGCCCGGACATTTTTCCATTTTTCGGAGATGTTCACTTTTTCAGCTCCTGAGCCGCCTAAGCTCGATTTTCGTCAAAGCGCCGGGACTGAGCGGATTGGAGGCTAGACGTTGATGCTCGGCCTTATCTTCGACGCTTTGCGGCTTTTCTTGACTCCAACGAACCGTTTTCATTGAAAAACAGCGCCGACAGTCCGGAATTCGTGCCGCTCGCGCTCAAGCCGCCCGGAGTCGGCAGCGGGAAAAATCTCACACCCTCGCCGTTGTCGCATTGGAAGGTCGTCGCCGCCGATGCGCACGTGCCCGACGGCAGCGCGGTACTGATCGCCGCCGGCTTCTTGCGCAGCTTGGCGAGATCGATCTCCGCGATGAACGTTCTGAAGTCGTCGATGACGTATCCGAGGTTGTGGCAGGTATCGATCGCGGTGCCGTAGGGAAATTCCGCGGCCTGGAAGAGATCGCCCACCGGATCGTTGGGGAGCTCGCTCGGGATGCTGCTCACCTTGGATGCGGTCATCTGCTTGATCTTGGTTTTCGGCAACTTGACCAGCGCGATCTGGTTTGACGATTCGGCCGTGAGCAGCGCTTCGTGGGTTACCGGATTCACTCCGACTCCCGGCATGCCGATGTTCTGGACGCCGATATCAAGATTCACCGAGTTGGGCTGCGTGCCCGCCTCGTTCAAGGCGCAATCGTTGGTGCCGACACCGCTGTATTCGGCGCGATTGAGATTGATGATCGTGGCGACGGGAGATTCGAAATCTCCCACCACCCAGATTTGGGTTGTCGGATCGACGCCCATGCCGTCGGGATCGCCGTTGAGGCTGAATACGCTGTCATCGTTCAGCACGCACAGCGTTTGCGGAGTGTTTATGAAGGGCGCGAAGAACTCCGGCTGGATGTCATCCGAAGTTCCCACTGTGACGTCGTTGCGCGGCGTCAATCCGAAATTGTCGATCGCAAAGAAGGTCACCGTCAGCGGTCCGAAGGTGTTGGTGCCCAGATCGAACAACGCCTGCCCGGTGCACCCCCCAAGACCGTTGGCGCAGTCGGGCGCATCCACCATCGAGACCAGCGCGGTTTTGTCCTTCTCGTTCACCACCACGCCCGATACGCCGTTGGGCCGGCTGCCCGCGGGAAACGGAACCACGGTTATCTGGAACGTGTCCTCGTCGATCAAAAGCATCGAGCCGGTGGCGGAGCCTTCGTCTGCCAGGACAAGAACGATGCCGGAGTCGATATCGACCGCCGAAGCGCGCGGCAGCGCGATCAATCCGATGTCGATGACCGCGACCAGCGGATCGCCAAGATTGGGGTCGACGCTCAGATCGAGAACGGCAACCTGCCCGTGAAGGCTGTCATTGAGAAAGGCGAGAGGAACATATGCCCGCTGCCGCTTGCAGTCGATCGCTATGATGCTCGAGTTGGTGGCGGGGATGGCCTTGTTGGCTTGAACGCCGCCGCCACTGCCGCCCCCGCATCCCGCCCACGTGAGCGCGCCGGCCATCAGTGCCAGTATCAGGACAGTCCTGGAGGCGAACTTTTGGCTCCAGGGAAAGGTTTCCTGTTGTTGAGTTTTCTCAGATGGACTTTCACCGCTTCGGTGGATCGCCATGCCGCAGCACCCCGCCTGGTCATTGAATGATTCCAAGTGTCGCGCTCTGTGGAGTTGGGCTTCCCAGTAGGAGGGGAGCTGAACGGAAGCCTTTTCCACCTTCTCTAAACGGAAGGCCGTGAAGAGTTTTTTTGCGGATTCTAAAGGAGCCTAATCGCAAAGAAAAGCCAGTTTATGGCTCTTTTGTGAGATTAAAGGAAAATTTAAGTTTTGTCGCGGGCTATCGGACCAAAATGCACGGCTACCGAACAATCCACGTCGCTGCCCCTGGTGTGCGTCTTCCGCACTCTTGAGCGCCGGCTCCTTCCGACGCCAGGACCAAATACCCGCCGGGTCTTTTCCGCTGCGGACCAGTAACCCTCTCGAAGTGGATGCGCCTTTCACGCGTGGTGCGCGTGCGCGAGCAAGCGGTCACATCTCACTGGTATATCGTGGTCCAGATGCCGCCGTCGGCGGAGTGGCGCGGCGGGGAAGTCTCGACCGGCGAGAAGCTGAAGCCGGCCGAGGAAGTCGTCGTTCCGCTCAAACTCGCGCCATTCGAGCAATAGGAATTTCCGCCGAGCGACAGCGTCCCCACCGGCGTGGAGCCTGAAAAGATCTCCACCTTGTCCTCCAGAGGCTCGTTGAAGCCGCTCGCGGCCGCATACAGCGTCAGGTAGCCGTACGGCCTCAGTTCCACTCCACCCCACGCGGAGGTGCAGGTCACGCCGGAGCATCCTGGGCTCGCGATCGTCCCCTTTGACGGTGTGATGGTCACCAGCAGATCGTTCGCGGTCGAGTTGAAGAGCGTGATCGCCGCGACCTTGCAATACTCGCTGTTGTTCCCGTTGATTTTCACCTCGAGCGTCTGCCATCCGTTGAGCGCGTTGAAGACTTCAAACGGATTTGCGCCGTTGCCGAAGATGTCCGTTTGCATCACCTTGAGCGACGGAGTCTTGACGAAGCTGCCCGCGTTATAGTTGTTGAGGCTCGCGTTTCCGAAGGTCGCGTAGCTGTAGTTATTGTAGTTCGAGGTATTCAGGCCGGTGATCGCGCCCTTGTTCGCGAACGAGTTGTACAGGTCGTAGGCGAGCGGCATGAGCTGTTCCATGATCGTCAGCTCGTAGGCGCTCAGCGTCTGCTGTTCGAGCGCGGTCACGCCGTTCGTGGTAAGCCCCAGTCCGTTGTAGCCGACGACATTGGTGGCGGGGCCTATCTGTTGGAGCCGGCCCCAGTCCTGCAAAATCGAGTTCTCCGCCGCGGTCGCTCCGTTCGACACCTGCTGAAAGGTGGTGGACAAGGCGCCATAGAGTTCGCCCACCGTGGTCGCGAGCTTCTGGTCGAGGGTGTTGCCCGGGACGGCAAGAGCGGTGTTCACTGCCGTCTCCATCAGGTTTGCCACCACTCCCGCACCCGTGTCCTTGGTCGCGTTGAGCAGCGTGTAAAGGATGCCGTCCAGCAGCTCGATTGGCGCACTTACGCTCATGCCGGTGCTGGCCGAAACTCCCACGTCAGCCGCAAGGCTCGCGATTTGATCGCCCGCGTTGATGAAGACGTAGTCGAAAATCTGGTTGTAGTAGTCGAACGTGTTCTGCACGCCCACCGCGTATGTGCATTCGTTCGCGATCTGGCTCGCAACCGCGTTCCATTCCGCGGGCGAAATCGGAGTTCCGTTGTAGGAGGTCGGCGGCGACGCATTCGCCGCCGCGATAGCCGAAAAGCAGTTGGTCAGCGCCGGAGGAGTGGTCAGCACCTCGTATTCGCATCGGATACCGCTGTAGGACGTGCCCTCGTAGTTGCACGTCACGCCGCCCACGTTGATGCCGGGAAGATTGCTGATGAAGTCGTACGCGGCGGCCTGCCCGGCGGTAGCGGGGGCAGGAAAGGGCGGGTTCGAGTCCGGCTGGTTCACGACCTGCCCGACGAAATAGCTGGGATAGGTGTACCATTGATTCGCACCGGCCGGCGCCTGCGCTCCGACCGCCACCGCGCCGCCCGTCCCGGCATTGAAGAGCTGGCCGCCCGCGTCAAGATTCGTAAGCTGCGCCGTGCTGGTATCGTAACTCCACTGCTGGAAGCTGCTGATGTCGCCGGCGGGTGAGTTCTGCTGGTTGATGAAGATGGCGCTTCCCCAGTTCCCGACGAACCCGAGATCAAGCGGCAGGACCTGCGTGCTGAATCCGACCAGCATGCTCGGCGCCTCCGAACTGACCCGGCTCACCGCAAAACTTTCCGCGCTGCGCAGATAAAAATCGCCTGCAACCGGCGCCGCGACCGCCTTCCACAACTGGCTGCCGTTTGCCGACGGTGCGTATGGCTCCACGCCGACGAAGGTTCCTCCATTGGGGGCGGTGGCGCCGACCGGAGCCGAGCCGTTCACCGTGAGCACCAGCGGGCTCGAGGACAGCGACGAAGTCCCCGGACCGGTGGGCATCGCAGAGCCATCCGACAGGATGCCGTTGACGATGTAGAAGTAGCGATCGAAGCCCGGGGTGCTCTGGGCCGATGCGACCGCGCCGGCGCCCTGCTGGGCGGCGCCGCCGACCCCGACATGCCATACGGTGTTCGGGGATATCGTCGGAGGAACCGCCGAGAAAAACGCTCCCGGCTGACTGGAACCGCCGCCCTGGCCTGCCTGCTGCGACGGAGAAGATCCGCATCCCGCGATTTCCATCAGCGGCATCGCGATGAGCGCGGCCATCGCCGCCGCCCGGACGAGAAGCGAGGCGGCCCGCCCGGGAGCAATCCGCGGAGCGCCCGGCCTCGCGAAGTGCCCTCCGTATCGGAGGTTTTTCGCGGAAGTTTCGATGGTGCGGCGGCGCGGCCGGGGGAACCGCGCGGCATGGGAGGCGCAGTCAGGATGTTCGTTTGCCATTTTGTGGGGGTCGTCCACTTCGCATATGTTGTCAGGCCGCGCGATGAGTCGCGTTGCCGACTCGGAATCTTATGTATGATGCATTAAGAGTGCAAGTGATGCATCTGAGATGTATTGTGGCCGTATGAAGAAGCGAATCGACCGGCGTGCCGCCCGAGGCCGATGGGTCCGGGAGCAGATCCACGAAAAAATCGTCGCCGCCTGCATCGAGCTCGTCCGAAGCGGAATCCCCGCTCCCACGGCGCGCGAAACCGCCGACCGCGCCGGCGTTTCCCTGCGCGCCGTCTTCAACCATTTTCCCGACCTCGGCGCCCTGCGCCGGGAGGCCTTCGATCGCGTGCAGGCGCAAAGCAGCGCCTTCCTCTCCGAAGGCATTCCCGACCATTGCGCCGCCGCGCGCCGCCTCGAACTCTTCATCGAGAAGCACGCCCGCAGGCTTGAATTCGTCGCCCCGTTCCATCGCACCGCCGCGATGGTCGAGAGCGTCGATCGGCAGGTGGCGGAAACGATGAGAAGGGCGCGCACCGCCGCCGCCCGCGACCTCGAACGATGCCTCCAGCCGGCGCTCGGGTCATTCTCCGCCGCCGAAAGGCGCGACCTGCTGATGAAGCTTCATGTGATCTGCTCGTGGGGTTCATGGGAGATGCTGCGCTCGCACTACCGGCTCCCCCCAGACCGGGCGCGCGCGATCATCACCGGCGCGGCGCTGGCCGTGCTTGCCGCCGCCGAACGCCGCCCGCGCACGCGCCAGGCGCCGCTGTCGGACGGCGGGCGCCGCCAAAGCCGGCGATCCGGCGCAGGCTCGCGATTGTGGCCCTGAACTTCGTTGCGGGTAATATATGACCCGGTCCCGAACGGCCCCGCTCGAGGGAGGATCGAAATGACGACCGCAGCACGCATCGATACCCATCATCACATCGTGCCGCCGCCGTACGCGGCGTGGCTGCGCGGGAAGGGAATCGAAGCCGGAGGACTGCCGATTCCGGAATGGAGCGCTGATGCCGCGATCGCGCTGATGGACAAGCTGCGCGTTCGGACCTCGATCGTGTCCATCTCGACGCCCGGAGTGCATCTGGGCGACGATGCCGAGGCGCGGGACAAGGCGCGCGAGATGAACGAATTCGCCGCCGAAGTCGTCCGGCGCCATCCCGATCGCTTCGGCTTCTTCGCCACGCTGTGCCTTCCCGACCTCAAAGGGTCGCTCGACGAGCTCGCCTACGCATTCGACAAGCTTGATGCCGATGGCGTCGTGCTGCTGGCAAACAGCCGCGGAATCTATCTCGGCGACAAGGCGTTCGATCCTCTTTTTGACGAACTCAACCGCCGCGGCGCCGTGGTATTCGTGCATCCGTCGCCTCTGCACGGTGTCGAGCCGCTCAAGGGTCTGCCTCCGTTCGTCGCGGATTTCCTGCTGGACACCACCCGCGCCGCCATCCGCCTGGCAGGCTCGGGAACACTCGAGCGATGCCCCAATGTCAGGATTATCCTCTCGCACTCGGGAGGATTCGTTCCGTTCGCGGCGTATCGGATCGCGGCGGCGGCATCGCCCAGACGCGATTTCGCCGACGGGATTGAGCAGTTGCGAAAGTTCTACTTCGACATCGCGCTTTCCGGGACGCCCGCCGCGCTGCCCAGCCTGCTTGCGCTCGCGCGCCCCGATCACATCCTGTTCGCCACGGATTGGCCGTACGCGACGGACGCGGTCGCCGGGATGTTCACCTCGATGTATGAGAGCTACGCGCTCGGCGACGGCCTGCGCGCATCGATCGATCGCGGCAACGCGGAAGCGCTTTTCCCACGCCTTCAAGGAGCCCGGCCATGAGCATCCATCGATTCGGCCCCGACAATCCCGCTGAAACCTACGTGCCGCACGCCTTCCCGGAGCAAACGATCGATACCGGAGAAGCCGTGATCAACTACGCTGTGGTCGGATCGCCCGACAAGCCCGCGTTGCTGCTGATCCCGGGACAGACCGAGTCATGGTGGGGATATGAGCAGGCGATGCATCTGCTCAAGGAGCACTTCCAGGCGTTCGCGGTTGATCTGCGTGGTCAGGGAAGATCGAGCAGGACGCCGGGCCGCTACACGCTCGACAACTTCGGCAACGACATGGTGCGTTTCATCGCGCTGGCGATCAAACGTCCCGTCATCGCAAGCGGCCTTTCGTCGGGAGGAGTGGTAGCCGCCTGGCTATCCGCCTACGCGATGCCCGAGATGGTGCGCGGCGCCGTTTACGAGGACCCGCCGCTGTTCGCCTCGGAGACAAGTCCTGCATGCGGGCCGTGTATCCGCCAGACCATCGGACCCATCTTCGCCCTGATGAGCAAGTACCTGGGCGATCAGTGGAGCGTCGGCGATTGGGCCGGGATGCAAGAAGCCGCGAAGACGGAACTCCCCGGATGGCTCTACAATGCGATGGCGCCGATGCTCGGGGCCCGGGCGCAGATTCCCCAGAACCTGAAGGAGTATGACCCTGAATGGGGCCGCGCCTTCTGGAATGGAACCGTTTACACGGGATGCGATCACGCGCGAATGCTCGCGCGCGTCAAATGCCCCGTCCTTTATACCCATCATTTCCGCAACGTTGACGAAACGCGCGGCACGCTGGTTGGCGCCGCATCCGACGTCCAGGCAAGGCGGATATGCGAGCTGGTGTCCGGCGCAGGCCAGCAGATCGACTACCGCTCGTTCCCCCGGATGCCGCATTCGATGCATGGTGCCGACCCCAACCTGTTTACCCGACTGCTGGTCGAGTTCGAGGCAAAACTGCCGCGCCCCTAGCCGCCAATCCGCGCTCGACCGGGTGTTCCCGTTGGATGTGCGCGATGACCGGCAAGATCATTCTTCGGAAAACCGGGCGCATGGGTTTGCAGGGGTTGCGTCTGGGGGTGGCGTCCAGTGCGCGGGACAATCACGGTGGTGTCCAACAGCCCCGTTCTTTTCCGGCCGCAATCCTTGCGGTCGTCGTCCTTTGGCGCTGAGGATGAAAGCGGGAGGGTTGCGAAATGATCCCGATGATCCGGCGCAGGAGGCATCGCGATGCTCACGATTGATGGGGCGGCGGGCGAGGGCGGTGGGCAGATCCTTCGCACCGCGCTTGCGCTCTCGATCGTCACCGGCACGCCGTTTCGCATCGAACGCATCCGCGCTCGCCGCGCAAGGCCCGGCCTCCTTCGGCAGCATCTGACCGCCGTCAATGCCGCCGCCGAACTGTCGGGCGCATCCGTTACCGGCGCCGAGCAGGGCCCCGCGACGCTGACCTTCGCTCCAGGCAAGGTTCGCCCGGGCGGCTTCGAATTCAAAATCGGGAGCGCGGGCAGCGCGACTTTGGTCCTGCAAACCGTGATGCCCGCCCTGCTTGTCGGCTCGATGGAGTCGCGAATCGCGCTCGAAGGCGGCACGCATAATCCCGCGGCGCCTCCGTTCGACTTCCTCGAAAAATCGTTCCTACCGTTCATCAACCGGATGGGCCCGGCGGTCGAGGCCCGCCTCGTCCGCCCCGGCTTTTATCCCGCGGGCGGCGGACGTATCGAGGTGAAAATCACACCGGCTGAGCGGCTCATGCCGATCGATATGATGATCCGGTGCTCGATTCGCGAGGTTCGGGGACGTGCAATCGTTGCGAACCTGCCGCGCGCGATCGCCGAGCGCGAGCTTGCCACGATCGCGCGAATCCTGTCGCTCGTGCCGTCCTCGCTCGCAATCGAGGAAATCCGCGGTTCGCCCGGCGCCGGTAACGTCGCGATCGTCGAGGTGGTCGCCGAGGACCATACCGAAGTCTTCACCGGCTTCGGAGAGGTCGGTGTTCGCGCAGAGACGGTGGCGCGCCGCGCGGCCGCCGAGGCGCGCGACTATATCGAATCCGGCGTCCCCGTCGGCATCTACCTTGCCGACCAGATGCTTGTGCCGATGGCGATAGCGCGCGGGGGGCGATTGCGCACCGGGCCTCTCTCGCGCCACGCGACCACCAACATCGACGTGATCCGCCGCTTCCTCGATGTTCACATCCGGGTCGAGGAAGATTCCGTCCGATCGCGGATCGTGAGCTTCGGCCCGCGATGACCGTCGATACGGCCGTCAATCCGCCGCGCGGTTCTCCGCCGCGACCGCCGGCCGCGTCGCCTGGAAATGCGGAATGACGTACTTCCCGAACAGGTCTATGGCATGCATCGTCTTCTCGTGCGGAATCGACCAGAACTGCATCATCGCCAGGAACTGATCGAGCTGAGCCTCCTTTTGAATCCGCTCGAGCTGCCTGATGGCGGTGTCGGGACTTCCGCAGATGCACATCCCGTTGTCGATCAGATAGTCGAGGTTGACCTTGCTCGGATCCAATCCCTCGTACTGCTTCGGCATCTCGGGGAGTTCGCCGCGCGCGGGATCCTTCGGATCGACTCCGGTCTTTTTGGCTTCCAGCACCGCCGAGTTGGCGCGCAGGGTGGTGCCGACGTAGGACATGAAGGCGCGCTCGGCTTCCTCGCGCGCCTGCTTGTCGGTATCCGCAAGATGCGTCATCGAGAATGCCCCCGCGCGGCGGTTGACGAACGCGCCGTACGGCTTCGCGGTCTCGAGCGCCTTGCGATAGGTGCGCACGCGCTGGCCAAGCCGTTCCGGTGTGACCAGCAGCGTGAACGAAAGCAGCCCGAGCCCGAGCTTGCCCGCCAGCTCGTGCGTGTCGTCGCTGGTGCACGCGACCCACAGGGGCGGATGCGGCTTCTGTATCGGCATCGGCACCACGGTCCGCTCGGGAATGTCGAAGTACCTGCCCTTGTAGGAAAAGGTGCCGTCCTTGCTCTTCCAGATGGTGGTGATGATGTCGAGCGCTTCCTCCCATCGCGCTCGCGTCTCCTTGTACGGAATTCCGAATCCGCCCAGTTCGACCTGCGTTATCGAGCGCCCGGTGCCGACCTCCACCCGCCCGTTGCTCAGGATATCGAGCGTGGCGACCCGCTCCGCGATGCGCACCGGATGATTGTACGGAAAGGGGAGGAGCACCACGGCATGGCCGATTCGAATCGTGCTCGTGCGCTGGGAGATGGCGCCGTAGAGGACCTCGGGCGCCGAGCAATGCGCGAAGCCGACCTGGAAGTGATGCTCGACCGTCCAGAAGTGGGTGAAGCCCACTTCTTCCGCGCGCACCACCTGCTTCATTACGTCGTGAAACACCTGGTATTCGCGTTCCCGGTACTTGAGCGGGCTCGCAACCTGGATCTCATAGAAGATTCCGAATTCCATCGTGCTTCCTCCATGAGCGCCGCCGTCGGAAGGCGGTTGGGCGGAATGGGCGGCGCGGCGCCTTTGTACGGACTCTACGACGCTTGCTCCCGTTTTGCCTAGAGCAGCCGGACCCCCGCTTTCACGAGGCAATTGTCCGGGCGGACAGGGATCGGGAATCCTCGCGCTGTGTACTTATGTCAACGCCTTGCTACAATCGCGCGCGATGCCATCACCGGGGCTGACCGCGGCCGCACGACGACTCGAACGCTCGATGCCCGTGGTGCGATGGGCCTATCTTGGCGCGGTCCCGACCTATCTGGTCGTTCTCCAATTGATCCTGAGCCGTCCCTCGCAAATGCGGCCGCGGGACTCGTCGGCTTCGTTCACCGTGCTGATGGTAATGGCGTCGGTGGCCACGGCGACAGGCGGCCGGTTGGTCGCCGCATTGGGACAGCCAGGCACTCCCCTGTGGCCGTACTTCAGGAGCATTACCTCGCGCAATCCGTCATGGGACGAGGCGCTGAGCGAAGATCCGGAGCATCGGCTGCCGCTCGAACAACGCGGGCTGCTCTCCGCGATCTCCCCCGGGTACCTCCTGTGCATAATCGAAATGACTTGCTACGAAGCGATCGCCCTGTTCGGCTTCACTTCGGCGTACTTTGCGCGGTCCTTCCTCGTGGCCATGCCGTTCGCGGTCGCTTCCGCCGCGTTGGTCTTTTCGATCCGGCCGAGCCTCGGTCCCTTCCTCGACCGTCCGGAGAATTTCTCGGACACATAGTTGGCGCCGCTCCCTCGCCTTTTCGCGATCAGTTCCCGCGCGTGGAATCCTGAGGTTGGAAATTGTTTTCAAAACGGCGCCCGTGTAATCTCTGTTCCCAAGGAGTAGTACCGTGATCGCAACCGCACCATATATCGATTGAAGAACGCTTCGGAAGCGAACCCGGGCCCCGCGCTTCTGCAGGCGCGGGGCTCTTTTTTCTCGTGCGGTTGTGAACATAAAAAGAAACAATGGTGGCGCGGACGATGTCCGCATGAACGCCTATGGCTACCCTGACTACTACGAAATCGCCTTTTCGTTCCGCGATCCGCGAAGCGACGTGGACTTCCTCGAGGCCGCACCAGCCCGATTCTCGCGCCTCAAGCTGCGGTCGGTCCTGGAACTTGCCTCCGGATTGTCTCCGTACCTGGCCGAATGGCATCGCCGCGGAGTCGGCTACGTCGGACTCGATCTGAGTCCTCATATGCTCGCCGGGGCGCGCGCACGGGCGCGCCGCGCGGGAATACCCCTTCGCGTCTTTCGACGCGACATGAATTCCTTTCGGCTTCCGTCGATAGAGGTCGAACTCGCATACGTGCTGCTGGGCTCGCTCTATGCGACCTCGAACCGGCAGTTCCATTCCCACCTGGACAGCGTTGCGCGCGTCCTCAAAAGGGGCGGACTCTACATCATGGATGGCGTGATCCAGGCACGGCTGTTCGGCGACAATCGCCAGCGATGGACGATTCGCCGGGGCGGCGTCTCCGTGACGACCACCTACGTGCCCGAGATCATCGACCATCTCGCACAAACCCATCATGAGCATCTGGTGATGGAGGTGAAGGAGAAGGGGCGGCGGCGGAGGCTCGAAAGCAGGGTCAGGCACAAGTTCTTCTTTCCGCAGGAGTTCGTATCGCTGGTCGAGTTCCATCCGGCCTTCGAATTCGTTCATTGGTGCCGCGAATTCGACCTCGAAAAGCCGCCCCGGCCCGATACTCAGAACCAGGTGATCCTTCGGCGGCTTTGAGCCGGCGCTTTCGCGCTAGCCAATGGTTGTGTTAGTAAACGATCGGTTGCTCCCCTTGGGGTGACGTGACATCCAAAATCACGTCAGGCGGCGCGATTGAGCGCGGACGGCAACCCGTGCATTTTTACCGTCGATGGGCGCGGCCGGCCCCCAAGGCGGCGGCCGCTCGGATTGTGAAAGGTTTGCAATGGTGATGATGACCCCCGAAGAGCGGCTTGTCCGGAACTACTTCGATGCGTTCAACCGGCGCGACATCGAGGGCGTGATGGCGTGTTTTGATGAAGACGCGATCATGATCGCCGCCGATGGGCGCCGCCTCGTCGGCCACGCCGAAGTGCGCCGCTCCTACGAGCAGGCTTTCATCACATTCCCGGACGGGCGATGCGATCTTCGCGCGTTCGTCGGAAGCGACGGGTATGCAACCGTCGAATCCGTCTTCCGTGGCACGAGCCACGACAAGGGAACGATCGAACTAAGGGGCGTGGAGACGGTCGAGATCGTCGGCGGCAGGATCAGGGAGATCCGTGACTACCATCAGCGCGTTTCGCCTCCGATCGAAGTCCCGCGCGCCGCGGGGCCGCGACTGGTGCCTCCCCGCGCGCGCGTTTACCGCTGAAAAACCTCGCTCTAGGGCAGCAGCCCCTTGAGCTTGTCCAGCGGGTTCGGAATGGACGAGGCGCCCGATCCCGATGAACCCGATGAGCCGGACGAACCCGACGTTTTGCCGCCGATCAGGCTGTTCAGCCCGCTGACGCCTCCCCTGATTATCTTCCCCGGCACGCTGATCGCGCCCATCGCGATCCGTTCCGCCAGCTTCGGAATATCCGGGACGACGATCAGAACCGGCGCGCGGCCTCGTACGTAGATCGGCAGTGAGACCGAAAGCCCGAAGGTCAGCGTGATATCCATGCTCATCCCGATGTCGTTGTCGAGATCGAACCATCCGTCGCCCGTGATGCTGTAGTCGCGGGACTCGACGGTGAGATCGTGGGTCGTGATTCGCTGATCGGCGAGCACGAACGTCATCCGCGCATCCTTAAGTTCCGTGTCCGGGTCCGCGAGCATCCCGCGATGGTCCGACATGAAGGCGGCGTTCACGATCTGGTTTACGCCTGGCGCTTCGGCGATCTTGTTGATCGCGAGCGCCACGATATTGACGCCCGCGATCTTTCCGTCGGCCAGGCTAAGCGCGCCGCTGCCCGCCAGCGTCGGCCGGATCGCGTTCCAATCGGCGCCCGCCCCGGTCATCGTGATGTTCCCGCTCAGCAGGCCTCTAAGCCGCCTCTGCGTGTCGGGATCGAGCGCGCGAAACATCTGCTCGAGGTCGATTCCGTTCATCCGGGCCGCGACCTGGAAGCGCGGCCGCGCATCCGTCGTGGCCCATCCCGCAACCGCGGCAGTCCCCGAAAAGACGGCGGCCTTGAGCGGGCTTGCCGTCAACTTGCCCTCCGCGTAGCCGCCCGTTACGTCCAGATTGCGATACGGAATCCGATTCACCATCCCGTCGGAGGAGACGATCCGTGCATTGAGCACCGGCGCGGCGAAGCTGCCGGATGCGGTGCCCGTGACGCGAAGATTGTTCATCACTTCATCGCGCGGACGCCCGGGCGCGAACGCGGCCGGCCGCACCGACTGCGCATCGAACTGATACGTCGCGCGCAGCGGATCGAAGGAGGAAACCGCACCCTGCGCTGTCGCCTTGCCGGATCCGATGGTGAAAGTGGCCGGCCCAAGCGTGAGCGTGGTTCCCTTGATCACTATCGTGGCATCGAGTCCCGACACTCCCGGAATCCGGCCGCTGTCCGCGGCTATCGAGGCCCCGTTCAGCGTAACTGAACCGTCTCCGGAAGGCGGCGCGCCAAGCGCGAACGTGCCCCGCATCTGCCCCTTCCCTGACAGCCGGTATCCCTTCGCCGCGGGCATGGTCGATGCCGCCCGGGCGAGATCGAAGGAATTCGTCTCGACGTGGGCGCGCGCCGGACCCTGCGCGGGAAACGCAAGCTCCGTCAGCGAGGCATCGAAATCCGCGATTCGGACCCGCACCTGCTGCAGGTTGATATCGTTCGAAACCAGATTGAGCGTTCCCCGCGCCGCTATGTCCATCGGCGTCTTCGCCGGTTTGGCGAAGATGCCGGCGTAGGCGACCCTGGCCGCGGTCAGGTCTCCGTGCGCGTCGAACTCCGCCGAATCCATCCGTCCCTTAACCGATCCGGCGATCGAGATCGGATCCGGAATCGACAGCTCGGGCGGAATCGCGGTTCCGATCGACACGAGGCTCTTGAGCCGATCGATGACGACCGCGTCGGCATTGAAGGCGAGATCCATGGGAATCGACCCCTGGTCGAACTGGCGGTCATGCAGCAGCGGTCCAATCTTTCCCTTCAGCTCGACTCCGCGCGCATCGGCAAACAGCGCGAACTTCAGATCGAGGTTGAACGGCGACAGGAATCCGAAGTCCTCCATCGCGCCCGCAAGGTTTCGAATCTCGATCGGCGCTCCGCTCCGGCCTATCTGGCTGTAGCGGATCGTGCCGCTCTCGACGGTGATCGATCGAACGAAGAAGGTCGCGAGCAACGGCGACACCGCCGCGCTCTCGGGCTGTCCCGGCGTGTAGCCGATGCTGTCGATGTTGAGGTTGCCACGGGCATCCTCGATCAGGCGAATCTCCGGGTTCACAAGCGTCAGCGCGTGAATCTGAACCCTTCCCCTAAGAATCGGCAGCAGGTCGATCTCGACCGTCAGCTCGGGAGCCGTGAGAAAGGGCGCCTGACTGAATGCGGGATCGTCGCCGACCTTGAGGCCCGCTATTTCGGCCCATACGCCCCATCCGGCGCGCGCGCTTATACGATCGAAGCTGACCGTTCGGCCGAGGGCGCCGGAGGCGAGCGAGACGATGCGCGATTGGTTGCGGGCGATGAGGGAATTCAGGTTGTAGAGCGCCCATCCGGCCACGCCTGCCGCAACCAGCGCGGCCACCCCCGCCACAGCGGCAAGCACCATCATCATCCGACGCATCGTCATGTTCCGACGGTTAACCAGACTAGTTGACCGTTCGGAGAAATAAAATGACGGACCGCCAAGGCCTCGCGGATCGCGTATCGCACGATTCCCTGCTTGCCGCATCGCGGGCTCGCCGCTAGCGTCGTTTGCCACGAACGATACGACAGGAGGTGAACGGAAATGAGCGATACGTCCAAGGCCGACCCCCGGACGGTTTCGCGGGGACCTTTCCTTTCCGTCATGACCGTCCTTTTCGTTCTGCTCGCGCTGTCGGACTTCACCAAGGCTCTCCAGAATCACGGCGATCCATCGCGAGGCGGTCTCGTGGTGCTCGGCTATCGGCTGGAGACGATGGCGTCGAACGCCGTTCTGGGGCCGATCTTCGGGCTCTTTCTCATCGCCTATGCATGGGGCATCTGGAGGATGAAGCGATGGGTGCTGCCGATATCCATCGCGTACGCATTCTATGTCCCCGTCAACCTGGTGCTGTTCTGGTTCACGCATGGCCAGGGGCCGCATCCCACCCTGAGCTTCATCGTGATCTATCTTGCGATTGCGCTGACCGGCGCGTTGGGAACCGCACTCTATCTCGCGTACCATCGCGATCGGCTCGGGAACGGCGAATGAGAAAATATTGCGGCGGCGCCGCGATTTGGGAAAAGTGAGACGCGCGGCGTGGGCCGCGAAATGGGTTGGGATGATGTTGAAATCAGCGAAGATTGGAAGTCTCGTGATTTTCGCGTTCGGTGCGCTGATGGCGGCCGGGTACGCGCACGCCGGACCGCCCGCTCCATCCGCCGCAGCTACGGCCTCCGCCGACAACGAGGATGCCGGGTCGCCGCAGATGCAGCCGAGCGAGGAGCAGATGCGGTTTGCCCGCGAATACGTCAAGGCTGTCAACAGTCGCGACCTCAAAGCGCTGCGCAGGCTCATCCCCCCGAAAACCCTCGCGTGCTTCAACGAGCGAAACGAGGTCTATCTGACGACGTGGCTCGAACGTCAGTTCGCCGATCCGATCGCCGAGCCCTACACCGTCACGGTTGAGAAGGATGAACCGGACCAGCTTCCCCGCTCCGCCCTCTTCACCCTGCCGGTCGTTCCCACTCATCAAATCAACATCACCACCAAAATCGGAGGCGAAGAGGTAGTGCTCGGAAGACCGATCGCGTACCAGGACGGACGATGGTACGAGACGGCGCCGTGTCCGACCGACGTCGGGATGCGCAACTTCCTGCGCAAGCGTGAGATCGCAAAAAGCAAGTCGGCCCGCGCGGACGCGCTCTACGCCAAGCTCAAGGATCCTCTCAAATCCGACCTCAAAAAGCTGATACAGCAGGACAAGCGGCAGGAGGCATGCCGCAGGTATGCAACCGCCGCCAAGGTCGACATCCAGACCGGATGCGCGGTGGTCAAGCGGCTTGCAGCCGAGTCGTCGCCGCCGGGCGGATGATGGCGATGAAGCTCGGGATTCATCTGCCGCAGATCGGCGCACAGTCGGCCGGGGAGATCGCTCGCGTGGCCCGACGCGCCGAGCAATCCGGGTACTCGTCGCTCTGGGTAAGCGATCATATCCTCGTCCCCGCCGCGGGCGGCGTCCTCCCGCCGGTTGAGATCATGGAGCCGATAGCGACGCTCGCCTATGTCGCCGCCGTTACCACCTCGATCCGCCTTGCGACCAGCGTGATCGTCGTTCCCTATCGAAACGCGATCCATCTCGCCAAGGAGCTTGCGACGCTCGATCGGCTGGCGCCGGGCAGGGTGACCGCGGGTGTGGCCGGCGGATGGCTCGAGGCGGAGTTCCGGGCGCTTGGCGTGCGCTTCGAGGATCGTGGGCGGTACACCGACGAGGCCATCCGCCTGATGCGGGTCTGCTGGGCGCACGAGACACCCGAGTTCTCAGGCGATTTCTTCCGGCTCTCAGGGATGCGGTTCGGGCCGCGACCCGCCGCCGGCCGAATTCCCATCGTCGTCGGCGGTACCAGCCGCCGCGCAATTCGCCGGGCCGTCGAGCTGGGCGACGGATGGCACGGCACGCGGATGAAGCCGGAGCAGGTCGCCGAGCGCTTGCGATGGATACGCGAAATCGCTGAAAAAAACGGCCGCGACCTTGCCCGCTTCTCGCTCTCCCATCGCGTT
>Ga0070741_10002904_pt1 | contig 44331 bp, 29 predicted proteins | sample Coa_R1_4_FD_66440 | JGI IMG/M metagenome (GOLD analysis project Ga0070741, IMG submission 66440) | Surface soil microbial communities from Centralia Pennsylvania, which are recovering from an underground coalmine fire - Coalmine... | ecosystem: Environmental > Terrestrial > Soil > Unclassified ... | reverse complement strand
ACTACGAGTATGTCGACGTTGTGTGTGATCGTGAAGCTCGTACAGCAACGATCACGGTTCATGCTCCGCAGTCGGTGAGCGCAAAGACTCTCAACGACATCAAGTCGGCAGGTGCAAGTTGGTGGCCGCTGCAGATGGCGCGGGAATTAGATGACGCCATTCTCATGCTGAGAACGAACGAGCTTGAGCTTGGACTCTGGTTGTTCAAGACCAAAGGAAACGCCGACGCAGTTTTGCAAATCGATCGGCAGCTCTTCGAGCATCGTTCCGACTGGTTCGTGCGTGAAGTGATTGGAATGCTCCGCCGGACATTTGCGCGCCTCGACGTCTCCTCGCGTTCGATGTACGCAATCGTCGAAGAAAATTCTTGTTTTGTAGGTACCTTGTTCGAACTTGCGCTGGCGGCCGATCGCAGCTACATGCTCAACCTGCCCGACACTCCTGAGTCAGTGTTCATCGCGCTTTCGGAAATGAATTTTGATGTGCCCGGGGAGGGCGAAGCTGCGGCGTTTCCGGCATTGGCTTCAGCCGCTGGTACATCGCGTTTGGCGGCGAGATTTTATGGTAACCAACAGAAGCTGTCGGAGCTTCAATCCCAGATTGGCAATAGACTCACGGCCGAACAAGCAGCCAAACTGGAACTGGTAACTGCAGCGCCCGACGATCTGGATTGGGCAGACGAACTGAGGCTCGCGATCGAGTCGCGGGTCGCTCTTTCCCCTGACGCTCTCACCGGACTTGAAGCGAATCTTCGCTTCCCCGAGCGGGAAACGATGCTGACGCGCATCTTCGGCCGATTGTCTGCATGGCAGAACTGGATCTTTATCAGGCCGAATGCAGTCGGACAGGCGGGCGCGTTAAAGGTGTATGGCACCGGCAGCAAAGCGAAGTTTAATTGGGAGCGGGTATGAAGCGCTCTATATATCATTCCCTCTCTATGTCATTCCCTCTCTCTATGTCATTCCGAGCGAAGCGAGGAATCCCTACTCCTGCCATGCATATTGGGTGCAGTACGGATTGCTCATCCGCCCAAGGCGGATTCGGGAATGACAGATTATTTGCAGGAAGATCATGAATATCGACTACTCACAACGCATTCCCAACAACGTCGATCTCGCCGGCGATCGCACGCTGCAGCGCGCGCTTGAGAAATGGCAGCCCGCTTTCCTCGGCTGGTGGAACGACACCGGCCCAGCCGACAGCACCGATCTGCAGGTATATCTGCGCACTGCAATCAGCGTAGATCGCGACGGCTGGGCCAATTTTGGCTATGTGCGTATGCCCGACTATCGCTGGGGAATTTTCCTCGTGCCTCGCGACGAGAGCCGACAAGTTCACTTCGGCGATCATCAAGGGCAACCTGTATGGCAGGAAGTTCCCGGAGAATACCGTTCCACGTTGCGGCGCATCATCGTCACGCAAGGAGATACTGAGCCGGCATCGGTAGAGCAACAGCGGCTGCTGGGAAAGACTGCGCCTTCACTGTATGACATGCGCAATCTCTTCCAGGTGAATGTCGAGGAAGGTCGGCACCTGTGGGCGATGGTCTACCTGCTGCATCGCTATTTTGGCAAAGACGGACGCGAGGAAGCCGAGTACCTGCTCGAGCGCCGTTCGGGTGATGCGAACAATCCGCGCATCCTTACCGCATTCAATGAACAGACGCGCCACTGGATCGCCTTCTTCATGTTCGCTTTCTTCACCGATCGTGATGGCAAGTTCCAGCTTTCCTCACTGGCAGAGTCCGCCTTCGATCCGCTCTCACGCACCTGCCGGTTCATGCTTACCGAGGAAGCGCATCACATGTTCGTCGGCGAATCAGGCGTGGCCCGCACGATTCAACGCACGTGCGAGGTGATGAAGGAACACGGGCTAACCGATCCGTCAGAAGGACGCCGATTCGGCGTAGTCGATTTGCAAATGCTGCAGAAATTCGTGAACTTCCATTTCAGCGTTACGCTCGACCTGTTCGGTTCCGAGATCTCCTCAAACGCTGCGACGTACTACACCACCGGGCTAAAGGGCCGCTATGAGGAAGGAAAGAAGCCCGATGACCATAAGCTCACCGCGGACGAATACCCGGTGCTCGACATGGATAATGGCCGCATCGTCGAAAAGCGCGTGCCCGCACTCACGGCGCTGAATGCACGCCTCCGCGACGATTACATCGAAGAAATTCAAGGCGGCATCAATCGTTGGAACCGCATACCTGACCAGCTCGGAATCCCATTTCGGTTCAAGCTGCCGCACGTTGGATTCCACCGCAAGATCGGCAATTTTGCCGGGCAGTTCATCACTCCTGACGGTCAAGTCGTCAGCGAATCGGAATGGAACGATCGCCGTAATGAATGGATGCCGTCCGAGAGTGACCACGAATATATCGAGTCGCTGATGGGACAAGTGGTCGAGCCGGGCAAGTTCGCCAATTGGATTGCCCCGCCTGCGCGCGGAATCAACAACAAGCCGATTGATTTTGAGTACGTGAGGTTCAATTGAGCTCTCAATCCGCGGCAACTGACCTTGGTATCCGCATTCGTTGGTCGGAAGCTTCCGCCCACTCGGCGGAGGTTCGAGAATTCTCCGAAAGGCTGCATTCCGTTTCGGAACAGGCACGGAAGCTCTTAGCTCACATTGCAGAGCTCGCCTACCATGGCCGTGGACAGCAGCGTAAGCCTGATGTTGCCTATCTGCCGGAGCTCCATGAATCCTGCGGACTCGATGTTGACGCCATGTACTCACTGCTTAGCGAATTGCAGAACGCAAAGCTGGTGCGGCTGGAAGATCCTTATCCTTTTGAGGACGTGCAGATCTTGCCTTCGTCCTCGGGCTGGAACGCGGTTGAGGCACTCGCGAAATTCTGTGAGACACAAAAGCTCGTGCTACGGGAGGTGCTCGTCGATTTTCGAGCAGCATCTTAGATGGCGACTACTTCCCACAATGGAGTTCCTTCAGTTCTGAAGAGCGAGGCGAGGGACGCGCGCAGCGATTCCGAATATCTGGAGCTGCTGGGTAAGAACATCCGATCGGCGCGGGCAAAGCGTAGGCTCACGCGCAAGGCCCTGGCAGCAGATTCGGGTGTATCTGAGCGCTTTCTCGCGCAATTGGAGACGGGCTCGGGAAACGCGTCGGTGCTTGTTCTGCGCCAGATTGCCCGCGCGCTCGACGTGCCCCTGGAGGCTTTCTTGACGGCCGAGCCGCAGCATTCTCCCGACCTCCAGCACACGGTTGAATTTCTTCGCGGCCTCCCTCCTGAGCATGTCGCTCGAGCTCGTCAGCTGCTAGCTGAACACTTTAATAGTCGCAATGGTGGCTCAAGGATTGAGCGTGTTGCGTTGATCGGTTTGCGGGGAGCAGGCAAATCGACGGTGGGCAGGCTACTTGCAGAAAAGCTCGGCGTTCCTTTTTTTGAACTCGATGGTCTGGTTGAGCAGACGATCGGCCTCTCGCTATCCATGATCTTTGATCTATACGGACAGCCCGGCTTTCGCCGTTTCGAGCGACAGTGCCTGGACGATCTGCTGAGGAGTCAGTCGAGATTTGTTGTAGCTGCCGGAGGCAGTCTCGTTTTGGAACCTGTGACGTACAGAACTCTTCTTAGCTGCTGCTACACGATCTGGCTGCAAGCCACGCCCGAGGAGCACATGGCGCGCGTCATCGAGCAAGGCGATATGCGGCCGATGGCGCATAACCCTGAAGCTATGTCCGACCTCCAGCGCATTCTTGCCGAGAGAGAGCAGCTCTATCGACAGGCAGACGCGACAGTCAAGACAAGCAAGCGCTCCGCCGATCAAGTTGTTGCCGGATGCCTGCAGAACTTGCAGAACGCAGAGAACGATCGCACAGGCACTCTCGTTTAGGGTTCAAGAGAGATTCTAATTCGGGAAGCTCCGATGTATTTGTCCGCGCCGCCATAATAGATCCACCACTGCTTCGCGATCTGGACCATTCCTTCGGTAAAGACCACATTGGGAACTTGCCCGACGCGCTGCCATTGCTTCTCAGGGTTCAAGAACGGCTGGTCGGCTCTCGCCAGAAGCTTGGTCGGGTTCTTCTTGTCGAAAAGCGCCCAACCGGTTGTGTACACCAGATTGTCGTCTGCTCCGTTGTAGATGAGGAGAATGCCATTGGAAGTGACTAGCGGCGGAGGTCCGGGCTCCATCACGTGCGAATCGAACGCTCCCGCGTTTCGCGGGAGTACGGGTTCTTGGGTCGCATCGGTCCAGTGCAGCAGATCGTCAGACGAGGCAAGCCCCATGTAATCACGGTTGTCGGACTTCGTGCCCAGGTAATACATCCACCACTTGCCGTTGATCTTCTCCGGGACAATGGCTCCCGATTTGGTCCATTTCGTGTTCCAGGTTCCCTTGTAGGCAGGCAGCAGAATGCCTTTGCGCTCCCAATGGATCAGGTCTTTCGAAGTCGCCATGCAGAGCTGGGCATCGTGCTTGTTGTATCCGGTGTAAGTCATGTAATACGTATCGCCGATTTTGAGGACACGCGGATCTTCTACGCCCCCGTCCTTCTCGTAATCAGTTTCCGACTTGAGGACCGGCTGGTCCCGCACCGTAAAGTACACACCATCGGTGCTCGACGCATAGCCGATGCGAGACGTGCCTGCCTTATCCTGCTCGCGGTATAGAAGAATGGTTTTGTTGCCAACGCGCACCGCAGCCGGATTGAATGTGCCAGCGGAAGCAGCGCCCGAACGGGAAGGGGAAATCACCGGCGTGGGACTGCTCCAATCGACGATGATTTTGACGGGAACGTCTTTACTAGTCTGCGCGGCGATAGTGTGGCCCAGTAATAACGACGCTGCGAGTGCGAGTGCTTTCAGCATTGACTCACCATGACCGAAGAGCGAGCAAGGGCAGAACCGCCGCCGGTACCGGCCCCCCCGGCAAGCGCCGCTTTCGCGGTTGCTGGGGTGGTGGTAGGCGGTGGACCGGAAATGGCCGTAGGCCAGCTCCGGGTATGAATGCAGCCTACATTCTCGCAGAGCGCAGTCGCAACAAACGCGACTGCTCCATCGCCTATCGGCGACGGTTCTGTTGTTCGTCAGCCTTGCGGCCTATTTTCCTGCGATGACTGCAATTCTTCCGATCTCTTCAATTCGCGCTCTGCATCTGCCTCGCGGCCCATGCCTCGATACGCTTCGCCCATCAGATGATGTGCAATGTAATTTGACGGATCCATGCGCAATGACTTCTCAAGATAGGTCAGAGCCGATGCATAATCTTTTTTCTTCACCAGCACTTTGCCCATGAGGATGTAAGGACCAGTGGCAGTAGCATCGAGCAGGATAGATCGCTGCAGTGCCCGTTCTGCATCGTCATACCTTCCGACTCGGCTGTAAGAATCTCCAAGCCGATCGTAAGTGCCCGCGTAACCCGGGTTCAGCTTTTGTTCCAACTCAAACTCGTCGATCGCTTTCTGGACATTCGACTTGTAAAGATAAAACTCCCCGAGCAGATAATGAACCAGCGGCAACTTGGGATCGAGCGCGGCTGCCCGTCGCGCGTTCTGTTCCGCAATGGGATCGTACCCTTGACGCAGCAACATACGCGCGAGAAACAGATGCGCAGCAGCCGAGTCCGGAGCCACACCATACATTTGCGCGAAGGATTTGCGTGCATCGTCGTATTGCTGGGTATGCATGTAGCAAAGCCCCAGGACGTAGTTGGCGTCAACGTTAGCTGAACCAATCCAGGACTGCACCTGTTTCAAATAGGGAATCGCCTCGGCGGGACGCCCCAGTTGGAAAAGACTTAGTCCCCTCAATTGAACAGCCTCACGGTTGCCTGGATCCTCGGTCATCGCTCTTCCCAGAGCAGCTTGTGCCTGAGCAAATTCGTTTCTGCGGTATAGCGCAAGTCCAAGCTGGTAATCGAGTCCTTTTGTTTGTGGTTCGCTTTGTTGAATGGAACGTAGACTCGCGATAGCCTCGTCCAGCTTATTCTGTTCAATGAGACGTTTGGGCACTAGCAGCGGGTCGGAGCTGTCCCTCGCCTGCGATTGCCTTGCTGTCGTGACAGATCCGCTTGATTCGGGAACCGACTGAGCGGAACTCAGGAGATGAGATGAAAGAACCAGCAATAAAAATATACAACTCTTCATAAGCGATGCTTGCCGTTGAGTAGGCTCCCCCGCCATTACTGTATGGAACACTCAGGATGCTCTGCGGAGAGGCGATTCACAAGAGACCTTGCTGCAGATGAATCGGGATTGAACTCCTGCACGCGGACCAAATATTCTCTCGCGATCTCATAACGATTGGCGGAGCAAAAGGCGAGCGCGATATTGATCCCCACGCTACTGCGCCAGGGGGCCTGATTAAAAACGGCCTGCCACAGAGACACTGCACGCTGAAGATGGCCCTCCCCAGCCTCAATCACCGCGAGATTATTAGCCGCTTCCTCGTTAGTACTGTCACCCTGCAGAGCCTGTTCGTAATACTGACGCGAAACGCGAAGATCGCCGCGCTCCTGCGCGATGTAGCCTAATGCAGTTGCCACAGGAGCATCCGTCGGATCCAATTGATCCGCCTGCTTAAGAAGACTTTCTGCTTTGTCGGCGACTTCCCGCTTTCCTCGCTCGACCAGACTCTCATACGCGAGAGCTAAGTCACGAACATCGCCGTTCGTCTCTGGATTCACGGGAAATGGTTGCAATTCGATATCTGCAGAGCTTTGTGCGCGGCCACGAACTCTCGACGGGTCGCGCAAGATCCGGTGATCGGTGACTTCGGTATGAGAAACGTCGGTGGCGGGCTGCGAGGGCATGTGACAGCCAACACAGTTGAGGTTCTCGGGATGATGCCGATTTGCGAAGAAAGCCCCATGGCAGGAAATGCACTTCTGCCGAAAATACCCGGCGACCTCGGCCTGAGTGGGTTCGTTATGTGGATCGTGACAGGTGGTGCACGTCATTTTGTCGCCTGATTCCTTTTTGCATCGACTCTGCGCGAGCGCCTCAAACTGGCTCACACCGCGTTCACCGGTATTGTTTACCAACACAAAGTAGCGAACAAAATCCGACAAGTCATCGCCAGGAACGAAGTCGTACACGTGTCGATGAGGTCTCTCGACGGTTGCATTGCCTTCAAGATGGCACTGAATACATATCGCATCGCGACGGTCTGGAGGTAGCTTGTCGATCGACATGATCTTGCTCCCATGCAATGCGTGATCGAGTGAAGGCCCGTGGCAACGCTCGCAGCTTATTCCGCTGTGTGCAAATGCAGGTTCGGGATAAAGATTGTGAGTTCCAGCCTTCGGCAACTTCACCTCGCTCGCATGACAATTCAAGCACTCCGGAAGCGCCGGCAAATTGAGTGGAGCTTCGGTCGCGTGTTCGTAATTCGGAGTCATGTCCCAAAGACGACGTTGAGCGTACCAGTTGATTGGGGATTCGAATAGGAATTGATCGACTTGAAAAAGGTAAGTTCGACCTTTCAGCTTGCCGCAACCAATGTAATAGAGAAATTTCCGTTTGCCGTGTAACTGCGGTACTCCCCGGCGATCGAATCGAAGCCAAAGTCCATCCGTTTGTTTCTCGATGCGATAGTCAACTCCTGAGACACGATGAGAAAATTCGCCCTGGATTGGATCGGCGGAGGCAAGGCCGCTGGCATGAGCCATCGCAGTCTTCGCATAGCTCGCTACGATCTCGGCGTGGCACTTGGAACAAAGCGACGGGGTGTCTTCGCGAGCGAATGCTGCCGCACTCCGGTTCGTGGCTAACGTGGATGGAGCGAACGCAAGCGGCAACAACAGTGCAAGTGCATACCACGTCGATATATATCCAAAGGTTCTGATCGAGATCTCGGTAAGCCAGGGCAAGAAATGCATCCTGAAAGAAAAACCGGAGAGCGAGAAGCTCTCCGGTCAATGTTAAATCGCACAACCAGCCTAGAACTGGAATCTCACCCCTAACTGAATGTTACGCATCTGCGCGATGTTGCCCTGAATGTCGGTAATCTGGCCCGATCCGGAACAATCGATGCACGAGCTCGGAGTTCCCAACTGCGGATGGTTGAAGAGGTTGAAGATCTCAGCTCGGAACTGAGCGTTCGCTCTCTCGGTAATGTTGAAGTTCTTCGCAATAGCCAAATCGGTATTGAAGAACCGGGGTCCATACAACGAATTGCGGCTCCCAAATGTGTCCTGCGCCGGACGTGTGAATCCGTTGCCGGAAGCACCGTTCGCCGTGAATGCCGCCACTGGAGTAAAGAATTGCCGGAACGGCGCTCCACTCGCTGGTGTTTGCAGACTGCTCACGTTGATGTTGGTGCTGCCGGTGTGAGCCGCCCAACATGGACCCGCGTCAATATCGGATCCACACTCGTTGTAACTCACACTAAACGGTAGACCACTGCTCCAGTTAGCGTTGCCGGACAGTTCAAAGCCGCCAAACGCGTAGTCAGCCCATTTTGGAATGCTGCTGCCGTATTTCTTGCCGTGACCAAAGGGCATTTCGTAGACGCTCGACAGCACGAAGACATGCTTGCGGTTGAAATCGACTAATCCATGGTGCGGCTGAATGGCAAAGTAATCCTGGTCATAATTCATTGCCTTTGACCAGGTGTAGTGAGCCTGCATCTGCAGTCCGTTCGTGAATCGTTTTTCGATTCGTGTCTGCAGGGCGTTATATGAACTGCTCGCCGCGTTTGCGAAATAGGTGATGTCTTGAGTCCAACCATACTTCGCGAAGTAAGCGCGCCGCTGGTTCTTCGGCACGTTGCAATTTGTGGTTTGTCCCGCAGCGCAGGTAGCCAGCTGAGGATGGAAGCCTACGACGCTGGGTTCATTCGGGTTAATGTCGGGGTTATTGCCGGCGAACACGTGCGTGCCCTTATTTCCAACATACGCAACTTCCGCCGTAACGCTGTTCGTAACCTGCCGCTGGATGCTGAGGTTATATGCATCGAGTGTGGGAATGCGAACGTGGAAGGGACGTGCTCGACCGTTGATTCCGTCTGGCAAAGGCAACAGGCCATTTTGCGGGACGGTAACGAAAGTCGGAGCTGGCGGCCCTTGCGCCAACGTGAAGACGCCTGTGGTTGAGCTCGGGGCGTTCAGTTGCTGACTTGCCAAGACTGGCAAGTTCTGAGTAACGGTGTGGCCGAACACGGATCCAAAGACGCCGATATCGAAGCTGCGTCCGTAGCCGAGGCGAACGACCGTCTTGTCGTTGAACTGGTACGCTGCTCCAAGCCGCGGCGCCAAGTTCTTGTAGCTGTTTTCGACGCCCATGTTTAAGGGAATGCCGCCAATCCCAGCTACATGTACATCTCCATCATTCAAATCCAGCAAGCCACCGTTGCCGGCTTTATTCACGGTCTCGGGGAAATATATTTCCCAGCGCAAACCGTAGTTCAGAGTCAGCTTCGGCGTGATCCGCCAGGTATCTTGACCGTAGAAGAACCAGCGTTTCTGACGCTCAGCGGCGCTGGTGGTTGTGCTCACGTAACGAGCGATGCCGGTCGCTTCGCCCAGCAGCATCGTCGCTAGTGCCGATCCCCCGGGTTGTGCAGTATTTGCTGGATTAGAGGTGAATCCGTTACTGAAGGAGATTTCACCCGTTCGATGACGATCGCTCGGGACCCGCAGGTTGAGCGCATAACGAATATCGCCGCCAAACTTATACGAGTGATTGCCGGACGTCTTCGTCCAGTTGTTTACAAACTGGAGCTGGTTTTCGCTCTCAAGTAGAGGGCAGTTGCATCGGCCGACATCCAAACCTTCACCGAATTCACTGATTCCTGCCTGCTTAGCAATATCGCTGGAGCTGTTTCCAGCAAAACTGAGTTGCGAAAATCCTTGAGTAAAGCTATCGCCGAGATTGATTCCGGGAATTCCGGCATCCTTCATCGGAGTGAGCGAGGCATCGTTCGGTTCTACGTTGACGTGATAGCGGAAAAATCCAAAACGGAAATCCGTGACCAGACTAGGACTCAAGACATAATCGAAGCCTGAAGCCAAGCTGTGGTTACGAGTTTTCGATTGCCCCGCAAAACCGCCCGGACCAAATCCCTGACCACCGGCCACGCCAAAGGCGCCTTTGCCGTCCAAGCTGAAGTTTTGCAGGCTGTATCTGCCAAAAACGTGCAGATTCTGACTGGTGTTGTAATCGACACGCGTGTCAAATGCATCGCGATTGAAGATTCCGAATCCGCTGGCGACGTAGTTGTTTACAGTTCCACTGGTCGTCGGAGCCGGAAGCTGCTTGAGTAGAGCAACAGCCTGGGCAGAAATCTGGCCCGCCGGAATAATGTTTCCCGCGAACGGCGTTGCTGTTCCGGGCTGATAAATCTGGTTCTGGCCACCATTGAGATATTCGCTCAAATTGCAAGCTTGTCCGGCCAAACAGGTGCTGCGCACGAGGTTCGTTGGTACAGTCTCGAAGAATGAGTTTCCGGTTTTCTCCCTCGTTCCCTGATAGTCACCAAAGAAGAACAGCTTGTCTTTTATGATGGGGCCACCAATGGATCCGCCGAATTGATTCCACAGAGTTGCGGGAATTAACCGCTTGGTGATCGGGTCCGGCTGGAATTGGGTGAAAGGATCGCGTGCTTGAAGAGCGTCGCTGCGCCGGTACTCGAAGGCGCTGCCGTGCAGAGTGTTGCTTCCAGACTTGGTTTGGGCGGTGACGATACCTGCGATCGCTTTACCAAATTCTGCGTCGTAGTTCTGGGATGTGATCTTGGTTTCTGTAAGCGAGTCAAGATTGGGATTCACGACAATGATTCCCAGTATGGGATCCTGATTGTCCGTTCCATCCAGCTCGTAAGCCGTTCCGGCAAATTGCTGACCATTTACAAAAATCTGCTGGCTGCCCTGGGGGTTCTCAGAGCTGGCATGCGACCAACCCATTTTGGTGGTGCCAGGGCTGAGCAGCAGGAAGTTGGTGAAATTTCTGTTGAAAGTCGGAAGCTGCTCCAATGATCGCTCGTTGAAGATGGTCGCCACATCGGCGCGATCGGTCTTGAGTTGCGGCGCCTCGGCAGTGACCTGAACTGTCTCGGTCTGAGCTCCGGTTTTCAGAGCGGTATCGAATTTGGCCGCCGTATCGGCAGACACCTGAATGTTCTCGGAAACTGCGGTTTGGAATCCCTGCGATTCCACCTTGACCTGGTAAGTATCAGGAATGAGATGGGTGACAGTGTAGTTCCCCGACGGATCGGTAGTGACAGTGTCTGACGTACCCTTCCGCAGATTGGTGACGGTCACCTTCGCGTTGGGAACAACGGCTCCGGTTGGATCAGTGACCGTTCCGAAGATCGACCCGTACACGGCCTGACCGAAGCTCTGCAACGGAAGCAGAAGCAAAAGACCGAGTAGGAAAAGAAATAAGGAGGCAAATCTCGCACGCTTCATTTCGTTTTTGACCTCGCTTGCCTGAAGAAGGCCGCTGGCCTGCCCAGCTGCCGAATTGAGCTTCACGTCTAAAGCTCGGATTAATTTCACCTCCGCAGATCCCTATCGAAGAGCGAAGGCGTCGCGCATCAAGGCGCAAATTTGGAGCAGAGTTCTTCTTTGCCGCCGGACGTTAGTCGAGGTCAATCGACGAAGTCAAGACTTGGGAAGTTTCCGCAGCCGATGAAACGGTTACCTCTCAGTGTTTCTTCTGCTTGCAGCCGTTTTTTCAGCCTGTTACGCTTTGTTACTTACATTTTTCAATGTCCAGTAACGCAGTGCCTATCACGGAAAAAGATCAGCTTCTGTCTGAAGTCGAGAAGATTGCGGCCAGCAGCGTCCTACAAAATTCGGAATCGCTTTGTCGCCTGCTCCGTTATCTGGCTCGCTACACCGTGCAGCACCCGGGCGCTCACCTGAAGGAGTATCAGATCGCGACCGAAGTTTTTGGGCGTCCTGCAGAATTCGACCCACAAGCCGACTCAACCGTGAGAGTGCAGGTCGGCAGACTGCGCCAGAAATTGCAGGAGTACTACCACACGGAAGGCGTCGGCAACGCGCTGCTGGTTGAACTGCCCAAAGGTTCCTATGCCCTGGAGATTCGCCGCGCTCCAGCGAATATGGAAAAGCCGGGGATCGCTGCGGTGGCGCCTTCACCTGTCCTTCAGCAGTCGGACAAGGAAACAAACAGGTGGGCGGCTGCGGTAGTTGTGCTAGCTCTGCTCCTGGCAGGAGCAATCGTGTGGCTGCTCGTGCAACGAGCCTCTCTCAGCCACGGCGCTTCGGCACAAGCGGCCGAGAACGATTCCCCGCCGGCCTTTCGCGTCTTCTGGAAGGCATTCGCTTCGAGCTCTGACGAACCTTGGGTGATCTTCAGCAATGCAGCCTTCGTTGGGCGTCCCGAGACGGGAATGCGCTATCGCGACCCCGTACGCGACGCGAATGCCAAAGTCCTTGACCACTACACCGGCGTCGGCGAAGTCTTAGCTATTCACCAGCTTGATGGCGTCTTTGCTCAGCTTCATCGCCAGATCCTGGTGAAGCGCGGCAGCCTGCTCTCTCTCGACGACGTCAAGAATAACAATCTGATTTTTGTCGGATCACCGGCGGAAAACCTGACTTTGCGTGATATCCCAAACACGCAAGAGTTCCTCTTTCAGCGCATGACGTCGGGACCGCGTAAGGGCGATCTCGGAATCGTCAATGTTCATCCGGAAGCCGATGAGCAGCGCGTGTTCTTCGGAACTCCAAACAATCTGGAGTTGACGGACGACTACGCCGTGATTGCTCTCGAGCGCGGACTCAACCCAGCGCGTTCAGTGCTGATCCTGGCGGGCACAACCACCATGGGAACCCAAGCTGCGGTGGAATTCGTATGCCGTCAAAGTTCCGTCGAGCAGCTGCTGCTGCGCCTTGCAGTTTCGCCCAACGGAGAGCCCGAGCCGTTCGAGGCTGTCCTCCACGTGAAGGTCACGCGCGGCGTTCCGATTGAGAGTGAGTTGGTAGCGCTGAGGAAGCAACAGTAAGCGATATCGGCGGTTGTTGTCATTCCGAACCGGTTTTGGCGGAGGATCCCTATGAACTCCCATCATCGCTGCAACAAGACATATCGTAAGTTCGTAGGATTCCTCACTCCTGCTCATGCAAACTGCGCATGAGCATCCGTTCGGAATGAGAAAACAAAGGCTATTGCCTAGTAGCCTCCACCAACTTCCGCGCGATCTTCATCTCCTGCTCCGATCGTGCTTTGTCTCCCTTGCGCGCCAGCGCTGCGGCTAACTGCTGGTGAGCGGGAGCATATGTAGAGTCGGCCTTGATGGCGGATTCGAATTGCGCAATGGCTCCATCCAGGTCGCCGGCATTCAACAGCTTACTTCCCGAATTGGTAGCGAAGGTTGCGGTTTGGAGCGTCATCTTCTGTTGAGTGAGTTCAGCTCCGAGTTTACTTTCTGCCGCAGCTCCCTCGGTATCACCTTGTTGTCGCAGTACCGCCGCGAGCGTTGTGTGTGCTCCGGCGAAGTCCGGCTGGAGTTGAAGGGCTCTTCTCAGCGCCTTCGCAGCTTCGCCGAGATCGCCCTTCTGCTTATAGACGGTACCCAGCGTGTAGTACGCCTCGGCATAATCCGGTTTTAGCGCAACTACTTCGTTCAGTTCCGTTGCTGCATCATCGAATTTTCCTGTCTGCCACAAAGTAACGCCGAGTGTGTAATGTGGGTCAGGCATTTTGGGATTAAGCTCGATTGTCTTGCGAAGTTCGCCTTCAGCTGCGGGCATGTCATCCTTGAGCTTGTAGGCGAGGCCGAGGTTGTAGTGAAGCTCGGCGTTGTCCGGAGAAAGCTTGAGCCCTTCCTGATATTCCTGAATAGCGGAATCGAAGTCCGCTTTCTGCAAATAGGCCGCACCGAGGTTGTTGCGGAAGCTGCTGTCCTTCGGCGCAAGCTTGATTGCCTGATTGAACTGGTCGATAGCTTCGTTCACCTGAACGGACTGCAGGAGAGCCAGCCCCAGATTGTTGTGAGCTTCTGGATCGTTTGGCTGATCTGCGACAACAGCACGAAAAGCGGTGACGGCTGTCTGAACATCCCCCGCGCGCTGCGCAAGTATCCCAAGCTTCGTCTGCAAGGGAGCGTAGTTGAGCATCAACTTCGCCGCACGCTCGTACTCCTCGCGGGCCTCGCTGGCCTTCTGCTCGGCTTCGAGCACGTTCCCAAAATAGAAATGAGCGAGTCCGTCACTTGGGTTCTGCTGGACAGCCTCGCTCAAGGCCTGGGCCGCATCTGCGGTTTTGCGTTCGTTGAGCAATACGACACCCAAATGCAGCAGCGCGGGTTCGTATTGCGAAGAGAGCTTGAGGGCAGACCGGAATTCCGTCTCCGCGCCTGCGAAATCTTTCTGCTGAGCCAGAATGGAACCCAGTTCGTCATGCAGCCCAGCCTCATTGGGCGCAAGCTCGACTGCCTCACGCATTTCCGCAACGGCCTCGTCGAGCTTCTGATCTCCGCTGAGCGCTCGGGCGAGAGCTTCGTGCGTCTGAGGTTGTTGCGGCGCAAGCTTCACGGCGGTTCGCAATTCCGCGATCGCCTCGTCCCATTTAGTCCTTTGTGCCAGCGCACCACCCAGATAGACGTGCGCGACCGCCAGATTCGGCTTCAGCCGCGTAACTGCTCGGAAGTGCTGAATCGCATCATCGACTTGGCCCATCTGCAGCAATACTTGACCTAAAGCATTCTGCGCATCCGCATTGGAGGGAGCGGCTTTTATTGCTGCCTCGAAGGAATCTCTCGCGGTTTTTAGATCCCCAGACTTCCAAGCTTGAACACCCCGTTCATAAGCGCCGGCAGATTTGCTCGGACCACGTTGACCGAAGCTTAAGGTCGTGAGGGGAGCCAGGATCAAACAACAGAGGATTCTTAAAAAAGAAGAGGCGCGGATAGGAAAACCTGCCCAAATAATTCGGTGTGCCCATAACTCTATCCATAGCGCATGAATGATTGCAATCCTGGCAGACAAACGAAGGCGCAAGAAAATACTTGATATTTGCTTTCCCTTCGCCTACGATGGATAGCCGTGAATTTTCTTCCTGAGCCCAAGTTCCGCCCGGGTGACTGTGTGACTCCTCCGTTCTCCGACTCTGCGAGCAGGTGATTTCGAGCCGGGCCAGCCAACGGGGGAGCCGTCGAAAATGCGAATGGAGTCGTAGGGGCAATACAAGATATTCGGATTCCGGTGTTTGAAATACCAAGATGTTGGGTTTAGTTTTTCACAATTCGCCGTGTTTGTTAGATCAACCACTTTGTTTTCAAGATTTTGAGCTACGGCCGGGGGGAGGGGGAGGGGGCTACAGCGTCTATCAGTGGGAATTCGCAGATAAAATGCCCAAAGATGCCCTCGGGTAACCGAATCTTGGTCTTCCTGGTTGTTGTGTGTGCTGTCAGCGTTTTCACCGCGTTCACGCAATCACCCACGGCCCAGCCGCCGGTTGCGGACTTCCAGGACCTCGCCGAGAAAGCCGGCCTACGCTTTGAGATTGTTTCCGGTGACAAGAACACCAAGAAGTACATCATCGAGACCACCGGCAGCGGCGTGGCCATCTTCGACTACGACAACGATGGGTGGCCGGACATCTTCATCGTCAACGGCACCACGCTCGACGCGCAGCCTGGAACGGCGGCTCCCACGAATCACCTCTTCCACAACAATCACGACGGCACCTTCACCGACGTGACCGACAAAGCCGGCCTGCGTTCGAGCGGCTGGGGACAGGGCGTCTGCGCGGGTGATTACGACAACGACGGCTTCGACGATCTGTACGTCACCTATTACGGCAAGAATCGCCTTTATCACAACGAGGGCAACGGCACCTTCAAAGAGACGGCCGAAGCCGCAGGTGTTTCCGGCAATGGGAAACAGTGGGGCACAGGCTGTGCGTTCGTCGATTACGATCGCGATGGCCAACTTGACCTGATGGTCTCTAACTACGTCGATTTCGACCTGGCCAACACGCCTGCGCCCGGACAGGGTACGTCATGCATGTGGAAAGGCGTCCCCGTCATGTGCGGTCCGCGAGGTCTAAAGAGCGCTCCCAACGTGCTCTATCACAATCTTGGAAAGGGAAAGTTCGAAGATGTAAGCAAGAAAGCAGGTATCGAGAAAACCACCGGACATTATTCCTTCAGCGTCTCTACGCTTGATTTCGATAACGACGGCTGGCCTGACATCTACGTCGCCTGCGACAGCACGCCCAGCATTCTCTATCGCAATAACCACGATGGAACGTTCACAGATGTAGCCGTCGTCGCGGGCGCCGCCTTCAACGAAGACGGACGCGAGCAGGCCGGCATGGGTTCCACCGTAGCCGACTACGATGGCGATGGCCGCCTCGATATCTTCAAGACCAACTTCTCCGACGACAGCTCCACGCTGTATCACAACAACGGCGATGGAACGTTCACCGATGCCACTTACGCGTCCGGCATCGGATTGCACACGCAATATCTCGGCTGGGGAACGATGTTCCTCGACTTCGATAACGATGGCTGGCCCGACCTGCTTCTTGTAAACGGCCACGTATATCCGGAGGTCGATCAGTTCAAGCTGGGCTCGGAGTATCGGGAACCGCGCATTCTTTATCGCAACAGCGGCAAGGGAACATTCGACGATGTTTCTGATCGCGCTGGTTCGGCAATCACACGGCGCGCTTCAGGCCGCGGGCTCGCCATCGGAGACCTGTGGAACAACGGCAAGATTTCTGCCGTGATCGTGAACATCGGCGATGCGCCCACCCTGCTCGTCAACCAGATGTCGTATCCAAACCATTGGATCGCAATTAAGACCGTTGGCACAAAATCCAATCACGACGGCATCGGCGCGCGCATCACGCTGAAAGCTGGCGGACGGACCTTCGTCGATGAAGTCCGCAGCGGTTCCAGCTACAGTTCGTCCAACGATATGCGCGTACATTTCGGTCTCGGCTCTGCCACCAAGATCGACTCGCTCGAAATCCGCTGGCCCAGCGGGTTAGTCGAGAGCTTCGACGCGAAAGCCGACGCGATCAACACCTTGAAGGAAGGCACCGGCACCGCAGTGCCGATGAAGGGTCCTGCGGAGAGTAAGTCGACTCCTCGCTCGCGAATTTCGTCTCGATCGGCTGTTCGCAAATGAACATTGCGCATCGAACGTGAACGCTCTCTGCTCGCTCACTTCCCTGCTAAAGCTCTGACTTTGCTTAGAGATCCGAGCGCCTGTCGGTGGCCACGCGCGTGCCCTCATGAACATTTCCAGTCACGCCGTCGTAAACAATGCAGCACTTGAGGAGCGCTCGTGGACAAACTCCTGCAGGAACTTCGGTACGCATTTCGCCAGTTGCGCAAATCTCCCGCTTTCACTACTACAGCAATTCTGACGCTCGCCTTTGGCATCGGCGCGAACGTCGCCGTGTTCAGCGTGATGAATGCAGTCCTGCTCAATCCCAGCGGGCTACACAATCCGCAGGGACTAGTCGCACTGCGAGCGCGCTACACGCTCGGCGGGCTGAGCAACATCAGCATCTCCGCTCCGGATTTCCAGGATTCGCTCGAAGGACGCAAAGTGTTCTCCTCGGCAGCGATCATGATGCCGGGCAGCTTCAACTACACCGGACAAGATTCCCAGCCGATCCGCGTGCAGGCAGCGCGCGTCTCGTGGCAATGGTTCGACGTGTTTCAGGTCAAGCCGTATCTCGGACGCGATTTCCGTCTCGAAGACGATCAGCCCAACGCGAACTACTCGGTTGTCCTCTCGTATCAAACGTGGAAAAAGCGATTCGGCGGAGACCCGAATATCGTCGGGCGCAAGCTGCAACTGAACCAGCAGAGTTATGAAGTGATTGGCGTGATGGGACCTGAATTTGGCTGGCCCAACGACGCCGAATTCTGGACTCCGCTGGCAACTCCTCCCGGCCAATTTTTCGATCCGAACTACCGTTTCAACGAAAACCTTTTTGGCATCGCGCGCCTGCGTCCCGGCGTGACTGTCAATGAGGCAAATGCATACCTGAACACCCGCGCCCAGGAAGAGATCGAACGCGAAGGCGCCAACAGCTTCGCGCGACGCGCGGGCTGGGGCATGTTCTCGATGCCTCTCATCGACTATGTTGCCGGAGATCTGCGCCAGCCGTTGTACCTTTTGCTCGGAGCGGTGGCTCTGGTGTTGCTCATCGCATCCTTGAATATCGCTGGATTGCAGCTTGCCCGCGCGTCGGATCGCGAGCGCGAGAACTCGATCCGCATCGCGCTGGGAGCCCCCAGTGGACGGCTGGTCGCACAAGCGTTTCTCGAAAGCTTCTTACTGGCGTGCGGCGGCCTGGTGCTCGGCGTATTTCTCGCCGAAACCGTGATCCCGCTTCTGCTGCTGCTCGCGCCGGAGAATCTGGTTCGCAACATTCAGGTGCACTTGGAGACTCCGGTTCTGCTCTTCGTTGCTGCCTTAGCGATTCTCGTAGTCCTGTTATGCGGCAGCGCTCCTGCCTGGCAGATGACGCGCTTCAGGTGGGTGCAGGCTCTGCGCGACAACGGTCGTTCCGATACGGGAAGCAGCGCGCGTCAGCGGCTGCGCTCGGCTCTCGTCGTCTGCGAGATCGCGGTCGCCATGCTGCTTCTGGTAAGCGCTGGACTGCTGGTCACGAGTCTGCGCAAAGTCGAGCAAGTGGAGACCGGATTCGATCCACAAGGGCTCATGTCGGCCCGCGTCTCTCTGCCTCGCAGCGTGTACAGCACAGATGAGAAGCAGGCGGCCTTCTACACTGCGCTGTTCGATCAAATCAAGAACATTCCCGGAGTAACCGACGCCGCCGTCGCCGATTCGCTGCCGTTCAGTAATGAAGGCGGTTCAGGCTCGTTCCAGATCGAAGGACGTCCCACCGGTCCCGGCGATCCCGGCCCGCACGCCATCATTCGCGCAGTGTCCGCGGATTATTTCCGCACCATGCGAATTCCGGTGATTCGCGGCCGCGAATTTACGACCGAGGATCGTCCGACGACGCAGAAGGTGGTCATCGTCGACGAAACGCTCGCAAAGCAGTATTTCCCAAACCAGGATCCACTTGGCCAGCACCTCCAGTTTGGCGGCAAGGATTCCTACACCATCGTTGGCCTTGTGAAGCATGCTCGCGTCTCTTCGCTCGACTCCGACACCAGCGAGGGCATCAACTACCTGAACCTGGCGCAGAGTCCGGACACAAGCGCGTCGGTAGTGGTACGCACGCGGCTTTCGCATCCGGAGCAGTTAAGTAGCGCGATTGCGAATGCCGTTCACGCGGTTGACCCGAATCAGCCGATCTATGAACCCCAGACCATGGAGGAGTGGGTGGACAGCTCTTTGGTCAGCCGGCGCTTTCTAGTGATTCTGCTGTCTTCATTCGCCGGACTGTCGCTGTTCCTTGCGGTGCTGGGGCTGTATGGCGTCGTCACTTACATGGTTCGCATGCGTGTGCGCGAGATCGGCGTGCGCATGGCTCTCGGCGCACAGCGCTCGGATGTTCTCGCCATGGTAATCAGAAGCGGTGTGCAATTGGCGGTGATCGGGTCTCTGATTGGAATTTTCGTAACCTTCGTCGCCGGACGCGCACTTTCGACGCTCCTATACCAGGTTAGCCTCTACAATCCCACGACGCTGCTGAGCACATCGGTCCTGCTTGCTGTTGTTGTTCTGATTGCCAGCTATCTCCCGGCTCGCCGCGCAGCCAACTTAAATCCCATGGAGACGCTGCGCGACAACTAACAGAACCGGCGGTAGCCGGTGAGCCGGAGATCGCCGACCGGCGAAGTCCAGGCGGGCACGATACACGAGGCGCCTGGAAGCAGCCGCAACACACGCAACTGCCCACCCCTATGGGGCGGCAGTTCTGTCCATTCAGTGCTGACCAACCGGCTTAGAGCAAACCACCGTGAATGCATGCGTCAACCTGCATCTAACCAGAGCAGCGGTCCACCGCTCTTCGAGAGCTGCTGATTGTCTGGAACGATCAATCCCGTGCAGGTGCAAACGGAATCTTCTCAACCGAAGCCGATCTCGCCCCGTCGGCTGACGATTCGCACACTGCTTCGGCCGCACCTGGGGGCGCTGACGTTCGGGCTCTTAGCTGTCATTGGCGAGAGCGCTGCAAACCTGCTTGAGCCCTGGCCGCTGAAGATCGTCCTGGATAATGTCTTCCACAGCAAGAAAGCGTCCGGCTGGCTGGAGCACTTCGTTCACTCGGTTGCAGGCGATGACAAACTTGTCATTCTGAAGTTCGCTTGTCTCGCGGTACTCGGCATCGCAGCACTCGATGCGGTCTGCTCCTATGCCGAGAAGTACATCACCACCAGCGTTGGGCAATGGGTCACGCACGATCTGCGCCGCGCGCTGTATTCGCATCTGCAGCGGCTCTCGCTTGCCTATCACGACCAGAAGCGCACTGGTGACTTGATCAGCACAGTCACGAGCGACATCGATTCCATCCAGAGCTTCATCACCTCTGGCCTGCTGGGAGTGCTGATTAACCTCATCACGCTCGTCGGCATGATTGGCGTGATGCTCTACATGAACTGGCGCTTTACGCTCATCGCGCTCTCGGTTGCGCCGTTCCTGTTCGCAGTGGTCTACACCTACACGCGCCGGATCAAAAAAGCTGCACGCGAAGTGCGCAAGAAAGAAAGCGAGATCGTCTCGATCATCGAGGAGGTTCTCGGATCCATTCGCGTGGTGAAGGCCTTCTCTCGCGAAGACTATGAGGTGCGGCGCCTGGACGAAGAAAGTCTCGAAGGCGTGGAAATCGCGCTGCGGGCACGCAGCCTGAAGGCCAAGCTCGCGCCCATCGTGCAGATCATCGTGGCCGTCGGGACGTGCCTGGTTTTGTGGTTCGGTGGACGTTTGGAAGTGACCTCGGGAACATTGGTCGTGTTCATCATGTACTTGGCAAAGATGTACAAGCCGATGCAGGAGCTCTCGAAGATGACTGACTCGTACTCGAAAGCTCTGGTCGGTTATGAGCGCATCCAAGAAGTGCTTGAGACCGACAAAGAGGTCAAAGACCTTCCCAAATCGAAACCGGCGCCGCGCCTGAAGGGGAAAATTGAATTCGATCGCGTGAGCTTCTCCTACTCTCCGGAATCTCCCATTCTGGAAGACGTCAGCTTCCTCATCGAGCCCGGGCAAGTTGCCGCCTTTGTTGGCCCGACTGGAGCAGGCAAAACCACCATCATCAGCCTGATTCCGCGTTTCTACGATCCCACTTCGGGAAACGTACGGATCGATGGCATCGACATCCGCAACTTCCGCCAGCGCTCATTGCGCCAGCAGATCAGCTTCGTACTGCAGGAGACCGTGCTCTTCCACGGTCCAATCTGGCAGAACATTGCCTACGGAAAGCCCGAAGCTCGTCGCGAGGAAATCATTCGCGCAGCAGAATTGGCCAATGCCACTGAGTTCATCGAACGCATGCCCGATAGCTTTAACACGATTGTTGGCGAGCGCGGAATGACCTTGTCCGGAGGACAGCGCCAGCGCATCGCCATCGCCCGCGCCCTGATTCGTAACACTCCCATCCTGATCCTTGACGAGCCCACCTCCGGTCTCGATGCCGGCGCGGAAAAACTGGTGGTCGAGGCCTTAGAGCGCCTGATGCACGGCAAAACGGTCATCACCATTGCACACCGCCTCTCGACAATTCGCGCAGCAGATGTGATTTTCGTAATCAAAGACGGACGCATGATCGAACAGGGCACTCACGATCAGCTTGTTAACAGTGGCGGGCTCTACGCTAAACTGGAACGCCTGCAAATGGGAGAGGGCGAACCACCAGAAACTCTTGACGACGCTCTCGAATACCACACTGGTACGCGGAAACGATAGAGCACTCCAGCCTGGATTACTGACCTTGAATCACCGCACTGTTCCACCACCCGGCGATCCTGAAGCGCTTCTTTCTCGCGTGGAGTGGCCGGTGCGCGAACTGCTGACCAGAACGTTTGCCCATCTCCCAGGGTGCGTCTAAAATAAAGGGCTCACCCTATGTAGGCCCGTAGCTCAGTTGGTTAGAGCGCTTCCTTGACACGGAAGAGGTCGATGGTTCGAGTCCATTCGGGCCTACCATAAAGAACACTAGCTGACAACGTCCACTCCACCCGCGGAACGAATTAAGCCCTTCGCCCGATTGAGCCATTCGCGCCAATGGCTACACTCAGATCATGGGAATGGCGGGGGATTTCGCGCGATTGGTTCTCGGCCTCGTTGTGGCCGCGTTTCATCGACCCATCGCAAACTTCATCATGGACCGCGAGCAGGCTTTGCTCAGCTTCTTCCATCGCCATGGAGTTCACTTCCCTGACCCGCCAAGCGAGGCTACGCTTCACAACATCTACTTCGGCCTCGGCCTCTTCATCTCTTTGTTTTCGATCGTGCGCATCTGGTCGACGCTCTGATTGAGTTCGCGATCTGCTGCTATTTCTTCCTGCCCGGGGAGCAAGTAGGCGAAAGCACCTCGATCTTCAAGACTCTAAACTCATGGTCGGGATGAAGCTTATCGTCGGACTTGCTGGATGAATTCGGGTCGACGGGATCATCCTTGTCTTTCTCCACAAAAGCGCCGCTAGCTTTTACCTGCTGCCCGATGTGACTGGATAAATCCTCGGCACTGCTGACTGGAACTTTACTGCCTCTCTGAGATACGAGGATGATTCCATTTTCCGCATCTTTCACTAGACAGCCCTTCATGGAACGCACGCCGCCCGGAATCGACGGGCGACGCGCTCGTACTGAGGAACCGGAGTTCCTCTGTGGCGTTGATTGCGCCATCAGCAGACTCGACACAAATAAAATTGCTACCGCTTTGCTGACCAAACGAATGATTCCTCTCTGCTAATAGTGTCCCCTGATCTCGACGACAGCTACAACTTGAAAAAGACGTTTCCTCATTCTCAAACGTCAGTCGCGAATTTGCCAAGTTACGCGCAGGCAGTCCTTCCGACACTTTTGCGCTTCCACCGTCGAATCCGTATCATCTCTCTCCAACCACAAATGAACCCGCCGAGCGCACTCTCTGAAGCCGAGCAGAACGAACTGCTCGCAACGGCCAAGCATGCGTGCGAAAACGCCTATGCTCCCTACTCGAACTTCCGAGTCGGCGCCGCAGTCCTACTCGCGAGCGGAGAGATTTTTTATGGATGCAATGTCGAGAACGCCTCGTATGGACTTACGAACTGTGCCGAGCGCACGGCGGTCTTTTCGGCAGTTGCTGCCCTCGGCGCCAAGCAGGTGCGAATTCGCGCCGTGGCGGTCGTGAATGATCGCAACGTCGCCTGCTCTCCGTGCGGAGCGTGCCGTCAGGTCATCAGCGAATTCGGACCCGACGCCGAAATCCTTTACCTCGGCCCGAGCGGCATGCAGCGAAGCTCAATGCACGAACTGCTGCCAAATTGTTTTGGATCAGACTCATTCACTTAGAAAACAAGAAGCAAGGACCTGCGGCCGCCCTCGGCCGGGTTTTCGCCGCTATGACCGAATCTAAGGGAAGAATCACGAAGCCAAAGCCAAAACCCGCGCGAGAGCGCGCGTCGGTCCCAATTCAACTCGGTCCTATTCACTCTATTCAGTTCTCCCCAACTGCTGTAATCTTGCACTTCCCTTTATGACACCCAGGAGTGCCGCCGAGAGCCGATGCGCATCGTCGATCTGATTCGCCGCAAACGCGACGGCCACGAGCTCACAGCCGACGAAATCGAATTCATCGTTCGCGGTTACACGCACGGCGACTTTCCTGACTACCAGATGTCGGCATGGCTGATGGCTGTGCTGCTCAAAGGCATGTCTGGCGCGGAGATCGCCACGCTCACCGAGGCGATGCTGCACTCGGGCGTCACGCTCGATTGGTCCGACCTGCCAGGCAAGAAGGTCGATAAGCACTCGACAGGCGGCGTCGGCGACAAAACCTCGCTCATCTTGGCTCCGATTGTCGCTGCCGGCGGCCTGCTTGTGCCGATGATCAGCGGACGCGGCCTTGGCCACACCGGCGGCACGCTCGACAAACTCGAATCCATTCCGGGATTCAATGTGAACCTTGCGCCCGACAAAATGCGCGAGGTGCTGCGCAAATGCGGCATGGTTCTCGTCGGACAAACCGAGCAAATCGTCCCGGCCGACAAGAAAATGTACGCCCTGCGCGACGTCACCGGCACGGTCGAGAGTCCGGCGCTCATTTGCGCTTCGATCATGAGCAAGAAAATCGCCGAAGGAATCGACGCGCTCGTGCTCGACGTGAAGACGGGCTCCGGCGCTTTCATGAAGAAAGAATCCGACGCTGTTCATCTCGCCGAGCTGATGGTTGATACCGGAGTGCGCATGGGCAAGCGCATGGTCGCGCTCATCACCGATATGGACCAGCCGCTCGGTCGCTACGTGGGCAATGCGCTCGAAGTGATCGAGTGCGTCGAGGTGTTGCACGGCGGTGGCCCAGCCGATCTGCGCGATCTCAGCCTCGAGCTTTCGGCGTGGATGTTCTACCTCGGCGATAAAACTCATTCCGTTGAAGACGGCCGCAAACTGGCACAGCAGATGATTGCGAGTGGCGCGGCGTTTGCAAAGTTCTGCGAATTGACGGCTCTGCAGGGTGGAAATGCCGAATCTTTGCGCGACAGGAAGAAACTCCCGCAAGCGCGAAGTGTTCGCGAGGTCCGCAGTCGCGGCGCTGGATACGTGCAGTCCATCAATTGCGAACAGGCCGGTATTGCCAGCCTCGTTCTCGGCGGAGGACGTGAAAAGAAAGAAGATTCCGTCGATCCGGCAGTAGGAATCGTGTTGCACAAGAAAGTGGGAGACGCGATCAGCGCGGAAGAACCGATTTGTACGCTGTACTACAACTCCGACGCGCGACTTGGAGAAGCTGAATCTTTGATTCAGTCGGCGTACCGGATTGGGAATGAGAAGACCGCGGCGCCGACTAAGTTGATTCGACGTGTGATCGAAGGAAAGAGAACATAAAACCAAGAGCGAAACACGAAGGTCACGAAGGTAAACACAAGAGGTCACGGAGAAGCTCTTTGTGATCTCTCTCCGTTGCCTTTGTGACCTTCGTGTTCGCCTTTCCAAGGTAAAGCATGATTAGACTCACCGGCCTCATCGGCATCGTTGGCATTGTCGGACTGGCATATCTTTTTTCCACCAATCGCAAGGCCGTTCGCCTGCGCACGATTGCCTGGGGGTTGGGACTCCAGCTCGTTTTCGCCGTCATCGTCTTGCGATGGACCTTCGGGCAACGCATCATGAGCGCCGCTGGGGACGGCGTTACCAAGCTACTGGGATACTCCGCCGCCGGCGCCGAGTTCGTCTTCGGAGCATTGGGGAAACCTGCGCCGCCAGTTGGTTTTGTCTTCGCGTTTCAGGTCTTGCCGACCATCATCTTCATCTCAGCGTTCTTTGCGCTTTTGTACTATCTCGGAATCATGCAGCTGATCATCCGCTTCTTTGCCTGGCTGATGAAGCTAACCATGGGCGTGAGCGGCGTGGAATCGCTCAACGTTGCGGCGTCGGTCTTTATGGGTCAGACCGAAGCTCCGCTTACGATTCGTCCATTCCTTCCGGAGTGCACGCGCTCGGAGCTGATGACCATCATGACCGCCGGCATGGCACACGTTTCCGGCGGAATCATGGCGGCATATATTGCCTTCGGCGTGGAAGCGAAACACTTGCTCGCCGCCGTGATTATGACTGCACCGGGAACCATCCTGATGGCCAAACTTCTCGTTCCGGAAACGGAAACGCCAAAGACGCAGGGCACGGTGCAGATATCGGATGAAGACATGCACAAGGACGACAACGTCCTCGGAGCAATCGCCCGCGGCACCATCGACGGCGGACAACTCGCATTCAACGTCGCCATCATGCTGATCTCGTTCCTCGCGCTGATCGCGCTCATCAACGGCGTCTTTGGCGGCATCCACAACCACGTAGCCTTCTTTCCCAGCAGCCTCGAGAGCCTTCTCGGACACATCTTCGCCCCTGTGGCTTTCGCGATCGGCATTCCCTGGCACGATGCAGTCTCGGTCGGAAATCTGTTGGGGACGCGAATGGTGATCAACGAACTGGTCGCGTATCAGGCGCTAGGCGCAGCGAAAGCAGCGCTCGATCCACGCTCCGTCACGATAGCGACGTTCGCTCTGTGCGGCTTCGCCAACCTCTCATCAATCGGCATCCAGATCGGCGGCATCGGCGCGCTAGCCCCGAATAAGCGTTCCGAATTGGCAAAACTCGGCTTTCGAGCGATGCTCGCCGGCACGATGGCGAACCTGATGTCGGCTTCGATCGTGAGCTTGCTGGTACAGCATTAAAGGTCGGCCATGTGCAACAGAACCGCCGGCGGTAGCCGGTGGGGCAGCCGCGAGGTTGCGGCTGCGCAAATCGAGATTGTTGGCTGCATGGCATCGCCCGGAGCTGGCCATCCGGCCATCTCCGGCCCATCGGCTACCGCCGACGGTTCTGTTACCGGGCCGAGGCACCCTGCGCGAACTCGCTCCGATGGCGGCTGTAAAAGAAGTAGATGCACAGCCCGATAACGAGCCAACCAAAGAAGCGCAGCCAAGTCAAAATCGGGAGGCCTGACATAAGAAGAAAACAGAACACGATACTTAAAACTGGAACGATGGGGCCGCCTGGAGAACGGAATCCGCGGTGCCGATTCGGCTCGCGATAGCGCAGAATCAGCACTCCAATCGAAACCAAAACGAACGCAAACAGCGTGCCGATGTTAGATAGATCGGAAGCCGTTCCGATATCCAGCAGACCAGCGGGAATGCCCACAACAAGTCCGGCGATCCAAGTGGAGAACGCGGGCGTGCGGAAACGAGGATGAACGTCGCTGAATCGCTTCGGCAGCAATCCATCGCGAGACATGGAAAACCAAACTCTCGCTTGACCAAGCTGGAAGACCAGAATGGAAGAAATCATCCCCATCAGTGCGCCGAAGAGAACGCCCAAGCGAATCCATCGCAGGCTGCCACCACCAGGAAGAATCGAAAGCTTCTTGAGAGCGTTCACGACGGGTGCAGCATCATCCACCATCGATTGCCAAGGAACCAGGCCAGTGAGCGTAACAGCGACTCCGATGTACAGAATCGTGCACACAATGAGAGTGGCAATAATCCCGGTCGGAATATCGCGCTGCGGGTTGCGGGCTTCCTCTGCGGCAGTCGAGACCGAGTCAAATCCGATGTAAGTAAAGAAAATGATGGATCCGCCGGTGAGCACGCCGGACCAACCATTTGGGAAAAATGGATGGTGATTCTGCGGTTTGACGAATTGTGATCCGGCAATGACGAACGCGAGAATCGCCGAAATTTTCAACAAGACCATCACGTTGTTGGTCTCGGCAGATTCGCGAATACCGCGCACCAGAACCACAGTGATAAGCATCACGATGACAAATGCCGGCAGATTGAATCCAATGTGCCAACCTGGCGAGTAGAGGACGTTCCCAGCAAGATCCGTGAGACCTCCCGGCAAATATGCGGGGCTGATCCAGCGCGCGGAAGGGTACACGCCAAACCAATCAAACAGATCGACGAAATGCGCTGAGAATCCAATGCAGACAGCGATATTGCTCACTGCATACTCAAGGATCAGATCCCAACCGATGATCCACGCGATCAGCTCGCCGATGGTGGCATATGTATAGGTGTAGGCACTTCCTGCTATGGGAATCATCGACGCGAGTTCCGCATAACACAACGCCGTAAACGCACAGACGATCGCTACTAGGACGAGGGAAAGAGCTAATGCGGGACCGGCTCCTGGGCGACCGAAAGTAGCGGAGTGATGCACCAGGTAATCCAGCAGAGGCGCATTCAAAATGGAAGAGGTATCGAACTTCTGTCCCGCTATAGCAGTGCCAATCACCGTAAAGATACCGGCGCCAATCACAGCTCCAATGCCGAGTGCAGTCAGCGACCAAGGCCCGAGAGTTTTCTTTAATCGATGCTCGGGCTCCTCAGAATTAGCGATGAGCTTGTCAATGGACTTCTTAGCAAACAGTTGGCTGGGCAGAGCAGGCTCCGAAGACAGGTGTGAATACGGGAACCCACGATTTCAAAGGAAGTTGGCGCGCAGGTCAAGGGAGAAAGGAATCGGGTAATCGGGTAATCAGGTCATCGGGTGATCTGAAACGGGCTTTCGGCTCTCGGCATTCGGCGTTCGGCCAGGACGCATTCTGGTGTTCCATCGGTAAAACAAAAACCGGCTGCTGGCCGAACGCCGACAGCCGAATGCCAAAAGCTTTTCTTCAGATCACCCGATTCCTACGACGGGCTCTCGACCGTCTCCAACTGCGCGGAGCGCTCGCGGTGGCCGGAGCGCTCCACTTCGAACGTTAATCGGTCTTTCTTTCTGTCGGCGTCGATGACGACATGGTCGCCGTGCAGGACTTCGCCATCGAGAATCTTCATTGCCAGCGGATCTTGCACAAGGCGCTGGATCGCGCGCTTCAACGGACGCGCGCCATAGACTCGGTCGTACCCTTCTTTGAAGATCAGTTCCTTGGCAGCCGCAGTTACTTCGATCGAGATTCTGCGGTCGGCGAGCAGCTTGCGCACATTCGCCAGTTGCAGATCGACTATGCGAATCAATTGCGCCTCTTCGAGCGGCCTGAAGAGGATGATGTCATCGACGCGATTCAGGAACTCCGGATGGAAGTGCCCTTGCACAACTTGCATCACCTGCTCGCTCGCGCGCTCAAACGCTTCGGGGGTGGCGAGCGCGTCGGAGTTCAGGAACTGCGCACCCAGGTTCGACGTCATGATGATGACCGTGTTCTTGAAGTGGACGGTGCGGCCTTTGCTATCCGTCAGGCGGCCGTCGTCGAGAATCTGCAGCAGGACGTTGAAGACGTCGTTGTGCGCCTTCTCGATTTCATCGAACAGGATCACCGAGTACGGCCGGCGGCGCACGGCTTCGGTGAGCTGTCCGCCTTCGTCGTAGCCGACGTATCCCGGAGGCGCGCCGATGAGACGCGCAACCGCGTGCTTCTCCATGTACTCGGACATGTCGATGCGAATCATGTTGTGCTCGTCGTCGAACAGGAATTCAGCGAGAGCGCGCGCCAGTTCGGTCTTTCCTACGCCGGTTGGGCCGAGAAAGATAAACGAGCCGATCGGACGACGAGGATCGCTCAATCCTGCGCGTGAACGGCGAATCGCGTTCGATACGCGCTCCAGAGCGGCGTCCTGCCCAATGACCCGCTCGCGCAGACGAGCTTCCATGTTGACCAGTTTCTTGACCTCGCCTTCGAGCATTTTCGAGACGGGAATGCCGGTCCACTTCGAGACGATGCGCGCCACGTCCTCTTCATCGACTTCTTCTTTCAACATGCGACTCGCCGGACCCTTCCCGTCGCTCTGCGCACTGACTTTGGCCAGCTCGTCTTCAGCCTGACGCAGCAGTCCGTAGCGAATTTCGGCAACGCGTTGCAGATTGCCGCGTCGCTCTTCTTGCTGCTCTTCGATCTTGAGTTTCTCGATGCGTTCCTTCAGCTCCTGAATGCGTCCGATGGATTGCTTCTCTTCCTTCCAACGTGCCTTCAGGGCGTTCGCCTGCTCGCGAATCTCCGCCAGCTCTTTTTCCACGGTGCCGAGGCGCTCTTTGGAGTTGGGATCGCTTTCGCGTTTCAGCGCCTGGCGCTCGATTTCAAGCGAGGTTGCGCGGCGCTCGAGCTGATCGATTTCCGTTGGCATCGAGTCGATCTGAATGCGCAGCGATGCCGCCGCTTCGTCGATCAGGTCGATGGCCTTGTCAGGCAAAAAGCGATCGGAGATATAGCGATGTGACAACGTAGCTGCCGCCACAATCGCCGAGTCCTTGATGCGGACGCCGTGATGAACTTCGTAGCGCTCTTTGAGCCCACGAAGAATTGAAATGGTGTCTTCGACGTTCGGCTCCCCCACGAAGACGATCTGGAAGCGGCGCTCGAGTGCCGCATCTTTCTCGATGTACTTGCGATATTCGTTCAGCGTAGTCGCGCCAATGGCACGCAGCTCGCCGCGAGCGAGTGGCGGCTTGAGCATGTTCGAGGCGTCGATCGCGCCTTCGGCCGCTCCGGCTCCAACTAACGTGTGCAGCTCGTCGATGAACAGGATGATCTGTCCGGCTGAATCTTCGATTTCTTTGAGAACTGCCTTGAGACGATCTTCAAATTCGCCGCGATATTTTGCTCCGGCGAGCATTGAACCTAGATCAAGCGAGACAACTCGCTTATTCTTCAGAACTTCCGGAACGTCGCCGGAAATAATGCGGCGGGCCAGTCCCTCGACGATGGCAGTCTTGCCAACACCCGGCTCGCCGATGAGCACGGGATTGTTCTTCGTGCGGCGCGAGAGAACCTGGATTACGCGGCGAATTTCCTCATCGCGTCCAATTACGGGATCGAGCTTGCCTTTACGCGCCAGATCGGTCAGGTCGCGAGCGTAGCGCTCGAGCGCCTGATACTTGGCTTCAGGATTCTGGTCGGTGACTTTCTGCGAGCCACGGACCTGCGTGAGCGCCTGCAGAATGACATCGTGCGTCGCGCCGGCGGCTTTGAGCAGACGCTGCGCCGCATCGTTCCCGATTTGGGAGAGCGCCAGCAGCAGATGCTCGACCGAAACATACTCGTCCTTGAAGGTATCGGCCTGCTTGAAAGCCGAATCCATCACCTTCTGAAATGCCGGTGACATGTGTGGCTGCGCGGACTCGCCGGAGACCTTCGGCAGTTTGCCAATCTCAGCATTAGCGTCGCTCAGCAGCTTCTCCGGACCAACGCCGACGCGGCGCAGCACGGGTACGACGATGCCCTCTCTGTCTTCCAGCAGCGCTGCAAGCAGATGGATCGGCAGAAGCTCCGGATTGCCGTTCTCGGCAGCCAGTTCGCTCGCCTTCTGTACCGCTTCCTGAGACTTAACAGTTAGTTTTTCCCAACGTATTGCCATGATCTATTTCCTAACTAGAGTTGATGCGTGAATCAGCCTTCGGGTGAAAGACCCAAAAGCAAAACACGACACGGATTCCACGGATGCTACGGATTTACACGGATCAACAGAAAGTGGCAGTGGCAGCTTTGACTTGTTTGCGTTCGTTGTCGAAAATCAAGCGTCTGAATTGCGCTCTCGGTCCGAAATTGAATAACAAACCGACCTCAATGTCTGTAGCTCTGAGGTAGTTCGTCAACTGCCGCTCGTGTGCAGACTCGAGGACCTGTACTGCTTTTAGTTCCAGTATCACAACGGATTCCACAAGAATGTCTGCTCTAAATTCCCCGACTTCGAGTCCTCGAAAGCTCACCTTGACTGGATGTTGCTCTATAAACCCGATACCGGCCTGCTGCAAAGCCACCACATAAGACTTTTGATAGACGCTCTCCAAGAACCCGTGACCCAGTTCGTTGTACACGTCGTAAAACAAACCAATCAATCGTTCAGTAAGAGCCTCGTGTTTCATACCGGATCGGAAATTTTATTCTGTTTTGCCTTTAATCCGTTACATCCGTGTGATCCGTGTCGTGTTTTGGTTTTGGTTCTAATTCGATTCCTGGAAAAAGATGAGGGAGACGAACCGAGGGCCCGTCTCCCGCTCTCAAATCAGAATTTACTCCCTCTCGAATTACGCTGCCTGGCTTTTGCTCTCCGCTTTGGTGCCCTCGACGGTCTTGCTGAGAGTCTTGCCGGAGCCGATGTTTACTTTGATCTGTTTCGGCTTGGCCTCGGCGCGCTTTGCCAATTCGATCTTCAGCACTCCGTTCTCGTAACTAGCAGCGACACTGTCTGGATCGAGCGTGTTCGGCAGAGTGAATGAACGGGCGAAGCTGCCATAGCGCCGCTCGATGCGATGGAAGTTCTCTTCCTTCTCTTCCTTATCGAACTTGCGCTCGCCGCGAACCGTCAGCGTGTTGTTCTCCAGGCGGATATCGACATCGTCCTGATTGATGCCCGGGATTTCGAGCTTCAGCGTGACCTTGTGCTCGTCCTCGTAAACATCAACAGGAGGCACAAAGCTGCCGGCAGTGGTCAGTTCGTCCTGACCTGTGCGGCCGTAGTCCTGAAAAAGGCTGTTCACGCGATTTTGCAGTGAGGCCAGCTCACGAAAGGGGTCCCAACGTGTTACGACCATGATTGTTTTTCCTCCAAAATTCGTTAATCGAAAACTTTGCTTGGCATCCAGCCCAGCTACCGGGATAGATGCAGATGTAAGCTTAGTGGAAGCATAAAACATGAGTGTATTATTGTCAAGTTTCTCAATCAATAAATAATGCCTGCATTTTCATCGAATTACAGGAGAATTGCCGGCTACTCGTTGCTAATGCAGGTGACCAGAGGCTCTCGATTCATCCCAGTCTCGGCGTTCGGTTTTGAACAGCCTGTCCCACTGACGGGCGGGGTAGAACGGGAGATCGGGGCACCAGAAATATCCCTTCAGACTGGATTTTGTTGTACTTAGGATTCGTGAACCGGTCGGCAACTCAGTTGCGTATATCTCCCACAGACGTTTCTTCAGAGGAGTTGAGGGCACCTCATGAGGCAACACCGGGAAGCAATCATCTTTTCGACTCTGCTGAGCTGCTTGATCCTGTTTTGCGGCTTCATCGGCAGAGAACCGGCTAACTCCACGGCCAACGTGGAGGACAGCATCAGCCGCCACATCGCCCAGCTCCGAGCAAGAGAGGCGCAGCGCCGTGCGGCAGCAGCCTACTGGCTGGGAAGCCGCGGAACGGCGGCAGAGCGGGCGATTCCGGCATTAGTCGATCTGCTGGGCGACTCGACTCAGGTAGAGGTCACGAAATATCGCAAGCCCGACTCCGCCGAGAACACGACTGCCACTTTGGGCGAAGAGGCCGCAGCAGCCCTGGTGAATATTGGCAAATCCTCGACCGACGCTCTCATAAAAATCCTCATTACTTCACCCGAGCCACACGCGAGAGAGAACGCGGCCTGGGCTCTCGGAGCCTTGCATCGTCGGCAGATGATTTAGTCCTTTGTCCTTGCGGCGGCAGATATAGTTCCATTCTCCCATTTAGAATCATTCACGGAAATGCCTGTCACTTACGAATCCGCGGTCGAGAGACTGCTGTCTCTCGCGCCCGAGCTTTGGACCCACAAGGGGCAGAAGCCGCGTCGGAAATTCGACCTTGAGCACATGCGCGTGCTCACCGAAGCCCTTGGGCATCCGGAGCGGCGGTTTCCAAACGTTATTGTCGCGGGCACCAACGGTAAGGGATCCACGGCGGCAACGCTGGCCAGCATTCTGCGCGCGGCGGGATACAGGACTGGCCTGTACACCTCTCCGCACCTGGTTCGGGTGAACGAGCGCATTGCTATTGACGGCGAGAGCATCAGCGACCCGGAGTTCGCGGAAGTTCATTCGCGAATCGATGACATCTCGGAATCGCTCGTAGGGGCGGGCAGGCTCGACCAGCATCCCAGCTTCTTCGAAACTCTCACCGCCATGGCATTCGAGTACTTCGCCAGCGCAAGCGTAGAAATTGCGGTGCTGGAAGTGGGTATCGGCGGACGGCTGGATGCGACCAACGTCGCTGATCCACTGCTTTCGGTCATCACCGATATCTCGCTCGATCACACTGAGTGGCTCGGCAACACGCTTACGGAGATCGCGCGAGAGAAGGCCGGCATCGTACGCCCGAACGGGATTCTGATCACATTGCCTCAACATCCCGAAGTCAACGACGCACTCGGCGATCGGATAAAAGAATTGGGCGCTCGAGTGGTAAATGCCAGCCAATACGCTCCGCCAGTTACGCCAGCTGCGGAGTCGTTCCAGCGCAACTCGGAAGGGCTTCCACACAATCGTTATCAGCTCGAAGTCATGAACGAGGAGATTCCGGTGGATTCGGCGCTCGTGGGGCGCCACCAGATTCGCAACGCGGCCTTGGCCATCGCGGCCGCGGTTGAGTTGAAGCAGACCTTCGGATATCGAATCACTCCACGGGCGATCGCCGACGGAATTGCAACGACTCATTGGCCTGGTCGTTTTCAAGTGATCCCCGGCTCGCCCGAGATTGTGCTCGATGTTGCTCACAATCCCGCGGGCGCATGGGCGTTACGATCTACACTCTCGGGCCGGTATGAAGACCAGCCTCTCACCATCATCTTTGGCGCAATGCGCGATAAGGACATCGCAGAAATTGGCGAGATTATTTTCCCTCTGGCCAACGAAGTGATTGCCACACGAGTGAACAGCCCCCGCGCGGCATCACCCGAGGAAATCTGCGAGCTAGCTTCTCACATCGGTGTGCCCATTATTCAGAGCGGAGATCTGCAAGACGCACTTCGGATTGCGCGCGAGCGCGGCAGAATTATCGCCATCACTGGTTCTGTGTATCTTGTGGGCGCCGCGCTTGAGCTTCTTAGTCAATAAGTCTGCTCACGTCCACAGATTCGGTTATCTATGCTGCAGTAAAGCGCGTGCCGGCGCGGCTTCGCGTCCTGCAAGCTTAAGTGGTAGAACAATCAGCGTGTAATCGCCTTCGGCTACATTCCGAAGGTCCAGTCCTTCGACGATCAGCACATTGTTCTCCAGCAGCGTTTTGTGTGTCGGCGCCTGTTTTGCTTCGAACTGCTCAGCAGAAAGATAATCGACTCCCACGAGTTCCAATCCAGCTTTCACGAACTCCCGCGCGGCATCGGGTGCGATTCCTGTGTAATTTTTGTGGAACTCGCGATCGTACAGCCAATTGTTTGCCGATGCGCGCGTGCGAAACAGAATGCGCTTACTCCCGGCAAAATCATGCTTGCGCAGCTCTGCAGCGTCGATCACGTCCACTGAGGGATCGACAGCGATCACCCGTGCCGGCCCAATCAGTTTCGAAACGGGAATTCGATCGATCGTCGTGCCGTTCTCGACAAAGTGCAGCGGCGCATCAACGTGCGTGAGCGTATGCAGGCCCATGTCCATGGCTGAAAGATTGTCTTTATCGCCCTTGGCGATCTGCTTGGCCCAGCGGAAGTGGACAGGAGGATCGTCGGCGAAAATCGGGGCAGTTTCAGGACACACGGCGGCGGAAATGTCGATCCAATCCATGCTGCTGGCGAGTAGAGACACGAACCTTCTCCGAAGAACTTAGGTAAGAGTGGGGCAATGCGAAGAAGGTTATCTATTCACAAGCTTGCACAGCAATCGAAGGAACTACTGCCCTTGAATCGCGCCTTTAGAATCCAGCAGAACCAGCGTGACGCCGTTCGTCCAGCCAAAGCCGACAACATTTGTCTTGTATCCGGCTGAGACAGCAGCTTGCGTCGACCGCGTAATCACGTTGTACTTCTCGCGAATCGTCTGATCGCGTTTGAAGTTGTCGTAAACATCGGAGACAAATTCCTGCGAGATGCGGTCGGCATCCAGGTTGAATCCGTAGCGACGCAGGCCCTCAACAGGAAGAAGCTGCAGAGGCGCCCAGCCATAGGGAAGATCCCACTGCATTCCGGTAATGCGATCGCTCATGGCGATGCCGCCCTCGTGTTCAAACAAGCTCAGATTGTGCTCAACGGCTTGCGCCTGTTCCTGAGTCGCTAAGCCGGCCCAAAGCGGATAGAACGCTGTGGCGTAGTAGTAACTCGATTGGCGATCGTGAAGAAAGTCATAGTCGAAGAACATCCCCGCCTGAGCGTTCCAAAAGTACTTATTGATAGCTGCTTTGCGCGTCTCGGCGCGCTGCTTCCACGTTGCAGATTCGTCTGAACGTCCCAGGAGATTCGCCATTTGTGCCAGATCCTGCTCTTCTTTGTATAAAAGGCTATTAAGACAGACGGGCGCAAAGTGGTGCGTCGAGCCACTGTATGGACCGAAACGGAACGAGGGGTCAAACCCCGACTCGCGCATCGCACGATCACCTTTGTAGTAGTCCTGCGAGAGGCTGACGTGCTGTGCCTCCGCGCAATGCGCCGTGCCCGTTCCTTTTGGCTGCACTGCACAGACTTGCAACTGGAACACTGGGCCCACCTGTGCGCTGGACATCGCGGGGGAAGCTCCCAAGTAGGCGTCGGCAGTGCTGCCCATCGTAAGCAGATTGCTGGTTACATCCGAGTAGTACGTCGGATCGTCTCCCATTTCGGGAACCGGGCCTTCGCCCAAATCGAAGTAGCGCGATAGACCAGTATTGCCCGCCAGCTTAGGCTCGTGCGTCCAAAGCTGATAATCGCGCTGCGCGTAATCGTACGCCCGAGCGAGCCATTCGCGGTCCTGCTTGCCGGCGGCCTTCTGTGCGTCGTAGTAGGCCATGATCATCGAGGTGAGAAATGGCGGCTGCGAGCGCGTGAAGTAGTAAGTGCGATTGGCATTGAGCACGGCTCCGTAATGCTCGATCTCAAAAAAGAAGTTCTCGATCATGTTGCGCGCCAACGCGAGTTCGCCATCGCGCACCAGGCCGCGAATGATGAAGTAGCTATCCCAGCCGTACATTTCGTTAAAGCGCCCGCCGGGAACAACGTAAGGATTCGGCAAATAGAGCAGACCGGCCTCAACCTCTGATGCTTTAACATCTCCCAAACCGTGAATGACGCGCGGCAGCTTGGCGACACGCGTTCCGCACTTCGATTCGACCTGCTGCACGGCAGCAGGAACTTGAATGTCCGCGGGAACGTACAGCACCGGCTTGGTCGTGAGCTTCGTGTCGACCAGGGAGGCGCAGTCGGTTTGCGAACGAGTGAGTGTCTGCCACACGGAATGGATGTAATTCTTGAGTTCTGTTGCCTGTGCGGTGGTCAGCGGATGAGACTTGCTCGCTGGCTCAGGCTGCTGAGCAAATACCGAGCTGATCAAGAAAATCGAAGAAAAAGCCAGAGAGAGGAAGCACAACTTCAACCCGGCCTCGAGGTGGACAGTGGAGCCTTTCAGCCACGTGCGATGCACTACACAAGCACTACCATTTGGGGACATCATTCAGACATTCACGCTCGCAAAGAAATGAATTCAAAAACGAATCGAGACTTCACGCTCAACGTACTCTGCTGCTCCGCTTGGCGGAATTGCAATCTCGATTATCTGCTCGCCATTTGCCGCCGGCTTCAGGTCGCCGCCACTGACAGATTGCATCTTCGCGCCATAAGCTCCGAGGCTGTAGGTTCGACCCGACAACCCTGCAACTCGAATCGTCAACTGACGCCGGTCCAGACTCCATTGCTCATGGGAAATCTTTAGGTTGCTGCTTGCGGCCCCGAGTTCCGGTAGATCGGCATCAGCTATCAGGCCGAAATCATCTGCAATCTGGAAACGAAGCTCCCCGACAGAATCGAGCCGCGCGGTAATGTGCTGGTCGTTTATATTCTGCTCAACTTTATAGCCCAACTTTCGACCGCCAAATGTCGCGCCTAGAATTCGTGCGTGTTTGCTGATTGCCGGAGCGATGGTGAGGGTGCAGCCTGATCCTCCGCCACTCACTTTGAAGCCGAGCACGCCGTTGGTGCGATGAAAAGCGATGTCGTATTTGCCGCCGCATGCGCTGAGGCCATGAAGTGCAAAATCATTCCAATTGGCAGGAACATGCGGAGCAAGCACGACGCTCCTGTTCGCTTCATCTACGGAAACTCCAAACATCCCGCGAATCGCCGGGCTTAGTACCATGGCCGAAGACCATATCTGGTGCGGCGAGGCTGTTCCAAGTCCTTCGTAGTAAGCACCAGAGAGGACCTCGGTGACATGGCCGAGCGATCCATCCAGTGCGAGCAAAGAATTCGCACGGAGATTCGCATACGCTTCGAGCGGGCGGTGGTTGCGGTATTCCGCTACCGAGGCCCAGCCAGTGAACAACGGCCAGACCGAGCCATAGTGATATCCGGTAGGCCCGTATAAGGGATTCCGCTCGGAGATAATGCGCATCCCCCAATCCGCGGCTTCATCCCAGGCAGCAAGATGGTCGATGGTTGCGTTTGCTTTTTCCGCGTCAAAGACATCGAACCACATTGGAGCTGTGCTCAGAACTGTCGGCGTGCGGACCTGTTTGTTCTCTCGATCGAGTGCGAAGACCAAAGTGTGATCGGAGGAGTCCCAGAATGAATCGTTGATTTTCGTTCTCTGGGCTTCGAATTCCTGCTGCAACGTTGGCGCCTCATTCTGCTTGCCTGTCACACGCGCGAGAGAGGCAATAGCCTCGAGCGCCGCGGTCGCAAGCCCGCTCTGATAGGACTCAGTTTCAACCGGCAGAAGCGGGCCGCCCTCAACCCAACCGTGTCCAACGCCGAAGTTGCGCGGCAAGCCATTCGCGTCATTGGTGGACTTCAGGAACTGGTAAGCGCGCCAGGCATTGTCCCAATGCGACGTGGCGAACTCGGTATCGCCGGACGCGCGAACATAGTCGTTCATCGCAATTAAAAACAGCGGCGTTGCGTCGGCTGAGGCATAGGCGTAAGGAAACCCCGTCCACCAGTTGACGAGACTGGCTGTCTGCGAGATCTCGTGCTCGATCTTGCCGTCCTGGCGCTGGTATTTGGCAATGAAATCGAGCGCAGTCCGCGGAGTCTCGAAATCGCCGATCGAATCGAGCGCAAGATCGGTCCAGAGCGAATCTCGCCCGAAAAACCAGGCAAAGCCCGGACGCGCCGTTTCGCCCGACGAACGATATCCCGCAACCAGTCCGGTTCCCAAAAAGGGATTCGCGACGAGTCCCTGAATCGTGCTGATGCGCGCCCAGTCGTAAGCTGCCTGCAGTTGCGCATCCGGAAGTTCGAGCGACAGCGTTCGAGAGAGATAGTCTTCGTAGTACCTGCGAGTAGAAGCAAAGAGCTGTTCGGGATCCGCTCCGAGCCGCTGATATTGCTTGCGCGCGTCGTCCGGCCCGCTGGTTGATCCAGCGATAAAGATGTAAGCGACGGAATGACCTTTCTGGGCGGGAGCCAACCGGAAAGTGCTGCGCGTCGTCGCATAGCTGTTCGAAAAGAACTCAGGATCGGCAGAAACGCCAGTCGGCGAGCCAACCACGGCGGCGAACTTGCGGCCTTCCTCGCCGAATTCGAATGCGCGCATCGAGGCATTCCAACTCATGTAGGTGCCGCCCAGCCCTGCCGGCCACATAAGCTGAAAGTCGCGCGTGAATGCCGCTTCGATTTGCAGCGGCTCCCAGGTATCGATCTCGAAGCGTACGATCGCGCCGTTCTCGTCGCGCGGCGCGAGCCAGCTTTCGTTGACGGTGAACGAATCAGAAGCGAATGTGAGAGTTGGACCTTCCGGATGCATTACGAGTGTTCGCACCAAAGACGATGCGGGAACCCGACGATCGCTGAGGACGAAGGTAAGCTCGAAATCGCGGAAGATCTTAATCGGATATACCCAGGCCTCGAACCGCCCGCTTTCATTTCCCAGCAGGCCGGAGTGTTTCCCGACGGCATCGAGAAATTCCCAAGGGCGTGCAGGACGGGAGAGCTCATGCGCTCCGATCTGGACGCGAGGAACCTCGGAATACGTTGCAACCACAAAACAGCAACAGCAAAACACGACACGGATTGCACGGATGCTACGGATCACACGGATGTGGCAGTTATGTTTCAGCACGCTCGTAAACATTTATCGATTTATCTGTCTGATCCGTAAAATCGGTGTGACCCGTGTCGTGTTTTGCTGTTGCGGAGTTTCTTTTCCTGCCGCCCGCTGTGCTTAAATGTTTTGAAAAGCGGCAGAAATCCTAACACGTCCAAAGGCTTCCTTTGCAGTTTGATCGTCGTAACTTTCTGAAGTCCCTCAGCCGCACCGCGCTCGTCCTGAGCATCGATCAGATCTTCGCAGTCGCGGGCCTCGGATCGAGAAGCTGGGCTTCGCCAATCCAGGCAACGAACACGGCAACAAAAGAAGCACCGGCTCCGCTCGGCGTCAGCTTTGTCGACGTCGCGCGCTCGGCTGGACTGAACGCCAAAACGACCTACGGCGGAGTGAAAAAAAACAAGTACCTGCTCGAAACCACGGGATGCGGCGTTGCCTTTTACGACTATGACAATGACGGCTGGCTCGATATTTTTCTTGTCAACGGATGGCGACTGGAAGGATTCCCGAAAGGGGAGGAACCGACCTGCCATCTGTTTAAGAACAACCGAGACGGCACTTTTGCAGATGTCACGGCGAAAGCAGGTTTGGCTCGGTCTGGCTGGGGACAGGGGGTCTGCATCGGCGACTACGACAACGACGGCTACGAAGATCTGTTCATCAGCTACTACGGCCAGAACGCGCTTTATCACAACAACGGGAATGGCACGTTCACCGATGTGACTGCCAAAGCGGGGTTAACGCAGAAAACGACGCGCTGGAATACCGGCTGCGCGTTCGTTGACTACGATCGCGACGGCCATCTGGATCTCTTTATCGCCAACTACATCGATCTTGATTTAAAGACAGCTCCAGTTCCCGAATCCGGCCCGTGTCTCTATAAAGGCATCATGGTCGCCTGCGGTCCGCCCGGACTGAATGGAGGGAAGGACATTCTCTATCACAACAAGGGCGACGGCACTTTCACCGATGTCTCCGAGCAATCGGGAGTCACGAAAACCGCGAGCACCTACGGCCTCGGAGTGCTCACGGCCGACTTTGACGAAGACGGCTGGCCTGATATCTACGTCGCCGATGATTCCACAGCCAGCGCGCTGTTCCACAATTTAAAAAACGGCAAGTTTGAAGACATCGCCATTGCCGCAGGCGCGGCGCTAAGTCCGGACGGCAAGCCGCAGGCAGGTATGGGCGTTGCCGCTGGCGACTACGACCATGATGGACATCTCGACATCGTAAAAACAAACTTTGCCGGCGATACGCACTCTCTTTACCGCAATCTCGGCAACGACAACTTTGACGACATGACCTTCCAGTCCGGACTCGGTCTGAATACTCGCTACCTCGGCTGGGGCTGCGGCTTCTTCGACATGGACAACGACGGCTGGCTCGACATTCTCATCTGCAACGGGCACGTCTATCCCGAAGTAGAACAATTGCGCACCGAAGCTGCCTACGCTCAGAAGAAGTTTCTCTATCGCAACCTGCACAACGGCCGCTTTGAAGATGTTTCAGCCGAAGGTGGTCCAGGCGTCAACACGCCCGCTCCTGGACGCGGCTGCGCCTTTGGCGATTTCGATAATGATGGCGATGTTGATGTTGTCGTCAATTGCGTAAATGACATTCCACAGCTCCTCCGCTGCGACTCGACTACGGGCAATCACTGGATCAAAGTGCGGACGATTGGGACCAAATCGAATCGCAGTGGCATCGGCGCGCGTATTAAGTGCATTGCCCGCGTGCCCGGAGTCGAGAAGCCTCTCGAGCAGGTAGATGAAGTACGCAGCGGCGGCAGTTACTTTTCCCAGAACGATCTGCGCGTTCATTTTGGACTAAACAAGGCGACCAAAGTCGATCTCATCGAAATACGATGGCCTAGCGGCCATATTGATCAGCTGAAGGACCTTGAAGTCGATCGTGTGATCTACGTAAAAGAAGGCGAGGGCGTCGTCAAGACCGATCTCTTTCGCAAACGGTGAGCAACATGCCGCACCAGAGTTTCTGCTTTTTTGTTCGTCTCCGCTAAGTCCTCCAGCCCTTAGAATCGAAGCGGACGTTCAATGTACCTGCTCTATTCCATTCTGTACGCAATCGCATTGCTGGTCAGCTCGCCGTACTGGCTAACGCGAATGCTGCAGGAGGGGAAATACCGAGCAGGCCTAAACGAGCGACTGGGTTCCGTTCCGGCACGGCTGAAACGTGCGGCTACGCCTCATCAACCAATCTGGATCCACGCCGTTTCCGTCGGCGAAGTAATGGCGATCAGCGGGCTAGTGAATGCTCTGAGAAAGCAATTTCCGGAACGCGACATTTACGTTTCCACGACGACGTTGACGGGCCAAACCCTCGCGCGAGAAAAGTTCGGTCCTGAACAAGTCTTTTACCTGCCGCTCGATCTTCCCTTTGCGATTCATCCCTTCTTAACTGCCATTCACCCGGCAATGCTGGTGCTTGCAGAAACTGAGTTCTGGCCCAACCTGCTCCACATCGCGAAAGGAAGGGGTTGCCAGATTGCGGTCGTCAACGCGCGCATCTCTGATCGCTCGCTTCCCGGCTACAAGCGATTTCGTTTTCTGCTGAAACGAGTGCTTAGCGATATCGATCTCTTCCTCGCGCAGACGGAAGTTGACCATGATCGCCTGATCGCCATTGGAGCAGATGCCCAGCGCGTGCGAGTGGCGGGGAATTTGAAGTTTGACGTAAAGGCTCCTTCCGAATCGGCGCTATCGCGAGAGCTTCGCCGCGTTCTTCAGTCCAACCAGCGGACTCTGGTCTTCGGCAGCACCGTCGATGGCGAAGAGGAGCTGCTGATTCCCTGTTTCAAATCGGTACTCAGAGACTACGCCAGAGCGCTCATCATCCTTGCTCCGCGGCATCCTGAGCGCTTCGATGCTGTGGCCGAACTGCTGCATAGTGCGGGCCTCAACTTCTGGCGGCGCTCAACATGGGGCGGAACTGTGCTTGCGGGTGGCGTTCTTCTACTCGATACAATCGGCGAGCTGGCGTCCGTGTACTCGGTCGCCGAGATTACCTTTGTCGGCGGATCCCTCGTTGCTCGCGGCGGGCACAACATTCTCGAGCCGGCGCAGTTTGCGAAACCAATTCTCGTCGGCCCTCACTGTGAGAACTTTCGCGAGATCGTGCGGACCTTTCTCGCTAGCAATGCTGTGCTCGTAGTGAACACGGACCAGCTCACTAATACCATTCTTCATCTTCTGCAGCAGCCACATGAAGCTACCCAGCTTGGCTCGCGAGCTTTTCATGTGGTGGAAGGTGGACGTGGGAGCACACAGCGCATCGTAGCCGGGATCGTGGAGTTACTCGATGGTCGAAGCACTGCAATTACGAACCTGAGTGCGTCGCAGCCATGATCGGCGCTTCCATGTATCGCTCCGTCGTCGCAGTGCGAAACTACTGCTTTGATCATGAGATCCTGCGCGCGCGCCGCCTGTCATGGTCGGTGATCAGCGTGGGGAACATCTCCGTTGGCGGCTCGGGCAAGACTCCATTTGTCATCATGCTGGGCGAGTTGCTGAGACAGCGCGGAATTGAAGCCGATGTGCTCTCGCGAGGCTATCGCCGTGCGACCACGGGCGTGCTGCGCGTGGATCCAGACGGTTCTCCCGAGCAATTCGGGGACGAGCCTATGCTTATCGCGCGTAAGCTTGGGTGTCCTGTTTTTGTCGGGGAGGATCGTTTCGATGCTGGACTGGAAGCGGAACAAACCATTGGAGGCGAGCAGGCGGATCGAGTCCACCTGCTCGACGATGGCTTCCAGCATCGTCAGCTTCATCGCGATTTCGAGATCGTGCTGCTGAATCAGGAAGATCTCTCGGATAGGCTACTGCCCGCAGGACGCCTTCGCGAGCCGCTTTCAGCACTGCGCCGGGCCGATGTCGTTGTCGTCGATCAGGACTTTCCTACAGATCAGCTGCCCCGAGGCGACTTCCAGGTCTGGCGAATCGAGCGGGATGTCGTGATTCCCGAATTGAATCAGCCGGTAATTGCCTTCTGCGGAATCGCGCGTCCTCAGAGATTCTTCTCCGCTCTGCGGAAGCATGGACTGGATGTTCGCGAGGAAATTGTCTTCCGCGATCACCACCGCTACACATCGGACGATGTCGCGCGCTTGACCGCTGCCAAGGCACGACATCCAGGTTCACAATTCATGACCACAGAGAAGGATGTGGTGAATTTCGGCTCATGCACAACGGAGCTCAAGCCGATAGCGGTGCCCCTCGAAAGCAGATTGCTGAATGCCGATGAGGCGCTTGACTCTATGCTGGCGCAGATTTCAGAACGACGAAAGAACACGACGGACGAGTAGAGAAGGCGTGCTGCATCTGTACTCGATGAGCCGTTTCGATGACCGCAAAACATCTCTCGATTTCAATGAAATCACTGCATACTTGACGGGATTCGAGCTGAACAATCCGATTCACCACACATGAACACTCCAAGCCTCGCGATCGATAGCCAGCTCTTCGCACGACGCGGGGCGCTCCACGCCCTGGCTACAGCTTTCCTGGCGCTGTTTTGCATCGTCGGACTGTCTCTATGGGGACTGCCGTTTTTTTACGACTTCATGGTCCGGCAATTTGGCTGGACGCGGGCGCAGGTCACTTCGGGAAACGCGATCAGTAAGCTGGTAATCGGACCGGCATTCGGCTTTCTCGCCGGCTGGCTGGTGGACCGTTTTGGACCTCGAGTGCTGATGATTTCAGGCATCCTGATGGCTGGTGCAGCGCTCATCGGCCTTGGCAGCATTTCCACCTTGGGAATGTTCTACCTGTTCTATTTGTTCAACGCTCTGGGCTATGTTTGCGGCGGACCGCTCCCAAATCAGGTGCTGCTCACGCGCTGGTTCGATAAAGCTCGCGGCAAGGCCATGGGTCTGGCTTATTTCGGAATCGGA
>Ga0070741_10002903_pt1 | contig 44332 bp, 36 predicted proteins | sample Coa_R1_4_FD_66440 | JGI IMG/M metagenome (GOLD analysis project Ga0070741, IMG submission 66440) | Surface soil microbial communities from Centralia Pennsylvania, which are recovering from an underground coalmine fire - Coalmine... | ecosystem: Environmental > Terrestrial > Soil > Unclassified ... | reverse complement strand
TCTCCCTGCCCACCAACGGCGGTGAGGCCGGCATCATGGTGGCCGCGATCCTCGCGGGCTTAACGCTGCCCATCACGGCGGTTCAGATCTTGTGGGTCAACATGATCACCGCGGTTTCGTTGGGCTTGGCGCTCGCCTTCGAGCCAGCCGAGCCCGACGCCATGCGACGCGCACCGCGCCCGCCTGGCGAAGGCTTGCTGACCGGGTTCCTCGTGCGCCGCGTGCTGCTGGTGAGTGCCTTGCTCGTCGCCGCCGGCGTGGGGTTGTTCCTGTGGGAGATCTCGCGCGGCGAGTCGGTCGAGGCGGCTCGGACTTTGGTGGTCAATCTTCTGGTCATGGGTGAGCTGGTGTATCTGTTCAACAGCCGGCATCTGAGCGCACCGTCGCTGCGCTGGAGCGTTCTCACCGAGAACCCTGTCGCACTGCTCGCCGCCGCCGCTTTAGTCGGCCTGCAGCTCGCGTTCACCTATCTGCCTGTCATGCAGGGGCTGTTCGGCACGGCGGGCTTGGATCTGGACGCGTGGGCTCGAGTGCTGGCCTGCGGCGGCCTGCTGTTCCTCGTGATCGAAGCCGAGAAATGGATTCAACGTCGCAGGGCCCCGGTGGTACACGCCCGTCCCGTTGCTCATCGTGAAGGGCGCGCCGCGGGGTGATTACGCCGCCGCACTCATCGCAACGGATTTTTCTCCTGCCTCGCTCACCGCGGCGTCGTCTGCGCGGTCGCTCCTGCCCGGCGTCGAATTCACGTCGTACCGAATCAAATCGATCTGAGTCACTGGGCGGCAACCTTCCCACTGGGACCGAAGTCGAACGGCCGCCTTTCGAAGGGATGACCTGAAAATGATTACGTTCCTGCTTTCGGTGGACGGCTCGAAGCATGCACTCGTTGCAACTCGCAAGCTAATCGCTCATGCGTCTTGGCTGAAGCACCCTCTCTCAGTGGAGCTCGTCACCGTTCAAGGTTACGTGCCCGTAGTAAAGGGCATGTCACGTGCGGTCATCAAGCAGGCCGACGTCGAACGCCACTTTAGGAACGAAGCGGAGAAAGCACTCGCGCCCAGCAAGCGGCTGCTCCAGAAGGCGCGCATTCATTACACGGCCCACATCCTAACGGGCGAAGTTGCACCCTCTCTCGTGAAGCATGCTCACGATAACAACTGCCAGCTGATCTATATGGGAACACGGGGGCTGACGGCACTATCGGGGCTCGTGCTTGGCTCCGTCGCCGTACGTGTCCTACACCTCGCCAAGGTGCCGGTCGTGCTGGTCAAGTAGGCACTCGACAATTGCGGATGCCGGGCGCGTGCAGTGGGATGGCTGGCTTAGCGGGATGATCTGCGCACTCCCATCCGTTCGGCGCAGGCCAACCACCCCGGCCCTTCGGGCCACCCCTCCTCGACGAGGAGGGGAAGGCCGGGGGGCTCGTAGCCCGGATGGAGGCCGAAAGCCGGACTCCGGGGCTTTTCGCAAACTGATCTAACTACCGCGGCCGCTTCGGGCCCGCCGTAGTGCCTATTCCCGATTGATGAACAGCCACGCTCCGCCGCCCGCGGCGGGCTGTGCACGGATGTGCAGGCTTCGCGACGCATCGTCGAAGTCGCCCACGTGCAGAAACTCGAGATCGAAGTCTCCTTGAGCGATCGCGCGGTCGAGCGCGCCGCGCACGGAGTCTGTGTTCATGCACGGTGCGATCTGCGTGAAGAAGTTCATGCCCCGGGTGGGACGCTGGCCGTAGCCGGACAGCGCCGCCTCGCGCCTGCTGAAGAACTGAACGGTCAAGTCGCGGTTGAGTCGTATGACGCCGAAGGGCAAGGCATCGATCTCGCTCGCCTCGAGCGATTCGACTGCGCGTGCCAGGTCGCACGTATCGAAATCGGGGATCCTTTCCATATCTGATCGGCATCCTTCAGGCGGTTTGATTACCAGCCGATCATGCTGTCAGCCGTTATCGTGCCGGGCCCGCTCCTCGTTTCGTCGCCAAACCGATCGCGTCAGCGCCGTTTCTGTTGGTGATCAAATGTTCACGCGCTCATCGCTGCGCGGATCCACCGTCGGCGAACGTCACGTAGCCGATCAGATGCGTCACATGCTCGGCGCCCTCCGTTTTGAACGGCAGCAGCAAGCGCTCGAAGCTCAATTTGTCCTGACCCATGCGCAGCACGAGCCATTCGTACCCGGGTTCGCCCGACCGCGCGCACTGTCGGTACGCGGCCTCGAGACCCTCGAGCACATGGCGATCGAACGGTTGGATCAGCTCGCTCGGCTCGCGACCCAGACGCGTGGCCAGCTCGCCGCCGACATGAATCAAGCGACAACGAAACGGCATGTTGTCGACCACCTCGACGAGCAGCCCGAAGTCGTCGCGCACGAACGCGGCGCGGGTCTGCGCGTTGTAAGGTGGCACTTCGCTGCGCTGTCGGATCGATTGCCACTTTTCGCACAGCGTGCGCAGCTGCGGCGAGCGGATGCGCTCCAGCAGGAGCTGCTCGTCGCGGCGCAAGGCTTTCGCCACGGTCGCGGCGAGGCGAGTGGCGCTGAAGGGCTTGGCGAGGAAGAACTCGCCGCGCACGTCGAGCGCATCGGGGTAACCGCTGACCAGCAGCACCGGCAGCTCAGGCGCCGCCGCGCGGACCGCGCGCACCAGATCGACACCGTCAAGACCGGGCATGACGACGTCGCTGATCAGCAGATCCACCGGAGCGTTCGATTCGATCAGCGCGATCGCCTCGATGGCATTGCGCGCCTCGATCACCTGGTAGCCCAACTCCCTGAGATACAGGGCGATGACGGGACGCACCAAATTGTCGTCGTCGGCCAGTACGACGGTGGCGTTGCCATGCAGGCGCAGATCGATCGCGGCCTCGACCGGAAACTCGGCCGGCGCTGGATCGAGCGAGCGCGGCAAATAGATCCGCGCGGTAGTGCCCACGCCGAGCGTGCTCGACAGGCTCAATGCACCGCCCGCACGCTGGGCGAAGCTCTGCACCATCGCCAAGCCCAGGCCCGTCCCGCGGCCCGAGGCTTTCGTGGTGAAAAACGGATCGCACGCCTTCGCCAAGATCTCGGGCGACATGCCAAGGCCGCTATCCTCGACCTCGAACACCACGCAATCACCCGACAGATGCGCCGGTCGGTCACTATGCGCCGACGAAGCGAAGCAGCGGACGCGAACCGTACCGCCTTCGGGCATCGCATCGCGCGCGTTGATGGCCAGATTGAGCAAGGCGAGCTCGAGCTGATGGGCATCGGTCGACACCACCCATTCGCACTCCACCGCCGCGTCGAGCTGCGCGCGCGCGCCCAGAGCCTGCTCGATGAGCGCGACCGCGCGCTTGACGATGTCACGGGCGCGATGCGGCTCCAACGAGAAGGTGCTCTTGCGCGTGAACGCCATGAGCTGAGCGATGAGCCGACTGGCACGATCGACCGCGTGCAAGCCGCGCTCGACGAACTCGCGTTGCACCGGCAAGGTCGCCGTACGGTTGAGCACGTGCAGGGCGCCGGATACCGCCGCGAGCACGTTGTTGAAGTCGTGCGCGATGCCGCCGGTGAGCTGACCGACCGCCTCGAGCTTTTGCGATTGTGCGAGTGCCGCTTGCGCCTCCTCGCGTCTTCGCATCTCGGTACCCAAGCGCCGAGCAGCTTCGGTCAACGCTGCGGTACGCGACTCGACCTTCTCCGCCAACTCCTGCTCGTGTCGCGCCAGACGCTCGAGGGCAAGCCGATGCTCGGTGACGTCTTCCGCGACGATATTGACGCCGACCACCGTGCCATGCATATCCTTCAACGGGCACCACGTCTCGACCCAAATGCGCGCGACACCCGGCTGCGCGCGGGTCTCGCCGCGGATCTCGAGATTGCGCACGGGTTCGCCCGTTTCGAGCAGCCGCTCGAGGGCCGGTATCAGGGCGGGCGCCACCTCGGGCACGACCTCTTGGACCGAGTGGCCCAGATGCTCGGCCACCGAAATTCCGTTCATCTGCGCCAGACGCTCGTTGATGCGCACATAGCGCAGGTCGCGATCGAGCACGCACAAGCCGACCGGTGCGCTCTCGTAAATCGACTCGAGCTCCGCGAGGTCGCGTCGCAGCGCCTCCTCGATCGGGCGCCGCTCGCGATCCTGATCTCGCATCGCGCAGGCGGCCGCCGCTTCGCGCTCCAGCTCGGCGATGCGCGTATGGACGCGTATCCGCTCAGCCATCAGCTCGCCCACATCACGCAGCGCTTCGATGTCGTCTTCGCGCCATTCGCGCCGCTCGCGATCGAATGCGCACACGGTGCCGAGTACGCGACCCGAGGCGTGCAGCACGGGTACGCCGATATACGCCATGACACCCAAGGCGCGCACCATGGAAAGCTTATGGAACACCTCATCGCGCCGCGCATCGTTCACCACGATCGGTCGCGCGAGGGCGACCGTATGCGCACAGAAGCAATCCGAGAGCGGAAGCTCGTCCAGCACCTCGGGCCAGCCGTGAGCGGCTAGAACGACCACGCGATCGGCATCTACGAAGGTGGCCGCTGCCATCGGACTGCGGCTTACCCGACATGCGAGGCGTGCGATGTCGGCGAAGCGATGAGCGATGCCGCACAGCTCATCTCGCACGGGCACGAGATCGTGCGTGCGGCGGGGATCGGCGATCGCCGCGAGCAAGGCCGTGACGTCCTTTACACCTGCGGTGTACATGGAGGTGGTGAACTTCTGCTTGTTGTTGTGGGTGGTGTGGCAGTCGCCCAGATCAAGCCGCGCAACTGTCGCTGTTTGGCGCCAGTCGAGCGATCGACCTGTCCGGAACATCAGGAAAAATATGATAGCCCGTTTGACCGATCCGTCCCGCGGAGCCGCGCTAGGACGTGAGCCACCATGGCCGAGCCGTGCCGAATGTGACAAAGCCGAGCCCTATCGCGGCTCGGCTTTGCTGTGTAGGACAACTGCAACTACTGCTGCGGGCGTTGCGGAGGATTGCGATCACCGGCGGCGGTCGTGTCGACGCCCAGGTCGCTGAACCAACGATTGACGTTCGCCTGAGCATTTCGATCGTTCAGATTCGGCCAGTTGTTCTCGTCGAAGCTCGGCGCTGTCGCGACCTGCTGTTGATTTACGCGCAGCACCAACTTGTCCTGCTCGCTTCTGCTCGGACGAAATGCGGCCAACGGCAATTGCGTCAGCCGATCGTTGTGGGCCCAGTCGTCGTCGAAATCGACCACAACGTACTGGACGCTGCCGTTGCGCATGTCGACGACGATGTCTTCGACGTCGCCCACGTCGTTGCCGCTGGCATCGATGACATCCGCATCGTTCAGGGTGGATGCGCGCCGCAGGACTGTATTGGGCCGCGGTTGCAGGGTCAGCTTGTCACCGTAGTACCGGTCGACCTCCGCGCGGTAGCGATCGCGGCCCCATTCCGGCCAGCGATTGGCCTCGAAGCCGGGTGCGTCCTTGAGCTTCTGCTTGTCGATGTTCAACACCAACTGGTTCGCGTTATCAGCCAAGCCGAATACGCGCAAAGGATATGCGAACAGCTTGTCGCCCATACTCATCCAGCCGCCGAAAGACAGTACCGCGTAATAGACATCCCCGTTGTTCACGTCGATGACCAAGTCCTGCACCTTGCCCAGATCCTCACCCTGGGCGTTGCGCACAGGCATTCCGATGAGCTTGCTCGCCCGCATGCTTCCCGCCGTGCGGCCCTGTTGATTCTGCTGTGCCGACGCGGAGTTTTGCTGAGCAGCGTTGTTTGGCGAGTCAGAAGTATTGGCTGCATAGACAGCTGTACCCATCACCAGCCCTATCGCCGGCACCAGCACACGCAAAGTTTTCATCGAGCGTAAGACCATTCAATTACCTCCTCTGTCAATTGGGTCGATACGCCTTGACGGCGCACGTGCCAATGTCGGCAAAAAGCAGTCCGACGTCGTGTGTCTGGCCGCATCGGGGGAGAGAACACCGCAGACGCTCGAGTCTCGTGGTCGCGGCCCAGCCGCGCACGCTTGGCTAAGGCCCGACGCCGTGTACCATGCGAAAGCCGACCAGCTCCGATCTGGACATGACCTGGCCGCCGCGACCGACGATCTGAACTTGCAGCACATGCCTGCCCTGTGGTACGTCATAAAGCTCGAAGATGGGAACGAAACTGTCGCGTCCCGTGCGGCGCCCGTCGAGCAGCAGACGAAAGCGCATCTCCGGCACCACATCGACCGCGGACAGTTGTGCCTGCACGAACAGATGTCCGCTCAGGTCATAGACAGCCGTGTCCGGCAGCGGCTGCTCGATGCGAATCGCGGCCGCTGCCCAGGCCTGATGCGAACCGAGCACCGCGGCAAGCAGTGCAAGGCACACCATCGCTCGCGCGAGCGGCACCCGCAACGCCACCACCGGACGGCTGAGGAAGGTACGACAAGCGCGGGTTGTCGCCCTCAAGCGGCCTTCTTCACCCAAGCGTTGCACCACGCGTTAGCGGGGACCGTTTTGCCGCCGAAGAGGGCGCAAGGCGCGGATTTGGCCGATGCATCCCCTTGATAGAACTGGCAGTTATGGCAGAACTGACCCGCCTGATGTTTGGGGTCCTTGGCCTGCTTGGCATCGGTCACGTAGTGCAGTGACTTCGCCTGCTCCGAGTTCGGGTCGACCATCTCCGCCGCGTTCACGACTCGCTCGCCAAGCGGTGCTGCAGCCAAGACGACTGCACAGGTGCGCAAGAACGTACGGCGTCCGTCTCGAGATGGCTTCAGTGGTGCTGACATGGAGATCTCCTTACCAAGTTGAGTTACGACACACCTAGTCCACGTGCATGCGCGTCTTCGCACTCATGTCCGGGACCGGACTCACCGGAGTCTCGGCTTCGGTGCTCACGCCAACGGCATGGACGTGAACGAGGTACAAACCGAGCGCCAAGGTCGCCAGGAAGATCAAGAAGCCGGTACTTGCGACCAACATCGCCAGCGGTGATGTCGCAGAGACGTTCCAGCGCAGCGCGATGCTGATGCATATCAAAACGATGACGAGCAGAGCGCTCGCCATGTGGAAGAAGGCGACCGCGCGCGCGCGCCTGCCCGTCATGGAGCTGTAGTCGATGAAGCCGTGCGGCAGCGATGCCACCGCGACCACGGTGCCGGTCAGGTAAGCGTAGAACGCGCTGGAAACCCACTCCGGCCCCTTCTCGCAGAAAAACATGAAGTCGGAGAACTGTGCAAACGCCCAGACTCCGAACGGAATCATGCCGAGCACCGCGTGCACGGGGATCCGCAAAATGCTCCCCGGCGTTTTCATCCTTGCCCCCGAACTCGTGTCATCGTCTCGTCGCCGGCAATCCACGTGCCCCGTTTCACCCGGCGAATCCCCGGGCAGGCGTGAGAATGGGCAGCGAGACGAGTGAACAAAGTCCGTTGGGAGTCCGCATTAGGTACGCCACGTGCCGATAGAGGTTTCACCTCCACGGAGTGGAATCAATTGAACCTTCTGCAGCAGCAGGCGCGCCGCGTCGCAATCCAGTTCCCTTCCGGCAGCAGCCAACGTCCGGTGCACGGCTTCGCGCTGCCGCCTCATCCGGAGCCACCCCGGCCCACGCCGCCACACGATCCAGACGGAGAGCCCGGGCGCCAGCCGCCCCTGCCGCCTGGTACGCCCTATCCCGGCACGCCGCAGGAAGACCCGCCGCTCGGCCCACCTGACACACCGCGCGACCCGCCGGCGCCGATCATCACTCGCGGCTGGCGATTCTCTCGCGCAGCGCCGGGCGCGCCGAGTACGGCGCGACCGGGCGGCTCGACGACACGTGTCTCGTCGCTCAAGCCGCGGTAGAGGTGTGCAGCCGCTGGCGCACGGCGGGCAACACGCGCTCCGCATAGAACGCGATGGCCGCGCGTTGGTCCTGTTGCGCAGCGTGGACGAGCACCGTGGTGGCACCCATGTCGAATAGATTCATCAACCCTTCGACGTGCTGCTCGGGATCGGTGCCGACGACCCAGTCTTCGAGCACCTGGTCGACAGGCACCTCGGCCATCGCACGCTGCTCGATGGCTTCCGGATCACGAATGTCGAGGTAGCCTTCCCACGCCTTTGGCAGGAAGCGCCAAAGCTGCGCACCCGCCTGCGCCATCTTGCGATCGCCGACGACGACGAAGTTCTCCATCAGCACAGGCATGCGGTTCGGATCTTTGCCGGCGGCCTTTGCGCCGGCCTCGAACTGCGAACGGCTCTGCTGCCATGTCTTGGGATCGCTGATCACGCCGTCGCCGTGTTCGCCACAGCGATGCAATGCCTTGGGACCGTTGCCTGCCATGAAGATCGGAATCGGCTCACCGGGAACGTCGTACAGGCGCGCATGTACGCGATAATGCTGGCCGTCGTGCTCCACGCGATGACCCGTCCACAGTTCGCGGATGAGGTCGGTCGCTTCGACCAACCGCTGCGAGCGCTCAGCCCACTCTTCCCACACCCCGGTCGCCGCCTCCTCGTTGAGGGCCTCGCCTGATCCCAAACCCAAATACATACGACCTGGATACAGCTGGCCAAGGGTGGCAAAGGCCTGGGCAACCACGGCGGGCGAGTAGCGGATGGTCGGACAAGTCACCATCGTTCCCATCCGAATACGCCCGGTCCGTTGACCCAGAGCAGCTAGCGTGATCCACGCCATGCCTGCATGGCCTTCGTTCGCCTGCCAAGGCTGAAAGTGATCGCTGCAGGAAATCAGATCGAAGCCGCCGTGCTCCGCGGCCACGCCGAACTCGATCAACTCCGGTACGCTGAATTGCTCGTGCGAGAGCACGAACCCGATCTGTTTGTCCGGGTTCTGGTTCGAATCTGCCATGCAAAACCTCCACGGGAAAAGCCTGGATCGATAAAGCGCGCCATCCTCTCCTATGGGTCCCGGCATTTCGCCACCGAGTGCAAGCGCGAACCAGCGGCTCGGCGCATAGCGCGACAGAAGCAAGGTAGAGATGGCGCCCGATGATCGCTATCGCCCAGCAAGATTCGAAGCTGCTCCTCGCCGGCAGATTTCCTCTACGGGCGCGGCGCACGTTGCGCTTGACGTGCGCCCCTCGAACATCGTGCCGCGCCACCTCACCTGTAGAACTGTCGCGGGAAGTCGGGCAAGATGAGCGGTGGTCTTCCCAACGGCATTGAGAAGCGGAAGACCTCGGTACGAAGGATGCCCACGGCTTGGAGTTTGTCATTGCTCACTGATGGAGGCCAGCATGATGAAGCGATTCTTCTTCGGCGCAGGGTTGGCTGCGCTCACCTTGACGGCGGCGAACGCGCTCGCGCAAGACAGCGCCAAAGCCGTGTTCATCAATACCAAGGGCGAACAGATCGGGACGGCGACGCTTACGCAGACCCCCTTCGGCGTGCTGATCGACGTCGACGTCTCCGGCATCCCCGCCGGTGAGCATGCCTTCCACGTCCACCGAGTCGGCAAGTGCACGCCGGAAGATGGGTTCAAGAGCGCGGGAGATCATTTCAATCCGGGCGAGCACAAGCACGGCGTGCGCGTGGAGGGCGGCCCGCATGCCGGAGACATGATGAATCAGTTCGTCGGCAGCGACGGCAAGCTGCGCGCCCATGTCATCAATACGCGCATCAGCTTGCAGGGCGGCGACGGCAATCTGTTCGATCAAGACGGCTCTTCGCTCGTCGTACATGCGAAGGGCGACGACTACAAGTCTCAGCCGGCGGGCAATGCGGGAGATCGCATCGCGTGCGCCGTCATCGAGCGGAGCTGATCTCGTGGGGCGAGCTTGATCCAACAGCTCCTCCTCTTCCTGCTCGGGCTTGCCGCGCTGATCGCGGGTGCCGAGGCGCTCGTGCGCGGCGCCTCCCGCCTCGCGCTCTCCCTTGGCATTTCGCCGCTGGTGGTCGGTCTTACCATCGTCGCATTCGGCACCAGCTCGCCCGAGCTGGCCGTGTCGGTCGGTGCCGCGTTCGACGGCAGAACCGATATCGCGGTCGGCAACGTAGTAGGCAGCAACATCTTCAACGTACTGTTCATCCTTGGCGTGTCCGCGCTCATTGCACCGCTGATCGTGCACACACAGCTCATCCGGCAAGAGGTGCCGATCATGCTGGGTGCCTCGCTGGTTCTGCTCGCGCTCGGTCTCGATGGCCGCCTGCAGCGCATCGAAGCCGCTTTCCTGTTCACGCTGCTGATCGCGTACACCGTGTTCCTGGTCTGGCAATCGCGCAAACAGACGCAGAATGCAGCGGACGACTTCGAGAAGAATCTGAAGCCGCTCACCCGCTGGGAACGCTACCCTGTCATGCAGCTCGCCCTGGTCGCCGTGGGCTTGGGACTGCTCGTGCTCGGTGCGGGCTGGCTGGTCGATGCGGCGGTCGCCTTCGCCCAATCGTTGGGGGTGAGCGATTTAGTGATTGGCCTCACCATCGTCGCCGCGGGTACGTCGATGCCCGAGGTCGCGGCTTCGATTGCCGCTGCGATCAAAGGCGAGCGCGATATTGCAGTGGGGAACGTCGTCGGCAGCAATACTTTCAATATTCTCGGTTGCCTGGGGCTTTCCGGTGTCGTTGCGACCGACGGCCTACCGATCAGCGCGCCGCTGCTCAACTTCGACGTCTGGATCATGATCGCGTCGGCGCTCGCTTGCCTACCCATCTTCCTGACCGATCGCAGGATCGCGCGCTGGGAAGGCGCGATCTTCGTGGCCTATTACGTCGCGTACACCGCGTATCTCGTTCTCGCAGCCCAGCAGCACGACGTCCTGCCAGCGTACTCAAAGGTCATGCTGTCGTTCGTGATTCCGCTTACGATCGTGACCGTGATCGCTGTGTTGCTACGCGCACCCGGGGAGCAGCGATAGCTCAGGCGCGGCATGCCGCCTGCTATCGTTGACCCAAACCCTTATCGCGGGCGCGACACACCTCGCCTTCGTCATGCTACTTCGCCTCGTCATTGCCGCCGGCGTGTTCGCGGCGGCACTCCCCATTGCACAGCGCCTCGGCGCACAAACGACGTCTGATCCGATCGCCGATCAGACGGTGGGCAAACGCTTCCTGGTCACGGTCGATCAGCTTCCCCCACCCGAAAGCCAGAGTGGCGTGAGTAATCCGCCGTTGGTCGTGCCGAGAGCCGATCACAAACCGAATGTCCCCGAAGGCTTCAAAGTCACGCTGTTCGCCGAAGGTCTGGAAAATCCGCGCCGTCTGCTTGTGCTGCCGAACGGCGATGTGCTCGTGGCGCTGCAGAAGTCCGGCCGCCTGATGATCCTGCGCGATGCCGACGGCGACGGTCGCGCCGAGCGGATCGAGCAATTCGCCGGCGGCTTCGACCAGCCCTACGGCCTCGCGTATCGGGAAGGCGAAATTCTCGTCGCCGATCAGATTGGCATCTGGCGCTTGCCCTACACGGTGGGGCGCATGCGCAGCGCGCCGGAAGGCGCACGCCCATCGAACGAGGTGCCGCCCGAGCCGCGCAAGCCCAGCCCGAATATGGACGGCCCGTCTCTACTCACGGCGCGCAGCGTGTTCGGCGTCGCCGCAGGTCATCGCAATCGCGACTTGGCGATCGGACCGGACGGAAGGTTGTACGTCGGCGTGGGCTCGGTCGGCAACATCGATGTCGAGCCCTCGCCCAAAGCCACGATTCAGAGCTTCTCGCCGGACGGCAAGGATCAGCGCACGGTCGCTGCCGGTCTGCGAAATCCCACTGCGCTCGCGTTTCATCCGCGCACCGGCGCCTTGTGGACAGTAGTGGAAGAGCGCGACGGCATGGGGGACGAATTGGTTCCGGATTACTTGACGCAAGTGCAATTCGGCGGCTTCTACGGTTGGCCGTATGCCTACATCGGCCCCCATCCTCAACCCGACTTCGCACAGCGTGCACCGGACAAGGTCCAGCACACGCTGGTGCCTGATCTGCTGTTCGAGGCGCACTCCTCCGCGCTCGACGTTCTCTTCTACGATGGAGACATGTTTCCGGAGTCCTACCGCGGCGATGCATTCGTGGCGCTGAAAGGTTCGTGGAACCGACGCGATCCGACCGGATACAAGGTCGTGCGCGTACCGTTCGAAAACGGAGCACCCAAGGGCGGCTACGAGAATTTCGCCACCGGATTCTGGGTTGCCGGCAGCGAACGCGCACAGACATGGGGTCGCCCCGCCGCCTTGGCGGTGGCACACGACGGCGCGTTACTTGTCGCCGACGATACCGGCGGCACGATCTGGCGCATCAGCTACGTGGGGCGCGGGTAGCCGCTTCTCGAGTTTCAAAGCACAGCGGCACACCAGTTGCCGCCGTTTCGCATCTTCGATGTAGCGACGCACGCGCTTCCCCTTTGAACAGGAGGTGTGTGGGCAAAAGCGATGAGGCAAGTGCGCGGCTTCAGCTGACACCACCTCGGGCTTCCGCGATTCTCTCCAGTCCTTGGAGGCGATAGCGTTTGCATCGACGACTCTGGCGAACGTCACTTGGTGCCGTTCTCCGTTCGTAATGAACATTCATACAGGATGGAATCGATGAAAACTCAACTCAAACTGATTGCTCTCGCAGTGTCCGCAGCCTTTCTCTCCCCCGCACTCGCTCAGCAATCCTCGAGCACCGAACAGCCGCTAGCGGACCAGCAGCCCAACACCTACCAGCAGGCGACTCCACAGGATCAAGCCAACCGACAGAGCACTGCCGACCAGCAGAACTCGGCGCAACAAGACCAGTCGGCGCAGCAAGGCCCGGCTACTGCGCAACGGCAGGTGAGCCCGTCCAACCCGGCGAGCTCACAAAGCAGCCAGACGAACGAGGCGGGGCAGCCCAGTTCACAAGCGCAGATGCCGCAGTCCGATGGCGGCGCGCAAGCGCAACAGCACGGCCAGGCACAATCGCAACAGTCTGGTCAGATGCAATCGCAACAGCAACCGCAACAGTCCGGACAGGGGCAATCGCAACAGCAAGCGCAGCAACCCGGTCAGGCGCAGTCCCCGCAGCAGGCGCAGCAACAAGGCCAGGCCGGTACGATGCCGCCGCATTACGAAGCCATGCTTCGCCTGCAGGGCACGGTTCAATCGATCGATCCAGCGAGCAAGATGGTCACCTTACGCATGCCGGATGGATCGATTGTGCAACTGCACGCGCCTAACCTGCCCAATTTCGATCAGCTGAAGCAAGGCGATGAGGTCAACGTCACCTATCGCGAGGCGCTGGTGACCTCGATCGCCAAGGCGGCGCAGAACGTCCCGCCGCAAGTGATTACGGAAGCCACCCGCGAGGCGGCGCCAGGCCAGGAACCGGCCGTGCGCACCGTCGTGCGTCAGCGCGTCATCGCGGAAGTCTCAAAGATCGATCGCAATGCGCAGCGCGTGACCCTGACGGGACCGCTCGGCGTTGTCGATCTCAAGGTGCAGGACAAGAACGCGCTGAATAATCTGAAAGAAGGCGACCGCGTGATGGCAACGTATACCGAGGCCATAGTCGTTGCCGTGGAACCAAGCTCGAGCAATCCCTCCGCACAACGCGATAACAGCGCGGGCAGCCGGCCGAAATCGAGCGATCAATCGCAATAAACGGCCATAAGCCTTGCGGTGGCGATGCAGCACTTGGTCGCCGCCGCATCCCCCGAGTCCCGGCGCGGTTCCGATCAGTCACCGGGACCTCCTTCATCAAAGGAGGCGCTGCACGACCGATGGTCCCTTACCTTTCTACGACGATGTATGCGTTGATCTGCGTGGCGCTCGCGGCGCTCGCAGTCACGTTGCTCGCCACGGGCATTTGGTCGGTCGTCGAAGTTGCGCTAAGCGGCGGAGAGGTCATTCTCGCGGTGCTCGAGGCCGTGGGATTGGTCATCGTGGCGCTCGCCGTCTCCGATGTCGCGAAGTACATCTACGAGGAAGAGATCGAACGCGAGCGTGAACTGCGCTCTGCCGTCGAAGCGCGCCAGAGCCTCACCAAGTTTCTCGTCATCATCGCGATCGCCGCCTCGCTCGAGGGGCTCGTGCAAATCGTGCACGCGGCGAAGTCGGATCGCGCGGCGCTGACCGACGCCGCACTGCTGTTGCTTGCCGCGGTTGCGGTGGTCGTCGGCTTGGGCGTGTACCAGCGACTCACGGTGCCCACCGAGGCGAAGGAGGAGCGCATCGGCGGCCCGAACGACGAGCTGCGCCGGGTGGACGTGAATACCGGAGAAGCGGACTCTCGATCGAGTCGTTGACGCTCACGCGCAGCCCCAGCGACATGGCGGAAGCTGCCGGGCGACCCCGGATTCCGCTGCGTTCATCCGGGCTACGTGCAGGTTGCATTGCGCTCGTAGCATTCGTAGCCCCCGGATTCCGCTGCGCTCCATCCGGGCTACATGCACATGCATTGCGCTCGTAGCCCGGATGCAGGCCCGAAGGCCGGAATCCGGGAAGGCAGAAGCGAACGCCGTATCAAGCAGGGATGCGTTCGTTGCCGCTGCGCAGCGCCAGCCATTTGAGGATGTCTTCGCGCCGGACCAAGCCTTCGATGCACCCGTTCTCCACCACCCGCAGTTGATTCACCTCGCGTCGCGAGATAATCTGCAAGGCCTCTGCGGCATCTTGTCCCGGCGCGATGGTGACCAGACTGCTTGCCGGCGTCATGATGTCACGCACGATCCGCCGATCGCGTTCGATGGGGTCGATCTTGCGCACGTCGTCCAGACACACCAAGCCGACCAACCGCCCGTTCTCCACCACCGGGAAAGCGCGCTGATCGGTTCGCAGCAGATGCTCCTCGATCAACTGTGCCAGCGCCATGTCGGGGCCAACGGAGACAAAGCGCGACATCATGACCTGGGATACCGGCACACCCTCCAGCCGGCGTCGCGCAACCATCTGCTGATAGCTCATCAACGCCGCATTGCTGAGGAACCAGCCGATCAGCGCGAGCCACATGCCGCCGATCGGTCCGGTGCCGAAGATCGGTACGCGCACGCCCCAGATCATGGCGAAGCCGATTGCAATTAGGGTCCAGCCGACTGCGCGTCCCAGACCCGTTGCCCATCGCGTGGCGCGATAGATGTCGCCGGTGAAACCCCACAACGCCGCGCGGAGCACGCGTCCACCATCGAGCGGAAAACCGGGTACGAGGTTGAACACGCCCAACAGAATGTTGACTGGGCCGAGCCAGGCCAGAATCGTGGCAAGCGGTCCCAGCCGTGCAAGGGTATCGATTGGATTGTCCGGATCCACCTGCGCCACGGTAGTGAACACGTTCACTGCAACCATGCACAGTACCCCGATGGCGAGACTCGCCACGGGACCGACCAACGCCATCCACAGCTCTGCCCGCCAGGCGTCTGGTTCGCGTTCCAGATCCGCCACACCTCCGAATACGAACAACGTGATGCTGCGCACGGGCAGTCCGTAGCGTCGGCCTACGAGCGCATGCGCGAGCTCGTGAAGCAACACGGACACGAAGAACAACACCGCCGCGAACATCGCGGTAATCCACGACAGCGCGGCACCCCATTCAGGATGCCAGCGTGGAAAGACACCGCCACCCAGACTGAGGGTGATCAGCACGAAGACGATCGCCAGGCTCCAGTCGATGCGAATATCAATGCCGCGGATGCGGCCGATGCCGATGCCCCAGTTCATCGTTGCTCCGAGTTCATGATTTGCGAGAAGCTCATCTGGCGCCGGGTTCGCGGGGTCGCGAGCCAGGTTGAAGCTTTGGCCCTCGCAAGCGACGTTCCGCTTCGGTTTGACGACCATGCGAGCCGATGCGCAGATTTTGCCTTCGTGCTGCACATCACCGACAGAACGGCGCCGCGCGGCCGCTGTCCCAACCGCACAGGCCTTGCTCTGCGCGTTCCTGCTCGACGCTCGGCGACTGGCAGCGCTTCGCACCGCGTATCGACGACCGCCGAGTGAATGTCTGAGCGGGCGAATGTCTGACGAATGTTCGATTGAGCAAACCACAGGAGGCGACCCCGATGTACAAAGCGAGCGAGCTAGACGGATGCACCATCGGCGCGACGGACGGCGACATCGGCAACGTGCGCGATTTGTACTTCGACGACCAGAATTGGGCCGTTCGCTATCTGGTGGTCGACACCGGAGGCTGGTTGTCCGGGCGCACCGTGCTGATCTCGCCGATCTCGGTTCACGCCGTGCAGGCGACGCAGCGACGCGTCGCCGTGAATCTGACGCGCAAGCAAGTCGAGGACAGCCCCGACATCGACACCGACAAGCCGGTGTCGCGACAATACGAACAATCCTACTTCGCCTACTACGGTTACCCGCCGTACTGGAGCGGACCCTCGCTGTGGGGCGCGGCGGCCTACCCGACCGCACCCGTGCCAGCCGCGATCGATGCGCCGCGTGAAGCAGTGATACGGATGCAGCAGGAGCAGGCGGCGGCCGATTCGCATCTGCGCAGCAGCGCGGAAGTCAGCGGATATACCATTCAGGCCACCGATGATGGCATCGGGCATGTCGAAGACTTCCTGGTCGACGATCGCGACTGGGCAATTCGCTACATCGTCGTCGACACGCGCAACTGGTGGCCAGGCAAGAAAGTCTTGATCTCGCCGCTGTGGATCGATCGTTTCAGCTGGGCGGAGAAGAAGCTCTACGTCACCGTCACGCGTGACGCGGTCAAATCCAGTCCCGAGTACGATCCGGCCATGGCGCCGTCGCGCAAGTACGAGGACGCGCTGTATCGCCATTACGGGCGCAACGACGTCTATTGGTTGCCTTGACGGGCAGAGCGGGCGCCACCGCGGCTCATCGGGACTGCGTGACGCTATCAAGCATCGCGGCGATCGCCGATCCGGCGAAGCGCACGTAGCCCGGATGGAGCGCAGCGGAATCCGGGGCGCGCGAGCACTTCCACTGTGTCGTCGATGCCTTCCCGGATTCCGGCCTTCGGCCTGCATCCGGGCTACGACTACTACCAAGCATCGCGGCGATCACCGATCCGGCGAAGCGCACGTAGCCCGGATGGAGCGCAGCGGAATCCGGGAAAATGTGCTGCTTCTCACGTCCAGGCGAACTCGCCCATAGTGGACTACGATGCTCTACACGAGGGGCTTGATTATCGTTTCCGTAGAAGCGTCAACAGGCTTCCGTAAGAACCATTAACAGGCGACCCCGGGGGAGGAGCTCATGAAAGCAGCAGCCGTCATCGCGCAGATTCTGAAGCGGGAAGGCGTGGAGTTCTTGATCGGCTATCCGGTCAATCCAATCATCGAGGCGGCGGCGGTCGCCGATATCCGCACCATCATCGTGCGGCAGGAGCGCACCGGGCTGCACATGGCCGATGCGATGGCGCGCGTGACCTCGGGCGAGAAGATCGGCGTGTTCGCCATGCAGCATGGGCCCGGCGTGGAGAACTCGTTTGGCGGCGTGGCGCAGGCGTTCGGCGACTCCGTGCCGATCCTCGTGCTGCCGGGCGGCTATCCCAAACGACTGCTCAATCTCCCGCCCAACTTCAGCGCCTACTTGAACTTTCAACATGTCACCAAGTGGGCGGAGCAAGTCATCCTCCCGCAGGCGGTGCCCGAGGCGATGCGACGCGCGTTCACGCAGGTACGAAACGGACGTCCGCGCCCGGTGTTGGTCGAGCTGCCATACGATCTGCTGCAGGAGGAAGTCCCCGACGGGTGGACGTACACGCCGGCACCACGACTGCGCTGCGCGCCCGACCCGCGCGACGTGCGCAACATCGCCGAAGCCTTGGTCGCGGCACGCCGGCCGGTGATCTATGCCGGACAAGGCGTGCACTACGCGAAGGCGTGGAAGCCGTTGCGCGAGTTGGCGGAGCTGCTGGAAGCCCCGGTGACCACGAGCTTGCAAGGCAAGAGCGCATTCCCCGAAAACCACCCGCTGTCCTTGGGCTCGGGGGGGCGCGCGATCTCGAAGGCCTTGCACGAATTTCTGCACCGCGCCGACTTGATCTTCGGCATCGGCTGCAGCTTCGCGTCGACCAACTTCGGCGTCGCCATGCCGAAAGGCGCACGCATCGCGCATGCGACGCTCGACCCGGTCGACATCAACAAGGATGTGCCGGCGGAGCTGGCTGCGGTGGGCGATGCGGGCCTCGTGCTCGACGCCTTGCTGCTCGAAGTGCGCGATCGGCTCGGCGGTCCGCCGCGCGGTCGCGCGGCCGAAGTGAGTCAAGAGATTCGCGCGCTCAAGCAAGAGTGGCTCGCGCAGTGGCGTCCGCGCCTCGACGCCGAGTCCACGCCGCTGTCGCCCTATCGCGTGATTCGCGACCTGCTCAACACGGTCGATGTGACCAACACCATCGTCACGCATGACGCCGGCAGTCCGCGCGATCAGATCTCGCCGTTTTGGGAGTCGATCTCACCGCTGAGCTATCTGGGTTGGGGCAAGACGACGCAGCTGGGCTATGGACTGGGGCTTGCGATGGGCGCCAAGCTGGCCCGCCCTGAAAAGTTGTGTGTCAACGTATGGGGCGATGCGGCGATCGGTTTCACTGGCATGGATTTCGAAACCGCAGTGCGCGAACGCATTCCGATCTTGTCGGTGCTGCTCAACAATTTCTCGATGGCGATCGAGCTCAAAATCATGAAGGTTGCCACGGAAAAATATCGCTCGACCGACATCAGCGGGCATTACGCCGACTTCGCACGCGCGATGGGCGGATGGGGCGAGCGCGTCACGCAGCCGAGCGAGATCGTGCCCGCCATCAAACGCGCGATCGCCAAAACGCAAGAAGGCACGCCCGCCCTGCTCGAATTCATCACCGAGAAGGCGGAGGACTTCTCGATCTTTTGATGGATGGCTCTTTAGCGCCCCGCGAATTGTTGATCAGAGCCGAGTTGGATCGATCACGCCGCGGCTGAACCGCGACCTCTTGATTCCGACCGCCGCCGTCGGTGTTCGGCGAGCGTGCTATTTTCGTGTGTAGATGGCGAGGTGCGAGGCACTGACCGCTGATCGCGTGCGGGTCGGTTTGCCCGCCGGCTCGCGCGCAGCGGCCGAGCGAAAAGCCCGCATGACATACGCAGCGACAGCCTCCACCTCGCGCGCGTCGAGCACGTGTTTCCACGCGGGCATCGACGTGCCCGGCAGTCCTTCGCGGATGACGAACTTCAAGCGCTCCCCCGTCACGCCGGCCAGATCGTCTCCGGTCAGGTTACGCGCCGGCGGTTCGAGGAAGCTGCCGATCCAATTCTTGCCGGTGCCGTCCGCGCCGTGACAAAACGAACAGTTCGACTGGAACAAGGCTTCCCCGCGCTGTTCAATCGCGCTCAACTTCGCCAGCTTCGGCCGCCGCTCGTGGAGTCGGTATTGATTGACGAGCGGCTGTGGCGCGGCATTCGTCGGCGTGTCGCCATGCAACGGGTAGGACAGCGGACGCGATTCCCACACTGCTTCGTGTCGATCCTGCGGACGGCGGTCGTGGCAGCTCACGCATGCGGTCAGATAGAGCGCCCGACCGTTGCGCTGCGCCGGCGTCAGCTGCTCGGCGGAACGATCGAGCGCGATATCGCCGGTCACGAAGGGGAACGCGATCCGATATCGCGCATGATCGGACCAGCCATTGCCCGCGACGTGATACTGAGTATTCGATGCGCGGGCGAGTATAAACGTGGTGCGCACGAACTCCACCACGCTGGCGATCTCACGCTCGCTCAAGATCGATGCATAGCTTTGCATCGCCGTGCCCGGCCGTCCGCGCGCAACCGCCGTGAACATCTTGTCGCGCGATAGGAGCGTGGCATCGGCCGAGCGAAAGTCGCGCGGCTTGGGCGTCAAGTACTGCGCCGCGGTGGTCTTCGCGTCGCCCGAGTAGCCATGACAGAAATAGCATCGGAAGTTGTAGACGCGCCGGCCGAGTTCCAGATCGCCGTCCGCATCGTTGCCCCGGCACGCGGCGCTCGTCGGTGCAGCCACCAACACCGCAATCAACAGCCTGCACAACCAGGAGAAGACGGGGGCGCCTGTTGCACGCTTCATGGCTTGCGCGCTGCGCCGTTCGTAGGCGGTCGAATGAAGGCGCCATAGACGTATTCCGCCACGTCGGCGATCTGCTGGTCCGACAAGACCTTGCTCCATGCGGGCATCTCGGTGCCCAGCTTGCCGGTCGTGATGGCGGCGAACAGGAATGGCCGGTTGTAAGCGGCCTTTGCCGGTGCTTCGAGGAAGTTACGCGGTTTGGGCCGGATGAAGTAGGCGCGCCGTCCTTGACCATCCCCTCTTTCGCCATGACAGGTTGCGCAGTTGGCCTGATAGAACTTGCCGCCTCGTCCCGGATTGCCCTTTAGGCCCTTCGGCATCGCTGCCTCCATGTCCGCGGTCGGCGTCGAGGTCTTGCTCTGGGTGGCACTGGATCCCGCATGGGCGCGCGTCCCCGACAGACCCTCGATCGACGGCATCATGAAGGCCCCACGCACGAAATCGACGATTGCCGCGATATCCGCCGCGGCGAGCGTGGGACCAAACGCCATCATCGCCGTGCCCGGCCGGCCTTGGGTGACCGCAGTCAGCATGCGCTCGCGCGTGAGCTGCGCGGCTGCCTGCGGAGAAGTAAATCCATTGGCCGAAGCACCTTGGCCGGCGCGGCCGTGACAGCTTGCACAGTTGCGAGCGTACAGCTCGCGCCCGCGTGCAAGCTCGGGCGAGGCCCTTGGCTTCATGAACGTCTCGCGAATGTAGTCCACCACGGTCTCGATTTCGGCTGCGCTCAGCTGAGTGGTCCACCCCACCATGGCCGTGCCCGGGCGGCCGTGTGTCACCGATGCGATCATGCGCTCGCGGGTGAGCTGCTCGATCGCGTCGGGCGTCGTGAAATCGCGCGGAGGCGGGACCAGGCTGTTACGCGCGCGGCTCATGCCGTTGCCTCGATCACCGTGACAGACCGAACAATAATTGTGGTAGAGCACGTCCGCACTGCCTCGCCCGCTATGCTCACCCGCTGCCGCCTGGCCCGCGCAAGTGACGATAGCGACGACAAGGCCCGCGGACCATGCACGCCGCACACGACGGTATGCGGATTGCATGCTGGCGATGCCACATGCGCGCTGCGACATCCAAACAAAACGGCAGAAGCGGCTCATTTGATCGCGGGAACGTGTGTGCCTCGAGGACGCAAGGACTGCGACTAGCAAGATCTGCCCCGCATCGCGCCCGACACGCACCGCCGCTCGCGACGAGAGGGCGACAAGCTCACCGCGGATCCTGTCGCGCCTAATCTCGGAACATCGATCTTCCCGATTCTCGGAATCGAGAATCACGTGTGGGTCGATATCGCTCTGTGGCGCGTCGCCTCGCCAATGCTCTTTGCATGCTCGCTTTCCCCTGAGAGGACGCGAGCACCGCGTAATCCTAGATCGGGGTCCGCGACCTGCTTCGGCGCTGACGATTCAGCGGCATGCAAGTTGCGAAGCGGCGTCCGCTCAGGGAGGATCGCATGAGAACAACCGGGGCCGCAGATCGCCACGCTCTCGCATTCATCGACGCATGCGCTTGCGCACTCGCGCTCGCCGCCGTAGTTAGCCTGGTTTCGTGCGCCCCCATCGCCGAAACGCGACCCAACGCCAATCGCGCGCCGCTCGTCTATCCTCCGCCGCCCGACGCCGCACGCTTCGTCTATGAGCGCACGATCTACAGCAGCGCCGATGTCGTGCCGCAAGAGTCTGGCTCTGGATTCCGCCGCATGGTCACGGGTGAGTCGATCACCGGCGAAGGCATCGGAAAGCCGTACGCCGTGGCGGTCGCCCAAGGCCGTATCTTCGTGACCGACACGGCTGAGCGCGTGGTCAAGGTGTTCGATGCCGCGAACGGCCGTTTCTATCGCATCGGCGAGGCGGAGCCCGGTCAGCTCGCCAAGCCGCTCGGCATCGATGTCGATCGCAAAGGCCGGGTATTCGTGGCCGATGCCACCGCCAAGGTTATCCAAGTCTACGACAGCGGCGGCAAGCATCTGCGCCGCATCGGTGGTCCGGAGTTCTTCCAGCGCCTGTCCAGCGTGACGGTCGATCCGAATGCCTCGCGCATCTACGTGGTGGACATCGGCGGTGTGCAGAGCGAGTTGCACCGCGTGCGCGTGTTCGATACGGAGTCGGGCGCGCATCTGTTCGACTTCGGTGCACGCGGCACCGGGCCGGGACAATTCAATCTCCCGCGCGATCTCGCGGTGGGCAAGGACGGCCGGCTGTACGTCGTGGACGGCGGCAATTTCCGCGTCTCGGTGTTCGACCACGACGGCAAGTACCTAGAAAGCTTCGGGAGCGTGGGCACGCAAATCGGCTCGTTCGCACGGCCGAAGGAAATTGCGGCCGACGCAGAGGGCAACATGTACGTCGTCGATGCGGCGTTCGGCAACTTTCAGATCTTCAACGAACGCGGCGAGCTGCTGATGTTCATCGGCAATCGCTCCGAGAACGATGGGCCGGGCAAATACATGCTTCCATCCGGCATCGCGATCGACGAAGACGGGCGTGTGTACATGGTCGATCAGTGGTTCAGAAAAATAGACGTCTTCCGCCCGGTGAGCCTGAGCGCCGATGCCGGTTCTCTCAGGCGTCCATCGGGAAGCAGCGGTCCGGCATCAAAGCAAGCCGACGCGAAGCAAGCCAACACCAAGCAGTAGGCGCACGCTCGCGTCTCAGCATCGGGAAACGCGATTCCCGCAATCAGGAATGGCGGCCTTCCTCAGGATCTCACCGAACATGCTTGCGTCATGGCCGCGTTGACATCCTCGCACACTCTTCCATCGACCATCCTCGCAGAAACAAGCGCTTGCGTAGCCGCAGGCGCTGCGGTTCCGGAACGCGAGCGACGCCGCATGGCTCGCGCACCGCGTGGCACGCTAGATGCGGTGGGCATCTTGCAAGTGGCTCGTCACGATCACGGAGCCACCCGCCTGCAAGCGAATCGCGGCCTTGCAGAAGAAGTCCCGGTGGGGTACGCCATCCGCGTAGAAAAGGGGTTAAGGAGGCCCGTGCACGATGAACCGCGCAATCGACCGAAGCAGCACATTGAGTTGGATCGCCGCAAGTATTTTGGCGGCCATGGTGCTCATCACGCTCAACATGAGCACCGCCTATGCGGGAATTTCCGCGACGAAGCACAACCTGGGGACGACCGGCGCCGCCGGCAACAACCATCTCACCGCGGGCACCGGTGAGATCTGCGTGTTCTGTCATACGCCGCACGGTGCCGACACCGCCGCCCCCGCTCCGCTATGGAACAAGGCGCTGCCGGCGTCCACCTCGTATACCACGTATGCACAGCTTGGCACGACCACCTTGGAAGCCGCGCAAGCGAACATCGGTTCGGTATCGCTCGCGTGTTTGTCCTGCCACGACGGCACGCAAGCGATGGACAACATGATCAACGCCCCCGGCTCGGGTGGCTACACGCCAGGCGGCGCACGCTTGGCAGGAGCAACGTGGACGGGCGCCAACGTCGACGCCGCCACGGGTCGCTTGGTTGCCGGCGTCATCACCAACATCGGGACCGATCTGCGCAACGACCACCCGATCAGCATCCAGTATTGCGGCGGCGGCATCGACGCGACCGGCGTGACCGCCACAGTGGGCACCAAGCCCGCCACCACGTGCAACGATCGCGACTTCCACGATCTGCAAGCGGTCACGATCAACGGTGCGCCGGTGTTCTGGGTCGATACGACGGCAGCAGGCGGAACGACGGGCCGGCGCGACAAAAGCGACATGATCTTGTACACGCGCGCAGCGGGCGACTTCGGCACGGGTTCGTTGGCTCAGCCATCAGTCGAGTGCGCCAGCTGTCACGATCCGCACACCGATACCAACCCGACTTTCCTGCGGGTCAGCAACACCGGCAGCGGGGTGTGTCTCTCCTGCCACGTGAAATAAGAAGGTAGTCCCGCTTCGCTCCGGGAGCCAGACGATCCGCATGTCTGGCTCTTTTTTTTCCCGCGTCGCCGCCTTGCATCGGCAATCGCATAGAGATCGGTATTCGAACGATGTCCAAACTCGCCTCACGCGCCCGCCGCCTCGACGCCCTCGCGCGGCTTCTCATTGCGTCGGTGCTTTGTGCGCTCGGCACCGTTACGGCGGCAGCGGCGGAGAAGGACAAGCGCGTCGATCCCGCGCCGGAAAACTTGGCGAAAGTGAATCAAACCGTCATCAGCGCGGATGAATACGAGCGCGCGTTCGCGCTCGCTGTAAGACAGAAGTACTACCACGCGCAGGTCCCCGAGCACGAGGTGCAGGCGCTACGCAACGAAGTTGCCGACGCACTGATCAATCGCGTCCTGCTGCTGGAAGAGGCCAAGCGCCGTAACCTCCAACCCGACCGCGACGCCATCAAGCGCACGATCGCCGGCTACGAGGAGCGCTACCGCGCGAGCGAGCAATGGAAGAAAAATCGCAAGCAGATGATCGCCGCGGTCAGCGCCGAGCTGGAGGCGCAGAGCCGCCTGCAACGCCTCGAGCAGGCAGTTCGACAAGTGCCGGAAGCCAACGAGCAGCAAGCGCGCGAATTCTATGACGGGCACAAGACGCTGTTCGTTGAACCGGAACAGGTGCGCTTGTCGCTCATTCTGTTGCGGGTCGACCCGGCTTCGCCGCAGGCCATCTGGGACAAGGCCACCGACGAGGCGAGCGCCATCGTCGGCCGCCTGCGCAAAGGCGCTGACTTCCGGGAGCTCGCGCGGCTGCACTCGGCCGATCCGTCCGCCGAGCGCGGCGGCGATCTCGGCTACCTGCATCGAGGCATGCTGCCCGAGGGCACGCAGAGCCTGATCGACTCGCTATCGCCGGGCGCCCTCTCCGATCCCATCCGCTTGCTCGAGGGTGTAGCGGTGCTGCGCCTGGAGGATCGCAAGCCGGCTGCACAGCACGCCTTCGCCGGCGTGCGCCGCCGCGCCGGGGAGCTGTGGCAGCGCGAGCAGGGCGAAGCGCAATGGCAGCGCTTGATCGCGCAGCTGCGCGAGAAGGCGCTCATCCACATCAACACCTCGCGCTATCCCGGCCTCGAGCAGTTGGCCGCGCAAGAGCGGCGCTCGACTGCGCCCTGAGCGGGAGAGACCGCAAGACGTCACGGGGAGTCGAGTGCGTGAGAACAGGTGCCCGAGCCGCTACGGTACGCTGCTGCTCCTGCTGTCGGCCACCCCAGCGCAGGCGGCAGACGTACCCACCGAGCATTCGATCGCTTCGTCAGAAGCGGAACACGCGCTCGGCATCGCCGAGCCGCAGTTGGCAAAGCCTTCCGTCGAGCCTTCGGTCGGCACACACCAAGAGGACCACCCGCCCGGCCTCGCTCGGCTTCGCTTCGCGCAGGCGGATGTCTCTAGCCCCTCCGGCGCGGCCGTGCCGAGCGCAGACTCGGAAATACCGGCATCGGATGTCCCCGTGCAGCCGAACGACATTCCCGCTCAACCTCCAGAGGGGCCTGGACAGCCCACCGGGGCGACCACATCGCCGACCGAGATCGACGCCGGATCCGCGCCGGCCGGCGCTTCACCTGCGCGCATTCAGTGGCGGCTCGCGCCGATCTTGTGGAGCGGGGACATCGGCTATGAGGCACGCATGACGCGCAACGAAGACCAGGGCAACACACTCGAGCAGCTGATCATCGCGAACTTGCGCGGGCGCAGCTACATCTGGCAGCCCTGGTTCGTCCAAGTGCGCGGCGGCCTGGGCCTCGTGCTCAGCCGTCTCCACACCTCGAACGACACGGGCTCGGGGGTCGATCAGAGTCCCGTCACGACCACCGGAAATGTCGGCTTGACCGTGTTCCCGGTGAGCCGCTTCCCCTTCGATGCGAGCTACGAAGTGACCGACAGCCGCACGAGCGGCGAGATCACTTCCATCGACTACACCAACAAGCGCTTGTCTCTGCGCCAGTCCTACACGACTCCGACAGGCGGCACCTTCATGTCGGCCCGCTACGAGCGCAGCGTGCTCGAGTCGGATGCATTCGGGCGCGATCGGGTCGACAGTGTCGAAGCCAACCTCTCGCACGCCTTCGGCAACCACAGCGTCCAGCTCGACGCCGGTCACAGCTTGAACGAGCGCGACCGCACGCGGGAGCGCACCACTCTCGAACGGCTCAGCCTGCGCGACAGCTATCGACCGAACCCACGCACATCGATCGAGAGCCAAGCCTACGTCAACACGACCGACTACGACCCCGGTGGCAGCGGATCTTTTGCGGCGACCGGCACGCGCACCGCGCAACTCAACAGCTTCGCCACCTGGCGGCCGAGCGACCAGAGCAAGCTATACCTCACCGGCAGTCTGCGTGCCCTCGCGCTCGAAACCGAGTCCGGCGACGAGCAGAGCGACTCCAGGTCGCTCAACGCCAGCCTGGGCGCGAACTATCAATACAGCGACTACACCCGTCTGCTGGCCAGCCTCAGCGTGAACGAAAGCAAGGCCGGCGATTCCGATTCGTTCAGCACCGCGGAAAGCGCCGGCGTTTCCTATACGCCCGCCTTCATTGCGCTGGGCAACTATCTGTTCAGTTGGAGTGCTTCGGCGAGTCTTGCGAATCAAACCACGACCGACGAGCCCTCCCGACAAGCGCTCACGGGCGCGGTCGGCTACAACCTGCTGCGCAACCTTCCGCTCTCGGGCCAGCAGCACGCGAGCGCCAACTTCGGCCAGACCGTGTCGAACACATACGACACGGAAACCGGCGAGCAGATCGCGCTCACGAGCAGCGCGGGAATCTCGTGGAGCCGGAGCAATGACAAAGGTCTGCTCGATTATGCGAGCGCTACCCTGTCGGATTCGCGCAGTTGGGGCGATCTTCAAACCGAGTTCCAGCTGCTCAACGTTCAGGCGACGCGGCAGGCGCTACTGAGCGCGCTGAGCTCCTGGTCCGGAAACGTCACGATTCAGGCCGCGCGGCAGCGCATCCGCGCCTCGCCCGACACGGACGCCTCGCTGCTCGCGTTCGCCGAGAGCGACCATCGCACGCTCTCTTATAGCGTCAATCTGACCTATCAACATCAACGCGCGTTCGGCATTCGCAACCTGCGCTTCCTCGCCCTCGCCACGGCGAACAGCCAACAGCTGGAGAGCCGTCGGTTCGGCGACATCAACGCGCCGCCGGAGCGCGTCGATGCGTCGCTCGAGCTGCGCTTCGACTATCTGATCGGACGATTGATCATGCGGCTGTCGGCCCGCACCGCCGAGATCGCCGGCCGGCGCCAAGACCAGATCTTGTTCCGGATCACCCGCTACTTCGGGACGCCGTGACCAATGCTCCCATCCAACCCTATCAAGCGGAGACCGTGATGAATTCGTCGAACCGACTGCGCAGCGTCCTCGCCGGCGCAATCGTGAGCGCGCTCGCTGCGCTCACTTGGCTGTGCGGTGGTCAGGCGCTGGCCGAATACGGCGACGTGGTGATCAACAACTACTCCGATGCCGCCGGCATGCGCCCCGTGGTGTTTCCACATTGGTTTCATCGCGTGCGCTTCCGCTGCAAGGTATGCCATGCGGATCTCGGATTCAAGTTCAAGGCCGGCGGCAACGAGATCAACATGGTCAAGATCATCGACGGCCAGTTCTGCGGTGCATGCCACAACGGAAACATCGCGTGGGGGGTGGAGAACTGCAACGTCTGTCATTCGGGCAAGCCCAACACACCCACGCAGGTGCACGAGAGCACCCGCCAGAAGCTGGTGGCACCGGCATCGCCTGCACCGACCGCGGCCGCGACGCCGGCCAGCGCAACGAAGAAGTAGGAGATCAGCATGAAGCCGCAGTCGTTGCTTCCTTTCGTCTCGATCGTCCTTCTCGCCGCCCTCGCACCGCCCGCCGTGACAGGTGCAGGCGCGAATGCAGCGGGTCCCAACCGAGTCAGCACCCCGATCATCACCCAAGCCACGCCCAAGCGCACTGCGCCCTCCGAGCGCAACGAGAAGCCCGCGCGCGATAGCGCTAAGTCAACCGGCAAGGCGACCTACGACGCGACCTGCGCGGTCTGTCATGCGACTGGCGTCGCCGGCGCGCCGCGTTTTGGCAGCGATGCGGATTGGGCGCCGCGCGTCGCCCGGGGCTCCGAGGCGCTCTACGGCAGCGCGCTGCGCGGCACTGACAAGGGCATGCCGGCGAAGGGCGGCAATGCCGATCTTGCCGACGCCGACGTGAAGGCCGCCGTCGACTACATGATCGCGGCCAGTCACGCCAAGAAGGACGGCGCCAGCAAGACTACGGCAACGGCAGAATCGACTCCGGCCAAACCTACCGAGGCGGCGAAGAGTTCGGAACCGACTAAGACTCAGGAGCCGACCAAGATCACCGAACCGATCAAGGTTGCGGAATCGGTCAAGACATCGGAATCGAATAAGGCCGCGGAATCGAACAAGGCGACCGAACCCGCCAAGACTGTCGAAGCCAAACCGCCCGCCGCGGTCGACAAAGCGGACGCCAAGCCAGGTGCACAAGTCTCGGTGGCCGAAGTCAACGCGTTCAATCGGCTGCTCAAGCCGCCGGGCAAGCGCAATCTCCCGCCGCCCGAAGACGGCATTCACGACGCCGATAACGACGGCACGCACGCGCTGCAGCCGCCCTTGCAGGCGTTCGATCCGCTGCCCAAGAGCAACGCGGGCAATCGGGTGAACTGGGTGCAATCGCTCAACGACAAGAAAATTGCGCCGCGCTGGGATCGCATCGACGGCAACGCCGAGCCCGTCATCATGGATCTCAACATCATCCGCAAGGTGAAGGGTTCGATGCCCGACGTGGTCTATCCGCACAAGCAACACACCGAGTGGCTGGATTGCTCGAATTGCCACCCGGGCATCTTCGTGCCGCAGAACGGCGCCAATCAAATCACCATGGCGTCGATCCTGTTGGGCCAGAAGTGCGGGGTGTGCCACGGCAAAGTGGCTTTCCCGGTGTCCGAATGCCAGCTGTGTCACTCGCGCAAGAAGGAATCGCCGACCGCGGTGACCAGCACGGAGCGCAAGTAACGGCAATGTGGATGAGAGGCTCGCCATGATGTTTCGGATTTCCCCGGCGCGGATGCGCATCGCCTGCGCACTCCTGGTCTCCTCGATCGCGCGAGCAGCGGACCAAGATGCGGCGCCACCGCCGCAGCCCGCTGCCCAGCAAAGTCCCGATCGCTCGCAAATCGAGCGCAAGCTCGACTCGATCGGCACGCTGATCGAAAAGTCCTCGGCCGCGAAGCAAATCGAGGCAAGCCAAGTCCCCACCGCGCGAGAAAAGCGCGAGGCCGCACGCGTGCTGCTCGGCAAGGCGCAAGCCGCTTTTCAGAAGTCCGACCTTGCCGCCACCTCGAAGCTGCTCGACGATGCCGCGCGTCAGATGTTCGAAGCCGTGCGCCTGGCCGCCCCGCAGCAAGTCACGCAAGACAAGGCGCGCGCGGATTTCGATGCACGCGTCGAGAGCGTCAAAGTCTTGCTCGAGGCGCAAAGACGCATCGCGGGCGAGAAGAACAACGGCGCCGCGATCGAGAGTGCGCGCAAGGTCGAGCAGCAGATCAAGTCGGCCAACGATCTGGCCGCGGCGGGCAAGCTCGACCAGGCGCGCGCCGCCATCGATCAAGCCTATCTCGACGCCAAGGTGTCGATCGGCGGCATGCGCACCGGCGACACGCTGGTCCACACGCTCACCTTCGCCAACAAGGAGGAAGAGTACCGCTACGAGCTCGATCGCAACGACACGCATCAGATGCTGATCAAGGTCCTGCTCGACGAGAAGCGGCAGACCGGCAGCCTGGACAGGATGATCCAGGGCTTCCAGGACAAGGCGGCGGAGCTGCGCAAGCAAGCCGAGGCGCAGGCCGCGAAGAAGGACTTCGAAGGCGCGATCCGATTGCTCGAGCAGTCCACCACCGAGCTGGTGCGCGCGATTCGAGGTGCGGGCGTCTACATTCCCGGTTGACTGAGCGCATTGCATGTCATCGTTTCTGCTTCCCCTCGCCACGCTACTCGGCCTTGCGCTCGCGCTCGGCGCAGCCGGCGCCGGGGAATGGGCGCCGCTCGAAGCCGATGGCTTGCACGATCCCACCAGTCCGGCCATCAAGCTGCTGCAGCAGCCGCGCGAAGCGCTCTCCAAGCTCGCGCCGGACAGCGTCGGCAATCAAGTGCGCTGGGTCGACGCACTCGATCGCGGCCAGATCAAGCCGCGCACCAACATCTTTCCGGAAACCAAAGTGCGCGTGCTCGATCAGGACATCATCCTGAACAAGCGCGGCTCGCTGCCGCTCGTCTTGTTTCCACACCGCTTGCACACCGCATGGCTCGACTGCTCGATCTGCCACGAGCAGCTGTTCAAGGCCAAGGCCGGCGCGAACAAGTTCAGCATGCTGCAAATTCTCTCCGGCGAGCAATGCGGGCTGTGCCACGGCGCTGTGGCCTTTCCGCTGACCGAGTGCGGGCGCTGTCATCGCGTTCCGAACGGCGCGCCCGCCGCGACCAAACGGGCGCAATAGCGATGCGCACGCTCGTCCTGCCCCTCTTGCTTGCCGCCGCTCCGCTTTGCGCCGCGCTGCTGTTGATCGCGGCATCGCCGCCGAGCGCCGCGGAGTATGCCGACGTGATTCTGAACAAGCGCGCGGAGGCCGCCGGTATGCGGCCGGTGATCTTTCCGCATTGGTTTCATCGCATCCGCTTTCGCTGCAAGGTCTGTCACTTCGAGCTGGGCTTCAAGATGCGGGTCGGGGCGAACGATGTGCTGATGTCCGACATCGTCGAAGGCAAGTTCTGCGGTATGTGCCACAACAACGAGATTGCCTGGGGCGCCGAGCGCTGCGATCTCTGCCACTCGGGAAAGCCGGGCCTGCAGAGCGGCATCAACGGCGCGCATCAGACCATGGGACCGGGACGATGGTGAGCGGAGGAAAACCGCTGCACGGACCCGCAGTGCGTGCCACGCGCAGCGCACTCCTGGCAATGCTCACGCTCTTCGCCCTGAGCAGCTGCGTCGACCTCGCCGCCGTGCAGGCCGAAGCCGAGCGCGGGCCGCTGCAGGGCACCCGCGCATTGGGTGCGGTGTCGCTGCACCCGGTGCAGCAGATCGACGCCGCTCGCCTTGCGCCGCGCGTAGACGAAACCGGCCTTCCTCTTCCCGGTCCCGGCAACGCACCCTTGCAGCGCCTGCTTCGACCCAGCGCCGTGGCGCTGCGCGGCGCCGACGTCTACGTCGTCGACTCAGGCCTTGCTCGCGTGCTGCATATCCTGTCGGGCAATCAGATGATGCACGCGTTGCAAGGAGCGCCGGCGCAAGTGGGCGTGCGCGTGCGCACGGGCAGCGATCGCTCGGCCTACGTGCTGGATCCGCTCCAGCGCCGCGTGCTGCGCTTCGCCCCCAACGGGCGCCTCGTGCAGACGCTGGCCGCGCCCAGCGAAATTCTGGGCCGCCCCGGTGCGCTCACCATCGACGAACGCCGCGGCGTGGTGGTGATCGTCGACGTCAGCTTCAACCAGCTCGTCGTGATGCCGCTGCTCGGGGGCTCGGCTTATCCGCTCCTGACGAAGAGCCGGGAGGCGTTACCCAGTCTGGTCGGCGTAGCGGCCGGCGCGGACGGCTACTACACGATCGATGCCATCTGCCACTGCGTCACGCTGTTCGCCAGCAACGGCGTGGTCCTCGCCACCTTCGGCAACGACACGCTCATCGCTCCGCTCGCGATCGGAGTCGATCAGGACGAGCGCGTCTACGTGGCCGATCGCGCGGACAACAGCATCAAGGTGTACAGCGCGGGTCGCCAAGTCGGCGTGGCGACGGGCGCGAAGCTCGGCGTGACCGAGATCACGGACATCGACGTCGATCAAGGCATGCTCGCGGTTGCCGACGGCATCGGCGCACGCGTCGTGCTCGCCCGCATCGCGGTGGCCCCGCGCGCAGCGGAGGCGAGATGAGCAGCCGGCTGCGTTCGTGCACGGCCGCGCTGCTGGCGATCGCACTGTACGCCTGCGCGAGCACGCACGAGCCAGCCGTTCTGCATTTCGGCATCGAGGACGCGCCCGAGGGACGCAATTTGCTGTGGCCCGCGCCGCCGGAGGTGCCGCGTCTGCAATACGCCGGGCAGCTCGTCGGCGAGACCAACTTCCGCAGCGCGAGCACCACGCGCAAGCACAGCGCAACGAGCTTCCTGCGCTGGGTGGTGGGCCTGGACGAGCACAGCAGCAAGCCCGTGGTGCTGCAACGGCCGCAAAGCGGCATGGTGGATACGCGCAATCGCATCCTGGTCACCGATGCCAGTCGCCAAGCGGTGTTCGTGTTCGACTCGGTCGCCGGCGAGCTGCACGTGTGGGATCGCGCGAGCGCGGCGAAGGGCTTCGTCGCGCCCGTCGGCATCGCGAGTGGACGCAACGAAGAAGTGCTGGTTGCGGATGCGGAGCTCGCTCAGGTCGTGCGGCTGGATGCGCAAGGCAAACCGATCGGCAGCATCGGCAAGGGCGTGCTGCAGCGACCCACGGGACTTGCGCGCGATGGCGAACGCGGCGTCATCTACGTCGCCGACACGCGCGCGCACGACGTCAAGCTGTTCAACGACGACGGCGGCTTGATGGGAACGCTCGGTCGGCGCGGCACCGCGGAAGGCGAATTCAACGCACCCACGCATCTCGCCTTCTCGAACGGCCTGCTGTACGTCACCGACAGCTTGAACAACCGTGTTCAAGTGTTCGAGCGTGACCAAGCGCTACCGCTGCGCCGCATCGGCAAGCGCGGCCTGTATCTCGGCAATCTCGTGCGACCCAAAGGCGTGGCCGCCGACAGTGAAGGCAACGTCTATGTCGTGGAGGGCTACTACGACTATCTGCTCGTGTACAACAACGGCGGCCAGTTCTTGATGCCGATCGGCGGAACCGGGCAAGCGACGGGCAACTTCTTCCTGCCCGCGGGGGTGTGGAGCGATGCGAACAATCGCATCTTCGTGGCCGACATGTTCAACGGCCGCGTCGTCATCTTCCAGTTCCTCGGCGGTGGGTGATGCGCGGCGCGAGTCTGCATGGACGATGGGCGCTTGCCGCCGGGCTGGCGCTGTTGGCGCTCGCGGCTTGGCCGGCTCGCATCTCAGACGTCGTGCAAACGCCGCACAACCTATCGGCGAGCGGGACGGGAACGGTGAAAGCCACGGCCGAAACGCAGGTGTGCGTGTTCTGCCATACACCACATGGCGCGACCAGCGCGGACGAGAGCGGGGTAGGCGTGGTCGCACCGCTGTGGAATCGCAAGATTCCCGCCGGCAGCACCTACACCGTCTACACCTCCTCCTCGCTCGATGCCAACGCCATCCAAGGTGCGCTCGATCAGCCCGGCGGCAGCTCGAAGCTGTGTCTGTCCTGCCATGACGGCACCTTGGCGATCGGCAGCGTGAACGTGCTCAACGGCCAGGGCGGTGCACCGGGGAGCATCTCGATCCCGATGAATGGCACGGGAGCGAACGGAACGATGCCGCCGGGCGCGGGAACGAGTACGGGCTTTACCCGCAATCTGGGCGTTGATCTCACCAACGATCATCCGATCTCGGTCTCTTACACCACGCCGCTTGCCGCGCGCGACGGCGAGCTGCGTGCGGTCGATTCGAATCAGAGGTGGCGTCCCGGCGTGGGCGACATCATCGGTATTCGCACGCCGGGCTATCACCCGCAACTGCCGCTCGAGCCCGGCGGCATCGGCGGCACCGGGCAAATCCAATGCGGGACTTGTCACGACCCGCACCTGCACGAGACCGATGCGACCAAGGGCAGCCAAAAGTTCTTGCGCCAGAATCGCTTCCAGGAAGCGACACCCTCGCCTGCGCACGATCCGGCCAACGACATCATCTGCTTGTCATGTCACGACAAGAACCAAGGCGTCGGCGCCTGGGCCTATTCTGCCCACGCCAATCCGCTCATCGCCACGCAAAGCTACACGGCAACCGCGTCGACGTTGCGCCAGTTCCCCATCGGCTTGCCGGTGTGGAAAGCCGCCTGCATGAACTGCCACGACACCCACACGGTGCCCGGCGCCAGACGGCTGGCCCGCGAGGGCACGGACAGCGTGAGCACGCCCAAGTCGGGCGGCAACTCGGCGATCGAGCAGACCTGCTATCAGTGCCACACGGTGGCGGCACAAAGCGCGATCACGCCCACCACCACAGTCCCCAATATCCAGTCGGATTTCGCGCTGCCGCGCCATATGCCGATCACCTCGATCGAGCAAACCGCGGGCAGCGAAGTGCACGACATCGGCAACATCGCCGCCGACACCTTTGTCGACTGCAGCGGACCGACCAACAAATGCGGTGCCGATTTTCTCGAATCACGCCAGCGCTTGGGCGTGCTGAACGAGACCAATCGCCATGTCGAATGTACCGACTGCCACAATCCGCATCGCGTCGTGAAGTTTCGTGCCTTTTCCGGTAATGCGGGCGGCATTGCGGGCGCACCCGATCCGGCCGCCACGCACCCCCACACCGACACCGCCGGGCTGGTTCACACCAACGTCGCCTCCGGTGCGCTGCGCGGCAGCTTCGGCGTCGAGCCGATCTACTCCAGCGCGAACTTTCAGGTCCTGCCTTCGGGCTACTTGGTCAAGCGCGGGGACCCGGGGCTGAGCGTGGACACCAGCACCGCGGCGCCCTACGTCACGCGCGAGTATCAGGTCTGCCTCAAATGCCATTCCGATTACGGTTACAACGACAACAACGTCTATCCGCTCGGCACGCGACCGCCGCTCGGCGCGCCGGGGACGCCGGCCGGCACCAACAACCTGTCGCAGTACACCAACCAGGCCAAGGAGTTCCAAGCGCCGCCGCCGCACAAAGGCGAGGTCACCACCACCGACTCCGGCGCGGCATCGAGCTACACGACCAACAATCATCGCTCTTGGCACCCCGTGATGAGCGACACGGCGCGTACGACGGCCGTGCGCGGCGGCATTCCCACTTCGAACTTCCGCCTGCCGTGGAGCAATGCAGTGGGCGCGCAGACGATGTACTGCACCGATTGCCATGGTTCCAACGTGTCCTCGCCCGCCTCGGTCATTCCGGACGGCGGCGAGAACGGCAACCCCTGGGGACCGCACGGCTCGACCAACAACTTCCTGTTGAAAGGGCTGTGGGACGCCTCGACGGGCACCGGTCAGTCCGGCAATGGATTGTGCTTCAAGTGCCACAACTACACCGTGTATGCCACCCGTGGCGATACACGCACTGGCTTTTGGCTTTCCGACATCGACAAGGACGGCCACTCCCATCACGCCGACAAGATCGAGCGGATGCGCTGCAGCTGGTGCCACGCCGCCGTGCCGCACGGTTGGAAGAACAAGGCGCTGCTGGTCAATTTGAACGACGTTGGCCCGGAAGCCGGCCAAGCGCCGGGCACGCAAGTGCGCAACAACACGACGGCCGGCTATACGCAGGCGCCCTACTACCTCAACGCCATGCTGAAGGTACGCAACTTCAAGCGCAGCGGCCAGTGGACGGAAAGCGACTGCGGTTCGGCGGGTGCGCCGGGTAACGGTCAGAGCGGTCGCGACTGGATGCGCGACAGCAGCGAGAACTGCAAGAACCCACCTTAAGCGATGAACCCAGTTGGCTTCAATGATCGAGCAAGACGGGCGCGCACCATGCCGATGAGGCGCGGCGGTCTGCTGGGCGCTGCGCTCTCATGTGCGGCGTCGCCGCGCCTGACGCTCGCGATCCTGCTGCTGCTGGGCGCTGCCGTGCTCTACGCCTATCTCAGCGGGCATCATGCGACCTGGGTGTTAGCGCTGCCGTTCCTATTGTTCGCGCTCAACCTCGGCGCCGCGGTCGCGACGCATCCCGCATTCCGCCGCAACCCCGCGCTGCTGTGCTTCCACCTCGCGTTGATCGCGCTGGTCGTGCTCGTCGCGGCGAGTCGATTGACCTATCTCAAGGGTCATATCGAGCTGACCGAAGGCGAGTGGTTCGACGGCACCCTGACCGCAGAAGAGTCGGGCCCCTGGCACCGGCATCGCCTCGGACGCGTGCGCTTCGGCAACGAGAGCTTTCGCATCTCCTACGCGCAGGGCGTGCGCCGCGGCCCCACCCGCAACGCAGTGAGTTGGGTGGATGCGGACGGCAGCATTCGCCGCAACGAGATCGGCGATTCCGATCCGCTCGTCCTCGAAGGCTATCGCTTCTACACCTCGTTCAACAAGGGCTTCGCGCCGATGTTCGCCTGGCGCGCGAAAGGCAGTACAGAGTGGATGCGCGGCAGCATCCACCTGCCCGCCTATCCCCTGCACGAGTACCGCCAAGCGCTCGAATGGACGCCGCCGGGCAGCGCGCTCAAGCTGTGGACGATGCTGCAGATCGACGAGACCTTGGTCGACCCGGCGCGCAGCTTCGAGTTTCGGGTGCCGACCCAACACCGCATCGTCATCCGAGTCGGCGATGCGCGCCATGAGCTCGCACCCGGCGCGCGCGTGGAGCTGCCGGAGGGCACGCTGCACTACGAGGGCTTGCGCACCTGGATGGGCTACCAGGTGTTCTCTGACTGGACTATTCCATGGTTGCTGGCCAGCGCTTGCGCAGCCGCCGGCACCCTCGCCTGGCACTTTTGGAAGAAGTTCAGCGGACATGCATGGGACCGCGCGGAGACCACCTCATGATGCAAGAACTGCTGGTGCTGTGGATCGCGCTGCTCGCTTACGTGCTCGCCGGCACGCTCGCCATTGGTGCGGCGGTGCTGGGCAAGCGGCCCGATCGCAGCGTGCTCGTCCTGATCCTCGCCGGCCTGGCGCTGCATACCGTGTCGCTCGCTCTGCGCTGGGGGCGGGTCGGGCATGGCCCTTTCCTCACGCTGTTCGAGATTCTCGCCAGCAACATCTGGAGCCTGCTGCTCGTCTTCGCGATCGCCTACTGGCGGATCAAAGCGGTGCGGCCGATCGCCGCGGTGGTGATGCCCATCCTGTTCCTGATGATGGGCTGGCTGCTGATGACCAATCCGGGTGAAGGTCATCTTCCGCCCACCTATCACACCATCTGGCTGTACATCCATGTCGGCTTCGGCAAGATCTTCTTGGGCGCGGTGCTGGTCGCGGTCGGTCTTGCCGGCGTCATCATCTTGCGTTGGGGTGAACTGGAACCGAGGTCCTTCGCCCGCTTGCCGGACAGCGCACGCCTCGAAGAGCTCGCCTATCGCTTCCTTGCACTGGGGCTCGTGTTCGAAACGCTCATGTTGCTGTCCGGCGCGATCTGGGCGCAGGACGCCTGGGGACGTTACTGGGCGTGGGACCCGCTCGAAACCTGGGCGCTGCTTACTTGGCTGCTGCTTGCCTTCGCGCTGCACGTGCGCTTCACGCTCAAGCCCTCGCCCGCTTTCGGCGCCACCATGGTGCTCGCGGTGTTCGCGCTCGCCTTCCTCACCTTCTTCGGCGTGCCGTTCATTTCGACCGCCGCGCATCAGGGAGCGGTGTGATGCGATCGACTCTCTCCTTCGTCGGAACCCCCGCGTCGCAACGCTGGCGCCTGCTCGCGGTGGCGGCCTTGGGGTTCGCCGCATTACTCGCCCTGCTGTTGGTGCTCGGGCGCACGCCCTACCTCGGCATCGCCTTGCCCAGCGCCCAATTTCGCACGGCGCTCGTGTTGCACGTCAACTTCGCCATCACGGTGTGGTTGCTCGCCTGCGTCGCCAGTGCATGGAGCGAGGCGACGAGCGATGGCTTCGCCGATCGAGTCATCCAGTTCACGGCGACGCTCGCCGCCCTGGTCCTCGCGCTGACGCCGCTGCTCGCGCCCGGGCCGGCGGTGCCGAGCAATTACCTTCCCGTCTTGGAAAGCCGGCTCTTCCTCACCGCGCTCATCGTATTCATCGGGACAGTGCTCGCGAGCTATCTGCGCTACCTGCTTCGTCCTGCGCCCCGCCCCACGACCGTTGCGCCCGCACGATGCGACGATCACGTGCCGCTCGTGCTGACCGGTGTGCCGATGCTTATGGCCGTTGTCTCGCTCGCCTGGGCAGCCCTTCACCTTCACCGGGTCGAGCCGCATGTCTATTGGGACCGGCTCACCTGGGGCGCAGGCCACACGATTCAATTCACCTACCTCTGCCTGCTCATGCTGGTCTGGCTCGAGCTCGCGGCCGGCGCCGGTGTGCGACCCGCGCAAGGGCGCATTCGTTTGGCATTCGCCATCCAGGTCGCGCCGGTCTTCGCCGTTCCGCTCGTACATGCGCTGTCGCCAGTCGACCAGCCCGCCTTCCGCGATGCGTTCACGTCGCTGATGCGCGCGGGTGCATGGCCTGGCGCTGCGCTGCTTGCGCTCATGCTCTTGCTCGAAGCACGCCGCGCGCGCGTGCGGCTGCGCACGCTCGATCCGGCCTTGACTTTGTCCATGCTGTTCCTTGCTGCCGGTGTTCTGATCGGCGCGGCCATTCGCGCCGATACCTCGATGGTGCCGGCGCACTACCACGCCGCAGTCGGTGCCGTGACCATCGCGCTGATGGGCGTCACGCTGCGGCGTCTGGCGCCCAGCGCTGAAACCGTGCGCCGTCGAGGAATCTCGCCTCTACGGCTCTATGCGTGCGGCCTGGCGATCCTCGTGCTCGCGCTGGCCTGGTCCGGATGGCATGGCGTCACCCGCAAATCGCCGGTCCTTACGCATCCCCTCGTGACGATGGAGCAGACGATCGGCATGTCAGCGATGGCCCTGGGTGGTGTTCTCGCCATCTGTGGCGTGCTGATGTTCGTCGCGTGCACCATGCGCGGACACTTTGCCGCGACAACGCAGACGACGAGCGCCCCGTTCCCTCGGCGACGCGATCGGCGTGCCGTCGCCATTGCCTCGACGCTCGCGCTGATCGGCATCGGCGGCGCCTGCATCGCGTGGCTGCCGCGCGCCTGGATCGACGCGGGCCATTCGGACCAAGACGACCTGGTGCACACCCGCTTCCACCAAGCCGTCGCCTCGATGCGCCAGGGACAAGCCGAGCAGGCGGCGATCGCCTTGCACGACGTGCTCACGCTCGCGCCGCAGCTGCCCGAAGCGCAGGTCAACATGGGCTACGCGCTGCTCGCGCTCGGCCGGCCGGCGGCTGCGCGCGACTTCTTCGAAAGCGCCACCGCATTGCGCGCGAGTCAAGTCAATGCCTACTACGGCCTGGCCGCCGCGCTCGAGGCACTGGGCGATCTGCCCGGCGCCGTCGGCGCGATGCGCACCTTCGTCCATCTGTCGCAACCCGCCGATCCCTTCGTGCGCAAGGCGCAAGCTGCCTTGTGGGAGTGGGAAAGCGAACTGGCCCGGCAGCGCCAAACCATCGCGTCGAAGGCGTCTTCGGCAGGAGTTCGCCCATGAGCAGGATCACGAGTCACGACTGCCGGCTCGCGAATCACGAGTCACCATTCACCGATCACGAGTTCGCGAGTCCCAACTCAAGAGCCACGGGCCACGACTCACGAATCACGAATCACGAGTCACCACTCACGAGTCACGACCCATGAACCCCGAGTCACGAACCAGGAGTCACGAGTCATGAGTCACGAATCACGCGTCACGCGTGCCGAATCACAAGTCCTGACCCACCTCCTCGCCGCGACCGCAATCACCTCCGGCGCGGCCGTCATGATGGTGGAGGTGCTCGGTGCGCGGCTGATGGCTCCGTTCTTCGGCGTGAGCCTATTCGTGTGGACCGCGCTCATCGGCGTCACCCTGATCGCGCTCGCCTTCGGCTACTTTGCCGGGGGGCTGTTCGCCGATCGCTTCGACTCGCCCGATCCCCTGTTCGGCATGCTGATCGCGGCCGGATCGCTCGTCGCGCTGGTGCCCGCGCTCAAAGCGCCCGTGTTGAAGGCCGCCATGCTGCTCGGGTTGCGCGGCGGTGCGCTGACCGCCGCGTTGGTCTTGTTCGCGCCTGCGCTGGCCCTGTTGGGTGCGGTGTCGCCATGCCTGTTGCGCCTCGCCGCGCAGCGCGTCGAGCACCTCGGACGCACCGCCGGTGCGTTGTATGCGTTGTCTACGCTCGGCAGCTTCGTCGGCACTGTGGTGACCGGCTTCTATCTCATCGCCCTCGCAGGCATCGATCGGATCTTTCAGGGCATCGGGGCCGCGCTCATCGCTCTCGGCTGCATCTACTTCGTACGCTATCGCCGTCGCTGGCTCACTGCCGCCGCGCTCCTGGTGCCCGTGGCAGTCGGCACGGCGCCGTCTCAGGCAGTCCGTCAGCTTAGCGACGGCACGCGCGTCGAGCGCATCGCCAGCCGCGACGGCTTCTATGGCAAGGTCAAGGTACTCGATTACAGCCACGGCCTTCAGAGCGTTCGCGAGCTGGTGATCGATGGTCTGGTGCAAGGCGGGGTCGATCTCGCCACCGGCCAGTCGGTGTACGAGTACGCGTATCTCGCCGAGCGGCTCCCGCGCGCGATCCAGCCGCACGGCACGCGCTGCCTAGTAATCGGACTGGGCATTGGGGTCGTTCCGGCTTGGTATCGCGCGCAGGGCGTGCGCACCGAAGCCGTCGATATCGATCCGGAGGTGGTGGCGTTTGCGCGCGCGCACTTCGCGCTCGATCGGCAGCTTCCCGTCCACCTCACCGATGCCCGCCGCTACCTCGGGACGACGGGCGAGCAGTATGACTACGTCTTGCTCGATGTATTCAACGGCGACACCACGCCCGGTCATCTGCTCAGCCTCGAGGCGATGCATCTGGTGCGAAGCCGTCTTGCGCGGAGCGGTGTGCTCGCCGTCAATCTCATTGGCGATATCGGCCCGCAAGGCCGCATGACCGCGTCGGTGGTGAAGACGTTGCGGGCGGTGTTCGACCAAGTCGAAGTGCGCCCCACCTTCGACCCGGCCCGCGACGGCAGCGTGGGCAACCTGCTGCTCCTCGCCTACGACGGCGCGCCGGCCGACGTCGATCCGGCGCAACTCGACCTCGAGTCCGTGCATCCGCTCGCACGCGAAGGCGTGGGCTACGGATGGACTCATCGCGTCGAGCCCGCAGCCTCCGATGCCATCGTTCTGACCGACGACTTCAATCCCATCGACGTGAGCGATCTCGCGGTGAAGGAGCGTGTGCGCCGCCGCATCCTGGAGGACACGCACTGGGACATTCTGCTCGGGCTGGGCGCGCCTCCAACCAGTCTGCAACCGACCTGAACGACCATGCGATCCGACTGCTTCGAACTGTTCTTGGGAAACGCGCAACGAGGAGCCGCTCGATGATTCCGGAGCTCGGCCATTTCGCCGCCATCGTTGCAATGTGCATCGCGCTGGTGCAAGGCGTCTTGCCCCTCGTCGGCGCGCAGCGCAATCGGCTGCGCTGGATGCAGCTCGCGCGCCCGGCCGCGCAGGCGCAGTTCGTCTTCGTCGCCATCGCCTTCGGCTGCCTCACCTACGCCTTCGTCGCCAACGACTTCTCGGTGCGCTACGTTGCGGCCAATTCGAACTCCGCGCTGCCGCTGCATTACCGCGTCGCCGCAATGTGGGGCAGTCACGAGGGCTCGATATTGTTGTGGACGCTGATGCTCACGGTATGGGGTGCAGCCGTCTCGCTGTTCAGCCGCCATCTGCCCGACGCGATGGTGGCCCGCATCCTCGGCGTGATGGGCTTGATCGGCCTGGGCTTCTCGAGCTTCATGCTGTTCACGTCCAATCCGTTCCAACGCTTGTGGCCGGCCGCAGTGGAAGGGCGTGATCTCAATCCCCTGCTGCAGGATCCCGGCATGGTCATCCATCCACCCATGCTGTACATGGGCTATGTCGGCTTCTCGGTCGCTTTTGCATTCGCCATCGCCGCGTTGCTCGGCGGCACGCTCGATGCGGCCTGGGCGCGCTGGTCGAGGCCCTGGACGGCGCTCGCATGGGCATTCCTCACGATCGGCATCGCAGTCGGCAGCGCTTGGGCCTACTACGAGCTGGGCTGGGGCGGGTGGTGGTTCTGGGATCCGGTCGAGAATGCCTCCTTCATGCCCTGGCTGGTCGGCACGGCGTTGATCCACTCTCTCGCCGTGACCGAGAAGCGCGCCAGCTTCAAGGCCTGGACCGTGTTGCTCGCGATCTTCGCGTTCTCGCTCAGCCTGCTCGGCACCTTCCTCGTGCGCTCGGGCGTGCTGACCTCGGTGCACGCGTTCGCCACCGACCCTGCGCGCGGCGTCTTCATCCTCGGATTTCTCGTCGTGGTGATCGGCGGCTCGCTCGCGCTGTTCGCCTGGCGCGCGCCGCGCGTCGGGTTGGGCGGACGCTTCGACATGATCTCGCGCGAATCGCTGCTGCTCGGTAACAACATGTTGCTTGTCGTCGCTGCCGCGTCCATCCTGCTCGGCACGCTCTATCCGCTCTTCCTCGACGCCCTGGGCCTGGGCAAGATCTCGGTCGGTCCGCCTTACTTCGAAGCGGTGTTCGTCCCGTTGATGACCCCGGTGGTGTTTCTGATGGGCATCGGCCCGCTGACGCGTTGGAAAGGCGATCAGGCAAATCGACTGGCGTCGCGCCTGCGCTGGGCGGTGCTGGTCAGCGCGCTCACGACTCTCATCATGATGGTGATGCTCGGCCGTTTCACGCCGATGCTTGGGTTGGGCCTGGTGCTCGCCCTGTGGATTGTCACTACGTGCGCGCTCAGCTTATGGCAACGCATCGAGCAGTCGCCGCTGTCCGGTCTCGCGCGTTGGAAGGCCGTGGTGAGCGCGAGTCGCAGCTTCTACGGCATGCTGCTCGCGCACGTGGGCGTCGGTGTGTTCATCGTCGGTGTGACCTTGGTCAGATCGCTCGAGGAAGGCAAGGACGTGCGCATGCGCTCGGGTGATCGCGTCGAGATGGCCGGCCGCACGCTCACCTTCGAAGGCATCGCGGAAGTGCCTGGGCCCAACTACATCGCGGCGCGCGCGACGCTCGCGGTCGCACAGGACGGGCGCGCGCTCGGGCGGCTCTATCCGGAAAAGCGCCTCTATCGCGCGAGCGGCATGCCCATGACCGAAGCGGCGATCGACTCGGGTCTGCGCGGCGATCTGTATGTGGCGCTCGCCGAGGCGGTCACGCTCGAGACCTGGATCGTGCGCGTCTACTACAAGCCCTTCGTCGACTGGATCTGGGGCGGTTGCGTGCTGATGGCGCTCGGCGGATTGCTCGCGCTTACAGATCGGCGCTACCGCGTCGGCTCGCGACAATCGGCACGCCAGGCCGCCGCCGTCCCGGGCGCGATTGCATCGACGGGGACGCCATGAGCAGGCTTGGATTGCGGACAGCGTCCTGCCGCTTGCGATTGCATCGGGCGCTGCTGCTCGGTCTGCTGCTGTGGACGGCCTCGCCGCTGCATTCCGAAGAAGCGGCACCGGCCGCGCCAGATCCCGCTCTCGAAGCACGTGTCATGCGCCTGGCCGATGAGCTGCGCTGCCTGGTCTGCCAAAACCAGACCATCGCCGACTCTCAAGCCGGCCTCGCGATCGATTTGCGCAACCAGATTCGCGAAAAGATGCAGCAAGGCTCGAGCGACGAGCAGATCCGCGACTATATGGTGGCGCGATACGGTGACTTCGTGCTGTATCGGCCACCGCTCAAGGCCACGACGTGGCTGTTGTGGTTCGGCCCGTTGGGGCTCGCCGGCGTCGGGGTGTTGGTCCTGTTCACCGTGCTGCGCCGGCGCAAGGCACTGCCGCAACCATCGATCTCGCCGGCACAGCGCAAGCAAGCCGCCGCCTTGTTGCTCGACCAAGGAGAAGGCCAATGATCGGCTTCTGGATCATCGTCGCTTGCCTGCTGCTCGGCGCCTTTCTGGTCGTCCTCCCGCCGCTGCTCCAACGCGCGCAGCGCACCGCTACAGTCGGCGCGCGCTCGGCCAATCTTGCCGTCTACCGTCAGCAGCTTGCCGAGCTCGCCACCGAGTCACTGTCGAGCGAAGCGCGCGAACAGCTGCGCGGCGAGATCGAACAGCGGCTCATCGAGGAGACGGTGGCCGCAGACGCACGCCAGCCGTCCACTATGCGCGATGCGCGAACTGGCGCGCTGCTGATGCTGGCCTTGCCGTTGGCCGCCGTGGGCCTTTACCTGCTGCTCGGCATGCCCGCGCTGATTAGCGGCGATCCGCCCGCGGCGGTGTCATCGAATACCCCACACGCGATGGACAGCACGCAGATCGGGCAGATGGTGGATCGGCTCGCAAAACGCCTGGCGATCAACCCGCAGGATCCCGACGGCTGGGTGATGCTGGCCCGCTCGTACACGGTGCTCGGCCGCTATGCCGACGCCAAGAGCGCCTACGAACGCGCGGTGCAGCAGCGCGGCGACGACGCCCAGCTCCTCGCCGACTACGCGGATCTCCTGGCGATGGCGCAGAACAAGCAGCTCGCGGGAAAGCCGGCTGCGCTGGTTGCGCAGGCGTTGCGCATCGATCCGCACAACGTCAAGGCTCTCGCGTTGGCCGGCACCGCAGCCTACGAGCGCCGCGACTACGCCAGCGCGGCCGACTATTGGCAGCGGTTGCTCGACCAAGCGCCCGCGGGCAGCGAGCTGGAGCGCAGCGCGCGCGCCAACGTTGCCGAAGCC
>Ga0070741_10002902_pt1 | contig 44333 bp, 45 predicted proteins | sample Coa_R1_4_FD_66440 | JGI IMG/M metagenome (GOLD analysis project Ga0070741, IMG submission 66440) | Surface soil microbial communities from Centralia Pennsylvania, which are recovering from an underground coalmine fire - Coalmine... | ecosystem: Environmental > Terrestrial > Soil > Unclassified ... | reverse complement strand
GACGCTCGGTAGGGGATACTCGTCGTGCCACGGGTGTAGGTCCTCCTTCGTTGCTCTTGCAGGTTTCGAAGGAACCTACGCCCGTCGCTCATTTACACCAGGGACCGGACGCCACCCGCGTACTTCACCGGCAACGGAGTCGGCCGCGACGGCTTGCTGATCGGGCGCTTCGCAGATGAGCGGGGTGTGAGCTCGTAGGGGGATCCATCGGGCGCCGTTTCGGGGCCGCAAGCACGACCCGCTCTCCAACAGCCGCCGACTGCTGACCAAAGGCGACGAGCGTCTCGACGACAACGGCGAGGCCAAGCTGCTCTCGCTGCTCGAGGCCGGCGACCCCCGTGGCCAGGTGCGCATGACCTGGCGCACGAAGCAGACCCCGCGTGGGCTCTACGACATCGACGACCCAATCGTTCCTGCTCTACGCCGGCAAACCCAACTCGGACCTACTCGCCACCATCACACCCCGCTGAAATCCGAAGAGCCGGATTTCTCCGTCCAGGTCGCGTTCTCGTCCGCGGGATCGCCGTCGCAGCTCACGCGCCCGTCGCCGAGCAGCTTGAGAAGGTGCGCGTGCACCGTCTGGCGCGCGCGGGGCACGAGCTCGTCGACGAGGCCTTCGTACAGGCGCGCCACGATCTCGGCGCGCGTACGGTCACCGGACCGAAGGGCGTCGAGCACCTGCCGCTCACGCTCGTGACGGTGCGTGAGGTACTCGTCGATCACCGCCGCCGGCTCGGTGATGAGATGCCCGTGACCCGGCGCGATCGAACGCAGCCGCAGCGACCGCAGCCGTTCGAGCGACCCGAGGTACGCGACCATGTCACCGTCGGGTGGGGCGATCACAACGGTCGATCCCTGCATGATGTGGTCGCCCGAGAACAGCAGACGTTCCTGTTCGAGCAGGTAGCACAGGTGGTTGGACGCGTGGCCGGGTGTGTGGATGGCCCGCAGTCGGAACTCGGTCCCGTCGATGCAGTCGCCGTCGTGCAGCCCGCGGTCGACGGTCAGGCCGTCGCGGGAACCGAAGGCGAGCACCTCCGCGCCGGTGCGTTCCTTGAGGGGCGCGGCGCCCGGGAAGTGGTCGGGATGGGTGTGGGTGCAGAGGATCCACCGGATGCGGTCGCCGCCGCAGCCGATGACGGCGTCGAGGTGGGCGTCGTCGTCGATCGCCGGGTCGATGACCGCCACCTCGTCGATGCCGACGAGGTAGGTGTTCGTGCCGGGACCGGTCATCACGCCGGGGTTCGGCGCGAGCACACGCCGCACGAGCGGGCTGAGCGCGCACGCGACGCCGGTGGTGAGCGGCCTCTGGGCGGCGGGCGAGAAGTCGGCAGTCACGTGGTGGCGAACAGCTCCACACTCGAGCGGTGCCGCGCCAGCTCGCGCAACGTGTGCCGGGTCGGCCGGATCAGCTCGAGCTCACCCCGGTCGGCGGCGGCGAGCACGTCGACCGGTCGCATCCAGCGACCTTCGGTGGTCTCGCAACCGTCATGCAGCGCGTCCTGCCCGGCGGGGGCGGGCGCGACGAAGAACCGCGTGTCGAACCGGCGAGGCGCGCCGGCGGGCGTGATCCAGTGCCCGAACGGGACGAGCAGGTCGACGGCGAGGGTCACCGACGCGGCACGGCACACGTCGAGCATCGACGCCTCGCCGGTGTTGAGGGCGGCGCGCAGGTCCTGGTAGGGCGCGCACGAACCGACCAGCTCGCCGTCGCGCCGGCCGAGCAGCAACCCGGCTTCCTCGAAGCACTCGCGGATCGCGGCAACGAAGTACCCGAGCCCGCCGGCGGGTACACCGAGCGCGGCGGACGCGGCCTCGTCGTCGAGACCGTCGCAGCACCGCTCGAGGTCCCGATGGCGGTCGGCGGGGTCGACGGCGCCACCGGGGAAGACGTGCGCGCCCGGTGAGAACGTCGCGGCGCCGGAGCGCCGCAGCATGAACACCTCGAGCGCGCCGTCGTGGTCGCGCACGACCGCGACCGTCGCCGCCTCGCGGATCGGGACCGGCTCGGTGCTCACGGCTCGAGCTCGCCGGACGAGCCCGGCGGGCGCGGTTGCCCAGTCACGTCGCGCGACGCGACGTCGTGCATGCCCGGCGGCGCCTGCGACCCGCGCACGCGGCGGCCCACGCCCACGACGCGCACGGCAAACGACGTCCGGCGGTTCAAGCTGCGAACGAGGCGCGCACGGATCGCGATGCGCACCGGGGGGACCAAGAGAAGCAGCCCGAACGCGTCGGTGATGAAGCCGGGGGGCACGAGCAGGATGCCGGCGAGCAGGAGGAGGAAGCCGTCGAGGACCTCGCGGTGGGGCACGCGGCCTTGGTCGACCGCGCTCCACATGCGGTCGAGCACGCCGAGGCCGGCCCGCTTCACCAGCCACAGGCCGATGACGCTCACCGCGACCAGCAGCAGGATCGTCTCGCCGACGCCGATGTGCGACGCGACGAAGACGATCGCCCAGAGCTCCGCGATGGCCAGCACGGCGAGGAGCGCGAGCATCGGTGAATCGTACCGTTGGCTACCGTCTCTCCGATGGGGCCGCGCTCGCCATCCGGAGCCGGGAACCGACCGCAGCAGGAGGACGGGCTGACGATGCTGCGCCGGTGGATCCCGAAGACCGCGCTGGGCCTCGCCGCGCTGCTGTTCGTGACGGCGCTCGCCACCGCGTTCAGTGGCGCGGTGCTGTACGCGTACTACGAGTCGCGCCAGGAGAAGACCGTGGACAAGGTCGACACCTTCGTCGGCGGCTTCGCCGACCAACTCGACGCGGCGAAGAAGATCGTGCAGGCCGAGGGCGACCGGGCGAAGCAGGACATCCGCAACCAGCTCGACGAGCTGCAGCGCTTCGCCGCGAGCGGCTCGACGCTCACCGACCTGCTGAACAAGGCCCAACCGTCGGTCTTCCTGGTGTCGACGCTTGACCAGAACGGCGCGCCGTCGGTCGGGACCGCGTTCGTCGTGTTCGCCGACGCCGACCAGTCGTTCCTGCTGACGTCGTACACCACCGTCCAGGCCGCGACGCAGCAGCCCGGCCCGCCGGTCACGCTGCGCAAGCAAGGGCAGGACGACGTGGAGGCGACAGTGTTCACCTGGGACCCGGACCACGACCTGGCGCTGTTGCGCGTGGCGACACCGAACCTTCCTGCGCTGCCGTGGGCCGCGCCGGACGCGCCACCGAAGATCGGCGACCGTGTCTTTCTGATCTCCGGCCTCGGTTCGACCGGCGCCGCCATCACGCAGGGATTCGTTGCCGACGTCTCCGCCGACGGCCTGCAGCACGACGCGCCCGTCGGCATGCAGTTCCAGGGTGCGCCGGTGTTGAACTCCGACGGCGAGGTCGTCGCCGTCGCCTCGCGCACCTACTCGCCGCTCGGGTTCCAGCCCGACTCGGTGTGGTTCGCGCCGCTCGTGCGCACGTCGTGCGACACCGTGCTGCGCTGCCCGGAGGGCAACCCGCAGCCGGGCGGCTGACCGGCCGGCGCGTCTGCGGCTGTCAGTTGCCGAACAGCGTGGTCGGGGTTGGGATGGTCGACGTCGTGGTCGACGTCGTCGGTGGGGTGGCGACGGGCGCCGGGACCGTGTCGACGTACGGGCCGCCGTCGTCTGCTGCGCGCGGGTACCGGCGCGGTCCGGGGTCGAAGCCGCCGCGCGCGGCGCGCTTCGCCGCGTCGGCGAAGGACTGGATCGGCGGTGGCTCGCCGAAGTCGGTGACCGGTACGCCTTCGAGGGCGCGTTTCATGAACCGCTGCCACGTCGAGGCCGGGATCGTCCCGCCGGTCACCTCCCGCACGCCGTTGATGCCGTGCATGCCGCACTGGGGACCGGCGCCGCAGTGCAGGTGCCCCATCCACACGGCGGTCGACAGCGTCGGCGTGTAGCCGACGAACCACGCGTTGGCGGCGTCCTCGGCGGTTCCCGTCTTGCCCGCCGCCGGCTGATCGCCGAGTCCCTTGCCCTGCGCCGTGCCCGAGGTCAGCACGCCCCGCAGCACGTCGGTGACGTTGTCGGCCACCACGCTGGACACCACCTGCGTCGCGTTGTCGGCACTGTGGGTGTTGTCGATGATGAGGTGCCCGTCGGGACCGAACACCTGCAGCACCGGCGTGGGCACGGCTCGCTTGCCGTGGTTCGCGAACACACCGAACGCGGACGCCATCTGCAGTGGTGACACGTCGATGACGCCGAGCGCGACGCTCGCGCCGTACACCGATGGGTCGTAGGGAGGCATGTCGGCACCGAGGCGCTGCGCCATCGCCATCGTCTTGTCCACACCGACGTCGAGGATCAGCCGCGCGTACACCCCGTTGACCGAGTGCCACGTCGCGTCGCGCAGCGTGATGTTGCCGAAGCTCTCACCGCCGTAGTTGTGGATCGTCGTGTCGCCGATCGTCAGCGGCGCACCCGAGTACACCTTGGTCGGCGGGATCCCCTGGTCGAACGCGGTCGCAAGCACGAACGGCTTGAACGCCGAGCCTGGCTGGCGCGGCGTGAGCGCGGTGTTCACCTGCGAGTAGCCGTAGTCGCGGCCGCCCACCATCGCGCGCACATAGCCGGTAGGCGGCTCGACCGCGACGAGCGACATCTGCAGTTCGGGATCATTGTCGCCCATCGTGCGCGCCACCTCTTCGGTCGCGGCCTGCTGCAGCCGAGGGTCGAGGGTGGTCACAACACGCAGACCGCCCGCGTCGAGCAACGGGCAGGCGTTGGGCTGGCAACCAGGGAGGTTCGCTTCGAGCCACGCATGCACGTAGTCGGTGAACCAGGGTTGGGTCGACTGCTGCTGCTCGGGTGGGTAGACGATCGTCGCGGGGCCGGGCGGGTCGCCGTTCGCCGCGAGCCACACCGGTGCCGCGGCAGCGAGGTCGTGGGCGGCCTGGTCGATCTTGTGTTGCTGGAGCATCAGGTCGAGCACGAGGCGGCGGCGCTGCTCGGCCACGTCGGGTGCGACCAGCGGCGAGTACCGGCTCGGTGAGGGGATCACACCGGCGAGCAGGGCCGCCTCGGAGAGGTTCAGCTCGCTGACCGGCTTGCGGAAGTACGTCTGGGCGGCGGCGCCGACGCCATACGCGCCGCCACCGAAGTAGATCGTCGACAGGTACCGGTACAGGATCGTGTCCTTGTCGAGCTTGCGGTCGAGCTGGCTGGCGAGGATCGCCTCACGCACCTTGCGACCGATCGTGCGCTCGCCACCGGTGAACGCGTTCTTCACGTACTGCTGGGTGATCGTCGACCCGCCCTGCACGACGGACCGGTTGCGCAGGTCGTCCCAGAGCGCGCGGAGCGTCGAGCCGACGTCGACGCCGCCGTGCTGGTAGAAGTTCTTGTCCTCCGCGGCGACGACCGCGTCCTTCAGGACCTGCGGGATCGACGCCTGGTCGACGGGAATGCTGGTCTCGAACTGCTTGAAGACCGCGATCTCGTTGCCCGCCGAGTCGAGCACGTGGGTCACGCGTGCTTCGACGCCCGGCTTCGGCTCGGGGAGCGTGGCCGGCAGGGGGAGGAAGATCAACGTGGCGAGCACGACGGCGACGCAGGCCACCGGTGTGAAGAACACCGTGACGGCGAACGCGATGGCATGCCCGATGCCGCGGATCACCCCTCCAACCTTCCACGCCCACGGCATTCCAACCTGCGCGCGGGCTGGTTCAGCCTCCTCGCTTGCGGGCCCGGGCGTGGCGGGCCAGGGCGGCGAGCCGACATCTACTCCCGCCTGCTGAAAGACCGGATCGTGTTCCTGGGCAGCGCCCACGGCGGCGCGTGGGCAGACCACCGACGTCGAGCTCGCGGCGAAGGAGATGTCGTTCATGCGCCAGCGGATGAACGAGATCCTCGCCGCGCACACCGGTCAGCCGCTGGAGCGAATCGTGGCCGACATCGATCGCGACTACATCATGCGCGGCGACGAAGCCGTCACGTACGGCATGGTCGGCCATGTCATCACCAAGCGCGAGCTGCGGGCGATGGCCGCCATCACGGCGTGACCTCGACGAAGACCCATCCGTCCTCGATGCGCGAGGGGTAGGTCGGCAGGCGGATGATGTCGTTGCCTGGCATCGAGCCGTCGTCGACCGAGAAGCACCACAGGTGGTTGCTGCACACGACATAGCCGTCGTCGACCCAGCCGTCGGAGAGGTCCGCGAACTGGTGCGGGCACCAGGCGCCGTAGGCACGGACACCGCCGCAGACCCGGAACAGCACGATGGCGTGGCCGGCGACGGTCACGCGCAGTCCCCGATCGTGGGGGACCTCCGCCACCCGCGCAGCGCGATGTTCGGCCATCGACCCGTAGCATGCCCCGCCGTGCGGCCACCCTCCGTCGACGCGCTCGCCCGCTCGATCGCCGACATCGACCTGCCCCAGCCGTTGCTGGTCGATGCCGCGCGCGCCGCGATCGCGGCCGGCGACCCGGGCGAGGCGCGGGCGATCGCGGCGTCGACGCGCCGCGCGCTGCTTCGACCGGTCATCAACGCGACCGGCGTGCTGCTCCACACGAACCTCGGCCGCGCGCCACTGGGCTTCGCGCACGCGCCCGCGTACACCAACCTCGAGCTCGACCTCGCGACCGGCAAGCGGGGATCGCGCCGCGCGCACGCGGGCGCGCTCCTGGCACGCGCGTGCGGTGCCGAGTCGGCGCTCGTCGTGAACAACGGCGCGGGCGCGGTGCTGCTCGCGCTGGCCGCGCTCGCCCGCGGTCGCGGGGTCGCGGTGTCGCGCGGCGAGCTCGTCGAGATCGGTGGTGGGTTCCGCGTCCCGGACGTGATGGCCGAGTCGGGCGCGCACCTCGTCGAGGTCGGCACGACCAACCGGACCCGACCCGCGGACTACGCCGCTGTCGCCGGCGACGTCGCGCTCGTGCTCAAGGTGCACCAGTCCAACTACCGCATCACCGGCTTCACCGAGGACACTCCGGTGGAGGCAGTCGCCGCGCTCGGCCCGCCAGTTGTCGTCGACCTCGGATCCGGCCTGCTCGACGCGGCGTGCCCGTGGCTGCCTGGTGGCCCACCACCGTGGCTGCGTGACGAGCCGGCTGCTCGCCAGACGCTCGAGGCCGGCGCCGCGCTCGTGATCTTCTCCGGCGACAAGCTGCTCGGCGGCCCGCAGGCGGGGGTCCTCGCGGGCCGCGCCGATCTCGTCGACGCGTGCGCCCGCCATCCGCTGTACCGCGCGCTGCGCCCCGGAGGCCTCGTGCTCGGCGCGCTGCAGCAGGTCGCGCTCGCCTACCTGGCCCGCGACCGGGACGCGCTGCCGTTCTGGCGGATGGCGACGGCCGGGGTCGACTCACTGCGCGCCCGCGCCGCCGCGCTCGGCGCCGGCGAGGTCGTCGAGTGCGCGTCGGTGACCGGTGGGGGGACGGTCCCGGGCGTCGAGATCCCCTCCGCGGGTGTGGCGCTCGACGGCGACCGCAGCGCGGCGCTGCGCGCAGTCGAACCGAAGCCGATCATCACCCGCGTCGACGAGGGCCGCACGATCGTCGACCTGCGCACCGTCGATCCCGCCGACGACGCGCTCGTCGGCGCGGCCCTGCGGGAGCTGCCGTGAGCACCGTGTCGACGGCGACCGCGCTGTTCGAGCCGGCCGGGTCCGGCCGCTGGGTGCCGACCGAGCTCGCGCGCGGGCCGTGGACGCCCGATGCGCTGCACGGCGGTCCGGCCGCGGCGCTGCTGGCACGGGCCGTCGAGCCGCTTCTCGAGCCGCTGCACCCGGCACGGCTGACCGTGGAGCTGCTGCGACCGGTCCCGCTCGCGCCGCTGTCGGTCCACGCGCGGGTGACCCGCGACGGGCGCAAGGTGCGCCTGGCCGAGGCCCACCTCGACCACGACGGGGTGAGCGTCGCGACCGCGGTCGGGCTCGGCATCCGCCGCGCCGACCTGCGCGTCCCCGAGCAACCGAACGGCCGGCCGCCGGGACCGGACGAGGCCGGTGAACCGGTGTGGGATCCGGCCATGGACCAGTACGCGGCGTTCCACAACCGCGGTGTCGAGCACCGGTTCGTGCGCGGCGAGCTCGGCGTCCCCGGCCCCGCGACCGACTGGATCCGCCTGCGGGTGCCGGTCGTGGACGGCGAGACACCCTCGCCGCTGCAGCGTGTCGCGGCGGCGGCCGACTTCGGCAACGGGATCAGCGGCCTCGACGCGATGCGCCAGCTCCTGTTCATCAACCCCGACCTCACGATCCATCTGCACCGGCTGCCCGCCGGCGAATGGGTGTGCCTCGACGCCGTGAGCCGCTACGAGCCCCACGGCGTCGGGCTCGCGGTGAGCAACCTCTACGACGAGCAGGGACCGATCGGGACGTCGGCGCAGTCGCTGCTCCTCGACCACCGCTGAGGCAGGCGCAGGTGCGCGTCATCGGCACTGCCGGCCACGTCGACCATGGCAAGTCGACGCTGGTGCTCGCGCTCACGGGCATGGATCCCGACCGCTTCGCCGAGGAGAAGCAGCGCGGCCTCACCATCGACCTGGGCTTCGCCTGGACCGAGCTGCCCTCGGGCCAGGGGATCGCATTCGTCGACGTGCCCGGCCACGTCCGGTTCCTGAAGAACATGCTCGCCGGCGTGGGGGCGATCGACGCCTGCCTGTTCGTGGTTGCCGCCACCGAAGGGTGGAAGCCGCAGTCCGAGGAGCACCTGCGGATCCTCGAGCTGCTCGGCGTCCGCCACGGCGTCGTCGCGTTGACCAAGGTCGCCCTCGTCGACGGCGACGATGCGGAGCTCGCCCGCCTCGACGTCGCCGACCACCTCGCAGGGACGTTCCTCGACGGTGCGGAGCTGGTCGCCGTCGACGCCCCGACCGGGGTTGGGCTCGGTGCGCTGCGCGTCGCGCTCGACCGCCTCGTCGCCGCGACCCCCGCGGCGGCCGATCGCGGCCGGCCCCGGTTGTGGATTGACCGGTCGTTCTCGGCCGCGGGCGCGGGCACGGTGGTGACCGGCACGCTGACCGGTGGCAGCATCCGCATCGGCGACGAGCTCGCGGTCGTCGCCGGCCACGCACACGGTGCCGCCGACCGGGCCGTGCGCGTCCGCGGCCTGCAGTCGCTCGGCGCGCCGTGCGACGAGATCGGCCCCGGCAACCGCGTCGCCGTCAACCTCACCGGCGTGCACCACCGCGAGGTCGCCCGCGGCGACGCGCTCGTGCGACCCGGGCAATGGCATCGCGCCCGCGTCGTCGACGTGTCGTTGCACGTGCTCGCCGCGCTCGACCACGACGTGTCCCGCCGCGGCGCGTACATCGCCTACATCGGCAGCGGCGAGCACGCGGTGCGCGTCCGCGTGCTCGGGTCCGAGGCGATCGCGCCCGGTAGCACCGGCTTCGTGCGCCTGCACCTGCCGGTCGCGCTGCCGCTGGTGCCCGGCGACCGGTACGTACTGCGGGAGAGCGGCCGGTCCGAGACCGTCGGCGGCGGCGAGGTGTTCGACGTCGACCCGGTGGTCCGCGCCGCGCGCGCCCGGCCCGACCGCTCCGTCGAGCGGGTCGTCGCCGAACGGGGCTGGGTCGACGTCGACGAGCTCGAACGGCTGACCGGCGAGCGGCGCCCGCCGACCGCGGGCCACTGGGTGGTGGACCCGGCCGCGCTCGACCAGACCCGCGACACGGTCGTCGCCCGCGTCAACGAAGCCGGCCCACTCGGCTTGGATGTCGCGACGCTCGACGAGCGGGCCCGTGCCGTGCTCGAGCTGCTCGCCGCCGCTGGCGCGGTCGCCATCGCCGGTGGCCGTGCCGCCGCGCCCGGCGCCGTCGACCCGCTCGCCGGCCATCCCTTCGTCGCCGCGCTCGAGGCCGCGCCCTTCACGCCGCCGGCACCGGCCGAGGTGGGTGTCGACCCCGGCGAGCTGCGCGAGCTGGCCCGGCGCGGGCTCGTGGTCGAGCAGGACGGCGTGTGGTTCGCGCCCGCCGCAATCGAAGCCGCGGCGGGCGTGGTCGCCGAGCTGCTCGCCCAGCAGCCGGCCGGCGTGACCGTCGCCGACGTCCGCGCCCGGTTGGGCACGACCCGCAAGTGGGCGCTGCCGCTGCTCAACGTGCTCGACCAGCGCGGCATCACCCGCCGGCGGGGCGACGTGCGGATCGCCGGCCCGCGGCTGCCCGCGCCGCCGGCCTAGCGCGCGCCGCGCCGCCTACGACGAGCGGCGGAGCCAGCGGAACACCGGGTGGTTGCGCGAGCGCCGGCCACCCTCCTGTTCCATCTGCCGCGCCAGCTTCGCCACCTCGACGTGGTTGGTCATCACCTCGCCGAAGCGGTCCGGGTCGGCAAGCAGCCACGAGTGGCTGCCGTCGACCACCTCGCCCTCCGAGCCGAGCGCGGCGCACATCGCGTCGAAGCCGGCGCGGGGGATGACGCCGTCGCGGGCGCCCCAGAGCACCACGACCGGGACCTTGCGAGCCCGCAGCTCGTTCAGCTCGCGGGTGAGGTCGGCCCGCCGCGCGAGATTGCCGACCCGCCACAGCGCGCGCGGGTTGCGCACGAGGTTCGGGAGCGCGTCGGCGAGCACTACCGGCAGCACGGTCGTGGCCTGCCGCAACGGCCAGATGTCGGAAGGGAAGTGCAGCCCCCAGTCCCACAGCGGCCGCTCGCTGATCGCCTTGAGGGTCGCGCCCGACTGCCAGGCCGAACCGCCGATCGAGTTGACGAGCACGAGCGTGCGCACCCGCTCGGGGTAGCGGTACGCGGTCTCGATGGCGACGCCGCCGCCGAAGGAGTGCCCGACGAGGAACACCTCCTCGTCCTCGCCGACGGCCTCGAGGAACCCGTCGACCCAGTCGGCGTAGCCCACGAGCGAGAAGCGCTGGCGCGGCAGGTCGGGGGTGCCGCCGAAGCCGGGCAGCGCGGGGGTGTACACCCGGCAGCCGAGTGCGACGAGCCGGTCGATCGAGCGGCGGTAGCTGCGTGTCCCGAGCGCCCAGCCGTGGAGGAACACCACCGGCAGCCCGGCGTGGGGCCGGCCCGCGGCCCCGACCTGCGGCTGCGCGAGCCCAAAGAGCGCGGGGCGGTCGTCGACCCAGGTACGGCGCCACACGAACGACGCGGGTGGCGCTTCGACCGGGTGCGGCGGGGGTGGTGCGGGTGCTGCTGCGTGGATGCGAGCCGCCATGGGTGCAGCTCACGGTAGCCCGGCCCGCGCCCGTCCCCCGGCGGTGCACGGTCGGTCCGGGCGGCCGGTGGGCTACAGGCCGCGGTGGCTCAGGAGCTGCTTGCGCTCGATCTCGTTCAGCCCGCCCCAGATGCCGTGGGGCTCCTTGATCTTCAGCGCGTATTCGAGGCAGGGCTGGCGGACCGAGCAGGTCATGCAGATCGCCTTGGCTCGGCTCTCACGCTCGAGCTTTTCGTCCTTGCGCTCGAAGTGCGACGGCGGGAAGAAGACCACGGCCTGCGGGCCGCGGCATGCAGCCTTGGTCTGCCACGCCTCGTCCGTACGGAGTGCGCTCATCCCCGTCCCCCTTTGAACTGCGATGCGACCCTACAACCAGCAATTTCGCGGGATCAAGGGGTCGAGCGGCGATCGCGGGCCGCCCCTGTGAGCGGCTCGACCTCGAGCACGAGGCCCTCGATGGCAGCCACCCGGACCGCTTCGCCGGCCGCGATCGGCGTCGCCCGGTTGGTCCGCGCTCGCCACGGGGCGTCACGGATCACGACCGTGCCCTCAGGCGCGATGGTGGTACGGGCACGGCCCTGCTCGCCGATCATCCACTCCCGGCCGATGGTCGGGGTCGAGAACCGGGCCCGCACCATGGCCGGCATCCCGGCGAGCATCGCAACGGTCATGCCGACGACCCCGGCGAGCAGCGTGATCCACGACAGCGACATGCCCTCGTAGAGCAGGAGAGACCCGGCGACGAAGGACACGGTGGCGATCGCGGTCCAGACCCGTGGAACTCCGGTCTGGATGTCGACCGCGTAGCCGAACATCGCGAAGACGACCAGGGCGATGCCCGCCGGCCGCGCGGGGAGCACCGCGAGCCCGTAGCAGCCGAGCAGGAAAGCGCCGGCACCGACCACCCCGGCCACGCCGACGCCGGCGGTGAACAGCTCGAACAACAACAGCGCGATGCCGATCACGAACAGCAGGTACGCGACCGGCGGACTCGCGACCGAGTGCAACCAGCGGTCGATGAGCGGCACCTGCGCGAACTGGGTCTGGCCCGCGGGCTCGGTACGGGTCTGGCCGTCCTGCTCGATCGTGCGCGTCGGGACACCCGGGATGCTGACGACGAAGTCGCCGATCGTCGCCGAGCATCCTTCGGTCGAGCCGCGTTCGCGCGCGCACGTTGCCGGGATGTTCGTGCGGTGGCTGGTGAACGCCTCGTCCGCGCCGATCCGTTGCCCGTCGACCTCGAGACGGCTGCCTGGCGCGAGCGCGCGGTACTGCGCCGCTTCGACGACCCGCGCCGCCGCACCCGCGGCCTGCGCGCCCGATGGCCCGACCCACACGCCGACGGTGATCGATGCACCGCGAATGCGTTCGACGAGACGGTCGACGCGATCGTCGCTGACCACCGCGCCCGGACTGTTCAACTGGATCACGAGCGCGTCGACGTGATCACGCTCGGCTCGGTCGATCGAGCGCTCGATGAAGCTGACTTCGATCGGGTCGAGGTAACCGCTCACCTGCACGACGGTGACGAGCCCGGTGCCGGCGGACTGGGGAACGGGTGCGGGCGTGGCCGGCGGGTCGGTCGAGCTCTGCGCGGCGGCGGGGCGCTCGCCGAGCGCGACGACGACCGCGAGAATGCCGAGCACGGCGAGCCTTCTGAGTAGATTGCGCACGCTCGCTCCGAAGGGTTGACCGTGGATCCAGCGCAGTTCTTCGCTGCATCCCGCCTCGTCATCGTGGCCGGGAAGGGCGGCGTCGGCAAAACGACCGTCTCTGCCGCGCTGGCGTGCGCCGCGGCCCGGATGGGGCTGTCGACGCTGATCATCGAGGTCGAAGGCAAGTCGGGACTCGCAAGCCTCTTCGGCAACGAACCACTCACCTACGAGGAGGTCACGCTCGCGCCGGGCGGCGGCCCCGACGGTGCCGCCGAAATCCGCGGTCGAGCCCTCACCCCGGATGACGCGTTGGTCGAGTACCTCCGCGACCACGGCTTGTCGCGCATCTCGAAGCGGCTCGTGTCGTCGGGCGCGCTGGACGTCGTCGCCACGGCAGCGCCCGGCATCAAGGACATCCTCATCCTCGGGAAGGTGAAGCAGCTCGAGCGGGCCGGTACCGCAGATCTGCTGATCCTCGACGCGCCGGCCGCCGGTCACGCGATCACGTTCCTGCTGTCGGCGCGCGGGCTGCTCGACGCGGTGCGGGTGGGTCCGATCAACAGCCAGGCCCGCGACGTGCTCGAGATGCTCACCGATCACGCGCGGTGCCAGGTGATGCTGGTGACGCTCCCCGAGGAGACACCGGTCAACGAGCTCGTCGACACCGCCTACCACCTCGAAGACCGCGTCGGGGTCGCGCTCGGCCCGGTGGTGGTCAACGGCCTCTACCCGACCCTCGCCGGTCTCGACGCCGACCCCGAGGCCGCGGCCGCGGCCGCGTCGACGACGCTGCGCGCCGGCGAGGCCGACGCGCTGCGCGCCGCGGCCGACTTCCGCCGCCACCGCATCGCGCTGCAGCAGGAGCAGGTCGAACGGCTGGCGGCCGAGCTGCCCTTGCCGCAGCTGCACCTGCCCTACGTGTTCAACGCCGACCTCGGCCCGCCCGAGCTCGACGAGCTCGCCTCCGCGCTGCTCACCGCGATCGACGACCTGCACGAGTCGCGCCGATGAACGAGCTCGACCGGCTGGTGCGCGAGGCGGACATCATCGTCACAGCCGGGTCGGGAGGCGTCGGCAAGACAACGACCGCCGCGGTGCTCTCGCTCGAAGGCGCACGCGCCGGGCGGCGCGCCGTGGTCGTGACGATCGACCCTGCGAAGCGGCTCGCCGACGCGCTCGGGCTCGAAGGCCTCACGAACACGCCGTCGAAGATCGAAGGCCCGTGGCCCGGCGAGCTGTGGGCGATGATGCTCGACACGAAGTCGACCTTCGACGACCTTGTCGTCAAGCACTCCGCCGACCCTGCGCAGGCGGAGCGCATCCTGTCCAACCGCTTCTACAAGAACATCTCCGGCGCGCTGTCCGGCACGCAGGAGTACATGGCGATGGAGAAGCTCTACGAGCTGCACTCCGAGGGCGACTTCGATCTCGTTGTCGTCGACACGCCACCGACCCGCCATGCACTCGACTTCCTCGACGCGCCGCGGCGACTCACGCGCTTCCTCGATCACCGGCTCTATCGCATCCTGATGACGCCGACCCGCGGGTTGATGAAGGCCGCCAACGTCGCCGCGCAAGCGTTCGTGCGCACGCTGTCGAAGGTGGTCGGCGCGGAGGTGATCGACGACGCCATCACGTTCTTCACCGCGTTCTCCGGGATGGAGGAAGGCTTCAAGCACCGGGCGAACACCGTGTTCGAGTTGCTGTCGTCACCGAGCACTGCGTTCGTGCTCGTCGCGTCGCCACGGCGCGACACGGTCGAGGAGGCCGACTTCTTCGCGCGCCGGCTGTCCGAGTCCGGCATCGCGGTGCGGGCGCTGATCGTCAACCGCATGCACCCGCGGTTCGGCGAGGGACTGCCCGAAGCGACCCGTGAGCGGGCACGGACGCTCGCCGGCACCGACATCGGCGCGCTCTACGCGAACCTCGCCGACTTCCGGCTGGTGGCGGCACGCGAAGAGGAGCACCTCGCCGGTCTGACCGAGCGGGTCGCACCCGCGCCGGTGGTGCGCGTGCCGTTGCTGCGCTCGGACGTGCACGACCTCGATGGTCTCGCCGAGGTCGGGACCTACCTGTTCGACCCTGCCGCCGCGTAACCGGACCCTCAGCCGCCTTCGACCGCGACGAGCGCCGAGGCCGCGGCCTCGACCGTCTCGGTCACGGGCACGATCCGGTCGAAGCCGGTGGTGTGCAGCAGGCGGGTGAGCGTCGGCCGGCTGCAGGCGACGGCGACATCGCCACCGGCTTCGCGTGCGCGGCGGATGCCGCCGATCAGCGCGCCGAGCCCCGCCGAGTCCATGAACGGCACCGACGACAGATCGATCAGCAGCCGGGGAGACGCTGCCAACTCGGCGAGACGCTCCCGGAACTGACCGACGGTGTAGGCATCGAGCTCGCCCACGGGCCGGCATACGACGTAGTCGGTGGAGGCTTCCACCTGGATCTCGAGCACGCGTCCTCCGAAGGGGTGCGAATGCGAGGCCGATCGTAGCCAGCCCGGGCAGAGATGCTTCCCTCGACACCGCGCAACTAGCCTCCGGCCGTGCCTGACGTGCTGGTCGCCACCGACGCCGGCTGGATCCACGACGAGGTCGAAGCGGCCCTCGCCACGCCCGATCGCGCCGTGCGGTGGGTGCGGCGCGGGACCGACGTACCACCCGCCGTGGCCGAGCTCGCGCCCGACCTGGTGGTGCTCGACCTGCAGATCGGCAACATGGGCGGCATGGCGACCTGCATGGCGCTACGGCTCGAGTCGGGCGCCGGCCGGTTGCCGCGGGTGCCGGTGCTGATGCTGCTCGACCGCGAGGCCGACGTGTTCCTGGCCCGCCGCTCCGACGCCGACGGCTGGCTGATCAAGCCGATCGACGCATTTCGGCTGCGCCGCGCCGCGACCGCGCTCCTGGGCGGTGGCACCTACACCGAGGGCGTCCCGGACGACGCCGGCGAGCCGCTACGGCTCTGATCGCCTACAGGACTGCAGCCGCTCTCGGGTACAGTCGACCGCTCCACGGGGAGTGGCGCAGTTTGGCAGCGCGCTGCGTTCGGGACGCAGAGGTCGTGGGTTCAAATCCCGCCTCCCCGACCAAAGGTCTTCGGGCTCTCCTGACGGGATGTGGGTCACGCGGCGGCTCGATCGGTCCAGCCGTGTTCGTCTGGTAGCTGCAGGGTGACGGGGTCCGGCGGCGAGCACGACGAGCGCGAGGGAAGCATCGGCGGCGTGGAACCCCCACCGGCGAGCCGAGCACCGCCCGGCTTCCCCGACTTCGCGGTTGCGTGCGGCGAGGAGGCGTATCGCTCGTGCTCAGGAGGGCGTGCCGATCAGCCTTCGATCCTCTCGCGCAGGACGTCCTCGGGCGACTACGGGTAGCGATGAGTTCGGGCTTGCCGCATCGTCGTAGCGTCAGACCGCACGACAGGGAGAAACCGACGATGACAACCGTGAGCGCGAGCCTGTTCGCCGCACTCGACATGAGCGTCGACCCGATGGTGGGCGACTGGCACTTCCCGTACTTCAACGACGAGCTCGGCGAGGCCGTGAGCCGGACCCACGACACCGACGTGATGCTGTTCGGGCGCGTGACCTACGACAGCTTCGCCGGGGCCTGGCCCGAGCGCGAGGCCGCCGGCGGCGTGGAAGCCGACTTCGCCAGGAAGCTCGGCGACATGCGCAAGATCGTCGCGTCGCGCACGCCGCGCACCTTCACGTGGCGCAACACCGAGCAGCTGCAGGGCGACCTGATCGAGGCCGTGACGAAGCTGAAGGCCGACGATTCGATCCGGCGCATCGCGCTCAGCGGCTCGGTGTCGATCGTGCGTCAGCTGATCGATGCCCGGCTCCTCGACGAGTTGCACCTGTTCGTCCACCCGGCGAGCGCGGGCCAGGGCATCCGCTTGTTCGCCGACGACGGTGTGACGCGGCACTTCACGCTCAAGGCCGCCACGCCGTTCAGGACCGGCGTGCTCCACCTCGTCTACGAGCCGAACCCGAACCCGCCGACGGGCGGCTACAAGGAGGCGGCTGAGGCGCTCTCGCACTGACCAGCTCACCGGCGCGGGTCGGGCGAGGTCGGGGTCGGCAACCAGGTCGACCACGCAGCGAGCGGGTGACCTTCGCCTCTGGCTGGCGGCGGCGGCCGGCGCGTTCATGGCGCGCGGACGCGACGCGTGGCCCGGAGGCAGGTCACACGGACCGGATGAACCCACTCGACGCCTCATTCCTGTACCTCGAGAACGGCGTCACCCACATGCACATCGGGTCGGTCGGGCTGTTCGAGGGTCCCGCGCCGGACCATGGCCGCCTCCTGGAGCTTTTCGCGGCGAAGCTCCCGCTGGTGCCGCGCTACCGCCAGCGGGTGCGGTTCGTGCCCTTTGATCTGGGCCGGCCGGTGTGGGTCGACGACCGGCACTTCGACCTCGGCTACCACGTCCGCCATTGCGCGCTGGCCCCACCGGGAGGCGAGGCCGAGCTCGACCAGCTGGTGGGGCGCCTGATGTCGACCGAGCTCGACCGGCGCCGGCCGCTGTGGGAGGCATGGGTGGTCGAAGGCCTGGCGGGCGGACGCTGGGCGCTGATCAGCAAGGTCCATCACTGCATGGTCGACGGGGTGGCAGGCGTCGACCTCGTGTCGCTCGTGCTCGACTCGTCCCCCGACGGGATGGCCCGCCCGGCGAACGACGACTGGCAACCCGAACCGGAGCCGGCGAGCTGGCAGCTCGCCGCGGACGCGCTCGTCAGCCTGGCGACCAGCCCGGGCCAGCAGCTGCGCGCGTTGCAGCGGGCGCTGCGTGGACCCCGCCGGACGCTCGAGCACGCCCGCGACATCGCGCTCGGGCTACGTGCGTTCACGACCTCGCTGCGGGCCACGCCGCCGACGTCGCTCGACGGCCCCCGACTTCGACCTGAACTGGCACCTCCGCCGCGTTGACGCGCCTGTGCCGCACGACGCGCGTGCCGTCCTCGGCCTTGCCCGCAACGCTGCGATGACGGCCTTCGACTCCGCCCATCCGCTGTGGGAGTTCACCCTCGTGGAGCACGTGGACGGCGACGGTGCCGCGCTGGTGATGAAGCTGCACCACTCGCTCACCGACGGCGTCGGCGGCATGCAGCTCGCGCTCGAGCTGTTCGACCCCACGCCGGACGGCCCTACCCCGCGGGCTGACCCGCCCCCGCCGGCGCCCGAGCACCTGCCGCGCGGCGCGCTGGTGCGCGACGGCCTGGTACACGACGCGCGCGAGCTGTACCGGCTGGCCAGCCGGCAGGCGCGTGCGGCGCTGCCCGCGGTGCTCAGCGCCGCTCGCCATCCCGTGCAGACCCGGCGCGACCTGATCGAGACGGTGGAGTCGGTCGGCCGCATGGTCGCGCCGGTGCCGGAGATCCTTTCGCCGGTCCTCGTCGAGCGCGGCCTCACCCGCGAGCTCGACATGCTGACGGTGCCGTTGGAGGACCTACAGCGTGCCGCGCACGCGGCCGGCGGGACCCTCAACGACGCGTTCGTCACCGCGGTGACCGGCGGGATGCGCCGCTACCACGAGCGCCACGACACCGAGGTGCGCGAACTGCGGATGATGATGCCGATCAGCATCCGGTCCGCGACCGATCCGGTAGTGGGCAACCGCATCACGCTGCCGCGGTTCACGGTGCCGGTCGGTGAGCCGGATGCCGCGGCGCGGTTGCGAGAGATCGCGGCGCGCTGCCGGCTCGTCCGTTCCGAGCGGTCCTTGCCGTACACGAACGCGATCGCGGGCGCGCTGAACCTGCTCCCGCACGCGGTGACCGGGGCGATGCTCAAGCGAGTCGACTTCGTCGCGAGCAACGTTCCTGGCTTCCGGGAGCCGATGTGTCTCGCCGGCGCCGAGATGACCGGCTACTTCCCCTTCGGTCCGACGGCCGGCACCGCGCTCAACGTGATCCTGCTGTCGTACCGGGATACGTGCTGCGTCGGCGTCACGATGGACGCGGCAGCGGTGCGCGACCCCGACGCGTGGATGACGTCGCTCGCCGAGGGCTTCGACGAGGTGCTCGCGCTCGGGGGCCGGCATCGCCGGCCGGTATGGCCGCTGCACGTTCGGGCTCGCCGCCGCGAGCCGGTACGTTCCCGGCGTGGACCTGCGAATCTTCACCGAGCCCCAGCAGGGCGCGACCTACGACACGCTCCTGCGCGTCGCGACGACGGCTGAGACGCTCAGGTTCAACGCGTTCTTCCGATCCGACCACTACCTCCACTTCACCGGCGACGGCCTCCCTGGCCCGAGCGACGCGTGGCTGACGCTCGCGGCACTGGCACGGGAGACGTCGCGCATCCGCTTGGGCACGCTGGTGTCGCCGGTGACGTTCCGCTGGCCGGGCCAGCTCGCCATCGAGGTCGCGCAGGTGGACGCGATGTCGAGCGGGCGCATCGAGCTCGGCCTTGGCGCGGGATGGAACGACGTCGAGCACGCCGCCAACGGCATCCCGTTCCCCGGCACCCGCACCCGCTTCGAGATGCTGGAGGACCAGCTTTCGATCATCGTCGGCATGTGGTCGACGCCGGCGGGCGAGCGGTTCAGCTACACGGGCCGGCACCAGTCGGTCCACGAGTCGCCCGGGCTGCCGAAGCCGGTCCAGCACGATGCGCACAGCGGCGGCCCGCCGATCATCATGGGCGGGTGGGGCGCCAAGCGCACCCCGCGGCTCGCGGCACGTTTCGCCGCCGAGTACAACCTGCCGTTCTCGCCGGTCGGCAACGTCGCCGAGCAGTTCGACCGTGTGCGTGCCGCCTGCGACGAGGTCGGCCGGGACCCGTCGTCGTTGACGCTGTCGTGCGCCGTCGTCGCGTGCTGCGGCAAGGACGGCGGGGAGTTCGCGCGCCGCGCCGAAGCCATCGGGCATCCGGCCGAGCAGCTACGCGCCAACCAGCTCGGTGGGACGGCCGGCGAGGTCGCCGAGCGAGCGGCCGCGTACCGTGACGCGGGCGCCCAGCGCCTGTACCTGCAGATCCTCGACCTGCACGACCTCGACCACCTCCACCTGCTGGCGGAGACGCTCGAGGGGATCTGACCGCTACGCCGCCGTGGGGGTGGCGGTGGCGGGTGCCTCGCCGTCGACCGGCGCTGCCGCCGCGACGAGCTCACCGGCCCGGGCGGCCCGGATCACGACCTTCGACGCGATGACCGGAGCGGCGGGGGTCCACACGGTGGTTGGTTGCTGCTTGCGCTCGCGCACGGTCGAACTGTCTCCCACCAAGGTGACAGCGACGCGCCGAGGTGGTGTCGATCCCGTTGCAACCTCGTGACGGATGGACCGGCGCGCGTCACGGCTCGGCCGCGAGGACCCGGGCCGCCCACCGGTAGTCGGCCTTGCCGGCGGGTGACCGCTCGACGCGATCGACCACGGCGAGGCGTCGCGGCAGCTTGTAACCGGCGAGCAGCCCGCGGCAGTGGGCCTGCAGCGCGGCGAGGTCGGGTGCCGCGCCACCACTGGTTGCGGGCTGCACGACGGCCGCCACCTGCTGACCCAAGCGCTCGTCGGGCACGCCCACGACCACCGCGTCACCGACGAGCGGGTGGGTCTTCAGCACCGCCTCGACCTCCTCCGGGTAGACCTTCTCGCCGCCCGTGTTGATGCACAGCGCGCCGCGGCCGAGCAGCTTGATCGTGCCGTCGGCCTCGAGCGTCGCGCGATCGCCGGGCAGCGAGTACCGGGCGCCGTCGATGGTGACGAAGGTGGCCGCGGACTTCGCCGGGTCGTTGTGGTAGCCGAGAGGCACGCGGCCACCGGCGGCGAGCCAGCCCACCTGGCCCGAGCCGGGCTCGATGGGCCGGAGGTCGTCGTCGACCACGAGCGTGACACCGGGTCGGGCCCGGAACTCCAGCGAGCGGATCGGCGGGCCGGTGCGCGTCGCGAGCGCAACCGCCTGCACCGGCGCCTCGGAGGAACCGACCGCCTCGCTGATGGCGTGCACGGTCGGCAGGCTGGCGAGCAGCCGCTCGCGCGTCTCGCCGGACAGGATCGAGCCGCCCGAGCCGAGCAGTCGCAGCGACGACGTGTCCCACCGGCCCGGCTCGGCTTCGAGTGCGGCAACGAGCGGTCGCGCGCCCGCGTCGCCGACCAGGCTGAGCATCACGACGTGCTCGCGCTCGACGAGGTCGAGCACCTCGGTCATCTCGAGGTGCGCGCCGGGATACAGCACCACCTTGCCGCCGCCGAGCAGGGTGCCGAGCGCCATCCACTGGCCGCTGGCGTGCATCATCGGACCGAGCGACAGCGCGACGAACTCGTCGGGGCCGGGCTCACCGGGCGCGAGGAACGGCGCGACCCGCTGCGCGGTGTTCACCGGTGCGATCGTGACGACATCTTCGGGACGGGTGACCGGCGTGCCGCCCGGGTTCCCGCCGCCGAGCGCCGCGAAGAAGATGTCCTCGTGGCGCCAAACGACGCCGCGCGGCATGCCGGTGGTGCCACCGGTGTAGAGGATGTAGTGGTCGTCGCCCGAGCGAGGGCCGAACGTGCGGGACGGGTCGCCGCGCGCGAGAAGTTGCTCGTAGACAGGGCCGGTCGACACGATCCACCGGCCTTCGGACGCGGCGCGCACCGCGGGCTCGGTGCGCGGGTCGCACACGACGCCACAGGCACCGGCGTCGTCGAGCAACCCGCGCAGCTCGGCCTCCACATAGCGGTAGTTCACGTTGATCGGAACCGCTCGCAGCTTGAAGCAGGCGAGCATCACCTCGACGTACTCGCAGCAGTTGTGCAGGTCGACGGCGACGTGGTCGCCGTGGCCGACCCCGAGCTCGCGGTCGAACACATCCGCGGCACGCGTCGCCCGCTCGTCGAGCTCCGCGAACGTGAGGCGGGTCGAGCCGCACACCAGCGCCTCGCGGGCGGGCACGGCGCTGGCCACGAGCTCGAACACGTCCGCGAGATTGAAGGTCGGGTTCGCCACTAGATTCGGGATTCTGCCAACGATCGAGGACCTCACGCCGATGCTCGTCGGCGACGACGGGTTCGTGCCGAAGGAGCGGTACCTCTCGCGGTCGTTCTTCGACCTCGAGATGGAGCGGTTGTGGCCGCGCGTGTGGCAGGTCGCGTGCCGCGTCGAGCAGGTCGCCGAGCCCGGACAGTTCGTCGAGTACACGATCGGTGACCAGTCGGTGCTCGTGGTGCGCACCACCGGCGGGAAGCTCGCCGCCCACCACAACGCGTGCCTGCACCGCGGTACCCGCCTGGCGAGCGGTCAGGGCTGCTTCCAGGACGGCACGATCCGCTGCCGCTACCACGCGTGGCGCTACGCGCTCGACGGCCAGCTCGTCGAAGCGGTCGACGCGCACGAGTTCGACCCCGTTCCCGACGGGCTGCGGCTGAGCCCGGTGCAGGTCGACACCTGGGGCGGTTTCGTGTTCGTCAACCTCGACACGCACGCGCCACCGTTGCTCGAGTACCTCGACCCGCTGCCCGCGCTGCTCGCGCCGTACCACCTCGAGCAGATGACGTTGCGCGCCTACCAGTCGACGATCCTGCCCGCCAACTGGAAGGTGGTCGTCGACGCGTTCAACGAGGCGTACCACGTGCAGGGCACGCATCCGCAGTTGCTGCCGTGGACCGACGACGTGTCGATCGCGTACGAGCAGCTCGGCATCCACGCCCACTACGGGCGGCTGCCGCAGGCCCGCCGGGAGCTCCGGCCCAGCCCGCGGCTCGGTCTGCAGCCGGGCGACTACGACGAGGGCGCGATCCTCGCCGGCATGGTCGGCGGGCTCGGGCGCCTGTTCCTTGCCGAGGAGCTCGCCATCGTCGAGGAGCTGCGCGCCGCGCCCCGCACGGGGGGCGTCGGCCTGCTCGAGGAGTACCAGCAGCGGCGACGGGACCTGCTCGCGGCGCGCGGCCTCGACGTGAGCGGCCTCACGCTCGACCAGATGACGAGCGCCGACGACGTGTACTGCTTCCCGAACCTCGTCGGGCCGATCTACCCGGGCTCGGCCATCATGTTCCGTGTCCGCCCGAACGGCCTCGACCCGGACAGCAGCATCAAGGACACCTGGACGCTCGAGTGGCCCCGGCCCGATCGTGACCCGGGCACGTGGGAGCCGCGGTTCTACCCCGACTGGACCGCGAAGGACTGGGGCGAGATCACCAACCAGGACTACTCGAACGTGCTCGAGGTCCAGACCGGTATGAAGTCCCGCGGGTTCCGCGGCGCACGTTTGAACGTGCGCCAGGAAGCCAACATCCTCCACATGCACCGAGTGATCGACCGCTACCTGCTCGCAGGGCGTTCGCCGGACTGACCTTCGAGGCGTGGCGAGACGGCGTCAACGAGCTCATGGACATGCCGACTCGCGTGCATCGAGCACCGGATTCCGGTGCTCGATGCACGACGGTCGGTCAATTGACGGCGGACAGGGTGCGGCGGCGGGACAGATCGGCGCACTCGACGCAGACGCGCTCGGGGATCACGCCGGCCCGCATCAGCAGCGAAAAGATCCGGCAGCCGACACAGTAGGCGAACACCGACTCGAGCGTTGCGAAGAACACCATCATCCCGACCAGCGCGAGCGCGGCGCCGTCGGCACCGAACCCGAAGTGCAGGATGCTGGCGAGCACCGTGACGGCGGCCCCGATCCCCTGCGCGAACCGCTTCGGCGGCCCGGGCACCAGCCGGGGGCGGGTGAGCCTCGGTGCCACCACCTTCGTCGCGAGCTGGCCGAGCGGGCTCAGGGTCGGGCCGGTGGCGACCCGGGCGACGAAGCCGTAGGCCAGCGGTAGGAGCAGCCACCACTGGTGGGTGGCGAGGATCGTGGCCGACAGCACCACGACGCCGCCGGCGACCACGCGGGCTGCGACCTCGTTGACCGGGTTCGGGAACGAGAAGACCTCACGGGCGGTTCGTGCCACGATGACCAGCCTACGGGCCACCGGGCCGAAAGTCGACCTGGCGGGTCGGCTTTTGTGAGGAGGAGCGACCGGGCCGTGGCGCGGACTGTGCGGATGCCGACACCCGAGGACCTCGACGCGGCGCGCCGCGCCGTCCGTGCCGTGCTCGCGCCCACCCCGGTCGCCGCGGCGCCGAACCTCGGCGAGCGAACGGTTCTCAAGCTCGAGACGCTCCAGCCGACGGGGTCGTTCAAGGTCCGCGGCGGGCTCGCGGCGCTGGCCGCGGCCGCGGCCGCCGGTGATGCGGTCGTCACCGCGTCGGCCGGCAACCACGGCCTCGGTGTCGCCTACGCGGCGAACCGGCTCGGCGTCGACGCCACCGTCGTCGTCGCCGAGGACGCGTCGCTCACCAAGGTCGAGGGCCTCCGCGCCCACCGCATCACGCTGGTGCAGCACGGCCACGGCTACGACGAGGCCGAGGCACACGCCCTCGCGATCGCGCAGAGCGAGGCGCGCCGGTTCGTGTCGCCCTACAACGACCCACACACGATCGCCGGCCAGGCGACGTTGGTGGACGAGCTGCGCGAGCAGGTGGACGATCTCGCTCGCGTCGTGGTGCCGGTCGGTGGTGGCGGGCTGATCTCTGGCATCGCGCTCGCGCTGTCCAGCCAGCCTCGCGTCACGATCGCCGGCGTGGTGCCAGCCGCGTCACCGGCGATGCTGCACGCCTACCGGACCGGGTCGCTCGAGCGCGTCGCGGTCGAGCCGACACTCGCGGACGGCCTCGCCGGCAACCTGGAGCCGGGCGCGATCACCGTCGCGATCGCGCGCCAGCGGGTCGCGTCGATGGTCGCGGTGACCGAGGACCAGATCGCAGACGCCATCCGGGCGCTGGCGTTCGACCATGGCATCGTCGCGGAGGGATCGGGAGCGGTAGGTGTGGCGGCGGTGCGGGCCGGGCTGCTCGAGCCGAGCACGCCCGCCGCGGGCACCACCGCGGTGCTGGTCACCGGTCGCAACATCGACCGCGCGACGCTCGCGTCGATCCTCGCCGGATGACAGCTGTCAGCGGCGAGCGGCGAGCAGCTCGGCGATCTGGATGGCGTTGAGCGCCGCGCCCTTGCGAAGGTTGTCGCTCGACACGAACAGTGCGATGCCCCGGCCCCCGTCCACGGACTCGTCGCGGCGGATCCGCCCGACGTAGGACGGGTCGGCACCCGCCGCGGCCAGCGGTGTCGGCAGGTCGGTCACCTCCACCCCGGGCGTGGCGCGCAGCAACTCGGTGGCGCGCTCGGGGCTGAGCGGCTCGCCGAACTCGGCGTTGATCGCCATCGAGTGACCGGTGAACACCGGCACCCGCACGCACGTGACACCCACCCGCAGGTCAGGGATCTCGAGGATCTTGCGGCTCTCGTTGCGCATCTTCTGCTCTTCGTCGGTCTCCCCCGAGCCGTCGTCGACGATCGAACCGGCGAGCGGGAGCACGTTGAACGCGATCGGCGCCGCGAACTTGTGCGGTGCGGGGAACTCGACCGCGCGCCCGTCGAAGGTGAGAGCCGACGCGCGGTCGCTGACCTTGCGTTGCTGCTCGTCGAGCTCGTCGACGCCCGCGCCCCCCGCCCCCGACACGGCCTGGTAGGTGCTGACAATGATGCGGCGCAGCCCTGCCTCGCGGTGCAGCGGTGCGAGCACCGCCATGAACGCCATCGTGGTGCAGTTCGGGTTGGCGACGATGCGCTTCGGGATCCGGTCGAGCGCGTGCGAGTTCACCTCGACGACGACGAGTGGGACGTCGGGGTCCATGCGCCAGGCCGAGGAGTTGTCGATCACCGTCGCGCCGGCGGCGGCGACCGCGGGCGCCACCTCGGTCGACGCGTGCTTGCCCATCGAGAACAGCGCGATGTCGAGGCCCGAGAAGTCCGCGGTCGCCGCGTTCTCGACCCTGATCTCGTCGTCGCCCCAGGGCAGCGTCCGGCCCGCCGAGCGTGACGACGCGAAGTAGCGGATCTCGTCGACGGGGAAGGCGCGCTCGGCCAGCAACCGTCGCATCACCCCGCCGACCTGGCCGGTCGCGCCGAACACCCCGACTCGCATGAACGACAAGCCTACGGGACCACCGCGGGTGGGTCAGTCGGGGATGTCGAGCTCGAACGCGGCGTGCAGCTCCTGCGTGGCGCGCTCGACGTCCGCTTCGGCGACGACACAGGAGATGCGGATGGCGGAGGTCGAGATCATCTCGATGTTGATGCCGGCCGCCGCCAGCGTCTCGAACATCTGCGCGGCGACACCGGGGTTCGACTTCATGCCTGCGCCGACGATGCTCACCTTGGCGATCGCGTCGTCGGTGGTGACGCCGGTGGCGCCGATCTCGCCGGCCAGGTCGGTGGTGATCCCCGTCGCGACGTCGAGGTCGTCGAGAGGCACCGTGAAGCTGATGTCGGTCACGTCGTGCACCGACACGTTCTGCACGATCATGTCGACGTTCACGCCGGCGTCCGCGAGCGCGCGGAACACGCGGGCCGCGATGCCGGGCTTGTCCGGCACGCCCGTCAGCGTCACCTTCGCCTCCGACGTGTCGTGCACCACCGCGGAAACGATCGCCTGCTCCATCGACTCGTCCTCCTCCACCACCCAGGTGCCCGGCTCCCACGTGAAGCTCGAGCGGACGTGCAAGGGCACCTTCCAGTTGCGCGCGAACTCGGCGCCACGCATTGCCGGCTTCGGGCAGCCGGCCGCACACATCTCGAGCATCTCGTCGAAGCTCACGGCGCGCATGCGCCGCGCGCTCGGTACAACGCGAGGGTCGGCCGTGAACACGCCCGAGACGTCGGTGTACAGCTCACATGCGTCGGCACCGAGCGCATGCGCGAGCGCGACGGCGGTGACGTCGGAGCCGTTGCGGCCGAGGAACGTGATGTCGCGTTCGGTCGAGACGCCTTGCGCGCCGCCGACGACGGGTACATTGCCGGCCTCGAGCGACGCACGCACCCGGTCGGGGCGGATCTCGAGGATGCGCGCGTTCGTGTGGTTCGTGTCCGTGAGGAAGCCAGCCTGGCTCCCGGTGAACGACTCCGCCGGGACGCCCACGTCGTGCAAAGCCATGCACAGCAGCGCCGTCGCCTTGCGCTCGCCCGCGGTGATCAGCATGTCCATCTCGCGCCCGGGCCGCACCTTGGCGACCTCCGACGCGAGCCGGATGAGCTCGTCGGTCTCCTTGCCCATCGCGCTCACGACCACGACCACCTGGTCGCCGTGCCGGCGTGTGCGCGCGACATGGTCTGCAACCTGGCGGATGCGATCGGGATCGGCGACCGAGGTGCCGCCGAACTTTTGGACGAGCAGGGACATCGGCCAGCGACGTTACCGGCCGGCCGCGCCGTTCCTCCCGCCGTCGAAAAGCGCACCCCACGCGCCCAGCGTCTCCAGTAACTGGTCGTGGCCGGTGTGCAGGATCGCGCACAGCGCCCGCACGTCGTCGCGGCGCACCGAGAGCATCCGCCCGTTGAAGTCACCCCGCTCGACGATGATGGTCTGGAGGTACCGCAGCACGGGCGCCGCGCCGGGTGCCCGGCGCAGGGCCTCGAGGTCGATCACGAGCTTGCCCTGGCTCGGAATCTGCTCCGCCGCGTCGGGCTCGCCGAGCAGCATCGCCATCGGAACGTCGTAGAAGTCGGCCAGCTCCCGAAGTCGCGGGAGGCTCAGGTTGCGGAAGCCTCGCTCGTACGCGCCGATCGCGGACGCGCTCCACCTCGCTCCCGACGCCCTCTCCACCTCGTCGAGGGACAGGCGTCGGGCCCGCCGAACCGCCCGTAGGCGCTGCCCCACCTCGATCGAGAACGCCGACGGGCTCTCGCGGTCCAGCTCCGTGTCAGTCATCAGCGCTTCCTCCCCAGCGCGCCGCGCCACAGGTGCGTGATCTCAAAGTTCTCCCCCTGTGACCCCGAATCCCCCCTGACGGGACCCGCCAGGTAAGTTTCGCCCCTCGTGGGTACGGCCAAGCGAGAGCGGCAGAAGCGGGGACGCCAGGACCGTCTCGCCATCGCCGAGCGGCAGCGGCAGCGCCGTCAGCGGATCAAGACGATCCGCAACTTCGCCATCGTGGTCCTGCTCATCGTCATCGCCCTGTTCGTGCTCTCCCGGCGCGACGCCGGCAACAGCTCGAACCGCGCCGGGTTCCCGTACGGCACCGGTGCCTGCCCGAACCCGGACGGTTCGTCGCCACGCACGATCGACTTCAGCGCCGCCCCGAAGCAGTGCATCGACCCGTCCAAGACCTACACCGCCACGTTCGACACGACCGCGGGCACGGTGGTGGTGAAGCTCGACGCGAAGTCGACACCCGGGACGGTGAACAACTTCGTCGTGCTCGCCCGCTACCACTACTACGACGGCACGCAGCTGTTCCGCGCCTCGTCCTCGCTCGGGATCCTCCAAGGCGGGTCGCCGCACGACAACTCGACCGGTGACAAGGGCCCCGGCTACGACCTGCCCGACGAGGGCTTCGACTACGCGTCGCTGACGCAGGGCGCGAGCGGCGCAACCGGGGGGCCGTACAAGTACGTGGCCGGCGACCTCGTCATGGCACGCGCGGCACGGGCGAACGGGGCGTCCGCGCAGTTCTTCTTCGGCGTGAACGACAACGTGAGCCAGCTCGACAGCCAGGGTGTGTACGTTCGGTTCGGGTCGACTACCGAGGGCCTCGACGTGCTCCAGCGCATCCTCGCGTCGGCACCGCAGGACAACGGCCCGCCGAACCCGCCGGTCACGATCAACTCGGTGACGATCACCGAGAGCTGACGGGCTGCACGTCGACCGTCGCCACCGGCAGGCTGAACGAGAACGCCGCCCCGCCGCCGGTCGCCTCCTCCACCCACGCGGTGCCGTGCATCGCCTCCACCGATCGGCGGACGATGTACAGGCCGAGGCCGACGCCCTGCTGCGGGCGTGTCAGGTGATCGCCGAGGCGGGTGAACTTGTCGAAGATCCGCTCACGGTCGGCAGGCGCGATCCCGGGACCGTGATCGGCGACGGTCGTGACGACGCGGTGGCCGTCGTGCGCGACCGCGATGCCGACCGGAGACCCCTCGGGCGAGAACTTCACCGCGTTGGACAGCAGGTTGGCGAGGACCTGCTGGGCCAGGTGTTCGTCGGCGACGACGTAGGGCAGGTCGGGCGCGATGATCACCGAGAACTCGCGGGCCGGGTGCTCCCGCGCGATCCGCTCCACCTCGGCGCGCACCGCCGCGTTCCAGTCGAGGGCCTCGGGGACGACGAGGCTGTCGACCTGTTCCAGCGAGGTCGCCTGCAGCAACTGGTGCACCAGCCGCTCCAACCGCTGCTCCTCGCGCAGCATCACCTCGTACACGTGCCGGCGCTCGTCGTCGCTGAACTCGTGGTCGCGCCGCACGAGGGTCTGCAGGAACCCCTTGATCGGCGTGAGCGGGGTGCGCAGCTCGTGGCTCACGGTGGCGAGGAAGTCGGCCTTCTCGTCCTCGATCTGCTTGCGGGCGGTGACGTCGCGCGCGACCACGACGTAGCCGCCATCGGACATGGGCGAATACGCGCAGTTCAACCACACCACCCGTGACTGACCTTGCGCGAACCCGACGTCGAGTTGCGCGAGCACCTCGACGGGGTCGCGCGACCGCCCGGGGCAGGTCGGACCGAACAGCGGCGCCCCCGATTCGTCCCGCGGCCGGAACGTCGCGCAGCAGTGCCGGCCGACCGCCACCACCGCGGTGATGCCCGTGATCCGCTCCATCGCCGGGTTCCACGAACGGATGTTGAGGTCGCTGCCGACCGAGAAGATCCCGTCGGACGACGAGGAGAGCACGTCGGCCAGCGTCCGCTGCTCGGCGTGCACCGCCTCGAACAGCGCGAGCCGGTGCAGCGTCGACGACACCCGCTCGCCGAGCGCTGCGAGCACCTGCTCGTCCCGCTCGTCGTAGGGACGTCCCGGCCGGGCGGCGACGGCGATCGACCCGCACTGCACCCCGTCGCTCGACAGGAGCCGCATGCGCGAGCCGGGGTCGTAGATCGAGTGCCCGCGAGTGTCACCGGCCTCCATGCGAACGGTGTTGCCGAACGCGCCGACGCCTTCGATGAGCACGACGGCGGCCGGCGCGTCGAGCAACGCCATCGCATGCTTGCTCAGCTCGCGCGCCGCGGCCTCCGGGGACGGCGCCGCGGCGAGCGCCAGTTCGGCTCGGCGCAGGCGCTCGATCTCGTCGATGGCGAGCCCCGCCCCTCGCCGTTCCAGATGGGTGGCCGCGAGCCAGCCCGTCGCGATCACGAGCGCCGCGATCAGCAGGATCGCCGCGAAGGGCGCGAACCACCACAGGACGGCGACGGTCACCCCGGTCGCGGCCGCGATGCCGGCCGCGACCGGCCAGCGCTCGGGCAACGCGCGACGGAGCATCGCCCAATCGTGACGAGTGCGCCGAAAGCGATCCATAGTCCGGACGGCGCAACGGTGATGGCGCGAACGGAGTAGTCAGGGCAGCTCGTCGAGCTGCATCGGCGCGCCGTCGCGCCACGCGGTGACCGCGCCTGCACCTTCCGCGTGCCACGCGCCGTCACCCTCACGGACGAGCGCGGTGCGCTCGTCGACGCCGACAACGATCAGCCCCTTCGGCGCGAGTTGCAGCGTGCGGTGCGCCTTGTCCTCGGACCACGTGTCGTGGTGGGGGATGACGGTGAGGTTCTCGAGCAGGCCGAGACCGAGGGTGAACGCACCCCCGCGCGGGTCGACCATCGGGTCGCAGAGCACCATCGCGCCGGCCGACGAGCCGGCGAGCGCCATGCCGGCGTCCCACGACTCCAAGAGCGCGTCCCACAGCGGCGAGTCCTTCAGCACCGACCGCAGGTGCATCGGCGACGAGCCGGCGAGGTACACGAACCGAGCCGCGCGCACCACGTCGACATTGACCGGGTCGAGCGCGTCAGGACGGGTCAACACTGGCAGGCCGCGCGTGCGAACGTCCATCTTCGCGAACCATGCCGTCGCCGCCTCGACGAGGCGCTCCGGGTGCTCGTAGGCGGACGCGGTCGGCAGCACCACGACCTCCTCCGCGCCGACGGTGTCGACGAGCACGCGGTCGAAGCTGCACCCGTCGCGCCACTCGCCGCCCCCGACGAGCGCGAGCGGCCCGCTCACGGCCCGACCCCGGTCCGGGCAGGGAAGATCGTTCGGAACGCGACCCCCTCGACGAGCACACCCCGGTGCGTCCAGATCCGGTCGCAGTCGGCGAGGCTCAAGCCCGCGGCACGCACCACGGCGGGGATGTCGGCGAGGGGCCTGCCCCGGCGCAGCCGCGCGCCGACCTGGTGCAGCGCGCCGGCGGCACCGGGCGTCGACGTCGGCTCGAGCAGCAGCAGCTCCCCGTCGTCGGCGAGCACCCGCTCGACGCGCCGCAGCTCCTCGATGGGATCGGGGGCCTCGGCCAGCGCGCCGATCGAGACCACGGTGTCGAAGCGCTCACCGCGGGCGGCCAGCGCGTCGAGGTCGACACCCGGTCCGAGCTCGAGCACGCGGCCACGGGCCCGCGCCCGCAGGGCTCGTTCACGGCTCGTTCCGGTCACGGCCGGACCTTAGTGGCGACTTTGGACCTGCCTGGTTACCGGCCGGTAGGTTCGCGCCCCATGATCAAGCGCCTCGGGATCGTCGGCTCGGGGATCATGGGATCGGGCATCGCCGAGGTGGCGGCGAAGGCCGGCCTCGAGGTGATCCTCCGTTCCCGCAAGCAGGAGACGGCTGATGCGATGATCGCGGGCCTCCGCGCGTCGCTGGCGAAGCAGGTCGAGCGGGGCAAGCTCGACGAGACCGAGGCCGGCGAGGTGCTCGGCCGCGTCAGTGGCACGCACGACCTGCACGCGCTTGCGGAGTGCGACCTCGTCGTCGAGTCCATCGTCGAGGACCTCGAGATCAAGAAGGAGCTGTTCCGCGGTCTCGACCTCGCGGTCAAAGACGATGCGATCCTCGCCACGAACACGTCGACGCTGCCGGTCGTCGACCTCGCGATGGTCACCGAACGGCCCGAACGGGTCTGCGGCATCCACTTCTTCAACCCGGCGCCGATGATGAGCCTGGTCGAGATCGTGCGGCCCCTCACCGCGAGCGACGACACGATCGCGCAGGCACGCGAGTTCGCGATCAACTGCGGCAAGGAACCCGTCGAGGTTAAGGACCGCGCTGGCTTCATCGTGAACGCGCTGCTGTTCCCGTATCTCAACAACGCCGTGCGGATGCTGGAGAACGGCACCGCGTCACGCGACGACATCGACGCGGCGATGAAGGGCGGCTGCAACTTCCCGATGGGCCCGCTGGCGCTGCTCGACCTCGTCGGGCTCGACACGTCACTGGCGATCCTCGACGCGCTGTACGCCGAGTTCCGCGACCCGAACTACGCCGCGGTCCCGACCCTGCGGCGAATGGTCGCAGCCGGGCACCTCGGACGGAAGACGAAGATCGGCTTCTACGACTACCGCAAGTAGGAGGCGAGGGCTGCCCGTCCCGGTCCCGGCGTCACGCTGGGAGCTGCCGTCACCCCAGTCCGCGGACGAGCACGGCATCGTCGGGGTCGGCGCCGACCTCGAACCCTCGACGCTGCTCGCCGCCTACCGCAGCGGGATCTTTCCGATGCCGTTGCGGCGCAACGGCCCGATGGCGTGGTGGTCGCCGGATCCGCGGGCGATCATCCCCCTCGACGGACTGCACGTGTCCCGCTCGTTGCGCAGGGCGCAGCGTCGCTTCGATGTGCGCGTCGACACCGCGTTCGCGGCGGTGATCGATGCGTGCGCCGACCCTCGGCGCCCGGGTGGGTGGATCACGCCCGCGATCCGCGACGCGTACGTCGAGCTGCACCGGCTCGGGTGGGCCCACAGCGTCGAGACCTGGTCGGTCGACGACGGCACCCTCGCCGGTGGCCTCTACGGCGTGGCCATCGGCGGGCTGTTCGCCGGTGAGTCGATGTTCCACCACCGCACGGACGCGTCGAAGGTCGCGCTGGTCGCGCTGGTCGGCATCCTCCGCGACGACGGCAACGACGGTCGCGGCCGGCTGCTCGACGTCCAATGGCGCACCGAGCACCTCGCCTCGCTGGGCGCGATCGAGATCGCTCGGGCTGAGTACCTCAGCCGGCTCGGGCGGGCGCTGGCGCTGCCGTTGCCGCCCGCGTTCACCTGACGGGAGAATGGTGCAATGCCAGATCAGCCGTGGATGATGCGCACGTACTCGGGCCATTCCACGGCTCGGGCCTCCAACGAGCTGTACCGGACGAACCTGGCGCGGGGCCAGACCGGTCTGTCGATCGCATTCGACCTGCCGACCCAGACTGGCTACGACCCTGACGACCCGCTGGCACGCGGCGAGGTCGGCAAGGTCGGTGTCCCGGTCGCCCATCTCGGTCACATGCGCGAGCTGCTCGCCGGGATCCCACTCGGCGAGATGAACACGTCGATGACGATCAACGCCACGGCGGCGTGGTTGCTCGGCCTCTACGTCGCCAATGCAGAGGATCAGAAGGTCCCCATCGCACAGCTGCGCGGCACGACGCAGAACGACATCGTCAAGGAGTACCTGTCGCGGGGCACGTACATCTTCCCGCCGCTGCCGAGCCGGCGGTTGATCGTCGACATGGTCGCGTTCTGCGCGGAGCGCATCCCCAAGTGGAACCCGATCAACGTCTGCTCGTACCACCTGCAGGAAGCGGGCGCGACGCCGGTACAGGAGATCGCCTACGCGCTCGCCACCGCCATCGGCGTGCTCGACGCAGTCCGCGAGTCGGGCAAGGTCAGCGACGACGCGTTCCCCGCGGTGTTCGCGTCGATCAGCTTCTTCGTCAACGCTGGCATCCGGTTCGTCGAGGAGATGTGCAAGATGCGGGCCTTCACAGAGCTGTGGGACCGCATCGGCCGTGACCGCTACGGCGTCCGTGACGACAAGGCCCGCCGGTTCCGCTACGGCGTGCAGGTCAACAGCCTCGGGCTCACCGAAGCCCAGCCGGAGAACAACGTGCAGCGCATCGTGCTCGAGACGCTCGGGGTGACCCTGTCGAAGCGGGCGAGGGCGCGGTCGATCCAGCTTCCGGCGTGGAACGAGGCGCTCGGCCTGCCGCGACCGTGGGACCAGCAGTGGTCGCTGCGCATCCAGCAGGTGCTCGCCTACGAGACCGACCTGCTCGAGTACGGCGACCTCTTCGACGGGTCGAAGGTGGTTGCCGCGAAGACGGCGGAGCTCGTCGACGCCGCGAGCGCGGAGCTCGACGAGGTGCTCGCACTCGGTGGCGCGTTCGAGGCGATCGACGAGCTGAAGGGCCGGCTGGTGCGCAGCCACACGGAGCGGATGCGGCGCATCGAGAACGGCGAGCTGAAGCTCGTCGGCGTCAACGTGTTCACCGACACGGCGCCGTCGCCGCTCGGCGGCGAGGGCTCGATCCTGAAGGTCGACCCGTCGGTGCAGGACGAGCTGATCGCAGACGTTCAGGCATGGCGCTCGAGCCGTGACGCGGACGCGGTCAAGCGCGCCCTCGACGAGCTGCGCCGGGTGGCCGCGACCGACGAGAACGTGATGCCAGCGACGATCGCGCTCGCGCACGCAGGAGGGACCACCGGGGAATGGGCCGGCGTGCTCCGGGAGGTGTTCGGCGAGTACCGGGCGCCCACCGGGGTCGCGGCCGCGGCCGGCCACGGCGGCACCACCGTTGAGCTGCGCGCCGTGGCCGAGCGGGCGAAGCGGTTGCGCGGCGGCCCACCGCGCCTGCTCGTCGCCAAACCCGGCCTCGACGGACACTCGAACGGCGCCGAGCAGATCGCCGTGGCCGCCCGTGACGCGGGTATGGAGGTCGTGTATCAGGGCATCCGGCTCACCCCGGAACAGATCGTGGCCACCGCACGCGACGAGGACGTCGACCTCGTCGGGTTGTCGATCCTGTCCGGATCACACCTCGAGCTCGTGCCCGACATCGTCCGCCAGCTCCGCGAGGCCGGTGTCGACTCGCCGGTCGTCGTCGGCGGGATCATCCCGGAAGAGGACCGTCCCCGCCTGCTCGCGACCGGGGTCGCGGCCGTCTACACGCCGAAGGACTACGAGCTCGGCCGCATCATGCACGACATCGCCGATCTCGTCGTCGAACATCGGCGTTGAGCGGCCTTGATCTCGGCGGGACCCCGGCCGATAGTTGACCGGTGATCACGGGCTGGGTCGTGCTACCTCTCGTGCTGGCCGCCGCGGCGGCGGCGTTCCTGGCCGTGCTGGTCGTGCGAGAGCGGCGCGCCGCGGCGGCCCTGGCCGAGCACATCACCGACCTCAACGCCCGGATCGCGGATCTCGAAGCGACGAACGCGGCTATCCGCTCGGCCCTCGACGCCGCCACCGACGCCCTCGGGCCCGACCCGACCGCCGAGCTCGCTCGGGACTCAACCAGTGCGCTCACCGACGCGGCGACCGGCCTGTTCAACGAGCAGTTCTTCCGGGTCACCCTCGAGACCCGCGTGTCGGCCGCCCGCCGGCACCTCCGCCCGGTGGCGGTGGTGCTGGTGCAGGTCGCGAGCGGCGTGCGGGAGGGCTCGCCCACCCCGACCGACCCCGCGGTCGTCGCCCAGGGCGTGCGGGCGACGCTGCGCGACGCGGACACCGCCTGCCGGCTCGACGACGGGAGCTTCGCGCTCATCCTCGAGGACACCCCCGAGAACGGCGCGGTGTGGACCGTCGAGCGCGTCCGCCGCGCGCTCGCCGTGCACCACGCGGGTCAGACGCTGTGGGCCGGCATCGCCTGCTACCCGGCGCACGCGTTCGACGCCTGGGAGCTGTTCGAGCGCGCGTCGAACGCGCTCGGAGCGGCCCGCGAGTGGCACCAGGACCGCATCGAGGTCGCGACCTCCGAGTAGCGCGCCCGCTCAGCGCGAAGTGCGGATCACGAAGCAGCGGTCGCCGATCGACCCGAACGCGTAGTCGGGGTAGAGGCCGCCGAACATCCCCCGAGTCAGCTCGGTCCACGCAAGCGCGTCGGGCGCGTCGATCCGGCGATGGATCTGCATGATCCCACCTTCGTAGACGCGGTACTCCGCCCAGGACCCGGGGAAGTCCTTCACGCACGCGACCTCGACCCACGGCCGCTCGCCGGTTGCCGGGAAGCGCCGGACGCGGTTGCGGTGCGTGTGGCCGGCGAAGTAGCCGCGGATGCAGTCGTGGCGGGCGACGAGCTCGATCAGCCGTTCCGAGTCGTCGGGGTTGATGCCGAAGTAGCCGGCCTCACGGCGCCGCGACAGCGGGCTCCACACGTGATGGTGTCCGAACACGAGCAGCGGGAGCCCGTCCGCCGCGGTGTCGGCGGCGAGATCGTCGAGCCACCGCAGCGTCTCCGCTGTCACCTGGCCGGTGGCGGCGAACGGGATCGTGGTGTCGATCACCGCGAGCCGCGCACCCGGCACGTCGACGGCGAACGGGGCGGTCGCCGCGAACGTCGCGCCGGTATATGCGTCGTGATTGCCTCGCACGTAGTGCAACCGGTCGCCGAACGCCGGGCCATAGTGCGCGAGGAACTGGTGGTACTCGGCGCTGGTCCCTGCGCTGGTGAGATCACCCTTGACGACGACGGCGACCGGGTCGATGGCGCGGATGTTGTCGATCGCGCCGCGGTTCATCGTCTCCGGGTAGGGCTCGGCGTCCGGCTCGCTCCGGAACACCGGGCCGAGCTCGAACCCCTCGAGCACGCCGCACTCGGTCTCACCAAAGTGCACGTCGTTCACTGTCGCGAACCGGCACAGCAGCTCGCCGCCCGGGCGGGGAAGCGTCCGCACCTCGATGCCGTCGAGCTCGACGGCGTGGTCGGACTCGAGCCCCTCGTAGCGGCGGGCGTGGCCGCCGTCGAAGATCACGACCTCGTCGTCGGCGACCGAGGTGATCTCCGCGGTCATCAGGGTCTCGAGGCAGTCGTAGTCACCACGGGCGGTCACGCCGCGCGGGGACGGGCTTGGTCCACCAGCGTCCCGCGAAGCGCCAGCGCGGCGCCTGCGACCCGAGTTCGGCCGGCGCGGCGGGACGGGGCCACATCACCTCGATCGCGGCGACGATCGCGGCCAGCTCCTCACCGGACGGTTCGCCGCGGCGGAGCACCCGCGGCCGCTCGCTCACAGCGGCGAGTTGCCGTGCTTCCGGCGCGGCAGCTCCTCGCGCTTGGAGCGCAGCAGCTCGAAGCCGGCGATGACCTTCGCCCTGGTGTCGGCGGGGTCGATGACGTCGTCGACGTAGCCGCGCTCGGCCGCGATGTACGGGTTCGCGAACCGCTCGGTGTACTCCTCGACGAGCTCGGCCTTGCGCGCGTCGGGGTCTGCCGCGGTCTGCAGCTCGCGCCGGTAGATGATCTCGACCGCGCCTTGGGGTCCCATCACGGCGAGCTCGGCCGACGGCCACGCGAACGCGAGGTCCGCGCCGATCGACTTCGAGTTCATGACGACGTAAGCGCCGCCGTACGCCTTGCGGACGACCACCTGGATGCGGGGCACCGTGGCTTCGCAGTACGCGTACAGGAGCTTCGCGCCGTGGCGAATGATGCCGCCGTGCTCCTGGTCGACACCGGGGAGGAAGCCGGGCACGTCGACGAAGGTGAGCAGCGGGATGTTGAACGCGTCGCAGGTCCGCACGAACCGCGCCGCCTTCTCGGACGACTCGATGTCGAGAACGCCCGCGAGGTGCATGGGCTGGTTGCCGACGACGCCGACGGGCCGGCCGTCGAGCCGGGCGAACGCGCACACGATGTTCGGCGCCCAGCGCGCGCCGTACTCGAAGACCTCCCCTTCGTCGACCACCGCCTCGATCACTTTGTGCATGTCGTACGGCTGGTTCGGCGACGCGGGGATCAGGTCGATCAGCTCGGGGCATCGGCGCGCCGGATCGTCCGTCGACGCGAACGCCGGTGGCTCTTCGAGGTTGTTCGCCGGCAGGAAGCTCAGCAGGTAGCGGACGTCGTCGAGGCACGTCTTGTCGTCCGGCGCGATGAACTGGCACACGCCCGACTTCGACGCGTGGGTGAGCGCGCCGCCGAGCTCCTGCTGGGTGACCTCCTCGCCGGTGACGGTCTTCACCACGTCGGGGCCGGTGATGAACATGTACGACGTGCCGTCGACCATGAAGACGAAGTCGGTCATGGCCGGGCTGTAAACCGCGCCACCGGCGCACGGGCCCATGATCACGCTGATCTGGGGGATCACGCCGGAGGCCTGCACGTTCCGGTAGAAGATGCCGCCGTACGCGTCCAGGCTGACCACGCCCTCCTGGATGCGCGCGCCGGCGCCGTCGTTGAGCCCGATCAGCGGCGCGCCGACCTTGGCCGCCATGTCCATCAGCTTGTGGACCTTCTCGGCGAAGACCTCGCCGAGCGCGCCACCGAAGATCGTGAAGTCCTGGCTGAACACGAACACCTTGCGACCGTCGACGGTCCCCCAGCCGGTGATGACACCGTCGGTGTAGGGGCGGTCGGTCGCCTCCGGCAGCCGGGTGCGGGCGAGCAGGTCGAGCTCGTGGAACGAACCGGGGTCGAGCAGGTACTCGACCCGCTCTCGGGCGAGCATCTTGCCCCGCTCGTGCTGGCGAGTCCGGGCACGCTCTGAACCGGCGTTGAGCGCCTCCTCCTTGCGCTTGTTCAGCTGTTCGAGGCGCTCACTCAGCGGATGTTGCAACATAGCGAGTCCAACGGTAGTAGCGACCGGCAATGTTGGTGCACTTCGGCCCCTATCGGGGCCGAAGTGACCCGGAGTTCGTCGCCGGGTCCGGCCCGTTAGCGTGCAAGCCGATGGACCTCCCGCTGCGCCCGCCCGTCAGGCCGATGCTGTCGAAGGCGGTCGGCACCTTCGACGCGCTGCCGGCGGACGGCGAGCTGTTCTTCGAGCCGAAGTGGGACGGATTCCGCTGCATCGTGTTCCGGGACGGCAACGAGATCGAGCTCGGCAGCCGCAACGAACGACCGCTGACCCGCTACTTCCCCGAGCTCGCCGGCGCGCTGCGGCGCGAGTTGCCGCCGCGGATCGTGGTCGACGGCGAAGTGGTCGTCCCGGGTGACAAGGGGCTCGACTTCGACGCGCTGCAACAACGGATCCACCCAGCCGAATCGCGCGTGCGGATGCTCGCGGAGAAGACCCCCGCGTCGTTCATCGCGTTCGACCTCCTCGCCGTCGGCGACCACGACCTCACCGCGCAACCGTTCTCGGTGCGGCGCGAGCGGCTGTGTGCGGTGCTCGGGCACGTCGCGTCGCCCGTGCACGTGACACCGGCGACCACCTCGCTCGACGAAGCGCGTGAGTGGTTCGAACGCTTCGAGGGCGCGGGTCTCGACGGTGTCGTGGTGAAGCGCGCGGGCGACCTGTACCAGCCCGACAAGCGGGTGATGTTCAAGATCAAACACCACCGCGACGCCGACTGTGCCGTCGCCGGTTTCCGCTGGCACAAGGACGGCCAGGGCATCGGGTCGCTGCTGCTCGGCCTCTACGACGACAAAGGCACGCTGCACCATGTCGGTGTGTGCGCATCGTTCACCGCGGCGTTCCGCCGCGAGCTGGCCCGCGAGCTCGAGCCGTTGCGAGCCGGCGCGCTCGACGGCCATCCGTGGCGCGGGTGGGCCGAGGCGGCGGGTGACGGCCGCATGCCCGGAGCGGTGAGCCGGTGGAACGCGCGGAAGGACCTGTCGTGGGAGCCGGTGCGGGTGGAGCGGGTCGTCGAGGTCGAGTTCGACCAGCTGCAGGCGGGCCGGTTCCGCCGCGTCGCCCGGTTCATCCGGTGGCGGCCGGACCGCACACCCGAGTCGTGCACGTACGCGCAACTCGACGTCGCCATCCCCCGCGAGCTGCGCGAGGTCTTCGACGTCGGTCACCGGTGACGGCAATGTTGGTGCGCGGGTTCGGCAATGTTGGTGCACTTCGGCCCCTATCGGGGCCGAAGTGACCCCGAGTTCGGCGTGGCGGCGGGGGGCTCAGGTCTTGCGCGCTCGACTCGGCGCGACGCGTGGGGGCTCACCCGGCATCTTCGGATAGACCGGTGGCCACGGGGCGTCCTGCAAGCCGGACGCCAGGTCGTGCCGTGATCGTTCGAGCAGCGGCTCGAGCGACTGGGGGCGGGCGGCGATTCCCTCCCAAGGATCACCGTCACGCTCGACCCGCCGCGGCACGGTCGCCAGCGTCAGGCCGTCGGGCGCGATCGTGGGCAGCTCCTCCCACCTGAACGGCGTCGATACCTGCCCACCGGCCCGTGCCCGCACCGACCATGCCCCGAACACCGTCTTGTGCGGCGCGTTCTGGTTGAAGTCGACGAACACCCGCCTGCCGCGCTCTTCCTTCCACCAAGCCGCGGTGATCAGCTCCGGCCGGCGCCGTTCGAGCTCACGGGCGACGGCCACCGCGGCGGCACGCACGTCGTAGGAGGTCCACCGAGGCTCGAGCCGGACGTACACATGCAGCCCGCGGCTGCCGGTGGTCTTCGGGTACGACTCGATGCCGTCCTCGTCCAGCAACACCTTCAACTCGGCGGCCGCCTCACGGACCTGGTCGAAGACGACACCCGGAGACGGGTCAAGGTCGATGCGCAGCTCGTCGGCGTGCTCCGGGTCGGCCGCGAGGTACGGCCACACGTGGAACCCGATGCAGCCGAGGTTCACCGCCCACAGCACGTGCGCGAGGTCGTGGGCGACGAGCGCCTCGCTCGTGGTGCCGTTCGGGGTGGTCACGATGGTGGTCTCGAGCCAGCCCGGGTGCGACTCGGGAACGCGCTTCTGGAACCACGACTTACCGGTCGCTCCCTCCGGGAAGCGTTGCAGCAGCACCGGCCGGCCCCCCATCGCGGCCATGAGCGGTTCGCCGACCGCGAGGTAGTAGTGCACGAGGTCGAGCTTCGTCTCGCCGCGTGCGGGGAAGAACACCTTGTCCGGGTTGGTGACCGGTACCTCGTGGCCGTCGACCTCGATCACCGTCGACGGCTTCGGCGCCATCAGCCGCCCGCCCGCCGCTCGGCGAGCCGCACGGCGCGCTCCGCGAGCCCCCGCCCGCCGATCTCGCCGGCCAGCGTGAGCAGTTCCCGCGAAGGACCGGTCCATTCCAAGTCGTCGACCGACGCGAGCACGTCCGCGTCGCGCTCGATCGTCGCGATGCGCCGGAACAGCATCGCGAGCTCGAAGTTGTCGCGCAGCGTGGCGGCGAGCCTGCCAGGGTTGCGGATGCCGACACCCCAGTCCTCGCCGGCAGCCGGGATCTTCTCGATGTGGCCGAACTTCGCGAGCAGCGCAGCGGCCGACCGTGATCCGAAGCCGGCGATGCCCGGGAACCCGTCCGCACTGTCACCCACGAGCGCGAGGTAGTCGGGGATCGACTCGGGATCGACACCGAACTTCTCGCGCACGCCCGCCTCGTCGTACACGACGTCCTTGCGGCGGTCCCACTGCACGACCTTGCCGCCGACGCACTGGCCGAGGTCCTTGTCCGGTGTGCAGATGAGCACGCGTCCGACGCGGGCGTCGCTCGCGGCCACGACCGCCGCCGCGCCGAGTGCGTCGTCGGCTTCGAGCTCGACCATCGGCCAGGTCGTGACGCCGGCGGCCATCAGCACGTCCTCGAGCAACTGGAACTGCCCGAGCAGCTCCGGAGGCATGCCCGCGCTCGTCTTGTAGCCGGGCCACAGGTCGTTGCGGAACGACTCGATGACGTGGTCGGTGGCGACACCGACGTGCGTCGCGCCCGACTCGAGCAGCGAAAGCACCGAGCCGAGCACGCCACGCGTCGCGCCACGGTGGGGATCCCGGTTGTTCGGAGCGAAGTGGTAGCGGAACAGCTCGTAGGTGCCGTCCACCAAGTGCACGTCCACGGCCCAAGTGTGGCCGCTCCCCGGCCAAACCCGGGCCACACCCTCCCAACTCCGGGTCGCTTCGGCCCCTATAGGGGCCGAAGCGCACCAACATTCGCCAACGCGTCAACACGCCGGCACGACGACGACAAGGGTCAGGCGCCGACGAGGCGGATCACGTCGTCGGGGGTCGCGGTGCCGTCGTGGATGACCGCACCGTCCCGCAGCGCGATGCATCGGGACACCCGCTCGACGTACACCGGATCGTGGGTTGCGACGATCGTGGTCACCTGCATGCCGTGCAGCTCGTCGAGCAGGTCGACCAGCGCGGCCTTGCCGCTCGCGTCGAGCCCCACGAACGGTTCGTCGACGAGCAGCAGCTCGAACGGCCGGACCACCCCGAGCGCGATCGAGGTCTTCTGCCGGAGACCGCGGCTGAACCGTGCCGGCAGGTCGTCGGCTCGGTGCAACAACCCCAGCCGGTCGAGGAGCTCGTCGAAGTCCTCGACGCTCGCGTCGACCCCATGGAGCCCCGCGACGTACGCAAGATGTTCGCGAACGCTGAGGTCGTCGTAGAGCACCGGGTCGTCGGGCACGTAGCTGGTCTTCGCGCGCGCCTCGGCCGTGCCCGCCGGGTCGCCGCCGATCGTGATCGTGCCTTCGGTCAGCTCGAGCATCCCGGCGACGAGACGGAGCATCGTCGACTTGCCCGATCCGTTGTGCCCGACGAGCGCGACGCGCTCACCGACCTTCACCTTCAAGTCGAGCGGCTCGAGCGCGACGAGGTCGCCGTAGGACTTCGCGGCACCGTCGATGACGAGCAGCGGCTCAGCCACGGCCGGCCATCTCCATCTGCGCCCTCCACCACTCGTGGATGCGATCACGCGTCCGCACCCACCCGCACACGATCACGAAGACCACCACGACGCCCGCGCCTGCCGCCAGCGCCGCCGGCGGCGCGCCCACCCCGTTGCGGGCCGCGGTGCGCGCCGCGAGCACCGGCAACGAGCCGATCACCGCCAGCGCCGGCGGCCAGCCCGCCCGGTACACGACTCGCATGCCCGCGACCTCCGGCGGCAGCAGGCTCCACGCGTCACCGCCGCCCGTCTGGGTCGGCGCGCCGGCGATCACGCTGACCAGCGCGCCGGCAACCGCACCGAGCGCGGCGGGCACGATGCACGCGCCGGCGATCGCGACCGCCGCGGTGGACGGGCCGGCGAGCACCGCCGCTGCCGCACCGGCGACGCACACCGGCACCATCGTCGCCACCGCCGCGGGCACGTGACGCAGCTCGACGTAGCCAGCGTCGAGCGGGACGCTGTTGCGCCGCGTCGGATGGTCGATCTCCTGTGCGAGTGGTTCGACCGCGTCGAGGCCGGCGATGAACAGCGCGACGCCGGCGACGACCACGAGCGGGGTGGTGCCGGCCCACGCGCCGCGCAGGGCGAGGCCGGCGACGACGCCGAGCAGTACCAGCCGGCTCGCACGCGCCGCCGGCCACCGCAACAGGCTGCGCACACCCCGCGTCCAGACCGGGAAGCGATCCGTGCCCCGCACGCGCACCCGCACCCACGGTCGCACCCGGGGCAGTTCCATCGCGAGCTGCCGGCGAAGCACCAACACGGTGCGGATGTCCTGGAGCGTGGCCGCGAACCGCAACTGGCCGACAAGGGTCGAGCGCCGCTCGGCCGCTTCGACCGACACGTTGCCGACCAGCAGCCAGCCGGTGGCGCACAACGCGACCGCGAGGACGATCCCGGCGAGACCGATCACCTCGAAGTGCAGCGGCCACAGCGCGAGGCGGCCGAGCACGGTGGTCGGCGAGCCTTCGGCGGCATTGGCCGCGTCGGCGACGGCCCACGCGACCAGCACCAGCGCGAGCAGCGTGCCCATCCACGACCGGAGGCGCAGGCCGGAAGCGGTGAGCGCGGCGCCGTACGCGAGCGCGACCGTCGTCGCGCCGAACAGCGCGCCGCACGCAGCCCATGCCGCGCCCTGGCCCGGCAGCCGGTGGGTCGCGAGGACGCCGGCGATCGCCCCGACGATCGAGCCGGCGAACACGAGGAACCGGACCTGGCGCAGCGCGGGCCCTCGCATCGCGGTGGTCCGGTCGACCGGTGCGAGCAGCACGTGGCGCACGTCCGCGTGTTCGAGCGCGAGCGGCCCGCCCCGGCTGCCGGAGCGCACGCCGATCGCGATCACGACCGCGGCGGCGAGGCCGATCCAGTCCGCACCGTGACTGCGCAGATGCGCCACCTCCGCGTCGGTCAGCCTGCCGTCACCGATCAGGCCGGCGCCGACCAGGACCGCGATGCCCCCGAGGATGGCGGTGAGATAAGCCTGGTACAGCGCGTCGATCCAGTGGACGTCGGCGATGCGCTTGCGCCGGCGGATGCGCCGCCATTCAAGCAGTGCGCCTTCGAGGTCGGCGTCGGCGTCGGCGGGTGGCGCGAGAAGCAGCGCTACTCCTGCACCAGCTCGATGAGCGTGCCGAAGGCGGTCTTCGGATGCACGAACGCGACGGTGGTGCCCCGCGAGCCCGGCCGCGGCTGTTCGTCGATCACCTGGCCGCCTTGATCCTTCACGGCCTGCAGCGCCTCGGCGCAGTCGCGCACGCGGTAGCCCACGTGGTGCAGGCCCTCGCCTTTGCGCTCCAGGTACTTCGCGACCGGCGAGTCGTCGCGGGTCGGTGTGAGGAGCTGGATGTAGGACTCTGCGACCTTGAGCAACGCCTCTTCGACCCCGTCGCGCTCGACGATCTCGCGATGGTCGACGACCGCGCCGAACGTCTCGCGGTAGTAGTCGATCGCGGCGGGCAGATCACGCACGGCGATCGCGACGTGGTCGATCTCGGTGAGCAGCGACGCGGTCTGGCCGGTCTGGGCGCTGGCCTCGCTGCGGTCCTCGTTCGGGTTGCGCGC
>Ga0070741_10002901_pt1 | contig 44337 bp, 40 predicted proteins | sample Coa_R1_4_FD_66440 | JGI IMG/M metagenome (GOLD analysis project Ga0070741, IMG submission 66440) | Surface soil microbial communities from Centralia Pennsylvania, which are recovering from an underground coalmine fire - Coalmine... | ecosystem: Environmental > Terrestrial > Soil > Unclassified ... | reverse complement strand
AGCTTCGCGTCCGTCACCGTCGGCGCCGCGCCGCCGCGGCCGTAGCAGGCGGGACCCGGGTCGGCGCCCGCGCTCGCCGGCCCGACCCGGATGGAGCCGCCGTCGTCGACCCAGGCGATCGAGCCGCCGCCGGCGCCGATCTCGACGACGTCCACGACCGGGACGAGCAGCGGGTAGCCGGCGAAGTCGGGACGCCACTCGAGCTTGTACTCCGTCGTCGTCTTCGGCGTCCCGTTCTCGACGAGCGACGCCTTCGCCGTCGTCCCGCCGATGTCGAGGTAGAGGACGTTCGGCTCGCCGATCCGCTCGCCGAGCCGTGCCGCGCCGACGATCCCCGCCGCCGGCCCGGACTCGACGAGGCGGATCGGGGTCAGCCGCGCAGCCGCAAGCGACGTCGTGCCGCCGCTCGACTGCATGATTCGGACCGGAGCGCGCAGGCCCGCCCGCGCGAGCCGCTCGCCGACGGCGTCGAGGTAGGGCTCGACGGTCGGCTGCACGTAGGCGTTGAGGACGGCGGTGGACGAGCGTTCGTACTCGCGCCACTCGCGCGTGATATCCGAGGAGATCGTCACCGGCACGCCCGGGAGCCGCTCGGCGAGCGCGTCCCGCACCGCCCGCTCGTGCTCGGGGTGCGCGTAGCTGTGCAGGAGGCAGACGGCGATCGCCTCGACCCGCTCGCGCGCGCACGCCTCGGCGATCGGCCCGACGTCCTCGAGCGCGAGCGGCACGAGCACGGCGCCGCGGTGGTCGACGCGGCCGCGGACCTCGAAGCGGCGGCGGCGCGGAACGAACGGGGGCGGCTTCCGCGGCACGAGGTTGTACATGTCCGGCCGGTTGCCGCGCGCGATCTCGAGCACGTCGCGAAAGCCCGCCGTCGTGACGAGCGCCGTGCGGGCGCCGCGGCGCTCGGTGATGGCGTTGATCACCACCGTCGTGCCGTGCACGAGCTCGGACACCTGCTCGAGCGGCACCGCCGCCTGCTCGACGGCGTCGGCGACGCCTCCCGGGAGGTCGCGGGGCGTCGTCAGCGCCTTGCCGACGGCGACCGCGCCCGTCTGCTCGTCGAGCGAGACGAGGTCGGTGAAGGTGCCGCCGATGTCGGTCGCGACGCGGAGCGTCATGCGCGAAGCCGGGCCGTCTCGCCGGGGTCGAGCTCGAGCGTCCCCGGGTCGAGCGCGACCCCGTACACCGTCCGCGCCTCCTCGACCGTGACGTAGCCGTCGAGCACGTCCTCGCGCACGCGCTCGGGCTCGCGCTCGCGCGGGTCGCCGAAGCCGCCGCCCGTCCCGGTCACCGAGGCGACGAGGTCGCCGTCCGCGAGCTCGACGCGGGCGACGCGCCCGCGGCGGACGACCTCGCCGCCGCGCCGGTACTCGAGGTAGTTGCTCGTTCCCTCGGCGCCGCCGGCGAGCGCCCAGGGCCGTCGCTGCCAGCCGCCGAGCGAGCCGTACCCGTAGGCGCCGACGGCCCCGTGCAGGCGGTACTCGCGGACGACGCCGAAGCCGCCGCGGCGCCGGCCCGCCCCTCCGCCTGCCCGCGTGTTCAGCTCGTAGCGCTCGACGAGCACGGGGAAGCGCGACTCGACCACCTCGACCGGGAAGTTGTAGGTGTCGCCGTCGGTCGTGGCGATGAGGGCGCTCTCGCCGTCGTCGGCGGCGCTCGCGCCCCAGCCGCCGACGTTCGGCTCGGCGAGGACGAACAGCTCGCCCGTCTCGGCGCTGCGGCCGACGACGTACGAGGCGCACAGGCTCGTGTACGAGCCTGCGCCGAGGCGGTCCGGGCAGACGGGCGCGAGCGCCTTCCACATCAGGTCGTTCGCGAACGCGGCGCCCTCGTAGTACCAGCCGGTCGGCGCCGGCGGGAGGGCGCTGAAGACCGTGCCCGGCGGCACGGTGACAGAGAAGGGCCGGAAGAAGCCGTCGTTCGAGCGGGCCTGCGGTGCGGTGATCGCCCGGACGACGGTCTTGCACGCCGACAAGAGCGCCCCCGTCGAGCAGTTGACCGGGCCGGCGGTCTGCGGCGCGCAGCCCGTGAAGTCGGCGTGGATCCAGTCGTCGCCGACCTCGACCGCGACGACGATCGGCAGCGGGTCGTCCGTGACGCCGTCGCCGTCGATCACCCCCTCGGCCCGGTAGAGGCCGTTCGGGATCCGGCGCAGCGCGGCACGCGCGAGCTGCTCGCCGTGCGCGAGCACCCGCTCGAAGGCGGCGGCGACGAGGTCGACGCCGTAGCGCTCGCACGCCTCGAGCACGCGCCGCTCGCCGATCGAGACCGCCGCGACGCCGGCGTTCAGGTCGCCGATGCCCGTCCGCGGCAGGCGGATGTTGGCGGCGATCAGGTCGACGAGCGCCTCGTTCGGCCGGCCCGCCTCGTGCACGCGCACGCCGGGGAGCTGCAGCCCCTCCTGGTAGATCTCGGTCGCGTCGGGCGGGATCGAGCCCGGGACGGCGCCGCCGATCTCGATCCAGTGCGTGATCGAGACGGCGAAGGCGACGACACGATCCCCGGCGAACACCGGCTTGACGAGGCAGACATCGCAGGTGTGCGTGCCCCCGCGGTAGGGGACGTTGGTCGCGAACACGTCGCCCGGCCGCATCCCGTCCAGTCCCACCTTCTCGACGATGCTCTCGACCTGCGGCCCGAAGGTGCCGGTGAAGAGCGTCAGCCCGTTCGTCTGCGCGACGACCCGCGCCTGCGCGTCGGTGATGCCGCAGGCGAAGTCGAGCACCTCGTACACGATCGGGCTCATGCTCGTCCGCGCGAGCACGAGCCCCATCTCGTCCGCCGCCGCGGCCAGCTTGTCGCAGACGATCTCGATCGTGAAAGGATCGAACCGCGCCGCCACCGGCCAACTCTAGTCCGGAGAGCGCGGGCGGCCGCGCCACGAGCGCCGACGCCTCCCGACGGAGCCGTCATGGTCCAAGGCGAGGGGATCGGCTGACCGCGAGAGGAGGCCACGATGGCGAAGAAGCTCGTCCTGCTGACCTCCACGCCTCGCCCCGTCGGAGAACCTGACGATCTCGTTCTGCGAGCGCTGCTGGGGCTGACGCGCCGCCGCCGGTCACTCCTCGGGCAGCGACCCGCCCGTGTGCGCGAACGTCTTGTTGACGATCTTCCAGCTGCCGTCGATGCGCGCCAGCGAGAAGTAGTCCACGAAGGAGAGCGCGCCCCAGAAGCCCTGCTCCTCCAGGACCACGAGAGCGGCGTCGCCTACCTCCTCGGCCGATCGCACCGTCGCCTTGAAGCTGCCGTTCACGTCGGCCGGCTTCGCGGCGATCATCGTGATCATCTCGGCGATCGGCATGTCGAGCCGCTGGCCGCCCATCGCCCCATACATCCACGCGCCCTTGTTGAACGCCCGCTCGAGCGCGGGGGCATCGCCCTTCGCGACGCCGTCCACGTACAGCTGGACAGCGCCGACCGCCGTCTCGTTTCCGGTTGCCACGGTGCTCATGCGTGCTCCTTCCCTCTGGCCCGACCTGCGTCAGGCGAGTCTAGGAAAGGTGCGGGCCGGCGTCGAGCGACCGGCCTGCGGCCTCGGGCGCGCCCGCCCCCTCGTCGAGCGCCCGCCTCGGCCTCGGGCCTCCGCGCCGGGGCGGCGCCGAGGCCGAAGAGCACGACCCGTGCCGGAGCGAGGCAGACCGCCGCTCCCGCGAGTGCGAAGTCGCCGCGGCGCCGCGCGATCTCCGCGAAGCAGAGTGGGCGCTCGGCGGAGCGGGGAAGGCGGAGCGCGGTCAGGAGCTCCCCCGGCCGCAGGGCCGTCGTGAACGGGCCGAGGAAGAAGGCGGAGGCCTCGACCGTCCGCTCGCCGTCGGCGCGGGCGGCGACGACCTCGCCGTCGAGCGCGCCGAGCGTGAGCGCCTCGCCCGGCTCGATCGCCTCGAGGCCGGTGACGGGGTTCACGTCGACGAGCGTCGCCGGCCGCGCGAGCCGCATGTTCAACATCGGCACGAGGCTCTGCCCGCCGGCGAGCACGCGGGCATCGTCTCCGCCGTCTCCGAGCTGGGCGATCGCCTCCTCGACGGTGCGGACGGCGACGCACTCGAACGGCGGCGGCTTCACTGGAGCGGCACCGCCTCGATGCCGCGCGCCGCGGGCAGGACCTCCTCCGCGAACCGCTCCACGATCTCGAGCAGCTCCTCGATCGTCCCCGAGCGGACGTCGAAGTGCACGGTCACGTGCGAGTAGCCGTGGGCGGCGAAGCGCTCGAGGTCGCCGAGCACCTGCTCCGCGGTCCCGGTGAGCGTGCGTCTCGGCTTCGCCCGCGCGAGTTCGTCGCCGGGCTCCGTGACGAGGCCGGAGCAGAACGCGTACAGCCGGAAGCCGGCGAGGTCGCGACCGGCGCGCTCGGCCTCCCGGAGCGCCGCCTCGCGCAGGTGGTCGAACCGGCCCGGGTCGGCGTGGGCGTCGAGGAACATCGGATAGAGCCCGTCCGAGGTCCGCGCCGCCCGCCTCGCGCCCACCTGGGTGACCGCGCCGAACACGATCGGCGGGTGCGGCTTCTGCACCGGCTTCGGCTCGAGCGAGACGTCGGCGACCTCGAAGAAGCGGCCGTGCCAGTCGAGCCAGTCCGACGTCCACGCGTGCTTCCACAGCTCGACGCACTCCTCCGTGACCGCGCCGCGATGCTCGTAGTCGGCGCCGACGGCGGCGAACTCCTGGGGATCCCAGCCGGAGCCCGCGCTCATGATCAGGCGGCCGTTCGAGAGGACGTCGAGCGTCGCGAACTGGTGGGCGACGATCAGCGGATGGCGGTAGGGGGCGATGAGGACCGAGGGGGCGAGCCGGATGCGCTCGGTCACCGCCGAGATCGCGCCGATCGCGGCGACGACGTCGAGCATGACCGGCCGCTCGGGATACGCGCGCGTGCCGGACTCGTTCGCGGTGTGGCGTGTCCCCAGCTCGCGTCCCATGCAGACGTGGTCGGAGAACCAGAGCGAGTGGTAGCCGAGCCGCTCCGCGAGCCGGGCGAGCTCGAGCGGCCGCATCTCGGCGGGCTCCAGCCTCAGCAGGAAGAAGTCCTGCTCGTCACGGGTGAGCAGGCCGTGCGTCGACATCGCGAGGCCGACGTCCACGCGGCCCTGCTACGGCTCGCGGGCCGGCGCCCAGCCGAGCGCCCGCTCGCAGGTCGCGGCGAGCGAGAGCAGGCGCGCGTCCTCGAGCCGGGGCGCGACGAGCATGACGCCGACCGGGAGCCCGTCCGCCTCGGCGAGCGGGAGCGAGATGGCCGGATGGCCGGTCATGTCCGTCGGGTACGTGTTCGCGAGGTTCTGCCAGCCGCGCAGGACGCGCGCCGCAACCGGGAGCTCGGGGTCGACCGCGTGCGCGCGCCAGGGGGTCGTCGGCAGGAGCAGCGCGTCCACGCCGGCGAGCGCGCGGTCGTAGGCGGCGCGCAGCCACGGGCGCAGGTTTTGCGCCTTCGCGTACAGCGCGCCGGAGTAGCGGCGGCGGAGGAAGCGGCCGGCGACGAGCATCGACTTCACCTGCGGCGACAGCTCCTGCGCGTGCGCGGCGATCCCGGCCCGGAGCGCGGCCGGCAGCTCCTCCCAGTAGCGGCCCGACCAGCCGTAGCCGTTCCCGCCCGACTCGACCGTGCTCGTCATCCCCTCGACGAAGCTGGAGAAGGCGACGCCGCCCGCCTGCAGGTGCTCGGGGAGCGACACTTCGACCGGCTCGGCCCCGAGCCCGCGCAGGCGCTCGATCGCCCCGCGCACCGCGTCGGCGGTCGCCTGCTCGACGCCGATCGCGTCCGAGAGCGACTCGGCGACGACCCCGAGGCGGACGCCGCGCAGGTCGTCGGCGGCCCGCTCGACGGCGGTGCGGACGTCAACCTCGCCCGGGACGCCGTGCTGACGCGGGTCGCCCTCGTCCCGGCCCGCGATCGCCTGCAGGAGCACTGCCACCGCCTCGACCGTCCGGCCGAGCGGGCCGCAGTGATCGAACGTCTGGTCCATGCCGGCGATGCCCGTGTACGGGACGAGCCCGTGCGTCGGCTTCAGGCCGACGACGCCGCACCAGGACGCGGGTACGCGGATCGAGCCGCCCTGGTCGCCGCCGACCGACACGTCGACCGAGTCGTAGAAGAGCGCCGCGGCGGAGCCGCTCGAGGAGCCTCCGGCCGTCCGCCCCCGGTCCCAGGGGTTGAGCGTCGGCCCGTACCAGCTCGAGTCGCCTCCCGCCGACAGGGCCAGGTCGTCCATGTTCGTGACGGCGACGATCTCGCCGCCCGCGCGCAGGATGCGCTCGGCGACGACGCTGTCGGTCGAGGGCACGAACCCCTGCAGCGCGGCCGAGCCGCAGCTGAGCGGTACGCCGGCGACGGCGACGGAGTCCTTGACGGCGACCCGCCGGCCGGACAGGAGGCCGTCGGCGACGTCGGCGCGGACGCGGCAGAGGCGGACGATCGCGTTCAGCGGGTCCTCCCCCTCCGCCGGCCGGCGGCCCGGGTCGCGCACGGCCGCGACCGGCTCGGGCTGCGCGGAGGGCTGCGCCTGGAGCTGGTCGTAGGCCTGGAAGACCGCCTCGGCGACGGCGAGCAGCTCCCGCTCCTCGTCGCCGGTGAGGGCGAACCGCCACGAGGCGGCGAGCTCGTGCAGCTCGGCCGGGGAGATGCGGGCGATCACTCGTTCCAGAACGGCCTGCGCACCCAGCCGTCCTCGTAGGGCGTGATCGTCTGGCAGTCGAGCGTCACCTCGGCGAACTTCCAGCCGTCCGGCTCCCGGCGGTAGCGGTCGGCGTACGTGCCCGTCAGCCAGACCGCCTGCGGGCCGCCGGGCCCGACGACCGTGCACGGCTGCCACAGGTACCAGGAGCCGCGGGCCGAGGCGAGGTCGTCGGCCACCTCGATCACCGGCGCGACCATGTAGTGCAGCGCCCAGGTGATCTGGCGCGAGACGGCGGCGAAGAAGGCGTGGATGGCGTCGAAGCCCTCGTGGCGCCCGAAGCGCTCGCCGCCGTCCCAGATGGCGTCGGCGGTGAAGAGCGGGCGCATGCGCTCCGGGTCGTAACCCGTGTCGCACACGGCCGCGTAGCGCGCCTTCAGCGCGCGGATCTCCTCGATCGCCTCGAGGCGGGCGAGCCGGGCGCCGGTCGCTCCGTCCATGGCACGCGATCATTGCACGCCTGCTAGAACAGGCGAGCCGTGAGCTGGGACGAGCTGCCGGTCGTCGTCACCGTCGCGCCGACGGGCGCCGAGGTGACGCGGGCCGACAACCCGGCTCTCCCGCACACGCCGGCCGAGATCGCCGACGACGTGGTGCGCTGCGCCGAGGCGGGCGCCTCGGTCTGCCACCTGCACGTGCGCGAGCAGGACGGCTCCCCGAGCAGCCGGGTCGAGCTGTTCGCCGAGGCGATCGAGCGCATCCGCGCCCGGACGCCGATCGTGACCATGGTCTCGACCGGCGGAGCCGTGTGGATGCGGGTGGAGGAGCGCACCAGCGGGCTCGAGGCGGGCCCGGACCTCGCCGGCGTGGAGACGGGCTCGATGAACTTCGGCGAGGACGCGTTCGTGACCGTGCCCGCGGACGCGCGCCGGATCGTCGAGCGGGCGGGCGCGCTCGGGATCGGGCTGGAGGCGGAGATGTTCGACGTCGGCCACGTCGTCTCGGCGGTGCGGATGCTCGAGCGCGGCGAGCTGCCGCCGCCGCTGCGCGCGAACCTCGTCTTCGGCGTCCCGGGCGGGATCGACGCAACCCCGGAGGCGCTCGAGGCGATGCTGCGGCCGCTGCCGCCCGGCACGCACTGGTCGGTCACCGCCGTCGGACGCCACCAGCGCCGCATGCTCGCCCTCGCGCTGCTCCGGGGGGCCGGCGGCATCCGCGTCGGCTTCGAGGACGGCGTCTACCTGCGGCGCGGCGTGCTCGCCGCCTCGAACGCGGAGCTCGTGGCCGACGCCTGCGAGCTCGTGCGCACGCTCGGGCGGCGCGTGGCCACCGTCGAGGAGGCGCGCGAGCTCCTCGCCTGTCCGGCGCGCGCCCGGTCGGCCTGATGCTCGGCCTCCAAGGCAGGACGGCGCTCGTCACCGGCGGCTCGCGCGGCATCGGTCGGGCCGCCTGCCTCGGCTTCGCGCGGGCCGGAGCGGACGTCGCCGTCCACTACCGCTCGCAGGCGGCGGAGGCCGAGGAGGTGGCCGCCGAGATCCGCGCGCTCGGCCGGCGGGCGACGGTCGTGCAGGCGGACGTGACCCGTCCCGGCGAGGTGCGGCGCGCGCTCGACGACGTCGCCCGCTTCGCCGGCCCGGCGGGGCTGCACGTGCTCTTCAACAACGCCGGTGTCTACCCGCCGGGAACGCTCGAGTCGCTGACCGTGGAGGAGTGGGACCGGGTGTTCGCCGTCAACGCGCGGGGGCCGTTCCTCGTCACGCAGGCGGCGCTGCCGCTGCTGACAGCCGCCGCCGAGGCGCGCGTGATCAACATCGGCACGGTCATGGTCCACCGCGGCGCGCCCGGCAACCTGCACTACGCGGCGGCGAAGGCGTCGCTGATCGGGCTCACGCGCGTGCTCGCCCGGGAGCTCGCGCCGCGCGGGATCACCGTCAACCTGGTCGTGCCGAGCATGGTCGGGACCGAGACGGCCGAGCGGGACTACCCGGGCGTGGCCGAGGCGATCGTGGCCGACCAGGCGATCCGCCGCTTCCAGCAGCCGGACGACCTCGTCGGGCTGCTCTGCTTCCTCGCCTCGCCCGAGAGCGGCTTCGTCACAGGCCAGACGATCCTCGCCGACGGCGGCCGCGCCTTCCTCTGAGCGGGGCGCACGTTGGGGGCTGCGCGCGCTTCCCTCGATGGTCCAAACTTGGCCATGGCGATCAGGGTGGGGATCGACACCGGCGGGACGTTCACCGACCTCGTCGCGGTCGACGAGGCGGGCAGGTCGTTCCTGGCCAAGGTCCCGTCGAACCCCGACGACCCCGTCCAGCCCATCGCCGCTGCCCTCCGCGAGGCGGGCATCGACCCGGTCGAGGTCGAGCTGGTCGTGGTCGGGACGACGATCGGCATCAACGCCGTCCTCACCCGCCGGGGCGCGCGCGTGCTCTACCTGACCACGAAGGGGTTCGAGGACATCCCCTACATCCAGCGCATCAACCGCAAGCACCACTACGACTTTCGCTGGCGCAAGCCGACGCCGCTCGTCCGCCGGCGCGACTGCGTGGGCGTGGTCGAGCGCCTCGACGAGGAAGGGAGGGTGCTGACGCCCCTCGACGCCGACGCGCTCGCGGCCGAGCTCGACCGGCTGTGCGCGGACGGGCGGGCCGGTGACGACGGCGAGCTGGCGATCGCCGTCTGCCTCCTGTTCTCGTACCTCAACCCCGAGCACGAGCTCGCCGTGCGCGACGCGATCCGGGCGCGCCACCCGCACCTGCCGGTCTCGCTCTCGCACGAGGTCGCGCCGATCTGGCGCGAGTACGAGCGCGGCACGACCGTGACCGTGGACGCGTTCACGAAGCCCCTGTTCGAGCGCTACGTGGACGCTGTCTCGCAGGCGCTCGGCGATGCCGGCGTCGGTCGCCGCTGGGCGCTCCTCAAGTCGAACGGCGGCCGGGCGCTCGCCGCCGAGGCGCGGCGGCGGCCGGCCCACCTGCTGCTGTCGGGGATCGCGGGCGGCGGCATCGGCGGCGCGCATGCGGCGCGGGCGGCGGGCGCGGCGCAGGCGATCGCGCTCGACATGGGCGGAACGAGCTGCGACGTCTGCCTCGTCGTCGACGGCGAGCCGCTCTACTCGGCGGACTTCGAGCTCGAGTTCGGCTTCCCGGTCAGCGTGCCGGGCGTCTCCACGCGCACGATCGGCGCGGGCGGCGGCTCGATCGGCTGGGTCGATCCGGGCGGCTTCCTGCAGGTCGGGCCGCAGAGCGCCGGCGCCTCGCCCGGTCCTGCCTGCTACGGCCAGGGTGGCGAGCTCGCCACGATCACGGACGCCAATCTCGTGCTCGCCCGGCTCGACCCTGCCTTCTTCCTCGGCGGGCGTATGGCCCTCGACCGGGAGCTCGCCCGCGCGGCGCTCGCGAGGCTGGGGGCGCAGCTCGGCCTCGACGAGGTCGAGGTCGCCTCGGCGATGGTGCGCGTCTGCAACGAGAACATGGCGAACGCGATCCGGATCCTCACCGTCGAGCAGGGCAGCGACCCGCGCGAGCAGGTGCTCGTCGCCTTCGGCGGGGCCGGCCCGACGCACGCCTGCGAGATCGCCGAGGCGCTGGGCATGCGCCGCGTGCTCGTCCCGCCCGCGCCCGGCCTCTACTCGGCCTTCGGGGCGCTCGCCTCGAGCGTGCGCATCGACGCCGTGCGCAGCGTCCACCTGACGGACGTGCGCACGAGCGCGGCCGAGGTCGCCGCCGTCCTCGACGAGCTCGAGCAGCAGGCGCGCGGCGACTTCGCCGCTCAGAGCTCGGCGGCGGAGGAGCCGGAGATCCGCCGTCTCGCGGCCATGCGCTACCAGGGGCAGAACTACGAGCAGGAGGTGCCGTTCCCGCCGGGGCCGCTGGACGACGCGGCGCTCGAGGCCGTCTACGCCGAGTACGGGCGGCTGTACGAGAGCTTCTACGGCTACCGCCTGGACGGCATCCCGATCGAGCTCGTCCGCCTGGCCGTGATCGCCGCCGCCGCGGCGCCCGTGTTCGCCCGCCAGCCGGGCGTGCCCGAGCTCGTCGAGCGGCCGCACGAGCGGCGCAACGTCTTCTTCCCGGAGGTCGGGTTCGTCGCCACCGGCATCGTGCGCCGGGACGGCCTCGTCGGCGGCGACCGGCTGGAGGGGCCGGCCGTCGTGGAGTTCGCCGACTCGACCGCGGTCGTCCCGCCCGGCTGGACGCTGTCGACGCGGGACGACGGCATCCTGGAGGTGACGCGCTGATGGCGATCGACCCGGTGACGCTGACCGTGCTCGGCAACGCGTTCGTGAACATCTGCCGCGAGATGGGGGTGACGATGATCCGCACCGCCTTCTCGCCGATCTTCAACGAGGGGCTCGACTTCTCGTGCGTCCTCTTCGACCGGCGCGGCAACATGATCGGGCAGGCCGAGTTCTGCCCCGCGCAGATCGCGGCCAGCCTGTTCATCGTCCGCTGGACGCTCGAGGAGCTCGGCGTGGACGCCTTCGAGCCGGGCGACGTCGTCCTGCACAACGACCCCTACCGCGGCGGCGCGCACATCCCCGAGCACAGCGTCATGCGCCCGGTGTTCCACGAGGGCGAGCTGTTCGGCTTCGTCGCCAACGTCGGCCACCTGGCCGAGATCGGCGGCAAGGCGGTCGGGTCGTTCGCGGCCGACGCGACCGAGGTGTTCCAGGAGGGCCTGCGCATCCCGCCGGTCAAGATCGTCAAGCGCGACGAGAACGACCTCGAGCTGTGGCGCCTGATCATGGCCAACCACCGCACGCCGCGGAACACGTGGGGCGACCTGAACGCGCAGATCGGCTCGCTGCGCGTGGCGGAGCGGCGCGTGCTCGAGCTGCTCGACCGCTACGGGCGAGGCTTCGTCGAGCAGGCGGCGGACGAGCTGATGGACTACTCGGAGCGCTGGATGCGCGCCGAGATCGCCGCCATCCCGGACGGCGTGTACGAGTTCACCGAGCGGATGGAGGACGACGGCGTGGTCGACCGGCCGGTCGCCTTCCACGTCGCCGTCACCGTGTCCGGGGACGAGCTCGTCGTCGACTGGACCGGCACCGACCCGCAGGTGCGCGGCCCGATCAACGCCACCTACGGTGTGACCGCGGGGGCGACGTACAACGCCGTCTTCCACCTGACGGACATGGCCATTCCCAAGAACTCGGGGGCGTATCGGCCGATCCGCATCATCGCTCCGCCGGGCTCGGCCGTGAACGTCGTCTATCCCGGCCCCTCCGTCGGCGGCAACACGGAGACCCATCCGAAGCTCGCCGACATGGTCGTGGCCGCGCTCGCCCCCGCGCTGCCCGACCGCGCGGCCGCGGCCGAGGGCGGTACGGCCTGCAACTTCCTGTTCGGCGGCGTGCACCCGAAGACGGGCGACTACTACGCGAACTACCACCTCGAGGGGGGTGGCTGGGGCGCGAAGTCCTACGACGACGGCAACGACGCGGTCGTCGTCAAGAACGGAAACTGCCGCAACACGCCGGTCGAGATCTTCGAGACGCGCTACCCGCTGCGCGTCGTCGAGTACTCGCTCATCCCCGACTCGGGCGGCCCGGGCAGGATGCGCGGCGGGCTCGGCACCCGGCGGGTCCTGCGTGTCGAAGAGGGCGCCGAGGTGACCGTGAACGCGCTCTTCGACCGCACGAAGCCGGGCTTCGGCGCCTACGGCCTCGCCGGCGGCGGCGCGGGCGGGCCGGCGGCGATCCTCGTCAAGCGCGCGGGCGACAGCGACTTCCGCACCTTCTCGGAGGCGTTCGGCACCGTGTCGCCGTCGAAGTTCACGAACATCCTGCTGCGCGGCGGCGACGAGGTGCGGATCGACTCCCCGGGCGGCGGCGGCTGGGGCGACCCGCGCGAGCGCGACCCGGCCCGCCTGGCCGAGGACGTCGCGCAGGGATTCGTCTCCGAGGCCGCCGCCCGCGAGCTGTACGGGGCCTCGCCCGGGGGCCGCGCCGGCGCGGCCGAGCTTCCCTAGACTCCGCACGTGGCGCTCCATCCGGGTCGTCGCATGGCAGCCGAGGGAAGCTGGCGTGAGCTGAGCCCGCAGGTGTGGGAGACGGTCGTCACCCCCTGCGACTGCTGCGGCCAGGTGGTGGCGCGGCGGCTGTGGGTGGTGGAGGTGGCGGGAGACGAGCGGCGCTTCTGCAGCCCGGAGTGCGAGGCGCTGTACCGCGACTACGTCGTCGCAAGGAGGCGGTGATGGCCCAGACGGCGACGACGGTCGCGAGCCTGACGCAGTCGTACCTCGACCGGCTGGCCGAGCGGACCCCTCGCTCGCACGCGCTGCACGCGGAGGCGCGGAAGGTGCTCGCGGGCGGCGTCAGCTCGCACTTCAAGGCCTGGCAGCCGTTCTACGCGCGCGAGGCGACCGGCGCCCGGCTCGTCGACCTCGACGGCAACGAGTACGTCGACCTGATCATGGGCTTCGGACCCAACTCGCTCGGCCACTCGCCCGCCGCCGTCGTCGAGGCGGTGCGCGACGTCATCGGCCGCGGGACGAGCCTCGCCATCGCGACGCCGCTCGAGGTCGAGCTCGCGCAGACGATCTCGCGGCTCGTGCCGAGCATGGAGCTGATGCGCTTCGTAGCCACGGGCACGGAGGCGACGATGATGGCGCTCCGCACCGCCCGGGCGTTCACCGGACGCACGAAGGTGGCTCGTTTCGAAGGCCACTACCACGGCCAGCACGAGGCGGCGCTCGTGAGCGTGGCGCACGTGGCCGGCGACGAGCGTCGCCCCGTCGGCGCGCCGGACGGGGCGGGCATCCCGCGGGGCGTGCTCGACGACGTCGTCGTGCTGCCGTGGAACGACATCGACGCGGTCGCGCCGGTCGTGCGCGAGCTCGCCGGCGACCTGGCGGCGATCATCCTCGAGCCCGTCCCGTTCTCGAACATCGGCGGCCAGGAGCCCGACCCGGAGTTCCTGCGCGCTCTGCGCGAGCTGTGCTGGGAGCGCGGCACGCTGCTCGTCTTCGACGAGGTCGTGACGGGGTTCCGGATCGGCCTCGGCGGCGCCGCGGAGCGCTACGGCTTCGCGCCCGACCTGCACGTGTTCGGCAAGGCCGTCGGCGGGGGCTTCCCCGTGGGGGTGTACGGTGGCCGGCGCGACGTGATGGAGGCGGTGGTGACGCCGAGGCCCGGCGACCCGCACAGCGGGGAGACGATCTTCCAGTCGGGGACGTTCTCCGGCACCCCGCCGGCGATGGCGGCCGGGCTCGCGCTCCTGCGCGAGCTCGAGCGGACGGACGCGCTCGCGGTCGCCGACGCGCGGGCGGAGGCGATCCGGGCCGGCTGGCGCTCGCTCTGCGCCGAGCTCGGCCTCGAGGCGCAGGTGACGGGCATGTGCTCCTGGCTCGGCCTGTTCTTCACCGGCCGGGAGATCCGGACGCGGCGCGACGCGCTCACGGCCGACGCCGCCAGGCAGCGCGCCTTCTCGCTCGGCCTGCTCGTGCACGGCGTCTACCTGCTGCCGTCGCACCCCGGCTTCACCTCCTCCGCGCACACAGAAGACGACGTGGCGCGTGTGCTCGAGGCCTCCGAGCGGGTGCTGTCCGACCTGGCCGGCTGCTGACACGGCCGAGAGAATCGCGGCGAAGACAGCACTCGCTTGACGCTCTTCGGCGCGATGCCGTAGGCTCGCCTCGCATGGCCGGGTCAGCGCAGGACGGGGGTGGAGCAGGCGCGCCCGAGTCGCTCGACAGGCTCGACCGGCGCATCGTCGAGGCGCTGCAGGAGCAGGGGCGCATGCCGTTCCCGAAGCGCTCGTCGGGGTGAAGGTCTCCGGCCCGCCTGTCGAGGTCGCCCACGAGATCGCCCGCTCGTGAGGCGGCCCTTGCCGGCCTGACAGACGAGGGGGGCGAGGTTGGGGGGGAGCTGGATCGTCGGCTGCGACACGGGTGGAACCTTCACCGACGTGTTCGCGCTCAGCGACGAGGGCGAGGCGCGTGTCGCCAAGGTCCCCTCGACGCCGCCGCGGTTCGACGTCGGCGTCGTCGAGGGCGTGCAGGCGCTCGGCCTCGAGCCGGGCGACGTGCGCACGCTCTTCCACGGCACGACGGTGACGACGAACGCGGTGATCACGAAGACCGGGGCGCCGACCGCGCTCGTCACCACGCGCGGCTTCCGGGACGTGCTCGAGATCCGGCGGGCAAACCGGGAGGAGCTGTACGACATCCTCTGGGACCCGCCGCCGCCGCTCGTGCCGCGGCGGCACCGCCTCGAGGTCGACGAGCGCGTCGACTACGCGGGCGCCGTCGTCCGGCCGCTCGACGAGAGCTCGGTGCGCGACGTCGCCCGCAAGATCCGTGCGCGGGGCCTCGTCTCCGTCGCCGTCTGCCTGATCAACGCGCACATGAACCCCGCGCACGAGCGCCGGATCCGCGACATCCTCGCGGAGGAGCTGCCGGGGGTGGAGATCTCGCTGTCCACGGACATCCTCCCGGAGCCGCCCGAGTTCGAGCGGACGGCGACGACGGTCGCGAACGCCTACTGCGCCCCCGTCCTGCGCGGGTACATGGACGCGCTCGAGCGGCGGCTCGCAGACGGCGGCTACCGCAGCGACCTCGTCCTCGTCATGCACAACGGTGGCGGCACGATGACCACCGAGTACGCGAAGGGCGTGTCGGTGAAGACGCTCAACTCGGGGCCGGCGGCCGGCGTCATCGCCGGCGCGGCGGTGGCGGCGTCGGCCGGACGCGCGGACGTCGTCTGCTTCGACATGGGCGGAACGAGCGCCGACATCGGCGTCGTCCTCGGCGGGCGGCCGCGTCTGACCACCTCGTTCGACCTCGAGTGGGGCATGCCGATCCGCTTCCCCTCGATCGACGTCATCTCGATCGGCGCGGGCGGCGGCTCCGTCGCCTGGCTCGACCCTGCCGGCTACCCGCGCAGCGGGCCGCACAGCGCCGGCGCCGATCCCGGCCCCGCCTGCTACGGCAAGGGCGGGCACGAGCCGACGAACACCGACGCGCACCTCCTGCTCGGCCGCGTCTCGAACGACCTCTTCCTCGACGGCCGCATGCGGCTCGACGTCGAGCGCGCACGCGAGGCGCTGCGCGAGCGGATCGCCGAGCCGCTCGGCCTGTCGGTCGAGGAGGCGGCGGAGGGCGTGCTTCGCATCGCCAACGCGAACATGGTGCAGGCGATCAGGCTTGTCACCGTCGAGCGCGGCTTCGACCCGCGCGAGCTCAGCCTCGTCGCCTTCGGCGGCGCCGGGCCGCTGCACGCGGTCGATCTGGCGCTCGAGCTGCAGATGCCGGAGGTGATCGTACCGCCGTACCCGGGCGTGACGAGCGCGATGGGGCTCCTCTACGTCGACCCGCTGGACGACTTCTCATGGGCGTACGTCTGCCGCCAGGACGAGCTCGACCTCGAGCACGTCAGCCGCCTGTACGGCGAGATGGCCGAGCGTGTCGTCTGGAGCCTCGAGCGGCAGGGCGTCGACCGAAGCGACGTCGCCGTCGAGCGCTCGGTCGACCTGCGCTACATCGGCCAGCTCCACTCGGTCACCGTGCCGCTTGCCGAGATCAGCGAAGCCGGCTTCGCCGCCGCCGTGGCTGCGTTCCACGACGAGCACCTGCGCCAGTACCGCTACTCGCACCCGGAGGCGCCGGTCGAGACGTCGACGCTGCGCGTGGCCGCGCGCGGACGCCGCGCGAAGCCCGACCTCCGCGCCATGCGCTACGCCGAGCGAGCGGCGAGAGCCCCCGCGCCCGACCGCGAGCGGAGCGTCCACTTCGGCGGCGAGGGGTGGACGGCGACGCGCGTCGTCGACCGTCTCGGGCTCGCGCCGGGGGACGAGCTCGAGGGGCCGTGCGTGGTCGAGGAGCTCGACTCGACGCTCGTCCTGCCGCCGGGGACGCACGCGCGGGTGGACGAGGTCGGAAACGTGGTCGTCGCGCTGGAGGCGGGCGCACGGTGACGGGCCGGGCGCCGACGGGCAGGGTCGACCCGATCACCTTCGAGGTGTTGCGGAACGCGTTCATGGCCGTCGTCGACGAGATGGGCCTGATGCTCGAGCGCGTCGGGCACTCGCTCGTCGTCAGCGAGGGTCGCGACTTCAGCGCCGCCATCTGCGACGCGGACGGGCGCATGGTCGCCGAGGGCAAGGAGGACCTCCCGGCACACGTCGGCACCCTGCCGCACACGGTGAAGGCGGTCATCTCGTGGATCGGACGCGACGACATCCACGAGGGCGACGTGTTCGTCATGAACGACGCCTTCCTGGGCGGCACCCACTGCCAGGACGTGCGCACGATCATGCCCGTCTTCCGCGACGGCCGGCTGGTGGCGTTCGTGCAGAACTCGGCGCACTGGTCGGACGCGGGCGGGCCGGTTCCCGGCAGCTTCCACGCCGAAGCGCCGTCCACCTACGGGGAGGCGCTGTACATCCCACCGATCCACCTCGTGCGCGAGGGCGAGCTGGACGACGAGGTGCTGCGCTTCATCCTGCGCAACGTGCGCGTCCCGGAGACGACGCAGGGCGACGCGTTCGCCCAGATCGCGTCGTGCCGCACGGGCGAGGCGCGCCTGCAGGCGCTCATGGACAAGTACGGCGTCGACCTGGTCACGCTGGAGATGGAGGAGCTGATCCGCTACTCGGAGGCGCTGCTGCGCGAGGAGTTCCGCGCGCTCCCCGACGGCACGTACGCGTTCGAGGACGCCGTCGACTTCGACCCGATGGGTGACCGCGCGACGCCGGTCAGGATCCGCGTCGCGATCACGATCGACGGCGACCGGGCCACCTACGACCTGTCCGGCAGCGACCCGCAGGCGGTCGGCGCGATCAACTCCACCCGCTCGATGGCGCAGTCGGCGCTCGTCGTCGCGACGAAGGCGATCTTCCCGCACGTGCCGGCGAGCGAGGGCATCTACAACGCGATCGACGTCGTCAACCCGGAGGGCCTCGTCACGAACGCACAGTTCCCGCGGCCGATCTCGGGGGCGTTCGCGACCTCCTACGAGGTGATCTGCGCGTGCGTGTTCGGCTGCTACCTGCAGGTGCTGCCGGAGCGCTCGATGGCCTGCTCGGGGAACATGACGAACATGGTCGTCGGCGGCTACGATCCCAGGCCGGGCTACGGCCGCGACTTCGTCATGTACATCTGGAAGGAGGGTGGCTACGGCGCCCGGCCGGGCAAGAAGGACAACCATACCGCCATCAGCCTGTACGCGTCGGGCACCCGCAACGAGCCGGTCGAGGTGCAGGAGCGCATCTACCCGATTCTCACGCACCGGTACGAGTTCATCACCGACTCGGCCGGCGCGGGCCGCCACCGGGGCGGCATGGGCGTGACGCGCGACTTCGAGCTGACGCACGGCGACGCCACCCTCTCCGTGCTCGGCAGCCGGGGCGTCGAGCCGGTCTGGGGCTGGGAGGGCGGCCACGCGGCGCTCGGCAGCGGCCTGATCCACGACTGGGGCGGGCCCGAGGAGCTCGAGGTCGGCGTCATGCGCTCCGGCGTCCAGGCGAGGAAGGGTGCGCTCATCCGCTTCTGGGAGGGCGGCGGCGGCGGCTGGCAGGACCCGGCCACGCGCCCACCCGAGTGGGTGCTCGAGGACGTGATCGACGGCTTCGTCTCGATCGAGGCGGCGCGCGAGACCTACCGCGTGGCCGTGCGGGTCGTGGACGAGGACGCGGCGCTGTACGAGGTCGACCAGGACGAGACGGCACGCCTGAGAGGGGAAGGAGGTCGGAAGCAGTGAGCTACGTCGGCCAGGCGGTTCCGAGCTCGACGAACACCCGCCTCGTCGCCGGGCGGGGGCAGTTCGTCGACGATGTGCAGCTTCCCGGCATGACCTACGCGGCCATCCTGCGCAGCCCGCTCGCGCACGCGCGCATCCGCTCGATCGACACCTCGCGCGCCGAGGCGCTGCCGGGCGTCCTCTGCGTCCTCACCGGCCGCGAGGTGCTCGAGGGGATGAACCCGATCCCGGAGACGTACGACACGGCGGCGGTCGGTGCGAAGGGCGTCAGGTGGTACGCCCTCTGCGTCGACCGCGCCCGCTACGTGGGCGAGGCGGTGGCCGCGGTCGTCGCCGAGGACACGTTCACGGCCTACGCGGCGCTCGACCTGATCGAGGTGGACTACGAGGAGCTGCCGGTCGTGGCCGATCCCGAGCAGGCGATGCAGCCCGGGGCGCCGCTCGTCGAGCCCGACTGGGGCGACAACATCATGGCCAGCAGGGACATCGTCCTCGGCGACCCGGACGCCGCCTTCGCCGAGGCCGACGGCGTCGTCTCCGGCACCGTCCGCTCGGCCCGTATCACCGGGACGGCGATCGAGCCGCGCGGCTGTGTGGCCGCCTACGACCCCTACGACGACTCGCTCACCTTCTGGGACTCGACGCAGAATCCGCACCCGCTGCGCAACTACCTGGCCGAGACGCTGGGCATGCCGGACACGTCGATCCGCGTCATCCAGCCGAACGTCGGCGGCGGCTTCGGCCTCAAGATCCCGACCTTCCAGGAGGAGCCGCTCGTCGCCTTCCTGGCGCGGAAGCTGAAGCGCCCGGTGAAGTGGATCGAGCAGCGGACGGAGAACTTCTGGACGGGCGGCCACGCCCGGGACACCCGCTTCCGCTACGAGGCGGCGTACAAGGCGGACGGTACCGTCACGGGGATCCGCCTGGAGGTGATCGCCGACGTGGGCGCGCCGAGCGCCCTGTGCGGCTGGGGCATGTCGTTCGTGACCTGGTACTGCCTGCCGTGCGTCTACAAGATCCCGAACTCGGAGACGCACCTGCGCTCGGTCGTGACGAACAAGTGCCCCTGGAACGCCTACCGCGGCTACGGGAAGGACGCGGCCTCCTTCCTGATGGACCGGATCATGGACCACATCGCCCGGGAGACGGGGATCGACCGAGCCGAGGTGCGGTTCAAGAACTTCATCCCGCCGGACGAGTTCCCGTTCCCGCAGGTGTCGGGCGCGATGATCGACAGCGGCGACTACGCGAAGGCGCTGCGCACGGTGCTGGACATGATCGACTACGAGGGCTTCCCCGCCCGGCAGGAGGCGGCGCGCCGGGAGGGGCGCTACCTGGGCCTCGGCCTCGGCCAGGAGCTGATCCCGGAGGGCTGCTCGATGCCCGGCTCGCTCCTCCTGAACGGGTGCGACGGCACCGAGGTGCGGGTCAGCCCGACCGGCGAGGTGACCGTCCTCACCGGCGTCACGTCGCCCGGCAGCGGCAACGAGACGGGGATCGCGCAGATCGTCGCAGACGCGCTCGGGTGCCGGCTCGACCGCATCCGCGTCGTCCAGGGCGACACGGAGGCCTGCCCGTGGGGCTTCGGCAACTACAGCGCCCGCAGCGTGATCATCGGAGGCTCGGCGGCGCACCTCGCCGCGACGGACGTGAAGGAGAAGATGCTGCGGGTGGCGGCGAACATGCTCGAGGCCTCGCCGGACGACCTCGAGGCGGTGGACGGCCGCATCTTCGTCCGCGGCACACCCGACCGCTCCGTCACGCACGACGAGGTCGCGCACGAGGTGTACCGCAACCCGCACGGCCCGAACATGGAGGGGATCGAGCCGGCGCTCGAGGCGCAGCGCCACTTCAAGATCGACAACGTCTACCACCAGCCGGAGACGCAGGGGCGCTTCAGCGCCTACCCGTCGTGGCCGAACGGCGTCGCCGCCTGCATCGTCGAGGTCGACCCCGAGACCGGCGTCGTCGACATCCTGCGCTACTGCATGGTGCACGACGCCGGGGTGATCGTGAACCCGCTGCTCGCGGAGGCGAACCTGCACGGCGGCGTCGCGCAGGGCCTCGGCGCGGCGCTGTACGAGCAGATCGCCTACGACGAGGACGCCCAGCCGCTGACGGCGACGTTCATGGACTACACGATCCCGACGGCGGTGGAGGTGCCGACGATCGAGCTCGCTCACCAGCAGACGCCGACCCCGTTCACGCCGCTCGGGACGAAGGGTGTCGGCGAGTCGGGCGTGGGCGCGCCGCTCGGCGCGCTGTGCAGCGCGATCGAGAACGCGCTGCCCGAGCTCGATCTGCGGCTGACCGAGCTGCCGCTGACCCCGAGCCGGGTGTGGACGGCGATCCAGCAGGCGCAGAAGGCGGTGGCGGCCGGATGATCTCGCAGGAGCTCGAGTTCCACGCCCCGGCCACGCTCGAGGAGGCGGTCGAGCTGCTCGGCCGCCGCGACGAGTGCAAGCTGCTCGCCGGGGGCATGAGCCTGGTGCCGGCGATGAACCTGGGCCTCGCACGGCCGGCGGCGGTCGTGTCGCTGAACCACGTCGCCGGGCTCGAGTACGTGCAGGAAGGCGACGAGGCGATCCGCATCGGCGCCATGACCCGCCATGCGCGCGTCGCCTCCGACCCGGCGATCGGCCGCGCCTTCCCGCTCCTTGCCAGGGCCGCCTCGGTGATCGGCGACGTCCAGGTGCGCAATCGCGGCACGATCGGGGGCTCGGTCGCCCACGCCGACCCGGCGGCCGACTACCTGCCGGTGCTGCTCGCGCTCGGCGCCACCTTCCGGCTCGTCGGCCCCGCGGGCGAGCGGCGGGTGCCGGCGCGGGAGTTCTTCCGCGGCGTGATGGAGACGGCGCTCGCCGCCGACGAGATCCTCGCCGAGGTCGAGCTGCCGCGGCTGTCGGACGGGACGGGCTCCGCCTACCTGAGGCTGGCCCGGCTGGAGGGGAGCTTCCCCATCGCCAACGCGGCGGCGATCGTCGACGGCGGACAGGCGGTGGTGGCGGTCGGAGGCGCCACCGCGGCCCCGTTCCTCGTCGAGCTGGACGGAGGCGAGTCGTCCGAGGAGATCGAGGCGAAGGCGCGAGCGGGCGCCGAGGGAGCGTTCGCCGACCTGTCCGCCTCGGCCGAGTACCGCAGGGCGATGGCCGCCGTCTACGCGCGCCGTGCGTTCGAGGCCGCCGCGGCGGCGAGAGGAGGAAGCTGACATGCGCATGCCCCTGACGCTCACCGTCAACGGGACGAGGCACTCGCTGCAGATCGACACCCGCCAGACGCTCGTCGGCCTGCTCCGCGAGCAGCTGCGGCTGACCGGAACGCACGTCGGCTGCTCGACCGGGAACTGCGGGGCATGCACCGTCCTGCTCGACGGCGAGACGGTCAAGTCGTGCTCGATCCTCGCCGCGGACGTCGAGGGCTCGGAGGTGGCCACGATCGAGTCGCTCTCCTCGGGCGCCGACGACCTGCACCCGATCCAGCGGGCGTTCGTCTCCAGGCAGGGCCTCCAGTGCGGCTTCTGCACCCCGGGCATGGTCCTGTCGGCGCTCCACCTGCTCGAGCGGAACCCCGACCCGAGCGAGGACGAGGTGCGCCACGCGCTCGCCGGCAACCTCTGCCGCTGCACGGGCTACCAGCTCGTCGTCACGTCCGTTCTCGAGGCCGCGAGGCTGATGCGCGAGGGCGCGCCGGCCGCCGCGTAGGAGGAAGCAATGAAGATCAGCGCCCAGTTCATGCCGGGAGACCTGCCCGTCTTCCTCGACTCGGTTCGCAAGGCCGAGGAGGCGGGCTACGCGCGCGCCTACCTCGTCGAGGGCCAGCTCCTGTGGCGCGACGTGTACGTGTACATGACCCACGGGCTGGCCGCGACCGAGCGGATCGTGTTCGGCACGGCCGTGACCAATCCGCGGACGAGGCACTACAGCGTCATCGCGAGCGCGCACGCGACGCTCGCCGAGCTCCACCCGGGGCGCGTCGTGCTCGGCATGGGCCGCGGCGACAACGCCGTGCGCACGCTCGGCCTGAAGCAGGTGTCCACCAGCCAGCTGCGCGAGGTCGCGCCCAAGCTCAGGGAGCTGATGGCCGGCCGCGCCGTCGACTGCGACGGCACGGACATCCGCATCCAGTGGGCGAGCGAGGCGATCGGCAAGGTGCCCGTGATGCTGTCCGCCTCGGGCCCGCGCACCCTGCGCATGGCGGGCGCCGTCGCCGACATCGTCATGCTCCAGGTCGGGGTCAACCCGGAGGCGGTCAAGTGGGCGGTCGACATCGTCAAGGCGGGTGCCGAGGAGGCCGGCCGCGATCCCGGCGACGTCGAGACCACCCTGTACACGGCCATGTGGGTGTCGGACGACCTGGACGAGGCGCGCAGCCAGACGCGCTGGGCGGCCGCATGCGCGGCCAACCACGTCGCCGACGTGATGCGAAACGTCCCCGACCACGGTATGCCGGAGGCGCTCACCCGACTCGCTGCGCTGCGCGGCGACCACTACGACTACGCGAGCCACCTCGACCCGTCCGTCGAGCGGTCGGAGTACCCGGACGAGGTGATCGACGACTTCGCGTTCAACGGCCCGCCCGAGCGGATCGTCGACATGCTCCGTGCGCTCGCCGCCGTCGGTCTGGACGAGGTCGCGCCGTGCTACCTGAACGGCCGGCTCGACGAGATGGACGTCGTCGGGCGCGAGATCATCCCGGCGGTGTCGGCGCTCGCGGCGTGAGGCGCGCCCGGCGGAGGGAGGCGACGAGGTGAGGAGGCTGGCGATGGCGGGTTGGGTAGTCCCGACGCTCTTCTACATCGTGTTCCTCGGGGCATCGGGCGTGACGACGAAGCTCGCGCTGCGCACGATCACCTGGGAGCAGATGGTGCTGTGGGTGCCGATCGTGTACGTGGGCGTGTCCGTCGTCCTGCTCGCGACCGGGACGCGCTTCCCGCTCGGGGCGGGCGGCGGCTGGGCGGCGCTGACGGCCGTCTGCGTGGCCGCGGCGCTCGTCCTCTTCTTCATTGCGCTCACGCACGGCGAGGCGGCCACCGTCGTCCCGGTCAGCTCCGTCTACCCGCTCGTCACGCTGGCCGGCGCGGCGCTGTTCTTGTCCGAGCAGGTGACGGTCGTCCGTGGGCTCGGCACCGCGCTCGTCGTCGCCGGCGTCGTGCTCCTGGCGCGGTAGAGTCGGCGCGTGTTCTCGCTCGAGGGACGCGTCGCCGTCGTGACCGGGTCTGCCTCGGGGATCGGCGCCGCGACCGCGCGCGTGTTCGCGCAGGCGGGGGCCGACGTCGTCTGCGGCTGGTTTCCGGGCGATCCGCACGACGTCGGGCCGACCGCGGCCGCCGTCGAGGCGGCCGGCCGCCGCGCGCTCGTCGCCGAGGTGGACGTGTCGGACACGGGCTCCGTCGAGCGGATGGTCGCCGCCGCGGTCGGTGAGCTCGGGCGGCTCGACGTCGTGGTCGCGAACGCGGCGATCGCGCGCGACGTGCCCGCGGCCGAGCTCGACGACGAGCGCTGGGAGGCCCTGCTGCAGGTCGACCTGACCGGTGTCTTCCGCTGCTTCCGGGCGGCGGTGCCGCACATGCTCGAGGCGGGCTTCGGGCGCCTGCTCGCGACGAGCTCGATCGCCGGCGCCTTCCAGGGCTGGGCGCGGCACGCCCACTACACGGCGGCGAAGGGCGGGATCGTCGGCCTCGTCCGCTCGCTCGCCGTCGAGCTCGGACCGCACGGGATCACGGCGAACGCGGTCGCTCCCGGCGTGATCGAGACGCCGCAGAGCCTCGACGCGGTCAACTCGCTCGGCCCCGAGGGGGTGGCCGAGTTCGCCGCGCGCGTCCCCGTGGGCCGCAACGGACAGCCGGAGGACATCGCCCACGCCTTCCTCTTCCTGGCGAGCGAGGAGGCGTCCTTCCTCACCGGTCAGGTGCTGCTCGTGGACGGCGGCGTCTCGCTGTCGCTGACGTAGAGTCCGGCACGATGCGCTCGCGGGCGGCAATCGTCGCCGTCGTCTTGGCGCTCGCGGCCGGTGCCGCGGCGGACGGGTCAGCGACGCGCTCCGCGCCGGCCCCGCCCTGCGGGATCGCACGGCGGGCGCCGCACGTGTACCGGCACGTGCTCCTGCTCGTCCTCGAGAACCACGCCTTCACCGAGGTCGCCGGCTCGTCTCCGTACCTGACCGGGCTCGCGCGCAGCTGCGGCCTCGCCGACCGGTACTTCGCGGTTGCGCATCCCAGCCTCCCCAACTACCTCGCCCTCACCTCGGGAAGCACGGACGGGATCTCGAGCGACTGCACCGCGTGCTCCGTCTCCGCAAGGTCGCTCTTCGAGCAGGTCGGCGCCGGGTGGCGCTCCTACCTCGAGTCGCTGCCCTCGCGCGGCTACACGGGCGCGTCCTCCGGCGACTACGCGAAGAGGCACAACCCGGCCGCCTACTACGCGCGGATCGCCGCCCGCTACGCGACGAACGCCGTCCCCCTGGAAAGCCGGACAGCCGGATTGCTGCACGACCTCGCCCGCGACCGGCTGCCGCGCTTCGCGCTGATCGTGCCGAACCTCTGCCACGACGAGCACGACTGCTCGGTCGCGACCGGCGACGCCTGGCTTCGTCGCTACGTCCCGCGGATCCTCCGCTCGCGTGCCTACCGGGCCGGCGGGACCGCGCTCTTCGTCACCTACGACGAGGGCACAGGCGCGGACAACCGAGTCTACACCGTCGTCGCGAGCGCGACGACGAGGCCGGGCACCGTCGTCTCGACGCGCTTCGACCACTACTCGCTGCTGCGGACGATCGAGAGCCTGCTCGGCCTTCCCTGCCTCGCGCACGCCTGCGGCTCCGGGACCGCGTCGATGCGCGCCGGGTTCGGCCTGTAGCCGGTCAGCGGATCGAGTAGCCGCCGTCGACGACGAGCGCCGTGCCGAGCGTCGACGTCGCGCCGGGGGAGGCGAGGTAGGCGATCGCGTCGGCGATCTCCTCGGGCTCGATCAGCCGGCCGTGCAGCTGCGCGTGCTCGTACGCGACCCGGTCGCCGTCCGGGTCGCCACTCGACTCGAAGTACGACTCGAGGAGCGGCGTCGCCGTCGGGCCGGGGCAGACGCAGTTCACCCGGATCCCCTCCGGCCCGTGGTCGATCGCCATCGCCCGCGTGAGCATGATCGCCGCGCCCTTCGAGGCGCAGTAGGCGGCGGCGCCCGCGGCGCCGACGATGCCGAGCTGCGAGGCGACGACCACGATCGCTCCCCCGCCCGCCCGGCGCAGGTGCGGGATCGCCGCACGCGCCGTGAGGTAGACACCTCGCACGTTCACCGCGAACACCTGCTCCCACTCGGCCGGAGTGGTGTCGACCACGCTGCCCCGGCCGGCCACGCCCGCGCACGCGACGAGCACGTCGAGCCCGCCGAGCGCGGCGGCCGCCTCGTCGATCCCGCGCTGCGCCTCCTCCTCCGAGCCGACGTCGGCGGCGACGCGCACGTCGGCGTCGACGGCTTCGAGCCGAGGCCTAGCGAGGTCGAGCGCCGCCACGCGGGCCCCGTCTCGCCGCAGGCGCGCGACGGTCGCAGCCCCGATACCGGACGCGCCGCCCGTCACCACCGCCCTCGTCATCGTCCGACCACGGCGCGATCCTGCCACGGCGTTACTTGGCTGTGCTCGAGCAGCTTCGCCGCCGCAAGGTCGCGTGCAGCGGGCTCCAGGCATCGTCGGCTCTCGCTCCTTCCCGTGCGCGGACGCTGACACGAGGCCGGCGCAGAGGCGTCGCGTCCGTCCCGCGGGAGGCCGTCAGCCGGAGGTCCGCGCCGCGGCGGCCGCCTGGAGCGTCTCCGCCAGGTAGTCCCAGTCGCGGTTGAAGCGGTACGAGTGGCGCTCGGGCGGCTGCGGGGCGGAGGTCTCGAGCCAGCGGACCTTCTGCCCGCGCGTCTCGTAGAAGGCGTGCACGCAGCCGACGCCGGTCCAGAAGGCGTCGCCCGGCCGCAGCGTGTGCCGCTCGTCGTCGGCGACCACGTCGACCTCGCCCTCGAGCACGTAGTAGGCCTCCTCGAAGGGATGGTCGTGCGGGTGCGCCACGGCTCCCGGCTGGTAGCTGACCATGAACATCGTCGACAGCTGCGCGTCGAGCCGCTGGTCGACGAGCATCTTCACGGTGATGCCGCTGTAGGCGAGCGCCGCCGTCGCCATGCTCGCGGACACGGTCGGGCTGGTGACGGCGGCACCCTTCTTCAGCTCGTCGACGTCCATGTCCTCGTCGCGGAGGAAGAAGAGGTGGCGGTTGCGCGGGTCGCGCAGGTCGAGCTCCGCCGGCTCTCCATCCGGGGTTGGGCCCAGCCAGAACGTGTCCGCCGGCTGCGAGGCCCCACGGGGCTGCGGCGAGCACATGTCGATCCAGCTGCTCCCTGCCTCCGTGGCGTCGCGCCAGGCGTGCGCGACCCCGGGTGGGACGACGCCGCAGGCGCCCGGCGCCAGCCGGACGCCGTGCCCTTGCAGGTACAGGACCGGGTTCCCCTCGAGCACGTAGAAGCTCTCCTCGTAGGAGTGGACGTGCTCGTCGACGCGGCCGTCGCGCAGCGTCGACAGTCCGAGCCCCATGTGCACCGAGCCGCAGGCGCGGCCGACGAGCGCGGCGCGGGCGAACCCGTCCGCGCGGCCCTCGAGGGACGGCTCCGGGTCGATGGCGTCGCGGCGAAGGAGGGCGTACACGGGTTGTGCAGTGTAACTGCACTAGGTGGAGGCTGCTAGACGAGCAGCCAGCCCCCGTCCAGCTCGAGGTTGATGCCGGTCGCAGCGCGGTTCTCGAGCAGGAAGATGGCCGCGTCGACGACGTCGTCGGTCTCGACCAGGCGGCCGAGGGGAGTCCGTGAGCGCAGCGCCTCGAGCAGCGCCGCCGGCCGGTCGCGCCAGGCGGGGGTGTCGCCGACGACCCCGGGGTGGAGCGCGTTCACGCGGATCGGCGCCAGCTCCACGGCGAGCGTGCGCACGAGCCCCGAGACCGCCCCGTTCACGGTCGTGATCGTCGTCGAGCCGGGGTAGGGCCGCTTGAGCGCGAGCCCGCCGAAGAGGAGGATCGACGCCTCCTCCGTCAGGCGCGGGACGAGCGCGTGCACGACCTCCGTGTAACCGACCAGCTTGAGCGTGACGAGGCGGCGGGCGCGGCCGACGTCGTAGTCGCGCACGCTGTTCTCGTCGCGCTCGATCGCGGCCAGGACGAGGTGGTCGACGTCGCCGACCGCCTCCAGCCGCTCGGCGATCCCCTCCGGCTCGGCGAGGTCGAGCGCGAGCGCCTCGACGTCGCCGGCGATGGCGGCGGCGACCTCGCGGGTGCGCTCGAGGTCGCGGCCGCTGATCACGACGTGGCGTCCGCGGCCTGCGTAGGCCTCGGCCAGCCGCCGGCCGATGCCCGAGGTCCCGCCCACGATGACGACGCTGCCCGCCACCGTGCGGGACACTAGCGGCTGTGTAGCGAGAGTCAACTGGAAGCGGCGAACAGCAGCGATGTTCACTTGGGTTTGACTTCCCTGTTCAGCCCTCATACACTCGCGGCCTGACGCGATGGGTCGGAAGCAGCCAGGCAGAGGCGGATGCCCGTCGGCGCCGCGCAGCATTGCCAGGCCGCTGCTCTCCATGCCTCGACAAGGAGGAACGTTGTGACCACGTTTCCACACAGCCGCAGGCTCGCGCTTTGCTCGATCCTGACGGTGCTGGTCGTGACGGCGGCCGTGCTCGGAGGCGCCGCGGCGGCGAGCTCCGGTGCGAAGAAGGTCAGGATCGCCTACCTGTCCTTCGCGGTCGCCAACAGCTACGACGCGCCCATGCTCGCTGCGGCCAAGCAGGCTGCGAAGAAGGGGGGCGCGACGATCACGGTGTTCGATGCGGCGAACGACCCGAAGAAGCAGTTCGCCCAGCTGCAGACGGCCGACAGCTCCGGCCAGTACGACGCCATCCTCGTCCAGCCGATCTTCGGCACCGGGCTGATCGGCGAGGTGAAGAAGGCGATCAAGAAGGGCATCAAGGTGGTCAACTTCGACCAGATCATGGGGCCGAACCTGTCGACCGCGAGGTCGCAGGTGCCCGGGCTGGCGGGCAACGTCGTCTTCGTCCCCACCGATCTGGGCGCGAAGTGGGGGAAGCTGGCGGTCGCCGCCTGCGCGGCCAAGAAGCTCGATCCGTGCAACATCGGCTTCCTCTACGACATCAAGGCCTCCGCGCTCGACGTGGCGATCCGCAAGGGGTTCGACAGCTCGACCAAGGGCCACTCGAACATGAAGATCGTCGCCGAGGGCGAGACGTTCTTCACGCCGGCCAAGGCCCTCGCGGCGGTGCAGACGATGATCCAGGCGCATCCCGAGATCAACCTGATCGTCGGCTCCGACCAGGGCATCGAGGGCGCTCAGCAGGTCGTCGGCAAGGACGTCGCGCTCGTCGGGTACGGCGGCGGGGCGGTCGGCCTCAAGCAGATCGCAGCCGGGCGCTGGTACGGCACGGTCATGCAGCGGCCGGCCACCGAGGGCCGGATGGCGGTGGAGACGGCGATCAGGGCCGTGCGCACCGGGAAGCTGAGCCCGGGGGTCAACGTCCTCGCCAGCCTGCCGAACGGCGGCATCGTCACGAAGGCCAACGTGTCGAAGTTCAAGGCGGAGTGGCCGGGTTAGCATCAGCGGGCCGATGGTGCAGGAGCAGCGTCGGGAGGTCGCCCGCGTCGAGCTGATCGAGGTCTCGAAGCGCTTCGGCGCGGTGCACGCCCTGACGGACGTCTCGCTCCGGGTTGCGCGCGGGTCGGTGCACGCGCTGGTCGGCGAGAACGGGGCCGGCAAGTCGACGCTCGGCAAGATCCTCGCCGGCGTGGTCGCTCCCGATGGAGGCCGGATGCTCCTCGACGGAGCTCCGGCCTCCTTTCGTTCTCCCCGGGAGGCGCTCGAGGCGGGCATCGCGGCGATCGCGCAGGAGCTGTCGCTCGTGCCACAGCTCACGGTCGCGGAGAACGTGTTCCTGGCGCGGGAGCCCCGGGCCGCCGGGTTCGTCAGACGGCGGCGGCTGCGCCAGCAGTTCGAGCGGCTCGCGGAGACGGCCGGCTTCGACATCCCCGGCGACGTCGTCGCCGGCCGGCTGCGGCCGGCCGAGCAGCAGAAGGTCGAGATCCTGCGGGCGCTTGCCAGCAGCGCAGACGTGATCGTGATGGACGAGCCCTCGGCGGCGCTCAGCCGACCGGACGCCGAGCACCTGCACGAGATCATCAGGCGGCTCGCCCGCGCCGGGAAGACGATCCTGCTCATCTCGCACTTCCTGCGCGAGGTGCTCGACCTCGCGGACACGGTCACCGTGCTGCGCGACGGGCGCCTCATCCGCACGTCCCCAGCGCGAAACGAGTCGGAGGCGTCGCTCATCGACGCGATGCTGGGGCGGCCGCTGACGGCGATGTTCCCGCCCAAGCGGGCGCCCGGCGCGGACGCTCCGCTCGTCCTGTCGGTGCGCGACCTCCGCGCCCCGGGGGTGGCCGGCGCGAGCTTCGACCTCCGCGCCGGCGAGATCCTCGGCCTCGCCGGGCTCGTCGGCGCCGGGCGCACCGAGCTCGCCCGCGCGCTCGTCGGCGCCAGCCGGCGCGAGTCCGGCTGGGTCGAGCTGGCGGACGGAGCGCGGCTGCCCGCCAACCCGCGGGCGAGCCTGCGCGCGGGCGTCGCGATGATTCCCGAGTCCCGCACCGCCGACGGGCTGATCTTCAGCCGCTCCGTCGTCGAGAACGTCAGCCTGTCCAGCCTGGACCGGCTCGCCCGGCTCGGGGTCGTCCGGCGCCGCCGGGAGAAGGAGGCGACGCGCGCGATCCTCGATCGCTGCGACGTCCGCACGCGCGCCTACTCCGCGCCGGTGCGCTCGCTGTCCGGCGGCAACCAGCAGAAGGTGCTGTTCGCTCGCGTGCTGATGGGCAACCCGTCCGTCGTCATCGCCGACGAGCCGACGCGGGGCGTTGACGTCGGAGCGAAGCTCGCCATCTACGAGTTCCTCGTCTCGCTGGCCGAGCACGGGCTCGGCGTGCTGCTCATCTCGTCGGAGCTCGAGGAGATCCTCGGGCTCGCCCACCGGGTGCTCGTCATGCGGCGGGGCGAGATCGTGAGCGAGCTGCGCGGCGACGAGATCAGCGACGCCGCCATCCTGACCGCGGCGTTCGCGGAGCCCGCGGCGGCGGGTGCGGCGTGACCACCCCGGCCGGCGCGAACGAGGCCGTCCTGTCGCAGGCAGCCAGGCTGCGGCGGGCGTGGGCCGGCAACACGGCCGTGTGGGCGCGGCTGCAGAACGGCGGCATCCTGTTTCCGTTCCTCGCCCTCTTCCTCACCCTGTCGCTCACGAGCAGCTCGTTCGCGACGAAGACGAACCTGCTCAACATCCTCGACCAGCAGTCGGCCACGTTGCTCATCGCCGCCGCCGGGACGCTCGTCGTCGTGGCCGGCGGGATCGACCTGTCCGTCGGCGCGACCTACACCCTCGGCGGCGTGACCGCGGCGCACTTCGCCCAGACGGAGAACCCGGCGCTGTCGATCTTCCTCGGCATCGGCATCGGGCTGCTCGTCGGCGCCGCCAACGGGCTGGTGGTGACGGCGCTGCGCATCAACAGCCTGATCGCGACGCTGGCCTCGTTCTTCGTCGTCGGCGGGCTCGCGAGCCTCGTCTCGGGCGGGAACCTGATCACGCTCTTCGACCGGCCCGGCTTCGGCAAGCTCGCGCAGAGCGAGTTCCTGACCGTGAGGACCTCGATCTGGCTCGCGCTCGGGGTGACGGCCGTCCTCGCCGCCTGCCTCGCCTGGACGACCGCCGGCCGTTACATGTACGCGGCCGGGGGGAACGCGGACGCCGCCCGCCTGGCCGGCGTGCGCGTCGACGCCGTCCGCGTCCTCACCTTCGTGCTCAGCGGGACCGCCGCCAGCCTCGCCGGCGTGGTCGACGCCTCGCGTGTGCTGAGCGCGCAGTCGACCGGCGGCGACGTGAACCTCACCTTCACCGTCGTGGCGGCGATCGTGGTCGGAGGCACGAGCATCGCCGGCGGCGAGGGCGCCGTGTGGCGGACCGTCGTCGGCGTGCTCTTCATCGCGCTGATCGGCAACGGCTACCTCCTGCTCCAGTTCAACTCCATCTACGAGTCGATCACGACGGGCGTCATCCTCATCCTCGCCGTCGCCCTCGACTCGTGGTCGCGCGTCAGGCGGCGCTGAGCGGGGCGGCGACCCAGACCGGGTCGAGGCTCGTCGCCGGCGCTCTCCGGGCGGCAGCTCGCGCCGAGCCTTCGTGCATCAGCATTGAACAGGAGCCCGTGTAAGATCGAGGCGTGGCGAAGCCTGTCGCCAGGATCGCGGCGAGCGGCGACTCCGAGGCGCCGCCCCGCGTGGCAACGGTCTCCGAGACGCTCGGCTCGCGGATCCGGAGCGAGCGCAAGCGGGCAGGGGAGACGGTCCGCGGCCTGGCGAGCCGGATCGGCGTCTCGCCCAGCCTGATCTCACAGGTTGAACGCGGCCGGGCGACGCCGTCGGTGGCGACGCTGTGGGCGATCGCCACGGAGCTCGGCGTCTCCGTCGCCGATCTCTTCAGCGACGAGCAGGCCTCGCCGTCGCCCGCGTCGGGATCGACCGGCGACGCCGGCTCCCGGGCCGAGGCCGGCGGTCGGAGCGCCGCCGGCCCCTTCCAGCCGCACGAGGGTCGGCAGGCGATCACGCTCGCCGGCGGCGTCCGCTGGGAGCGGCTGACGGCGGGGCCCGACCACGAGGTCGACTTCGTGCACGTCCTCTACCCGGTGGGGGCGGCCTCGTGCGCGGAGGACGCGCTCATCCACCACGGCGGCCGCGAGTACGGGTACGTGCTGAGCGGCACGCTCGGCGTGAAGATCGGCTTCGACGAGTACGTGCTCGGACCGGATGACTCGATCTCGTTCGACTCGACGATGCCGCACCGACTGTGGACGGTCGGCGACGAGCCGGTGCGCGCGATCTGGGTGGTCACGAACCGCCGCGGCGACCCGCGCGGGACGACCTTCCCCTGACGCCGGCGCGGCGGCTCGGCGCAGGGCCGGGAGGCGGCGAGTCAGCCGCGGCCGATGTAGGGCATCTTCGTCGCCATCACCGTCATGAACTGGACGTTCGCGTCGAGCGGCAAGGTGGCCATGTACACGACCGCGCGGGCGACGTGCACCGGGTCGATCGTCGGCTCGCGCGCGATGCGTCCGTCCGCCTGCAGGACGCCCGTCGTGCGCATCGGCTCCGTCAGGTCGGTGGCGGCGTTGCCGACGTCGATCTGGCCGCAGGCGATGTCGTAGGCGCGGCCGTCGAGCGAGGTCGACCTCGTCAGGCCGGTGATCCCGTGCTTGGCCGCCGTGTACGGCGCCGACAGCGGGCGGGGGACGGTGGCGGAGATGGAGCCGTTGTTGATGATCCGCCCGCCTCGCGGTGTCTGGCGCTTCATGATCCGGAACGCCTGCTGCGTGCACAGGAAGGCGCCGGTGAGGTTCGTGTCCAGCGTCGCCGTCCACTGCTCGAGCGTGACCTCCTCGAGCGGCACGGCCGGCGCGGACACGCCGGCGTTGTTGAAGAGCACGTCCAGCCGGCCGAAGCGCTCCTCGACCTCCCGGAAGAGCGCCGCCACCGACGCGGGGTCGCGAACGTCGCAGGTGGCCGCGACCGCGCCGTGCCCGGCCTCGGCGGCCGCCTGCTCGAGCAGGGCCGCCCGCCGGCCGGCGCAGACGACGGCGAAGCCGGCCTCGGCCAGCGCCAACGCCGACGCCCGCCCGATCCCGCTGCCCGCGCCCGTGACCAGCGCGACGCGGGTCATCCCGCTGTCCCCACCCGACCGCCGAGCTCGTCCTCGACGTAGACCGAGACGATCTCGGCGAAGCTCGACTCGGCGCGGAAGCCGAGGGCGAGCGCGCGGCGCGCCTCGAAGGCGCGCGGCCAGCCGGCGACCATGCGTGCGATCGTCTCGTCGGGCTCGCGGCGGATGCGGGCGACCGCCTCCTCGCCGCCGATCGCGCGCAGCGCCTCGATCTCGTCGGCCACGGTCGCGGAGACGCCGGGCATGGTCAGGGCGCGGCGCTCCCCGAGCAGCTTGCCGTCGAGCGCCGCGGCGTGCAGCAGGAAGCCGACGGCAGCCCGTGGGGAGCAGAACCAGTGGCGCACGTCGTCGGGCACGGGCAGGACCGCCTCCTTGCCTGCGAGCGGCTCGCGGACGATGCTGGAGAAGAAGCCGGACGCTGCCCGGTTGGGCCTGCCCGGTCGCACGCACACCGTGGGCAGGCGGACGGCGACCCCGTCCACGAAGCCGCGTCGGGAGTAGTCGGACAGGAGCAGCTCGCCGATCGCCTTCTGCGTTCCGTAGCTCGTCAGCGGCGTCGCGTGGAAGTCGTCCCCGATCACCTCCGGGAAGGGCGCGCCGAACACGGCGATCGACGATGCGAACACGAGCCGCGGCCGGTAGCCGCCGCCGAGCGCGCGCACGGCGTCGAGGAGCGCCCGCAGACCGTCGACGTTCACGCGGTAGCCGAGCTCGAAGTCGGCCTCCGCCTCGCCCGAGACGACGGCGGCCAGGTGGAAGATCAGCTCGGGCCGGCCCGCGACGAGCCGCGCGGCCGAGCCCGGCTCGGCCAGATCGCAGACGACCCGCTCGACCGGGACGGCGGCGGCGGCCGGCGATGGCGCCTCGACCCGGTCGGCGAGGACGAGCTGCGAGGAGGGCTCCCGCACGAGGCCGCCGTCGGCGAGGAGGCGCTGCACGAGCTTGCGGCCGAGCATGCCCGCGGCGCCGGTGACGAGGATGCGCACGGCGGGACAGTAGAGGAAGCGGCGTGCGCTCGGCCGAGGCTCCGCGGCCGCGGCTTCCGGCTCGCCTTTACAAGGACCGGCGGGGCGCTCGGGGCTCCGGCCGCGCGGCGGGTGGGGCGAGCTCGGCCTCGGCGTCGCGCATCCCCGGCAGCAGGAGCGTGCCGACGGCGATCGCCGAGGCGACGAGTCCCGCCCCGGCCAGGGTCGTCCGCGCGCCGAGCGCGCCGGCGATGGGGCCGGTGAGCGCGAACGAGATCGGAACGAGGCCGACGGACAGCAGCCAGTCGAGCGAGCGCACGCGGCCGAGCAGCCGGCCCGGGACGAAACGCTGCAGGAGCGTGATCCAGATGATCTCGGACACCGTCAACAGGGCCTGGAAGGCGAGCAGCGCGACGGCCGCCTGCCACGAGGAGGCCGCGAGCGCGACGCCGGCGATGGTCGCGCAGGCGAGCCCCCAGCCGGCCAGCATCCACGTCAGCGGCCGTGCCGGCAGGCCCCGCTGGCCGGTGACGGCCGCCGCTGCGATCGCACCCACGCCGCCGGAGGCGAAGACGAGCCCGAGGTCGCGAGCGCTGCCGCCGAGGTCGTTCTTGACGATGTAGGGGACGAGCACGTCGAGCGGGCCCATGATCAGCAGCACCCAGATCGTGGCCATGCCGAGCGTCCCCCAGATCCACACGTGGCGCCGGATGAACGCGAAGCCCTCGCGGATCTCGGTCAGGAGCGCCGTCGGCTCGCCACGGGCGTGCGGCCGCGAGGGGATGGCGAGGAGGGTGCCGACGGCAGCGGCGAAGCTGGCGGCGTCGACCGCGAAGCAGGAGCCCGTGCCGATCGCCGCGACGAGGACGCCGCCGAGCGCCGGCCCGACGAGCGTCATCGCCAGCGGACGGACGAGCTGCGCGAGCGAGTTCGCTTCGAGCAGCAGCCCCGCCGGCACGATGTCGGGAACGAAGGCGCCGCTCGCCGGACCCGCGAGCGCCCGGCCGGCGCCGACCGCCGCCGACACGATCCAGATGTGCCACAGCGACAGCGCGCCGCCGACGGCGAGCCCTGCGAGCACGCCGATGGCGATCCCGGGGAGGGCGGCTCCGGCGATCATCAGCACGCGCCGGTCGAGCCGATCGGCGAGCGCGCCGGAGACGAGGACGAGCGCGACGAGCGGCAGCGTCTGGGCGATGCCGACGACGGCGAGCGCCGTCGGCGAGTTCGAGAGCGCGTACACCTGCCAGGCGATTGCCACCGTGTACACGCCGTCTCCCACCATCGACACCGACTGGCCCGCCCAGAGCAGCGCGAAGTCGCGGATGCGGAGGGGCTCGAGCACGGCCGGCACGCGACCCCCGAGCAGGCGCAGGACGACCGACCCGGAGGCGGCCGCCTCCTCCCCGGCGACGAGCGGCGCGGGGCCCGCGGCCTCCGCGCCCGGTTGCTGGTCGGCATCTCTCATCCACGTCCACCATACGCGGGACGCGCCCGGGGCTCGGCGCGCCGGGAGGGCCTGCTCGGGAGCGTCAGCGCGACGGACAGGCACGTCCGCCGCGATGGAAAAGCCGCACGTTGCGGGATTTCGTTCGCCGGACACCTTGAACGGACGCGAGGGCTGTCGTAGGGTCGATGTCGCACCGAGCACGGGACGCGAGTAGGTCGAAGCCGTTCCCGGGAGCCGTACGCGAGCACCCGCAAGGGAGCACGCGGAAAGCTTGCGGGGGCGGTGGACGAAAGCGCACCCGGCTCGGTGTCTTTCGTTCTCCGTTGTGTCAGGCGGCGGCGCCGGAGCCGTGCGCGCGCTCGAGCAGCAGGGCGAGCGTCGGGCACGCCTCGACCGCCCGGCGGGCATGCTCCTCGAGCTCCCGCGGGACGGGCGCGCGGTCGACGATCGGGTAGCCCCAGTCGTCCAGCCGGATGAGCTCCGGCAGCAGCTCGGCGCACAGCCCGTGCGCCTGGCAGGCGATGGGATCGACCCGCAGCAGCAGCCGTTCCCTCATCGCCTGGGCGCGAGCCGCAGAAGGGGGCGGCTCCGCCCGCTGCAGCCTCCGCGGGCGTGCCGCTGGAGCTCCTCGGCGAAGACGTCGAGCGCGCTCTCGACGAGCCGTGCGGCGCCGTCCGGGTGACGGCAGGCTCCCCGCCCCTTGACCTGCTCGAGCCAGCGGAGCAGCCGTTCGCGGGTGCCGCGCTGGGCAGACCCTCGGGCGGCGAGGCGCTCGAGCGCCCCCGCCACCGCGTCGAGCCCGTGCACGCACGGCCCGCACTGGCCGGCGCTCTCCCCGGCCAGGTAGCGGGCGACGCGCGCCGTCTCGACGATGCCGCACGCCCCCACCGGCAGCGCGAAGACGGTGCGGGCCCCGAGCGAGGCGCCGGCGGCGGCGAGATCGGCGTCGGCGAGCGTCGACGCGAGCGCCTCGGCGGCCGGGATCCATGTACCGAAGTAGCCGCCGAGGAGCACCGCCTCTAGCGGCGCGGACGTCCCGCCCGCCCAGGCCAGGAGCTGCTCGAGCGGGAAGCCGAGCGGGACCTCGTACACGCCCGGTCGGGCGACCGCCCCGTCCAGGGTGACGAGCGCCGTCCCCGGCTCGTCCGCCGTGCCCAGGCCGCGGAACCAGCGCGGGCCGAAGCGCGCGACGAGCGCGACGTTCGCGAGCGTCTCGACGTTCTGGACGAGCGTCGGCAACCCGCGCACGCCCCGCTCGAACGGCCGCGGCGGCGTCAGCGTCGGCTTCGGCGGCCCGCCGTTCAGGCAGCGGACGAGCGCCGTCTCCTCGCCGGCGACGAAGCGGTCGGGGATGCTGGCGAGCCGCACCGGCAGGCGGTCGAGGCGGGCGCGCTCCCGCTCGGCGAGAGCGGCCTCGAGCGCCGCTCGCTCGGCGGCCGAGCCCTCGCCGAGCGCGAGGATCGTCTCCTCCGCGCCCAGTGCCTCCGCCGCCAGGACGAGCCCGTCGAGGACGAGGTGCGGGACGCGCCGCATCAGCACCTTGTCCTTCGCGCTCGCGGGCTCTCCCTCGACGCCGTTTCCGACCACCACCGACCGCCGGCCCGCCTGCGCGACCGCGCGCAGCTTGCGGCCGGTCGGGAAGGCGCCGCCGCCGCGGCCGGTGAGGCCGCTTGCCTCGACCAGCCCGGCCAGGTCGCCCGGGGCGGGGAGATCCCCCCAGCGGGCCCGGTGCTCGGCGAGCGTGACCGCGCCTGCCCCGCGCCGGAGCCCGGAGAGCAGGCGGGGGAGCTCCTCCGGCGCGGGCGGCGCGGGCATCCCCGCTGCGGCGAGCGCGCTCATCCCGTCAACTCCTCGTCACCCCGTCGACCCCTCGTCGGATGAGCCGGCAGGCCGGCCGTGCAGGGAGCCGGTGACGGCGCCGGATGCCTGGATACGCAGGTCGAGGAGCAGGCGGACCGCGCCTCCGCCGGGAGGCCGCACCTCGGCGAGGATCCGCTGCCCGTCGAGCCCGACGACGTGCCCGGCGGCCCAGGCGGACGCACCCTGGGGGAGCAGGCCGACGACGCTGTCCGTCATCTCGACGCCGCCACCGTCGAGCGGGATGCCGCGCAGCGCCACGTGCACACGCCCGGCGAAGCCGCCGCGGGCGCGGCCGTCGATCGAGACGACGACGAGCCCCTGCGGCGCGTCCGTCTCGCGCAGGCGGCCTGCGAAGGCGGCGCGGAAGCTCCCGCCCGGAAGCGTCGCGTCGGCGTGCCGCGCCGCCGCCCGGGCTCGCGGCCGCCGCGACGCAGCGGGCGTCCGTGTCACGACCGCCGCCTCCTGCCCGCGCGCGGCCGCTGCGAGCAGCGTCGACGGCGTCCCCGCGCGGGCCGCCCAGCCTCGCCGGAGCGGCCCGTTCTGCGCCCACACGAGCAGGCCGGCGAGCACGCCGAGCGTGGCGACGGTCGCGCCGGCGCGGACGATCGGCAGCGCGTCGCGCGCCGCCAGCAGGCGCCAGACGACGGACGCGAGCACCGTCACCGCGCACAGCACGCCGAGGACGGCCAGCCAGCCCGAGCGGGCGTCGCTGCCGGTGCCGAGCGAGTGCAGCAGCGCCACCGGCCAGGAGGCGTACGCGAGCCAGTGCACCGCTCGCCAGGCGCGGAAGCCGATCCGCCGGCGCGCGAGGCTCGTGGCCACGAGCGCGAGCAGGAGGTCGAACGCCACCGTCCCCAGGCCGAGCCAGAAGGGCCGGTACGGGGAGAGGAAGGGAATGACCGCGTCGAGGAGGCCGATCGGCGCGAACGCGTCTGCGATCGTCGTGATCACGTGCACCGCGGTGAAGGCGATGGCGATGAGCGTCACGTTGCGGTGCAGGCCGGAGACGAGGAAGCGCGGCCAGCGCGCGCTCCGCCAGCGCACCGAGCTCATCACGCCGAGCAGCACGGAGACCGTGAGCAGGACGAGCGCGACCGACCCCGATCCCCGCGTCAGGTACCAGAGCTCCTTGCCGTTGCCGGTTGCCGCGAACAGCGCGGTCATCGCCTCACGCGACCTCCGCCGGCCAGCCGGCGACGTGGAGCGCGCAGCCGCGAGCTGCGACGAGCCGCGCCGGCAGCCCCCGCTCGGCCAGCCACGCCGGCGCCTGCTCGCCGAGGACGACGGCGGCCGTGCTGGCGGTGTTCGCGTCCAGGCAGGAGGCGGCGGCGACGGTTACGGTGCGCCACGGGGTGGACGCGGGCCGGCCCGTCCGCGGGTCGAGGATGTGGTGCAGACGAACGCAGCCGGCTCGCCAGCGGCGCACGGTCGTGCTCGAGCTGGCGAGGCCGCCGCTGCGGAGCGCGACCACCGGTCCCGCCGAGCCCGGCGCGGCCGCGTGGTCGTCGGCGAGCAGGACCGGCCATCCGCCGGCGGGGACGTCGCCCCCCAGCGCGACGTCGCCGCCGAGCGAGACGAGGGCGCCTGCGCCGCCCGCGGCGCTCGCCGCGCGGGCGGCGAGGTCGGCCGCGAGCGCCTTGGCGGTCGCGCCCAGGTCGAGCTCCACGCCCGCGGGAATGCGCACCGTGCGCCGCTCCTCGCTGAGCTCGACCTCGCGCCAGCGCCCGGCGGGCGCGAAGGCGACGCGGAGCGAGCGGCCGTCGCGGGCGCGCACCTGCTCGTAGCGGCGGTCGTAGCCAGCGAGGCGGAGCGAGCGGCCGATGGTCGGGTCGACGAGACCGCCGGTGGCGGCCGCCGCGCGGAGCGCGGCGCGGAGGGCGCCGAAGAGCATGCCGCCGACCGTCGTCTCGCGCCCGGCGGACGCGTTCAGCCGCGCGAGCTCGGAGTCGGGGCGGAACCGGCTGCAGGCGCGGTCGACCTCGCCGAGCAGGCGCTCGACGGCGGCGCGGGCGGCGGGGAGCGCCTCCGGCTCGGCTGCGCACACGGTCGCCGTCGTGCCGAGGGCGCGGAAGCTGGCCGAGGCGACGGTCACGAGCCGCCGCTGACGGCCACCGGAGGCGCCTGGGTCGCGGCCGGTGGCTGCGGGGGTGGAGCGGGCGCCGACGACTGCCCGGGCGCGGAGGAGGGCGAGGGGACGGCCGCCCCGCTTCCCGGCAGCGGGGGCAGGGAGGGAGGCGGTGGTGCGCCCTGCGCCGCCCGGGCGGGCGGATCGGCGGCGCGGACGGCTCGCGCCGGGTTGACCGGGGGAGCGGGCCGCGACGGCTGCGGATGCTTGCGGCCGGAGTTCGCCTGCGCGGCGAGGCCGGCGAACAGGCCCGTGAGCGCCGTCGCGGCAACCGTCAGCGCGCGCGTCGTCGAGCGAAGGCGCCGCAGACCCGTGTCCCTGAGCTGCGGGTGCGCCCGTGGCTGCCGCTCGTTTCGCACGCTCGCAGTTGAGCAGGCCGAGATGAAGCGGCCATGAGAGGGAGGCTCGCTACGTGCCGGCCGGCACGGGTGCGCTGTCGGGCGCCGAGCGGGCGTCGAGCTCGGAGCGCTCGAGCGCGAGCCACACGTCGGCCCCGCCGCCGGGCCGCCCGCCGGCGCCCGCCGAGCCTCCGTGGGCGCGGGCGATCAGGTCGACGATGGCGAGCCCGAGGCCGGTTCCCTCGCGCCCGCGCGCCTCGTCGGCGCGGCTGAAGCGGTCGAAGGCACGCTCGGCGAAACCGGGCGGGAAGCCGGCGCCCTCGTCCGTCACGTGCAGCTCGACCAGGGAGCCGCGCGGGTACGCGGCGAGCTCCACCCTGCCGGCGCCGTGGGCGAGCGCGTTCTCGATCAGGTTGCCGAGCGCCTGCTCCACCCGGTCCGGGTCGGCCTCGACCGACAGACCACGGGCGGCGTCTGCGACGCGCAGCTCGCGGCCACGGGCGGCGGCGCGGCCGGCGAAGCGCCCCGCCACCGTGCGCAGCAGCTCGTCGACGTCGAGCCGCTCGCGCCGGATGGGCAGCGCCCCCTGGTCGGAGCGGGCGATCAGCAGCAGGTCCTCGGCGAGCCGCGTCAGCCGCTCCGTCTCCTCGGCCGCCGAGCGGAGCGCCGCCTCCAGCTCGTCCCGCGTCCGCGGCCGGCGCAGCGCGAGCTCGAGCTCCGTGCGCAGGAGCGCGAGCGGCGTCCGCAGCTCGTGGCTCGCGTCGGCGACGAAGCGCCGCTCGTGCTCGAAGGCCGCCTCGAGGCGGCCGAGCATGTCGTTCAGCGTCTCGGCGAGGCGGGCGATCTCGTCGCGGCTGCGCGGCACGGGCAGGCGCAGGCCGGGTGCTCCGGGCGAGATGGCGGCGGCGCGGCGGCGCATCGACTCGACGTGGCGCAGGGCGGCGGCGGCGAGCGCGTAGCCGCCGAGCGAGGCGAGAAGGAGGGCGACGGGGCCGGACACGCCGAGCTCGACGAGCAGGCGGTGCAGGGTCTCGTCGCGCGAGGCGAGCGAGCTGGCGGTGACGAGGGCGAGCGTCTCGCCGCCCCGTTCGACCGGAACGACGAGCACGCGCCAGTCGCCGCGGCGGCCGGGCAGCCCCGTCGTCTCGAGCAGCGTCTCGCCGCGGCGGACGCGCGCCAAAGTCGCCGGCCCGACGAGCGCGCCGAGGCCGGTCGTGCTCGAGCGCAGGACGCGGCCGCCGGCGCCGACCAGCTGCGCGATCGTCTCCCCGCGGGCCGCGTCCGGATCGACGAGCGGCACGTCGAGCTCGCCCCGGCCCTGCTCGGCCTGCAGGTGGCGCGCCGTCTCGGCCGTGCCGGCGCGCAGGCTCTGGTCGACGGAGGAGAGGAGCGCGCCGCCGACGCGAAGGTAGAGGAACAGGCCCGCGGCCGCGAGCACGGCGGCCATGGCTGCGGCGAAGACGAGCGTCAGGCGCAGCCGGAGCGGGAGCCGGCTCACCCGCCGTCCTCGCGCAGCCGGTAGCCCGCCCGCCGCACCGTCTCGAGCGCATGCCGGCCGAACGGGCGGTCGATCTTCTGGCGCAGGTAGCGAACGTAGACGTCGACGAGGTTCGACCTGCTCTCGTAGGCCATGTCCCACGCGCCCTCGAGCAGGTCGACCCGCGACAGCGCCTCGCCCGGGCGGCGCATGAACACCTCGAGCAGCGCGAACTCCTTCGCCGACAGCGCCAGCTCGGTCTCGCCGCGCCAGGCCCTGCGCGCCGCCGGGTCGAGGCGCAGGTCGCCCACCTCGAGCACGACCGGGCGCTCCACCGGCGCCCGCCGCCGCAGGGCGCGCAGCCGCGCAAGCAGCTCCGAGAACGAGAACGGCTTGACGAGGTAGTCGTCCGCCCCCGCGTCGAGACCGGCCACGCGGTCGTCGACCGCGTCCCGCGCGGTCAGGAGCAGCACCGGCGTCCACACCTGCTGCTCGCGGAGCTCGCGGCAGATCGAGAAGCCGTCGCCGCCCGGCAGCATCACGTCGAGCACGATCGCGTCGTAGGGCGCCGCCCGCGCCATCCACAGCGCCTCCTCGCCGCGGTCGGTGACGTCGACGGCGTGGCCCTCCTCGCGCAGCCCGCGCGCGAGCAGCGCCGCCATCTTCGCCTCGTCCTCGACCACGAGCAGCCGCACGCGCACATTGTCGCCGCGGTCGATGAGCCGCCGATGAGGTGCCTGCCTCGCGCCTTGCTCGCCGCAGCCTGGCCGGCCGTCTGCGTCTCATCGGCGGCTCATCTGGCGGCGCTTCACTGGCCGGGTGATCGCGCAGCGACGCATGCCGGCGGAGCGGAGGTTCGGCGTCGAGGCGGCGCCTCGGGCGCAGGGCCGCAGCGGCGGCTCGGCCGGCAACGAGCGCCTGACCGCTGTGACCGGGGCGGCGCTGATCGCCCTGCTCGCGGTCGAGGGGGTGACCATCCTCTTCATCCGGCCGCTGATCTCGGTGCACGTGTTCGTCGGGCTGATGCTCGTGCCCCCGGTCGCGCTCAAGCTCGCGAGCACCGGCTGGCGCTTCGCGCGCTACTACGCGGGCAGCCGCGCCTACGTGCTGAAGGGGCCGCCGCACGCGCTCATGCGCTTCGCCGTCGCGCCGGCCGTCGTCGTCACGACCGCCTTCCTGTTCGGCACGGGCGTCGCCATGCTGGCCGTGCGGCCGCAGCGGGGCCCGCTCCTCGAGCTGCACAAGGCGAGCTTCGTCCTCTGGCTCGTCGTCACCGGCGCGCACGTGCTCTGGCATCTGCCGCGCCTCGCGGGCCTGCTCGGCGGCGAGCTGAGCCGGCGCACGCGCGTGCCGGCCGCCCGGCTCCGCCTCGCCCTCGTCGGCGGCTCGATCGCGCTCGGGGCCGTGCTCGCGGCCTCCGCCTTCCATCTGGCGGCGCCCTGGCTCGACTGGGTGCGGCTCGGCCGCTGACCGGCGCCGCCGCCCACGGCGCCGGTCCGCTCAGTCGGCGGGCTCGGCCATGTACTCGCCCCAGCGCTCCTCGATCCGCCGCGCCTTCCAGACGAGCGCCGACACGGCCCAGGTGGCGACGAACAGGCCGACGACGCCGTAGCCGAGCGTCCCGAAGTCGAGCCCGGCCAGCCAGCCCCAGAAGCCGCCGTCGAGCCCGAGCCTGCGCGCGAGCACCTGCAGCAGCTCGACCGTGCCGATCGCGAGCGCGACGGAGACGGACAGGCTCGTGACGGCGATGTTGTAGTAGACCTTGCGGATCGGGTTGGAGAACGCCCAGCCGTAGGCGTGGGTCATGAAGGCGCCGTCGGCCGTGTCCATCAGGCTCATGCCCGCGGCGAACAGCAGCGGCAGGCTGGTCACGGCGAGGAAGGGCACGCGGTGACTGGCGACGCCGGCCGCGAGAGCGAGCAGGCCGACCTCGGAGGCGGTGTCGAAGCCGAGGCCGAACAGGATGCCGAGCGGGTACATCTGCCAGCTCGAGCGGATGCGCCGGGCGAAGCGGCCGACGAGGAAGCGGTTCATGAAGCCGCGGTCGAGCAGGCGCGCCTCGAGGCGCTCCCGGTCGTAGCGGCCCCGGCGCAGGTCGCGGAAGATGCGGACGACGTCGAGCAGGACGAGCAGGTTGAGGATGCCGATCATCCACAGGAACGTCCCCGACACGCCCGTCCCAACGTAGCTCCCGTAGGCCTGCAGGGAGGGGATGTGGGCGTTCACGGCCGCGGCGGCGACGGCCAGCCCCGCGGCGAGCGAGAAGACGATCGTCGAGTGCCCGAGCGAGAAGAAGAAGCCGACCCCGAGCGAGCGCCTGCCCTCCTGGAGGAGCTTGCGCGTCGTGTTGTCGATCGCCGCGATGTGGTCGGCGTCGAAGGCGTGGCGCAGGCCGAACGTGTAGGCGAGGGTGCCGAGCCCGGCGAGCGCCGGGTTGCGGCGCGAGTACCAGACGAAGAGACCCCAGCCGGCGAGGTGCAGCAACGCGACGGCGCCGCCGAAGCCGGACAGGCGCGTCCACTCCTCCCTCGTCAGCGCTCTCGTCCACCGCATCCTGCGCATCCTCTCTCCCTTCGCCCGTCCGTGTTGCGAGCTATTCGCTCGCCGCGCCGACCCGGTTCGGACGGGGCGGGGCGGCGGGCTCGGAGAGCGCGGCGGCGGAGCGCAGGAGGGCACAGGCGGAACCGTCGCCCGCCGCCGGCCGGCGGCCATCGGGGGAGGTGCGGATCGAGGCGCGGAAAGTCCGGTGCCCGAGTCAGGCTCCGCCCGGATGCGCGACCGCACGGCTCGGCCGATGCTGGCGGCGTGCACGCCGACGCGAACGTCGCCGCCAGCCTGCTCACGCTGACGAGCGCGCTCGTCATGGTCTCCGCCGGCGTCAGCCTGAAGCGGCTGCGCTGGCACTCGCGCCGGCGCTGCCGCAACTGCGGGCACGAGGCAGACGACTGCCGCTGCATCCGCTGAGCGGTCGGCCAGGCGTCCTCGCCGTGCTCCTGCGCCGGGGCAGGAGACGCGGAGGGGCGCCTTGCGGCACCCCTCCG
>Ga0070741_10002900_pt1 | contig 44340 bp, 36 predicted proteins | sample Coa_R1_4_FD_66440 | JGI IMG/M metagenome (GOLD analysis project Ga0070741, IMG submission 66440) | Surface soil microbial communities from Centralia Pennsylvania, which are recovering from an underground coalmine fire - Coalmine... | ecosystem: Environmental > Terrestrial > Soil > Unclassified ... | reverse complement strand
AAAGATCTGTCCCAATTGGCTCTCGGACCGAGCGGCATGCCGCCTTTCAAAACCACCTATGGAAACTTCGCTCCGCGCCTTGGGATCGCCTACCAAATCGCGCAGTCCACGAAATGGGGAACTGTGCTTCGAGGCGGGTTCGGTGTGTTTTATGATCTGGCCACCCAGGAAGTAGGTAACTTGGTTGATCAGCTTTCCTATCCTTTTGGGGCCCAGCAGTTCAATCTCGGCGGAACCTTTCCCCTGCCACCAAATGTCGCCAGTCCACCGCCGATCACCCCTCCCACCGCGGCCAATCAAGGCACTCTCACGGCCTTCGATCCGAACTTGAAACTCCCGTACGCCTTGGAATGGAACGTGGCATTGGAGCAGTCGTTGGGCATTCAGCAAAAATTGACTGCCTCCTATGTTGGCTCTTCCGGCCGTCGGCTCATTCAGTCGGGATTCCTGTTCTCGCCAAATCCGAACCTGGCGGCGGCTCTCCTGGTGGGTAATGCCGCCACCTCCGATTACCACGCCCTCCAACTGCAGTTTCAGCGGCGCCTGTCAAATGGTTTTCAGGCAGTAGCCTCATATACATGGTCGCACTCGATCGATGATGCATCCGCGGGATCGACTGGATCTTTTTCAAATACCTTCGTGCCCGGCATCGACCCCCACTTGAATCGCGGGCCTTCCGACTTCGACGTCCGCCACTCCTTTTCGGCGGGCCTCACCTATGATGCGCCTTCCCCCAAGTTCACCCGCTTTTTCAACGTGATGCTAAGAGACTGGTCAACGGACAATTTCTTAGTTGTTCGGTCTGCTTCTCCGGTCAATGCCTACGACAGCATTCTGGGATTGTTTCACCAGGGACTCACCCGGATCCGCCCTGATGTCGTGCCTGGCCAACAACTGTACCTTTCCGGAAACTTTCCAGGAGGAAAGGCATTCAATCCGTCAGCATTCGCGGCTCCTCCCACGGATCCGAATACAGGAGCGCCTCTTCGGCAGGGTGATCTAGGAAGAAACGCTCTTCGCGGTTTTGGAGCTCTGGAATGGGATTTCGCACTCCACCGGGACTTTCCCATTCATGAAGCCGTCAAGCTGCAGTTTCGGGCAGAAATGTTCAATGTTGTGAATCATCCAAACTTCGGCCCGCCCGTCGGAGACATTAGCCAACCCAATTTTGGTCTTTCGACCCAGATACTCGCACAAAGCCTCGGAGGCGCGAATGTGGGCGGCGGCGGATTCAGCCCGCTTTACCAGATTGGCGGACCTCGTTCGATCCAGTTCGCTTTGAAGCTCACTTTCTAGCCAGACGTATCAACAAGCTCCTGATCTCATGCCTTCAAGACTGACACCATCCGTCATTCTGCGTCTCAGCGGGACCACTCGGGCGGACTGTTCAGTCCTGCGCGCAGTCCCTTTACTGCTTTGCCTGGTCGCCTCATTTCAGGCTCAGACCAATGTGCTTCCAGTCGAAGATGCCGTAATGCCGCGCGAGATTTCAGCAGGTTCTTCAATTTCCTTCTCGCATAATGGCAAGTTTGTGGCGTACACGGTCAGTCGAGGTCATCTTGATTCGACTCTAACGATCGCAAGGGGCGTTCCATGGTTTGCGCGAGGAACCGACATTCACGTGATCGACCTCGTTACCAACAAAGAAGAAGACATTACTGGCGGAAAAGGCAGTAATTGGGAACCTGTTTGGTCCCCCGAAAAGAACCTTCTCGCCTTCCTCTCAGATCGAGATTCAGACCGGAAAATCAATCTCTGGGTTTGGGACGCAGAAGCCAAGAGGATAAGGAAGGAGTCATCGCTTGAAGCTAGACCCGGTGCCCTAGAATGGACCAGGGACGGTCAGGGCATCATCTTCTTCGCCTCGATGTCTTCTCCGTCTGTGAGCGATCTCTCGAAAGAGAATGTGGAACGGGCGGCCAGCCCGGATGTCCATGGGGTCCGACTCTACAAATCTCCCGGCAAATCGGTCGAGACTGCGGAAGCCAATCCATGGAGTCTTGACGAATATTCAGGAGAACTCGTGTGGATCGAGCGGGAGTCGGGAAAGACCCACCTGATTCTCCGTGGAAAGATCGGCACCTACAAGCTTTCACCCGATGGATTGCGCCTGGCGGCGAGTGTCGCTACCCGTTTTGAGAATCCAGGATCGCAGCAGGTGCTCTTCGATGTCACAGTGCTGACATTGGTTCCGGGTGAGCGCCGGCTCGCACTTTCCGATGTTCGCCTCGGCTCCGATGGATCAGGTTTCAGTTGGTCACCAGACAGCAAGCGGTTGTGTCTGCGCACGAAAGACAACAACAAAGATGCTTACACCTACAAGGTCGTGGACATTGCCACTGGCAAGGTTCTGTCACTTACCGCTTCGCCCGAACTGTCCTCCAGAACCGAAGGATCCGGACCCGTCTGGGATGAACGTGGCGACGCCATCTACTTTTCTCGTGATGGCGAACTGTGGCGCGGCGACGCAGTGGAAGGCACGGCGACTTCGATTGCGCGAATTCCCGGACGCCAAATTGTAGGGCTTGTCTGCCGTCAGCCCGACCGGTTGTGGATACGTCGGAAAGAGTTCGCAGCCGTGATCACGCATGACGACCAAAGGAAGCAAGATGGCGTGTATGAAGTGAACCTGCGAACCGGCGCCAGCAGGAAACTGATGGAGGACGGGCAGTGCTACACCTGCGTTTTAAACCATGAATCGATTGCCGTAAGCAGGAGCGGGGAGACAATCATTTTCATATCCGAGGACGCGGCGCATGAACCGGAATTGTGGGCAACCGATCCTGCATTCAGAAGCGCGCGGCAACTCACCCACCTAAATCCACACTTCGATTCCGTCCCTATGGGCGCAGCGCGGGTGATCGACTGGCTCAGTGACGATGGAGAGCGTTTGCATGGAGCTTTGCTCCTTCCAGCGAATTATCAGCCCGGGAAACGGTATCCACTCGTTGCCTATGTCTACGGCGGCGTTTCATTGTCTGATCACTTTGACAGGTTCGGTCTCGCGGGATCAGGGCCATTCAACATGCAACTGCTGGCGACGAGAGGGTACGCCGTTCTGTTGCCAGATGCGCCGCAGCACGTGGGCTCACCGATGCTGGATCTGGCCAAGACGGTTCTGCCAGGCGTCAACAAGTCCATCGAGCTTGGAGTCGCAGACCCCAACCGTCTGGCGGTGGTGGGGCATAGCTACGGCGGGTATAGTACCTTGTGTCTAATTGTCCAGACCGGCAGATTCAAAGCAGCCATATCCGTTGCCGGCGACTCCGATCTCATTGGATCTTACGGCGAGATGCAGGAAGACGCCTCAGCCTACGGAGTGGCCATCGCGGAGCATGGACAAGGAGCAATGGGCGGGACGCCCTGGGAGTACCGTGAACGCTTCATTGAGAACTCGCCTTTCTTCTATTTCGACCGGATCCAAACCCCGCTGCTGATTGTTCAGGGATCACGAGATACGGCAGTCGCGCCATTCCTTGGCGATCAGATCTTCGTGGCGCTTCGCAGACTTGGTAAGGAGGCAGAGTACGCGATGTACGACGGAGAAGGGCATTCCCCATCACAGGAATGGAGTTATGAACACCAAGTGGATCTGGCCTATCGCATCATCCGCTGGCTCGATGAACACCTGAGATAATCGGAGCGGCTGACCGGTCAGCCGCTCCAAATGCGTGCCTACTCATCCGCCAGGTATGCACCGTTCGTAGGCCGGCGCGGGGTTTGCGCTTCCAGAACTCCAATCCCTTTCAGGTTGTTCTGAATGCTTTCCGAAGCCGGTCCGAGGGGAACAATCTCGGGCTTTTCGTACGTCATGGTTTGCCTCCTTTCATCATCGATTTGTTATTGCGGGACTCGGGTTCAAGTGGGCGCCGAGTCAAGTTCGAAGCTTTGTTGAAATTCAGCGGCCGGGCACCGCGCGGCGCCCGGGCTTGCATTCCCGCAGATGAGCATTGCTACTCATCTGCCAGGTATGCGCCATTGGTTGGCCGGAATGGAGAGTGCGTCTCCAGAACTCCACTGCCTTTCATGTTGTTGTTGTTCTGAATGCGCTCTGAAGCCGAGCCGAGAGGCACAATTTCAGGCTTCTCGTAGTTCATAGTGGTAACCTCCTTTCCTTCGATTTCCTCAGCTGAGAACTCTTCTCGAACTCCTTACGTGTTTCTATGCAGCGTGGGCGAGAACTTTTCTGCCGACCAGCGTTGTGACCCATGCTTCGAGAGTGAAAGCCCTGAGTAACGGCACGATTGGAACATCGGCGCCGCACACAGCCCGGCGCATCTCTTCGAGGAGTCGCGCTCGGTCCACCACCCCGAGGGTGCTCAGCGTCAGTTCTTGCTTCTCGTCGATTCGTGCCAATTGTTCGGAAATGGTGATGATCGGTGAGCGTATGACGAACGCCTTACGCCTTCGATTTAGCACTTCATCTGGGACAATGCCTTTAAGCGCGCGACGCATGAGCGAACGCCGCTCCTTCGGCCGTACCAGTTGCTGTCGCGGAATGGCGTACAAGAACTCCAACAAATCACGATCGAGATACGGATAGAGAACTTCATGTAACGGATCAGTTGGCAAGACGAAGGAAGCGAGCTGCCGACGCAGGCCCTCCAGCGTGTCGAGGTTCTCCTGGAAACTCGGCGGCGGACCGCTGATCTTGGGGCGTGATCTATATCCCGCGAGCGCAGTCTGGTTTCGAGCGATGAACCCGGCGCTGACCCAGCATGGAAAGGTGCGATGATCCCATGAGCGAAGGCAAGATCCTGGCGATGGTGCGAAAAGCAGGAGGGTGTCGCGGATCAGGTGAATCCACGGCCTTCTCAGGGCTAACGCCCACAGTTTGAGCCCCTGCGCAAGTGCACCAAGCCGGCCGGAAGCTAACGAGTCGGCGAGCTCCGGTATCGGATTGGGAACGCCACCTAAGACTTCGTCGCCTCCAATCCCGCTCAGCAGTACACGGCTTCCCGAATGTTTCAAGCAGGCGCCCAACTGGATATAGGCGTTGCTGTTTCTCCCAGTGTCGGCCGGAGTCAAACCATACTCTGGGAGAATTGTGCCCTCTTGCTTGACCTCGTCATGGAGATTTATGTGGCAACCCGTGCGCCCGCGTCTTTCTTCGATCTTGGTGAAAAATGGACGCTCGTCCCAGTTCGGCTCGGAATCGTCGTAGTAAGAAACTGTATCGAGTCGTGGCCCGCTTTCGCGCGCTAGAATTTCGTCCGCGACACATACGATCGACGAGGAGTCCACTCCACCGCTGAGTTCAGCAACAATTGGAGAATCGGAGCGAAGTCGACGCTTGACAGCATCCCGAAAGGCAACGCGGAAATGCTCTTCGTATTCCGAATCGGTCCGATATCGAATCCGCTTGCCGGGATGGAAGTCCCAATATTTGTGAGTCAGACACGCATGTTTCGATACGCGGACAAAAGAACATGGAGGAACGTTCAGTACGCCCTGGTACGGGGTCAAATGAGCTGCCGGAAATAGCGAAAGCCACCCGGCGATGTATTGCTCCTCCAGTTCGAAAGTCTGCCGGGCATCGAGCATCAGGGCATCGAGAACAGTGCTCCAGATGACTTGATCCTTGGTCCTCCGATAGTAAAGATGGCGAGCTCCAATGAAATCGGTAGCGAGAACTACGGTGCGCGCGCGCGGGATCCAGATTGACAAAGCCCAATCGCCAACAAACTTCTGAAAGCAATCTGTGCTGCAGCGGTCGAAAGCGGCGGCGACGATTTCTACATCGCTTGAGCGGTTTGTGAGCCGTCCCCCGATCTCCGAGATAAGATCGTTTCTGTTGTCGAGGCGGCCATCCCAGGTCACGACAACGCCAGATTGCGAAACATAAGGCTGGTTCTGGTGCTGCAAATCTTCTGCTGTGTAAAACGCGCGATAGATGATTTGGACGTCCCCATCGGAGTAGGAGCCCTCAGGGTCCGGTGAATATCGAGCTAACATCCCTCGAACCTGATCGAGACCACTCGAGCCCGATTGGATGCCGTTGAAATAGAATTTACCGAACTGCAAGCTCATCGCTTCGCTCCGAATCAGCCGCGGCTAACAGATGTCGATCACCTTGTAGAGGTCTCGAATGTAATGCCTTTCGCTGATTACCTGTCCGTCTGCCTCGACCCAGGCGTGCGCTCTAAATGGAGTTTGCTGAACACCTAGCATCATGCGTGCCGGAATTCCGAAGTTTCTGAGCAAGCAGGTCGTGGCGGCCGAGCGCTGCAGGCAAAGCACCTCCTTCCAGTACCAGATGCTGGCCAAGTCAACGTTACGGCATATCCGGTCCATGTCGTTCGTATCTGCGGATTTCTGCGTGCAAGGAGCCATTCGTACGGCACGGTAAAGACCCGCGAAGTCTCTACGTGCCAAGTAGCGATCGAAGCGAACCAGCTCCGAATACGCTCTCAGGAACAGCGAGAGATTCGTGGTCTTCGAATAGCCGCGAACAGTTTGCCGCTCGCTCAATGCCACGGGTGGTTTCGTCAGATCACTGCTTGTGTAGTGCATTTCCTCCTCCGATCAACCCAGGTACGGGCTTCGCGATCCATCCGTCTCGCCAAGCCGCGGAGGTATCCCACGAACTCAGCCTGCTTGAGTCTTTCCCCATCGCTGAGCATCCCGGTTCCGCACAGGTACGAAAAAACAGCCAGAAGAGGGGCCATGTCTAGGCACGCGTCGATCGCCTCATGGGAAAGAATCCGGTGCCATGGAGCAGCGTACGACTCCATGACTTGGGGTTCCTGACTCGAGTCTTTGCGATGATCTCTCCGAAAGTGCTCAAGCAGATATTGGAACGTCAGAAAGGGATTGCCGACGTACGCTTCCGCCCAATCAAGAAACACGCACCGCACGGGCGAAGCAACGATATTTCCCGGGTTCAGATCAAGATGGCCGAGAGTCTCGGGAATTCCCAGGACCTCCAGCGCCTCGAGTGCAGCCTGAATGCGGTCTCCCAGAACATGTAACTGTGTGCGATCAAGACGCTCGGGCGGGGTCTTCGTCTGCTGCTCCATCAATCGCGTCATGGTCTCGACGAACGGCTCGACCATGTTGGACAGCGCGGTTACGCCTACATCGCGCGCTCCTGTTGTAAGTATCTCGGCACCGTGGTCAACGGAATCGATCTGCAACTGAGCCAGGGCCGCCGCAGCTTTCTCCCAGAGCGCTTCCTCTTGCACGTCTGAGAGCAGTGGCCCGGCAGCCTCTCGCATGAGCCATGCATTCAAGTCTGAGCGTGCTGCCACCATGCCGGGCACATAGCCCGGAAAGAGTCTCGAAAGCACACAAGTGATCGGAAACTCTCTCTGGTTCGGCTCACCTACAGCTTTGAACCATAGCGCCGGCCCGTCTGTCTCGAAGCGAATCAGGCTGAACGTGGGGCAGGCATTCAATTGGCGGAAATTGCCGTTGAGGTGGAAGCCCAGAGGTTCAAGGACCCCCTCGATCCATGTGCGCACTTCTTTGAACCAGCCCAGAGCTGCGAACGGGCCCACTGATGACGTCTTCCCACCTCCGTTGCATTGCAGTCTCGACCGTTGAATCGCCAAATAATCATCGGGACTGATCAGCGAATCCTTGGATAGGCCCTCAACTGGAATCCATCTGGTAGGAATCTTCGGAACACCAACCGTGCGCCAATGCTCAACGGCCTGATAGTGAATTCCAGCATCGTGCGTTCCTGGCAAATCATCTAGTTCGAAGAGACAAACGACTTCTTCTCCCCAGTCCGCCTTGGCTACCTCAGCGAGGTTTTCTGCCACGCGTTGCCACCGAGGGATCTCTACCGAAGGGAGAGCGAACTGGTTGCCGTCCGGGACGACGAGGATGTCTTTTCCATCCGGGCTCAACACGATGACCCTGTAACTCTCGTGCTCGGGCTCTATGACAGGCACCACTTCCTGCTCTCCCTTCGACCAGGTATCAGCTAACGCTCGGCGACCAGCTTGTGTTCCTTGAGCGAGCCAATGAATTCGCGCACGTCGTTTTTGACCATGTCCTGGCTCACGCTGAACTCGCGGCTGATCGTCTCTACGATCTCCGCCTCTGTGGATCCACTCTCGAGAAGTTCCAGAATCCTCGACCCGACGGGATTCAGGTTGAACATCTGTCCTTGATGGATGTCGAGCACGATCGCCCCATCCTGGCCGTGTGTGCTTCGAACTCCGTCCGAGACTCTGTACAAGGGCTGCCCCACTACTGCGGTTCACTGTTGGAATCGTGTGTGCCACACCTTGCCACTAGCAGCGGTGGAAACGCCACTCATTTATGAAATCGTTCGGGAAAGAATCAGAGGCTTTCGAACTACGTTGCCGGCTCAACAACATCCGTCAATTGCGTCCGGTGTCATCGAAATCGAATACGTTCGCATTTTCGGTCTAGTCAGTGGGAGAGCTCGCAGTAAAAGAGACCGCATTGGATCGACAACGCCAGCGAGTTTGCGTCTTGTCGACTGGGACTAAGTCCAAAGGTCTGGCCGCGAAACGATGGACAATTCCACGAGACCTGTGCCTAGGCAACTTCGATTTCCCGATACACCGCGAACTTCTCTATGCAATTGCTGCGTGCCACTGAGTTGAACTAATATTCAGGTCTTCCTCCTAGAAATAAGTTCTGTGCCCGCCACAGGATTGAGACTTGCGAGGACGGGCGCCCAGTTTCTTTGCTGATGAACTACTTCAAGCCGCACTATACCGATCTACGGTGGCCGATTAAGGAGGATGGAATCCCGGGCCTGCGCATGCCACAACTCGGGGCAATGCACGCAATCGCTGCGCACTTCACTCGTCATGGAGCCCCCGCAATTGTCACGATGCCTACCGGGTCGGGCAAGACAGTGGTCATAACCGCAACACCATTCCTATTACGCGCGAACCGCGTGCTAGTCCTAACACCAAGCCGCGTCGTGAGAGAGCAGATTGCGGAAGAGTTCACCGGCCTGCTTGACCTCCGGCGATTTTCGGTCATAGATGCCGGACTTCCCGCGCCGGCGGTCTACAACATTACGGGCAAGATGGATACTGTTGACGAGTGGCTCAACCTACGCCCATATGACGTAGTCATAGGCACACCCAATAGCACCAGTCCGGAGTTTCCTGGCGTGGCGCAGCCACCCCTTGACTTCTTCGACCTCGTTATCGTTGACGAAGCTCACCATTCAGCCGCACGGAGCTGGAAGAGGCTTCTTGAGCAAGAACAGCTGTCCTCGGCAAAGCAAGTCCTATTTACTGCAACTCCGTTTAGGAGAGACCGCCGTGAGTTGCTTGGCAAGCTGGCGTACGTATACGAGCTTAGGGATGCTTATCGCGACGGAGTATTCGGGCAGCTGGAGTACCAGCCGATTACTGCTCGGGATGGCAACGTCGATCTCGCGATAGCGCGCGCGGCGGCAGCGCGGTTAGTGGCTGACCGAGCACAGGGCCTTGAGCACGTGCTGATGGTGCGGACTGGCACCAAGTCACGTGCTCGAGATCTGCTGGATTTCTATGGCCAACATACCGACCTGAAGTTGCAGTTGGTAATTGGCGACCACACGTTAGCGCGCCTTAGGTCTACGCTAAACAAGCTGCGAGTAGGCGAGTTGGATGGAATTGTTTGCGTCGACATGTTAGGAGAGGGGTTCGACCTTCCGAACCTCAAGGTCGCCGCCCTCCACACGCCCCACAAATCCCTACCCGTCGTTCTTCAGTTTATTGGGCGTTTCGCGCGGACTAATGCTCCAAATCTTGGTAGAGCAGTGTTCTTTGCCGCCGAGTCCGATATGGAGATCGAACGGCAGCGCCTTTACGATCAAGGGGCCGCATGGGAGGAAATCATCCCGAACCTCAGTTCCGCGAGAGTCCGCGAGGAGGAAGAAGTTCGCGAATCGCTGGGCACGTTTACGGCAGCCGAGGAACCTCCCGAGGATGCTCCCGACCTGTCACTGTATTCACTGCGGCCATACCATCACGTTAAGATTTTGCAGTCGCCACAACGGCTGGATATATCGCGAGAAATTCAGGCTCCGCCCGGCTTCACCATCGTGCACCGACACACAAGCGTGAACGAGTCGACTGCGGTGTACGTGCTTCAGTCCCGTGTTCGGCCTGAGTGGACTTCTGTTGACCATCTCGACAGTGTGTCGCACGAACTTGTAATCCTGTATTTTGACGACCCGACGAGCCTTTTGTTTGTGTGTTCCTCACTTAGAACCGAGGGGCTGTACGAGCACTTTGCGCAGCAGTTCGGGGATGGCACACCCCTTCGCGGGTTGTCATTCAAAAAGGTTAACCGAGTATTGTTGGACCTTCAGGAACTTAGGTTTTTCAATATCGGCATGCGCAACGCAAGCGCAGTCCGACGGTCCGAGTCCTATCGGACGCTCGCGGGCCCGAATGTCGGAGGGGAAGACACCATCGAGCTAGCTGATCGGCGCCGGTATCGGCGGGGGCATTGGTTCGGTTCTGCAATAGACAATGCCGAGCCGGTTACGATAGGGCTTAGCGCAGCGTCGAAGGTGTGGAGCAACACCACTTCACAAATACCCAAATTGGTCAGGTGGTGCAACCGCTTGGCGCGAAAGATCATATCGGAGCGAGTTCCGGTTACCAATTCCGGACTGGACCACCTTCCAACGGGCGAAGAGATGGACCGAATTCCCGATGGTGTTGTCTACGTTGACTGGAACGAGTCAGCGTACTTGTATCCAGTGACAGTTCAATATATGAAGGCCGATGGTAGCGAGGGCGAATGTCAACTCCTTGACTTGGACTTGCTTGTGGATCGTTCGCGATCCAGCCGAGAAGTCATTTTCATCCGTGCTACGGCATTAGACGCACAACAGGCCGTGACGTTCCGGCTAGAACAAAACCCGATATTTTTCGAAGCAGAGGGTGCCAATACCTTCCAGGTTAGAGACGCTGACGGCGCCGTGGATATCGCCAGTTACCTCAATCGCTACTGGCCCACTTTTTACACGGCCAACTGCGCCTCATTCGAGGGATGTAACTACTTCGACCCGGTAGACCCTAGCGTTGTCCCTTTCCGCGCTGATCGAGTCGAGGTAATCGACTGGGCAGCCGGGAGAGTGGACATTGAGGCGGAATTCGCCAATGCAAATCTTGGCCAACGCGACATACATCAGTACCTCCGGGAGCGCTTGATGAACTCAGAGACGCAGATCATTGTCTACGATCACGGAACCGGTGAACTTGCTGACTTCGTGACCCTCACCCAGCGCGTTGATGACGTTCTGGCAACGCTCTTTCATTGCAAGGCATCTTCGGCTCGCGACCCCGGCGAGCGAGTTAACGACCTCTACGAAGTCTGTGGTCAGGCAGTCAAGTCAGCGCGGTGGGTTGACCGCAAGCTTATGCTAGGGCGTCTCGAACAACGCGCCGCCCGTGGCTCCATATTCCTGAGGGGAGGCATGGAAGAAGTGCGAGACCTCCTTTCCGGAGACATGCCCCTAAGCCTGCAAATCACGCTGGTGCAGCCGGGGCTTTCGAAAGCAGGCTTGACGGTTGTCGGAGGTAGTCTCCTCTCAGCAGTTGATGAGTTTGTCTTTGGCGGGAGATGTACTCGACTCAAAGTCGTTGGTTCTGCATGACACGGCTATCCTGAGCTAGCCGGGCTCTATCGACGATTGCTGTTGCTCTATGTCACGCATAATCGTGTTTCATCGTCGCAGCAAGCAATCGCGACGGAAAGCTGTGCTTGTGTTGGTTCATGGTGGCGAACCGCCCTTCGTCAAGAGCCGCGAGAAGAACCCAGAATCGGAAGACATTGTTTCGGGTTGCGAATCCGCGACAATCCCGCCGTCGGCGAGAACCAGAACTCTACCAAATCCCGCTAGGGTGGACGCTCGATGGGAAACAACGATTAACGTCGAAGAGGAAAGGTACTCAGACAGATTGCGGAGGATCAACGCTTCCGACGTCGGGTCCAGGCAAGAAGTGGCCTCGTCAAAAATGAGGATGCACGGTTTCTGCAGGAGCACTCGTGCAATCGCCAGACGCTGACGCTGGCCTCCTGATAGTTGGCAGGCATCAGGTCCAAGGCGTTGATGGATACCCTGTGGAAATGCCTTAACCATACCCTCGAGGTCGGCTAGTTCAATCGCGTCAAGCAACTCGCGATCGGACGCTCCGGGCCTGACAAACCGCAGATTGGACGCAAGCGTACCCTCGAATAAGACCGGATCCCGCGGCAGGTAGCAAACGGAGCGGCGTAGATCTTTCAATGCCATCTCTCTGATATCCACTCCTCCTACTTGGATAGTTCCTGACTTGACGTCATAGAGCCTTGTGACCAGTCTGGCCAAGGTGCTCTTGCCGGCGCCGTTCTCCCCAACAATGGCAATTCTTTCCCCAGCAGCAATCCGAAGAGACGGAATATGAAGTGCGCGTGCCTGCCGTTCGTACCCGAATTCAACTGCCGCGAGTTCTAATCCCCAATCATTAGAGGGGAACGGAATGCACACGGGCGGATCAGTGACGTTTGGGCGCAATGAGAACACTCCCTGCAATTGCCGGATGCTTGCAAAGGTTCTCTGGGCCCGCGAATAAAGCTCTGCCGCACCACTCAACGGATCAAAGAGCTGGGTGACAAAGCTGTAGAAGGCAACGAGACTGCCTAAACTCAGAGTTCCGGCAATGACACTCCAGCCCCCGTATCCGATGACCGCAGACATCGCAAGCACCACCGCCATCGAAGTCCAGACGGTGAACCAGCCGGCAGTCCTAAACAGTGCCAGATACGAACACGTGGTCTGGGCTAGAAATCGAAATGCCCTTCTTTCCTGTCGGGCCTCCTGTCCAAGCAATTGGATCGGAAGCACAGAGGAAATGTGCTCCTCAAGGAAACCGTTCCATTCCACCAGGTTCGTTTGAACCGAATCGGAATCGTTAGAGAGTTTGCGGCGAAAGTGATGCCGGGCAACGACGAAAAGGGGGATCAAGGGGAGGATGGCAAACGTCAATACCGGACTCAACACCAACATCGTAACGATGGTAAAGCCGGTTGTCAGACACATGCGCAGAATGGCGGGAAGGAGATCGGAACCGAAATAGGCCACTTCCTCGACCGGTTCCTTGAGCGGATACATGACTGCCCCAGGCGGGGTGCTCTCGTAGTAGTCGGCCGAAAGCCTGTCCAAGAGGTGCAAAACGTCCAGGCGCAACCGGAGCGCCATTTTCTGTGCGGCAGTGAGCGTCAGGTAATTTCCGAAGCTGGTTAGTGCCGTTCTTCCTTGATAGCTAAGGAAGATCAATAGAGAGGCAAGCAGAAGTAATCCCTTTTCTCGCTGGGGCAGGACCTGATCAATGAGCCATTTAAGAACGAGCGGGGTCAGCAGGGCCAAGAGGCTGCCCACGGTCATGCAAACGAAGCTGGCGACGTGCCAGGGCACAAATGGGCGAATTTGTCTTGCGAGCCAACGCAACTCTCCCGGCACCCTGAGGCACAGAACTTCTTCGGATTTTGTGAACCACCATCGGAGAGACACTTTGGAGCTGAAGCTTAGACATTGCCTTCTGCCAGCGTCCAGTGAAAGCGTTTGCCGTTCGCTGTTCGGACAATTTCGTCCGATTCCGTTGGAAATGCAGGAGTGGGAATGATCAGCAGGGCAGCCCCGCTGTTCGCAAATTCGACCTTGACTGCGTTGGCACTACATTGACTTGGCAAGCAATATTCAAGTCGAGGCAGCGACGATCAAACCAGCATGGTGCGTCGTCACAGGGCGTCTGTCTTTTTTTGCCAGGGGCGAAACGAACCCGAGTAAGCTCGAAGGAGGCGAATGACAAGCGTCATTGGGCGACGGCCTGTAGAATGCGGAATCACAGAGCCTAGAAAGCGATTTCGTCGCCGGTACCCGCTGGTCTATGAAGTGATGAACGAATTCGAAATCATCGAGCCCGAGAGTCTTGACACCCGGATAGCGATTACTGCGCGTCATGAGGCCGGGCATGCGGCGATAGCGGCACGGCTGGGATTACGCCTGCGGGCCGAAGGAATCATGGTTGGCAAAGATGCCGAGGGACTCGCTTGCTACTGCAAACAGCCGGATGGCAACGATGTATCGGTAGAGGCCAACATCCTTGCGTCGTTCGCTGGGTGCTACGCGGAGAACTACTTTCGCAAAGAGCAGGGCTACCGCGTGCGGGATTACGACGCGATCTCGGGAAGCCTCGACTGGCACGAAGCTCGGGGAATAGAGGGCAGGTTCTCGTGGGACTACCTGGCTGGCAAGGGAATCAGCGGTGTCCACAAAATTCTTGAAGCAAAGGCGCAGGATATCGTTGTTGCGAACTGGGCAATAGTTGAACGGCTTGCAGTGGAACTGCTAAAGCGGGAATGGGAGCCGAAGCGGGCGCTTAAGAGCGGAGCACTATGGAGCAACGCAGAGTTGGCGAAGTACCTTTTCGGACACAAGATAGTGGAAATCCTCTCCGACCTTGCCATCAGCGCTACGTGCGTTGAGGAATGCTGAATGCTGCACGCGCGCGTGAGTACTATCTAGTTCATCATCACTTAGATACACGAATATTTTCGCTTTGTAGAGCATGTCAATATAGTTCCATAATAGAACTATATTGACATAGCCCTCACAGACGTCCCATACTGTCTCTATGCGCTCCCGCATAGATGACTTGCTCCCCTTGGCTGAGCAGAACGATGGCTTGTTCACAGCCGACCAAGCCCGCGCCCTAGGCATCACAGACTCGGTACTAGCCCGCCTGACACAGCGCGGCAAGCTGGAACGGGTTGCGCGCGGCGTCTATCGCATCCCGTACTTTCCTGCCGACCCTCTGTCGCAATACCGGGAGGCGGTCTTGTGGGCGCGCGCGAGCCATGGTCCAGAGCGCGTCGCGCTTTCGCACGAAACCGCCCTGGCGGTGTACGGTATTTCCGATGTGAACCCTGCGCGCGTCCACCTCACGGTCCCGAAGCACGCTAGACTCCGGCGCCAGAAGCCGAAGTCGATCGTGATTCATCGTGGCGATCTTCCGCTGACCGATGTGACAACACACGAAGGTCTTCCGGTCACGACCGTGGCGCGCAGCGTGATGGATGTGATAGCAACGACGGGACGGTTGTCGCTCGCCCGCCAAGCCATCAAGGACGCGCGCAAGGAAGGCTACATCACTGCGTCGGAATTGCAGCGGCTCACCCGTCAACTTAGCCACCACGCTCGCGGCACCCAGAAGCCACAGGCGGCAGTGTGAGTGCGCAGCCCACACAGCGTCTGGAAAAGATTCTTGCCCGTGTAGCACGCGAACAGGGTCTCGACCAGGAACGCTTGCGTCGATGGGTCTCGTTCCTTGCTCTTTGCGGCGTCCTCGAACAAGCAGTCGAACGCGGCGTGATCGACACCTATTACCTCAAAGGCGGCGTGGCAATGGAGCTGCGTTTTGCCAGTGCCGCCCGGACCACCAAGGATTTCGATCTCGGGCTTATCGGCAATCGGGCCGAACGCATTCGCAATCTCGAAGAAGTCCTGAAGCTTGGATTCGATGACTTCTCCTTCCGCCTGAAACCAGAGATCCACCAGATGGAAGCGGCGGACACGGTGCGCGTGGAAGTTGCGGTGCAACATAAAACGCGGTCCTGGCAAACGGTGGAGATCGACCTTGGTCCGGGTGAAGCGCTCGAAGTGGACTTGGTAGCACCCGCTGTCACAGGCATTGCCGAGATGGGGTTGCCTGTCACACCTCATGTGCGCTGCATCAGCATTCACGAACAAGTCGCGCAAAAACTCCACGCGTGCACGGGCCCGCAACAGGAGGATCGCGCGCGCGACGTACTGGACATCCTCTTGTTCGAGATGCTGGGTCAGATCAACTATCGGCGGACACGAGAGGCGGCGGAACGTCTCTTCGCACAACGCGCCACCCACGCCTTTCCTCCCAGTCCGGCACTTCCTGCGGAGTGGCGGCGGGAACTGGAGACCTTAGCGCAGGAGCTTGGTTACCGAACGACGAAGGCCGAAGAAATCGAAACGGAGTTCGCGGCCGTCATGCAGCGGATTGGAACCACCGCTGCCGGCGAGCGTTAGTGGAATTAGCCGCAGCCTCAGAGCTTACGAGCAACTGACACAATTCTCCCAATCACCTCTGCGTCGCGATTTCGAAACTGATCTCGCCGATGTACTCCGCCCGAGTACGTATGAATAACCAGACTGTTGTTCTCCCGGCTGCAACACCCGCACGTGTAGGTTCCATCGCGCTTGAGAACGATATACAGCGGCTGTTGCCACATCGGTTTCGAGCCGCAGTCGGTTGGCTTTTTCTTTTGTCGATTCACCAACGCTAGTAGCGCCCCCGCCAGATAGGGGTGAGATCCTCGCGCGCCGCCGATCCAAAAGCAATCTTTCAACGACAGACTTCGCAGACCAGACAGCACCGGAAGCGATCCTCGTAGAAAGAATGGGATTTCGCCGAACTCAGTTATGAGGTTCCCGAGGAAGCCAGCTTCCTCAGTCTCGTGCTCTTGCGTGACAATTCCCGAGGCTTCAGGCAGGGGCCCTCCTGTCAGCACTTGTGGAATTGGTTCTTGACCAGCGTCCTGCGGACTCAGACCTAGAGTCTGGAGGACGGTCTGGAGATCGAGCGAATACACCACGCAGAATGTAATGATCTTATGGATGTGGCGCGGCGGAATGTTGCCAATTTCATAGTCGGACAGCGACCCGGCGGCCGTGAAATAACGGAGGTCGTCCAACTGATTGGCGATTCCGCGGCTGATTGCTGACGCCGCTCGAAACGAAAGTCCCATTCGCAGGCGGGCTTGGCGAAGGAGTGCGCCAAGCTGGGAAGGCACCTCCGACAATACCTCGGGCCTCCAGCGCTTCGCGAATTCCTTCGGAACCGCGGGCGGTTCCGGCCGGAGCAGGTTGCGGATCTCAAGATCTGCGGTTCCAATGATCCGTGCTTCCTGGGGAACATTGAACTCGACCTGCGCATACGGCGTCTGAGTAGCGACGATCGCTATCCGCTGGGCGCCGACAATCCGGATGCGGCAACAACAGAGCCCCTTTGCGTGCTCAAGCAGGATCAAGCCTTTGGATTGTTCGCCTCTTGGCCGTTGCAGCAGATCAGCCATGGATATCGGGCGTACGCGCACGATGCTGCCGGGAAGTAGCTCTGGAAAACTCCACGCGTCCTGGTATCCGATCTTCGCGTACAGGAATCCCTTGCCACGTATCGTTGCCAGTGAGGTCAGGCTACGGGGTATCGTCCATTCCAGGACCTGCGACAGAGGAACCACGTACCCCAAAGGCCCTCTGGCGGCTAGATCCCGAAGCCAAGCTACGCGGGTGCGAGGATCCTCCACCGATGAATCCAGGAGAGTCGTGCGCTTTGACGAGAGCTGGATCTGCAGGCGAGGAATTGCCTCGACATCGAACCCGAAGACTCGCAGCCAGTCCACGAGCCTGTAGCCGGAAATCCGGCTAAAGGCGAACACCTGAAACAGACTCGGGCTGAAGTTCCCATGGCGGAGATCGTAATAGAGATTGTGGGGCAGATACTGAGGCGACGACCGGCCGAAAAGTTCTGCCGAGGTTTCGGAGACCTGGTAAAGCGTGAGATTCTGGCTCGCCAGAATCGATTTGACGCGCTCCGCCAGTTCGCCATTCGACCTTCTTTTGGGCTGGGAAGGCACCGCCAGACCTCTCGTTGCGTCTTTCTTCGCGAGAAGTGCCCCCTCGGCTGGCGATCCGAAGTCCGAATACTATTGAAGCAAGTAGGAATCGAACGACATTTTTTTGCCGGCTCTGAAACTGCTCGCAGAGATTCCTCGGTTTACACAATTTTCGTTGGTACCGTCACAAGTATCTGTAACTTGTCCGGTATTTCGGGCAAACCCTCGATTTCGGCGCAGAAATGGCGACTTTCTTGGATCAGAGGTAACTGGTTACAGCCGTGATTGTGGTCGGAGTCTCGACCACTTCGGTGTAAATGGGCGGCCGGATGGCTCACCGACCTATCGGAGATCTTCAGCGAAGTATGTCGGATTCGCGAACGAAATGGGATCTCTGTGGACAAACGGTCTGATTTGCGCCTACCATACCGCAACGCCAACCTGAGCCGTTCCCAATGTTGGCCCTGTCGTCAAGTACCGAAGCTGGTAAACGTCTTCGCGCCAAACGCGAGCAGCGGCATTTGTCCATCCGCGATGTCGAGCGATTCAGCCGACGAATTGTAGAGGAAAAAAAGAACCCGGCTTACCTTGTGCCTCACAATTGGGTGAGTGACCTCGAAAATGGAAAGTCCAAACCCCGTTTGGCAAAGTTCCACAGCCTCAGCCTTATCTACGGCTGCGATATTACTGAGATCCTGTCGCTGTTCGGGCTAAACATCAGCGATCTGGACCAAGAGCGAGGGTTGATCGCGCTCCCTTACACTCACCTCAGCCCGAGCACCATTGCACAAGTGCAGCCGATCGTCTCGCCTTCCATGAAGTTGCCTGACAAAGCCTTGCTGGAACGAACGAATCTAGTCCATCGAATGTTCCGGGGCCTGGGGGAAATGCCTCTCTTTCTCGCCCAGAAGGCAGCCACAACTGATGTGCTCTACGGCTATGTGGGAACGGAGGACTACACACTCGATCCTCTGATTCGGCCCGGTGCCTTTGTCCAGATTGATCCTCATCAAAATAGAGTCGTCAAGGGACAGTGGCCCAGTGAGCATGATCGTCCGGTGTACTTCGTCGAACTCAGAGATGATCGTTACGCTTGCAGTTGGTGTGATCATGAAGGAAGTCGTCTATTGCTAGTCCCCTATCCGAAATCCTCGGTTCCAATCCGCTCGCTTCGTTATCCCCAAGAGGCGGAAATTGTGGGCCGCGTCACTGGGATCGCCATGCTCATCGCAGGATTTGAGCCAGACACACTTTTCGCCTCTCCAAAGACGTGAATGCAGTCGTTTCTTCAGGTCGAAGGCGCTAGTTAAGGTGGATGCGTGCCCAGTTTTAGCGGTTCCTTCTTCTGCTAATGCAACATGGGGCATCATTCCACCCTGCAGAAACAATAAATAAACTGTTGGATCGTATCGAACGGTGTGCGATGCAGTTCCTTGGAGTGTCCCAACAGGCGGAAACGCACTCCAAACTCGTGGTGCAAGGACTTGGCGTCATAGCGAACCACGTCCAGACCGCTGCACTTCGTAGGCCCTTCAGGCCCGAAGGTGCTGACAATTACATGACCTCCGGGCTTGACCGCGCTGGCTACTTGGCGAACATACGCAACGCGCTCTTCCGACGATGTCAGAAAGTGGAACACTGCACGGTCGTGCCACACATGGTAGGCGCAGGACTCCAGCGTCGCCTTCGTGATGTCAGCGACGAGCCAATGGATACGTTCCGAGGCAGGCCCGAGCCGCTTCTTGTTCGCATCGACGGCAGTCTGCGAAATATCAAGGACACTGATGTTCCGGTATCCGCGAGCAAGCAGGTCGTCGACGAGAGTGGACTCGCCACCGCCGATGTCGATTATGGAGGCAGAGTACCCGGGCGCTGCACGTTCTATGAGTGCAAGGGAGGTTTCAAGGTGCGGACGGTACCAACTGACCGCGTCCGCGGCCTTCTTGCCATAGATATTCTCCCAATGGCGCTGTGCATCCATCGTCTCTCCGTGGGCAACTCTCGTCAATCATAAGCCGATCGGAAACGAGGCGGCGGTGAAAAATATTCGGGTTGAACACGGCACATGCGAGGGGCTGCGGCTTCACTCGCGTATCACTGCGGCGGGCGTGTCATAATGCGGTTTAATGAGTTCTGTTCTCCAAGTCCCGGCGCAAGATACCACCCAACTTATCCAACGGATTCAAACAGTCACAATCCTTTGGATGACAGTGGAAGCATGCGTATCGCTGTCTGCTGCGTGGATAGCGCACAGCCCTGCACTCCTTGCTTTTGGTGGAGACAGCGCGATCGAACTTCTTTCTGCGGCGGCAGTATTGTGGCGGTTTCGCTCTTCTGCGCAGGAGCAATCAGAAAAACAGGTGGCGCGAATCGCCGCTGCATTATTGTTCATGCTTGCGGCCTATGTGGCCGTGATTTCTGTAATGACACTCTTGGGACACCGTGAAGCGAAAACCACATACCTGGGGATAGCCATCTTGATCGGCGCTGCGGCAATTATGCCTTGGCTTGCTAAAGAAAAACGGAGGCTGTCTGCCATTACAGGCAGTGGCGCGCTCCGAGCGGATGCCGCTGAATCCGCTCTATGCGCTTACCTTTCCGTAATTGCTCTTATTGGCCTTGGAATCAACGCGATTTGGCGCATTCGCTGGGCCGACCCGATTGCTGCTCTTGTGATTGTTCCGCTCATCTTATGGGAAGGATGGGAAGCCATGCGCGGCAAAGCTTGTGGTTGTTGCAGGAGCGGTTTGTGAGCAAGAACGCTGGATCCCGACGTGATTTTCTCAAGACGACGATTGCCGCAGCCGGGGCCACGTTTTTCAGTCCACGCACTTCGATCGGCCAGATGGCGCTTGCGAGTCCATCCTCCGGACAGCGGTCGGAAAAAGGTCCAGCCGACTACAACCTGCGCATCGCTTCAAGCCCGGTTGAGATCGCCCCCAAACACATCCTCTCGACAATTACTTACAACGGGCAGTTCCCAGGCCCCTTATTGCGTTTCAAAGAAGGTCAGCCAGCGACGGTCGAAGTACACAACGACACGGACACTCCCGAGCAGCTGCACTGGCACGGTCAAATGGTCACCACTGACGTAGATGGCGCTGCTGAAGAAGGCACGCCGTTCATACCGGCGCGGGGGATGCGCCGGATTGCGTTCACTCCGCGTCCATCCGGTTTCCGTTTCTATCACACGCACAATCGGGCGGGTGCCGATCTCCACGCGGGACAGTACAGCGGCCAGGTCGGACCTGTATATATCGAACCCAAGCACGAGCCCGGGAGCTACGACCGGGAAGTGTTTCTCGTACTCAAAGAGTTCGAGCCGTCTTTCAGTCGGGGTGGGGACATGGCGCAGGATTTTCTGAGTCCCACCACGCGAGTAAAGGAATTGGAAACGTCTGGAGAGTCCGCGATGAAAGCCTCGCTCGCGAAGGGGATGCCGCACGGCTATGAAGTGGGCTATCGCTACTTCACCATCAACGGTCGCATGTTGGGGCATGGCGAGCCCGTTCGGGTGAAACAGGGCGAGCGCGTGCTCTTTCATATTCTGAATGGCAGCGCGACCGAGATTCGCAGTCTGGCGCTACCAGGACACACTTTCAAAGTCGTCGCGTTAGACGGGAATGCGGTTCCGACACCTGCCGAAATCCCGGTGCTCTGGCTGGGAACGGCTGAACGAATTTCTGCCCTTGTCGAGATGAAACATCCTGGTGTGTGGCTTATGGGTGATCTTGCGGAAGACGATCGTGGTCACGGCATGGGGATTGTCGTTGAGTATGCGGGACACAAAGGAAAGCCGGTCTGGATGTCACCGAAGCCCTTTCATTGGGATTATTCGCGTTTCGCGAAAGGCGGTGCAACCGCAGTCTCGCCGGACGAGACGTTCGAGATGAGGTTTGCAAAGGACAACGCCGCCGAAGAAGGCTTCAACCGATGGACGATTAACGGTGTCGCTTACCCAATGACCCAGGGAGTCACCCCTGCCTCATTTCACTTGAAGCAAGGGGGACGCTACCGTATCCGCATGCGCAATGCCAGCGACGACATCCATCCCATCCATCTCCACCGGCACAGTTTCGAACTCACGAAGCTTGCGGGGAAGCCGAGTGCAGGTGTGATAAAGGATGTCGTCATGGTCGGTGGCTATCAAGAAGTCGAGGTGGACTTCACGGCTGACAATCCTGGCCTGACTCTCTTTCACTGTCACCAACAGCTACATATGGACTTCGGCTTCATGACCCTTTTCGACTACGTATAGACGGACCCGGCCGAGTGCGCGCCTGCACCTCTGCGCCCGTGGGGAGATAATTCGATGGCACTGAACCATGACGTGACCCGGGCGAAGCGTGTTGCGGAAGCGATTTTGCTCATTCGGGTTCTGGTAGGTTGGGTATTCCTGTCCGAAGGCATCCAGAAGTTCCTGTTTCCCGACTCCCTGGGTGTGGGACGTTTTGTGAAGATCGGTATTCCCTGGCCGCAGGTCATGGCGCCCTTCGTCGGCGTAGTCGAGATTGCGTGTGGAGCGCTGTTATTGATCGGGCTGCTGACGCGCCTGGCCGCGATTCCCCTTGTGGTCGATATTTGCGTGGCCCTGTATTCAACCAAGATCGTAACCCTTGCCAAGAACGGGCTCTGGAGCACGCTGCACGAAGCCCGCACCGATGTCAGTATGTTGCTGGGTTTGATTTTTTTGTTGCTGGTGGGCGGCGGGGCACTCGCTCTCGATGCACGGCTTGCTGCAAGAAAGCATGCAAGTCATGCCTGAGCAGACCGGGCGCACCCTCTCGGAATCTGCCGTTCCCGCGAGCCATGGGTCCATTGCTGAACTCGCGCTCTTTTTCCTGCGCCTGGGAACAACCGCCTTCGGGGGTCCAGCGGCGCATATCGCCATCATGGAAGATGAGCTGGTGCGCCGCCGCCGATGGCTATCGCGGGAGAAATTTCTTGACCTGCTGGGTGCGAGCAGCCTGCTTCCGGGCCCGAGTTCGAGCGAACTGGCCATTCACATTGGCTACTTGCGCGCCGGATGGATTGGACTTTTGGTGGCGGGAATCTGCTTTGTGTTTCCGGCAGCGGTCATTGTCGGGATTCTGGCATGGCTCTACGCGCGTTACGGCAAACTGCCTGCAACTTCCGCGATCCTGTACGGAGTCAAGCCAGTGGTCATTGCAGTCATTGTGCAGGCCCTGTGGGGCTTGGGTCGAACGGCTGTGAAGACCACGTTCCTTGGGCTGGTGGCAGTTGTTTCAGTGTTTCTCGCGTTCTGGGGCTGGCATCCGCTGTTGCTGCTGCTGGCGGCAGGCGGTGCGGTTTGTCTGAGCAAACTAAGAACGGCGCGTGGAATGTTCGCTGCGTTTCCCGTTTCTGCTGTTCCTGCGGCTGCCGTGGCGGGGACAGCAGCTTCGTTCAGTTTGGCTTCGCTGTTTCTGGTGTTCTTGAAGGTCGGTGCGGTTGTATTTGGGAGTGGGTACGTTTTGCTGGCGTTTCTCCGTGCGGATCTGGTCGTGCATCGCGGTTGGCTGACGGACTCGCAACTTGTGGATGCCGTGGCCGTCGGGCAACTGACACCCGGACCGGTGTTTACGACCGCTACTTTCATCGGTTACCTCCTTGGCGGCGTTCGCGGTTCGGTGGTTGCCACGGTCGGCATCTTCCTTCCGGCGTTTCTGCTGGTAGCGGCCAGTGGATCACTGGTAGCGCGAATCCGCAGGTCGACAATTGCAGGAGCGTTCCTCGACGGTGTAAACGTCGGATCGCTTGCGCTAATGGCCGAAGTCACCTGGCAGCTCGGTCGCGCGTCTTTGACTGATGCCGGTACGATGGTTTTGGCGGTGGGGTCTCTGATCGCCCTGCTGCGGTTCCGTTTGAATTCTGGCTGGCTTATCTTGATCGGAGCCGTCATCGGCCTGATGACCCGCACGCTGACCACCCCGTTGTAGGGAATGGCTTCTCGACAGGTAGCCGCCTGCGCGAGTTTGCGCATCTCATGCAGTCTGAGGTACAGTTTTCAAAAGTGGCCCCTAGAACCACAACTTCGGTCATGCTTCTGGCTGTGTTCGTAGCCGGGATATTCGCCCCGACCGGTATGTGCGCGCTTATGTGTGTACGCCATTCCCGAGCGGAAGGTTCGCGCCACTGCGTTTCTTCTTCCGAGACAATGGCGGGAATGGAAACGATGCCGGGGATGGCGCACAATCATCCTGGGCTGCATCGCCACGCAGTCGAGGGGATCAGTCTTGTCCTGGTTTCGCAATCGTGTCAGACAAGTTGTGTGCGTGCGGAACGTCTCAATAGTTTCCGGAAAGTTGTCCCATTGGTAAGCGGAGTCCGGACGCCAGCCATGGTATTGGACCGTACGGCAGAGTTTTTGACTCTGGGTTTAACTGCTGCGTGGGGTTTGGACAGCAGCCCGCCCGCCTATACTGATACCCGCGTTGTGTCTTTTTCCATCCTGCGCATCTGAGTTTTTCCCTTTCCTTCTAAAAGCGTAGCCGAAGCAGCGACTGAACCTCGTCTGCGCGGCTGGCCATGTCGTTCCGATCCGATGTCCCTGGCTTTCGCGGGTCGTGGATCCTCCAATTCCTTGAAGAGAGAGCTATGAAAAACAGACGTGATTTTCTGCGAAAGACTTTCGGGCTGGGCGCCGGTTTGGTAGCGGCCCCTCGCCTGTTCGCCACTGCCCAGGCGAATGCCACAGGCATGGACATGGAACACATGGGCCATGGTGCTCAGCACAGCGGTGGGATCGCGTCGGTGGAAACGCCGGACATCCCCATGCTCCCCTGGCGCATGGTAGATGGGGCCAAGGAGTTTCATCTGGTCGCCGAACCGGTGAAACAGGAATTGATGCCGGGCAAGGTCGTAAACCTGTGGGGTTACAACGGCAGCGCTCCCGGACCGACGATTGAAGTGGTGCAGGGCGACCGGGTGCGGATCATCGTGGACAACCATCTCCCGGAACCCACCTCGATGCATTGGCACGGATTCGAGGTACCCGTAGGGATGGATGGAGCGCCGGGCAGCAGCCAGGACCCGATCGCGCCCGGTGGCCGCTTTGTGTACGAATTTACGCTTCATCAGGAAGGCACGTACTTTTACCACTCTCACATGGCGATGCAGGAAATGATGGGCATGCTGGGCGCGTTCATCATGCACCCGAAGCCTGCTTACAACCCTCCCGCGGATCGGGACTTCGTGATTCTTCTCCAGGAATATTCGGTCTTGCCGAACAACGCGACGCCGAACTCCATGAACATGGAATTCAACTGGCTCACCTTCAACGGAAAGTCCGGGCCGGCGACTACCCCGCTGATCGTGCGTCTGGGACAGAGAGTCCGAATTCGCATCATCAATCTTGGGATGGATCATCACCCGATCCATTTACATGGGCACACGTTCGTGGTGACCGGAAGCGAAGGGGGAAGGCAGCCCAAAACAACCTGGGCGCCGGGGAACACGGTGCTGGTGGGCGTGGCCCAATCGCGGGACGTTGAGTTTGTGGCGAATAATCCCGGCGACTGGATGCTGCACTGTCACTTGCCCCACCACATGATGAACCAGATGTCCTCGAACGTTGGACCCCTCACCCGCCGGCGGGGGATGGCGATGGGCGTAAGCATGGAAAACGGCATGGGGATGCTGGATGGCACGCCGGGCGCACCGCTCGGCGACGACTACGGCCCGAGTCTTGGCCGCGGGATGGGAGTGGGTTCGACCAGTGATCAGCCCACCGGCAATGGTGCGCTGAGTCCGGAGGGTGCGAAACAGGCCATGGCCTCCAGGCAAGATCAGTCGATGTCTGGCATGCAAGGCATGCAGCACGGCGAAACCGAGTTCCCGGAAAACGCTAATCAAGTTCCCGGCTTTCCTCAGGACGCCTTTATGGAAGGACCCATGATGGCGATGGACAAGATGGTGGACAAGCCGGAGAACTACGGACTTCGTCCCGGCTGGAGCGGATTCATGATGGGCATGATGACGTTCGTTCGCGTGCTTCCGCCTGACATGTACGACAAGATCATGGCCATGAAGAGTCGACAGCCAAATAAGGAACCACGGATGCCGGGGATGGAACATGAACCCCATGGCAGCTAACACGAGGCAAGGAGAAAAAGTCATGAAGAAACGTTTCGTCGCGGGACTCGCGTCGCTGCTTATGGTGGGAGCGCTTCATGGACAGAGTGTTCCATCGACACCGCCGGCACCAAGTGGCCAAGCTCCAGACTCACAGATGCAAATGCCGGAAAAACCTGAGCCCCAACAACCCGTCAATCCAAAGACGGCCCCCGGCCACGACCACACGCCGGGAATGCCGATGCCGCAAAATACCGGATCGGAACAGCCGCCGGCGATCACCGGGCCGGTGTACACCCTCGAGCAATTGCAGGAGTCGGCCGTCGACCACAATCCCACACTCAAACAGGCGCAAGCGGAGATCCGCGCCGCCGAAGGGCGGAGGCGGCAAGCGGGGCTTTACCCCAATCCCACGGTCGGCTACATCGGGGAGCAAATCCGTGGAGGTTCGCAAGGCGGTGGTGAACAGGGCGGCTTCATCCAGCAGGACATCGTTCTCGGGGGCAAGCTTGCTGCGGGGCGACGGGTGTTTGAGCAGGAACGGCTGCAGGCGGAAGCCGAACGGGGAGAACAGTTGCTTCGGGTCCAGAACGCGGTTGCCATGGCGTATTACCAGTCGCTCGGGGCCCAGCAAACCGTCGCCATCCGGACGCGGCTGGTCAAGCTTGGACAGGACGCGCTCAAGACGGCAGGGCAGCTGTTCAACGTGGGGCAAGCCGACGAGCCCGATGTTCTGCAGGCCCAAGTGGAGACCGGGCAAGAAGAGATCGCGCTGGTGGCCGCGCAACAGCGCCAGCAAATGTTGTGGAAGTCGCTGGCTGCCGTGGTGGGTCAACCCGATCTTCCCCTGGGAAAGCTCAACGGAACTCTGGAAGACTTGCCGGACCTCGATACCCAACGCTGGTTGGAAAACATCCTCGAAAACAGTCCGGCAGTAAAGATCGCGGATTTGAGTCACGTGCGGGCCCAGGCGGAATTGGATCGCGCCAAACGGGAGCGCATTCCAGATTTGCAGGTGCGCGCGGGAATTCAGCAGAACCGCGAGCTCTTGGAAAGTACCGGCCGTCCGATTGGAGTCCAGGGTTTTGCTGAGGTAGGAGTGCGGATTCCCATTTTCAATCGGAATCAGGGCAACATCCAGGCGGCACAGGCCAACATCGAACGCGCCGACCTGGAGCGGCGCCGGGTGCAGCTCCTGCTGCGCGAGCGGTCCGCGTCGGTGTTCCAAAACTACCTGGTGGCCAAAGCGGCGGTGGAACGGTACCGCAGTCAAATGATCCCGCAGGCGGAAAGAGCCTATCAACTCTACGTAAATCGCTACCAGAACATGGCTGCGGCTTACCCGCAAGTGCTGATAGCGCAGAGAACGTTGTTTCAGCTGCAGACCGACTACATCGCTTCCCTGGAAAGCCTGTGGGTGAGCACGGTCACGCTGAAAGGATTTCTGTTGAGCGATGGACTCGAAGCCCCGGCTGCACCTTCCGAAATCGACCGGGCGATCCGCGAAACCAATTTGCCCATCAGCACAACGCCAGGGAGATAAGAATGCTTAGCCGCCTCAAGCTCAAAACGCTGCTGTGGATGCTGGGCAGCGTTGTCTTGCTCGTTGGCGGCGTCGGATTCAGGATGATCCGACGCGGGTTCAGCGCGCGCGACAACCCTTCGTGGATCGAAACGTTCGTGGCCAGAAGTGCCCGCAGCATGGCCGTGCCTTCTGCCGCAAAACAGGTCGGGAATCCGATCACCAACACTCCTGAACACCTGGCGGAAGCTCGGGCGCATTGGGCCGACCACTGTGCCGTCTGCCATGCCAACAATGGCAGTGGCAATACCACGATTGGCCAGAATCTGTATCCCAAAGCGCCGGACATGCGGCTCGCCGCCAGTCAGAAGATGACGGATGGGGAGCTGTATTACACGATCCAAAACGGCATTCGCCTGAGCGGGATGCCAGCCTGGGGACAAACCGGGGCGAACGACGAAGACAGCTGGAAGCTTGTTCTCTTCATTCGGCATCTGCCCCAGATCACGCCCCAGGAAGAACGCGAGATGGAACGGCTGAATCCCAAAGGGCCGGAAGAGCGCCAGGAGGAACTCGAGGAAGAGCGGTTCTTGAACGAAGGCCAGACGGGCGATCAGGCACCCACAACACCAACCCAACACCATCACTGAGGAGGAATCATGAAACGCGCAGCTGCAGTTCTCACATTGTTGTTCGCCCTGTCTCTCATCGCATTTGCCCACGGAAAAGAGAAGCATGTCATGGGATCGGTTACCAACATATCGGAGAATTCCATTACGGTGGAAACTACGGCCAAAAAGTCGGTGACCGTAGAGGTGAATGACAAGACCAAGTTTGAAAAGAGCGGTTCACCCGCAACCATCAAAGACCTGAAGGTTGGAGACAAAGTGGTGGTGCATGCCGATGTGTCAGACCACAAATTGGTTGCCAATGAAATCCATTTTGGCGCCAGGGCGAAGTCTATGGAAGGGATGAAGGGAATGGAGGGTATGGACCACAAGTAACCTCCATCATTTTCGAGACCGACCGAGGGGTCATCCTCCCGGAACCACGATGCGTCAGCGACCCTCCCCCAACGAAAGCGGCGCGTCGTCGGTGGCAAACGTGCCAGTCGGTCCCGACACGGCCAGCAGAACAAACCGCGCAGAACGGTTTGTTCTGCACCCGTGGTTGTCATACCTGCGCAGGAGAAACAATGAAGGCTTTGCCCAATTCTTACATCCCGGCGCTGGGACATCATTGGCTGACGCAGTTTTACGACCCGATTGTCCGGTTCACGACCCGCGAAAGCACGTTCAAAGCGGCCCTGTTACGGCAAGGGAGGATTCAAGCTGGTCACCGCGTGCTCGATCTAGGCTGTGGAACCGGCACCCTGGCGTTGCTGGTTAAGCAGACATCCCCGGCGGCAGAAGTCTTTGGACTGGATGCCGACGGGCGAGCTTTGCAACTGGCGCGAGCAAAAATGCCAGGAACTGGTTTAGAGGTGCAGCTCGATCAAGGCTTCGCATCCGCGTTGCCGTACGCATCTGCGTCCTTCGATCGAGTTCTCTCCAGCCTGTTTTTTCACCACCTATCCAGCCAGTTGAAGGATCAAGCGATGCTGGAAGTTCTCCGCGTACTGCGTCCAGGAGGAGAATTTCACATCGCCGATTGGGGAAGACCAACCAGCGCTGCGATGAGGTTTGCATTTGTCGGGATCCAAATGCTCGATGGCTTTGCGACAACCCGCGACAGCGTCATGGGTGTGCTCCCGGAACTTCTTTCGCTCGCTCGGTTCGAAACGGTTGAACTTACCCATAACTATTCAACGCTTTTTGGAACGCTGTCGCTTTATCGTGCGCGTAAGCCTCGGGCGGGGGAGCGGAGAAATCATTCATAGTTGTCACCAGTCGGGAAATGGCGTGGGGCTATTACGAAACAGACGATCAACGTGCCGGCGAAAGATGGCAAGCAGGTCGGGTATTTGGTCTGGTCTGCTTACGTCCTTCAGAAGACCGGGCCTTTCTGGAACCCGGTCTTTCTGGAACCTGGTCTTCTGGATTGGAGCTTAACCTCGCTGGCACCGCGGACTAGCACATCGCTTAAGTTGCGTTACAAACTTAAATTCGCTAGTGAACTCCTTTTTTATCGAATCAGGGTTCGGGGAAACCGAGAATGTCGTATGGCAAATATACGTTGCATGGTCAAGCGTACCGATGCAAGAGAGGCATCAAAAATACATGCTCATTCAGCCGGTTGACTACTTTCTCTTAATTTGGTTTGTGCTCGCCGCGAGCTCGACTGCTTATGTGGCCATCGACCAATTTCGCAACAACCCTGAACCGACGGTGATGCGATGGGGTTTTATCCTCATTACTCTTTACATGGGTCCATTCGGACTTTTGTTGTATGTGCTTGCCGACAAGGAGCCCAGGCCCGGGACTCACGAAGAATTCATCAAGCCGCTGTGGAAACAGGGGATTGGCAGCACCATTCACTGCATAGCGGGTGATGCGACTGGGATCATCGCCGCGGCCGTGATTACAGCTGCGCTCGGGCTGCCGATGAAGATCGATCTGATCGTTGAGTATTTAGCTGGTTTCTCTTTCGGGCTGTTCATTTTTCAATCCCTGTTCATGAAAAGCATGATGGGCGGAACGTACTGGGAGAATGTCCGCAAGTCGTTCCTACCGGAATTCATCAGCATGAATTTCATGATGGCGGCGATGGCGCCGGTGATGAGCTTCCTCATGATGGGCCGGGATATGCGGGCGATGGAGCCGGCGCAATTCATATTCTGGGGAGTGATGTCGCTAGGAGTTGCCGCGGGATTTGTGATGGCTTATCCGGTGAATGTCTGGATGGTGAAGCGCGGTTTGAAGCACGGCCTGATGACGAAACGGAAGCCGGGATCCAGATTTGCGAAAGAAGCACCTGCGGATAAGACCGTGCAACACCAACACCAGAAGTCCCAGGAGGCGGAGCACGCCGAACAGCATCAGATGGACAGCGGAGAGACAACGAGACCTCAGATCCTTGCAGTAGCTGGCATATCACTGCTTCTACTGATCAGTGGCATGACGGCGCCGGCGAATTTTGTGAATTTGTCGCTCAGCGCGAGAGATGTCGGAGGACTGGTGATGCCGCGAGGCATGATCACCGATCGGGACACTCCGGCCGGGGCTATGCGCGACATGTCATTCGTAAACCCTGAGCTTGCCAAGGAAAGCTTTGGAGTAGAGCGGCGGGGCGATCTGCCTCTAGAACCGCGTATCGAAAATGGAGTCAAGGTGTTCGACCTCGATGCCTCGGTCGTGCGTTGGCATATTCTTCCCAACGTAGCCGTTGATGCTTACACCTACAACCAACAGATTCCCGGACCACGGTTGCATTTGCGGCAAGGGGACCACGTACGTATTAACGTGCACAACCAACTCCCGGAAGCAACTACGGTCCACTGGCACGGGTTGATCGTTCCGAATCAGATGGATGGACCTGGGGATATTACTCAACAACCCATCGCGCCAGGGCAAAGTTACACCTACGAATTTACCGCGCAGCAATTTGGGACGTATTTCTACCATCCACACTACGCTCCCGATAGGCAGCAGGCGCTGGGGTTGTACGGGGCCTTGATCATTGATCCTGCGAACAATGACGATGAGATCAAAGCAGACCATGAATACGTTATCCAGCTTCAAGAGTGGCTCATGCGCGAAGACCTCACTTATCCGGCCATGTTCATGGAAGGCGGGCTCGCGAACTACTTCACGATAAATGGAAAGGCATATCCGTCCACTGACACGATTCATATGAAGGTAGGTGAGACGTTGAAAGTGCGGTTCATCGGCACCAACAACAATTTCGTCCACCCAATGCACATCCACGGGGGACCGTTCACCGTGGTCGCACGGGATGGAGAAACGCTCCCCGTGTCGGCCCGCTTCCAGGCAGATACGGTCAATGTCGGACCGGGACAGCGTTACGACGTGATCTGGCCGGCAAGAAGGCCGGGGAAATGGCTTATTCATTGCCACATCCCGCATCACACCGCGAACAACAATGTGGAAGAACACGGAGGCGGAGGGTTAATGCTTATTATCGATGTGCAGTAAATCAGCGGTCGGGAGCAGTAAAGCCGGCGATTTGTTTTATTTTTCTAAGTCGGAACAAATCAATGAGAACCTAACCCCGGAATAAGGAGTAAACACGAAGATGATCGAGGCATCTCAGGGCGATACCTTGGAACGGATTACAGCACACCGTGCCAAGTTTCTCAGCTTCCTGGCTGCGAGGGTGGAAGACCTCTCAACCGCGGAGGACATTTTGCAGTCGGCCTACGTCAAGGCAATCGAGCATGGCTCCGAGATCCGAGAAGACGAGAGCACAGTCGCGTGGTTCTACCGTGTCCTTCGCAATGCGATCACGGACCACTACCGCCGGCGAGCCGCGCGGACTAGAACCCACGAGAGTTTCGCTGCTGAAACACCGCTACGTTATGAACCAGAATTGGCGAACACAGTATGCGCCTGCATTGGGGACGTGATTCAAGACCTCAAGCCCGAGTATCGCAACGCGATTGAGCAAGTCGATCTTGGAGGCGAGGCCATTGAAGCGTTTGCGCGAACACAGCAAACATCCTCCAATAACGCCTCGGTGCGCCTGCATCGTGCAAGAAAGGCGGTTGCACAGAAACTGATCACGGTGTGCGGTGCCTGTGCAGAGCACAAATGTCTGGATTGCACCTGTCGCCGAAGCCAACTGTAAGATACTGCCGGGAGGTGCGTCGGCAGCAATACAGGTACCAGGAGGAGATCATGTGTTGCTGTGAGAAACCAACGACCACCGTGAAAGACCCGGTCTGCGGCATGACTGTCGATCCGGCCAAAGCTGCCGGAAAGAGCGAATACCGAGGGGCCACTTACTTCTTCTGCTCGGATAAATGCAAGCAGAGGTTCGATAGCTCCCCGGACCACTACCTAAAGCCTGGCGAACAGCCTGTCACGGCTTCAACTCAAGCAGTCCAGCCTGCTATCGATCCGGTGTGTGGGATGAAGGTCGACCCTTCGCAAGCCGCAGCCAACGTTGAGCATCAGGATGCTGATTTCCATTTTTGCAGTCAGGGTTGTGCCACCAAGTTTCGTGGCGATCCTGAGAAGTATCTTCGATCCAAGCCGGCGGCAGTCCCCAGTCGTACCAAACACGAGCAGCCCACGGAGTATATCTGCCCGATGCACGCAGAGGTAAAACGAATGGGTCCGGGCGACTGTCCGAAGTGTGGCATGGCGCTTGAGCCTACTGTCGTTAACGCACCGGCCGCCCGTACCGAGTACACGTGCCCAATGCATCCGCAGATCATACGATCCGAACCGGGCAGTTGCCCGATCTGCGGCATGGCACTCGAACCACGCGAGATCACCACCGAACAGAGCAATCCAGAACTTGTCGATATGACGAGGAGGTTTTGGATCAGCGTCGCGCTGGCTGTGCCAATGCTGGCGTTGATGTTCTCCGAATTTCTTCATTCCATGCCGCTTCAGCATTTGCTCTCAGCAAACAAGTGGGCCTGGATCGAGTTTGCGCTGGCGACTCCAGCGGTCTCGTGGTGCGGCTGGCCTTTCTTCGTAAGGGGGTGGGAATCGGTCGTCAACCGCAGGCTCAACATGTTCACGCTGATCGCCCTGGGAACCGGAACGGCCTATATCTACAGCGTGTTTGCCACTGTCGCTCCGCAGATATTTCCAGCTTCGTTTCGTGGTGAAGGAGGAGAGATCGGTCTCTACTTCGAGCCGGCTGCGGTCATCATCACTCTTGTTCTTTTAGGACAGGTGATGGAACTGCGCGCTCGCAGCCAAACCAGCAGCGCAATTCGCTCACTGCTTGGCCTGGCTCCAAAGACGGCGAGGCGGATTGATGAGCAAAGCGGCGAAGCCGACATCCCGCTCGATCAGGTACAGGTGGGTGAGCGGCTCCGTGTACGCCCTGGAGAAAAGGTTCCCGTCGACGGGTTCGTGCTTGAGGGACATAGCTCAGTAGACGAATCGATGGTTAGCGGAGAGCCCATACCTGTTGAGAAATCTACGGGCGCGAAGGTGACTGGTGGCACTGTCAATGGAACCGGGGGATTCGTCATGCGCGCCGTGCGGGTTGGTGCAGACACGCTTCTGTCACAGATTGTGAAGATGGTCAGCGAGGCGCAGAGGACACGCGCCCCCATTCAACGGTTGGCTGATCGAGTCTCGTCCTACTTTGTTCCGGTTGTAATTGTCGCATCCATTGTCACATTCATCGTCTGGTTCGTAGTTGGCCCGCAACCGCGTTTCGCACATGCTTTGGTGAACGCGGTCGCGGTTCTAATTGTTGCCTGTCCTTGCGCGCTTGGACTTGCCACGCCGATGGCTATCATGGTGGGCACCGGACGCGGCGCGGGCGCCGGCATTCTGATTCGCAACGCGGAGGCGCTGGAGCTTTTCGGCAAAGTCAACACCCTCATCATCGACAAAACGGGAACCCTCACCGAAGGCAAGCCGGCTTTGAGTTCTATCATTTCACTTCCCGGAATCGATGAATCCGAACTGCTTCAGCTCGTCGCCAGCCTTGAACGTTCCAGCGAACACCCCTTGGCGGCCGCTATCGTAAAAGGATCTGAGGCGAAGAGACTTTCGTTGATCAATGTGCAGGAATTCAGCTCTGTTACCGGCAAGGGCGTGAAAGGAACCATCGCGGGCAAGCAGGTTGCAGTCGGGAATGTTGCGCTGTTTCGCGACCTATCCGTGGATGCCACGCCCCTTCTTGATCGGGCTGAATCTCTTCGAAAAGAAGGACAGACTGTGATGCTCGTTGCCGTGGATAATCGGCCAGCGGGTCTGGTGGGGGTTTCGGATCCGATTAAGACTTCGACTCCCGAGGCGATCCGCGAGCTGAAGGCTGCCGGGCTGAAAATCATCATGGTCACCGGAGACAATTCGACCACCGCCCGAGCGGTAGCCGAGACGCTCGGTATCGAGTTCGTAGCCGATGTTCTACCCGAGAAGAAGGCAGAGGTCGTGAAGGAGCATCAGCAACACGGCGCAATTGTGGCGATGGCAGGAGATGGAGTGAACGATGCTCCTGCGCTCGCACAGGCTAATATCGGCATCGCGATGGGAACCGGTACGGACGTCGCGATGGAAGCTGGCGGCATCACCCTTTTGAAAGGAGATCTGCGAGGCATTCTCCGGGCTCGTCGTCTCAGCCAGTCAACTATGCGGAACATCCGCCAAAATCTGTTCTTCGCGTTCATCTACAACGGGATTGGAGTACCGCTCGCGGCCGGAGTGCTTTATCCCGCATTTGGCCTCCTGCTGAACCCGATGATCGCGGCGGCGGCCATGAGCTTCAGCTCCGTGTCGGTGATTGCGAACTCGCTGAGGCTGCGCACGACAAAACTCTAGTGCACACCGGGCCGCTGTGGGTGCTAAACGCAATAGGCGGTCTCGTTTCCACATCATGTCCTAAGGAAAAAGCTGCGCTGGCTCCCGCGTAGAAGATGTGTTGGTACTTTCTAGCCCCCGGCGCGCTGCCGCGGTGACTTGTCGCGTTGCCGTAGCGGAATTGAGCGAACGATGTCCAGCCAGCCGGAACACGAGTCGACGTGAATGACGCACCAGCGCTGGCAGCCGCAGATGTGGAAATTGCTAATCCGCGCGGTCAACGCGGGTGCATCCCCGGGCCTTTTTTATTGACAGGAACTGTCACGGGAAGGTGGCCCCTTCCCAGTTGGACGCGTTTGATCCAGGGGAAGACCGCATGGCCGGGTTATCAACGTTACTTGCACTGGAGAAACAACATGTCTAGACTTGATATCGTGCGTCGTGCATTTGCAATAGGGGTCACATTTTTCGTGTTAGGGTGGGCAGTCGCGCCTGCCTTGGCGTGCCTATTGCCCGGACGTGCGATGACCGCTGACGAGCACGAGTGTTGCAAGAAAATGGCCAAGATGTGCGGTTCAGCGAACATGCCGCAATCTCATTCCTGCTGTCAGACCACCACAGTGCCGGATCGTCTGCCCGTCATTAAAAACTCCTCGTTGGATGTCAGCTCGAAGTATGCGGGGTTGATCCTTTCACACGAGTTGCCGCGAAGTCCCGCAGTCACGATGATGGCAGAACTTGGTTCACCCCCCTGGGTAGTTGAAGTCCATTCGCCGCAACTCTCACCCCCGGTCACCGTTTCCGTCCTCAGAATCTGATCGTCTTTCCCCTCGGTTGCTAATGCTCTCGTGCGTCTGCACGTCCGTGCGTTCATAAACCCGTGTTTGTTGATGTGGAGGAAAGATGCAATCTCATTATTTGTGCCGGAGTCTCTTCGGCTTCATTTCTATTTCGTTACCTGTGGCGGCGGTGTTGCTGGGAACGTTGGCGGTCGCCGGTCATAGCGCCGCGCAAATGCCCCCACGCCCGCAGATGGGAACCTCGGAGTCTCCTGCGGTCGCCGACCATGAGGGAGTACCGACTCCCCTGCGAGATCTGGTGCAGGAGGTGGAGCAGAGGAATCCTCAAGTCGCGGCCTCGTTTCATGCCTGGCAGGCTTCTCGAAGTGTTCCTCAGCAGGCCGGTGCGCTTCCCGAGACGCAGCTCTCGGTGCAGCAGTTCAACGTGGGCAGCCCACGGCCTTTCGCGGGCTACAGCAATAGCGATTTCGCCTATATCGGATTTGGCATGTCGCAGGACATCCCTTACCCAGGCAAACGGGAGTTACGCGCCCGTATCGCGGAACGTGAATCGGACGCCATGGAAGCACAGACCGATTCCGTTCGACGGACGGTTGTGGGGAACCTCAAAATGATCTACTTCCGCCTGGCCTACTTTCAGCAAACGCTCGCTACTCTGGAGAGTAGTAAGGAGCTTCTAAATCAGGTAGAGCAGGCGGCGGAAGCACGCTATCGGGTGGGCCAGGGCAATCAGCAGGATGTCTTGAAGGCCCAGCTGCAACACACAAAAATTCTCCAAGAAATAGCGCATCATCATCAGGAGGAAGGACTGCTTGAGGCGCAGATCAAGCAGCTACTGGGACGTGCGCAGGAATCTCCGGACATCATTACCGAGGTGCTCCGGGTGCGATCCGTTCATTACACTGCGCCTGAACTCTTGCAGCGAGCTCGCGAGCAAAATCCAGACGTCCGCTCGAAGAGCGCTTCCATCCGGCAGCAGGAAACCCAGGTAGAGCTGGCACACAAGAACTTCCGTCCAGACTTCAACGTCCAGTACACCTACCAGCACACCGCAAGCAATTTCCGCGACTACTACATGGCGACATTTGGTATACGGCTGCCCAATCGGGGCCGGCAGAAGGCCGAATTGGCGGAAGCGGAGCAGAACCAGGAACGTGCACGGAGCGAAATGGACTCGGAATCGCAACGCGTGCTCTCTGAGGTCCAGCAGCAGTATGTGCGCGCGAAGACTTCGGAAGAGCGGTTGAAAATCTACAGCGACGGTCTGGTTCCGCAGTCGGAAGCTACCTTTCGCTCCGCTTTGTCGGCGTATCAGTCCAATCGCCAAGATTTCGAGACCCTGCTTTCTGCGTTCCTCGATGTGTTGAACCTCGATCTGGAATATCGAAGCGAGCTGGTCGAGCACGAATCGGCGTTGGCTGAATTGGAGCGCCTTACGGGGGTGGATCTGCCATGAACGACCGCAACTTCAGAACGAATACACACGAAGGATCAAACATGCCCGGTACTGAACACAACAACTATCGCCGGGCGTTTTTGGTCGCAGCCACCGCAACCATCGTACTTGCAATTGTGGCGTCCGTTTTGTGGTGGCGTTTGAGCCACGGCGAAACAGCGTCGCGGCATGGCGCCGCTCCGGGAGGCGAGTCGATGCAAGAGATGACACAGGCGTCGCCGGCGAACACGTCGGGTTCCGAATCACCATCAGCGGGCGAGGCGCAGACCAGCCATCTACAAGGGACTCCGCTTGCTCCGATTCAGCTCACGCCGCAACGGATGCAGAGCATCGGCATCGTGCTAGGAAAGGTTGAGTCCAAGGCAATTAGTTCGGAGTTACGTTTCTACGGCAACGTACAAGTGGATGAGCGGCGGCAGGCGTATGTTCAGACCCGCTTCGCAGGCTGGATTCGCAAGGTGTACGCCGATGCCACCGGCAATTTCATTGGCAAAGGTCAGCCTTTATTCACGATCTATAGCCCAGAACTGGTATCAACCGAGCAGGAATATTTGCTGGCGAAGCAGAACTCAGAGTCGTTACAGAAAAGCGGTGTAAGCGGTGTTGCTTCGGGGGCCTCTTCGCTATTCAGCGCCGCGAAGGAAAGACTGCTGCAATGGGAAGTCTCCTCAGCCGAGATCGAGAAGCTTGATCAGACCGGCAAGCCGATCACCGATTTGACCATCAATTCTCCGGCTTCGGGTTACATCACGCAGAAAAATGCGCTACCCAATATGTACGTGCAGCCCGAAACCATCCTGTACACCATATCTGACCTCTCTGACGTTTGGGTGCTTGCCCAAGTATTCCAAAGCGATGCAGGAAGAATTAAACCGGGTGATCCCGCCGAGGTCAGCGTCGATGCCTATCCTGGCCGAATTTTCCACGGTCGCGTGGACTACATCCTTCCGCAACTGGACATGAACACACGCACGCTGCCGGTGCGGTTGGTGGTTCCGAATCCTGGTCTGAAGCTGAGGCCAGGAATGTACGTCAATATTAGTGTCAAACCCGCAATGGGTCGTCAACTGGTTGTCCCCGCCTCGGCGGCATTTCATTCCGGCACGAGGAACTTGGTATTCGTCTATGGCGGCGAAGGCAACATCGAACCGCGGGAGGTCGAACTTGGGCCTCAAGTCGGCGACCAACTCGTGGTTGCCAAGGGCCTTAAGGCAGGAGAAGAAATAATTGCGTCAGCGAACTTCCTGATTGATTCCGAAGCGCAGCTGCAAGCCGCTGCGGGAGCGTTTGTTCCCCCGCCTCCCGGTGCCGGGCAAGCTGCTTCCATGAATGTCGCGGTACCACAGCAAGCCAAAGTGGAATTGATGACCGATCCCGATCCCCCCCGCAAGGGCAGCAATGTCATTCGCGTGCAGCTCAGCGAACAAGACGGGAAACTAATCGCCGGAGCCAACGTGACTGTGACCTTCTATATGGCCGCTATGCCGGCCATGGGAATGGCGGCGATGAAGACTGTCATCAACGTCAGCGATAACGGTGATGGAATGTATGAAGGCAAGGCTGATCTCGGTTCCGGCGGCACGTGGCAGGTCACCATCCGGGCACTACAAGACGGACAAACCATTGCCAACAGGCAACTCACGATCAATGCGACGGGAGGTATGTAGTCGTGATCTCTCAAATCATTGAGTGGTGCGCACGCAATCGTTTTCTGGTCTTTACCGGAGTGCTTTTGCTCACGCTGGCCGGAATTTGGTCCATGGGCCACATTCCGCTCGACGCGCTGCCGGACATCTCAGACGTGCAGGTGATCATTCACACGAATTGGGAGGGCCAGCCCCCAAACATCATCGAGGATCAGGTCACCTATCCGATCGTGACGTCATTGCTCGCGGCACCACGGGTGAAAGCGGTACGTGGGCAGACCATGTTCAATGACTCGTATGTTTTCGTGGTCTTCGAGGATGGAACCGACATCTACTGGGCCCGCTCCCGGGTTCTGGAATACCTGCAAACCATCGCCGGGCGCCTTCCACCAAACGTGAATCCCATGATCGGCCCGGACGCGACTGGCGCTGGTTGGGTCTATGAATATGTGCTCGTCGATCACAGTCATAAGCAGAGCCTGGCCGATTTGCGGAGCCTTCAGGACTGGCATCTCCGCTATCAGCTCGCCACGGTTCCGGGTGTTGCCGAAGTAGCGACCATCGGCGGGTTTGTGCGCCAGTACCAGGTCAATCTCGACCCCAATAAGTTACTGGGCTACGGCATTCCGCTGTCGAGGGTCATTGACCGGGTGAAATCAAGTACGAATGAGGTAGGTGGACGAGTGCTCGAACTGAGTGGGACGCGCTACATGGTTCGGGGCCTTGGTTATCTGGAGTCGCTGGACGATCTGGCGAGCGTGCCGGTGATGGCGAAGAACGGGACGCCCGTACTCATCAAGGATCTGGGGACGGTTTCGTTTGGCCCGGACATCCGCGAGGGCGTGGCGGAATGGAACGGCGAAGGCGAGACGGTAGGCGGCATTGTCGTCATGCGATATGGGTTGAATGCCCTGACCATGATCAAGGGGGTCAAGAAGAAGCTGGCTGAGATCCAGGGATCACTGCCACCGGGAGTTGAGGTCATTTCCGGATATGACCGTGGAGGGCTGATCAGCGAATCGATCAACACTTTGAAACATAGCCTGATCGAGGAAGCCATGATCGTTTCCGTGGTGATCATTGTGTTCTTGTTTCACTTTCGTTCGGCGCTGATTCCCATTCTTACTTTGCCGATTGCGCTCGTGATCTCCTTCATTCCGATGTACTACCTCAACGTCAGCTCCAACATCATGTCGTTGGGCGGATTGGCATTGGCCATCGGTGTGTTAGTGGACGCTGCCATCGTCATGGTCGAAAACGGGTATCGGCATCTATCCGAGAGGCCGGCGCAGGCATCGGAACGGGAGCGAGTGCGCGTTCTTATCGATGCCGCCAAGCAGGTAGGACCTGCCCTGTTCTTTTCTCTCCTTATTATTGTGGTCTCTTTCCTCCCGGTATTCCTGCTGGAAGCGCAGGAAGGACGGATGTTTCGTCCGCTGGCATGGACGAAAACGCTGGCCGTGGGCTTTTCATCGTTGTTGGCAATCACTCTGGTTCCGACCCTGATGGTCATTCTCATCCGGGGAAAACTACGGCCGGAATCGCAAAATCCGGTTTCAAGAGTGACGCAGGCGCTCTATTTGCCCGTGTTGCGACGCTGCTTGAAATACCGGAAGACAACCTTATTGGTGAACCTGCTATTCCTGGTGGTGACGTTTCCTTTGATGTTCAAACTGGGAAGTCAATTCATGCCGCCGTTGTTTGAAGGCTCATCACTCTATATGCCCACGGCGCTTCCGGGTATTTCGATCACTCAGGCTTCGCAGCTCCTGCAGGAGCAGGACCGGATTCTCCGATCCTTTCCAGAAGTTGACACCGTCTTCGGTACGGTTGGCCGATCGGATGGTGCCACCGATAACGCTCCGCTCGATATGTATGACACGACGGTGATGCTCAGGCCGCGGGTGAAATGGCGTCCGGGAATGACGTACGAAAAGCTCATTCGGGAGATGGACGAGAAGCTCCAGTTTCCGGGGCTGACGAACACATGGACCATGCCAGTTCAAAACCGCCTCGATATGGCGCTCACCGGAATCAAGACACCCGTAGGGATGAAACTTCAAGGCACGAACCTGGAACAGATCCAGCAGCTCGGGGCACAGGTTCAGCAGATCTTGTCTGGTTTGCCGCAGGTTCGCTCGGTCTTTGCCGAGCGGGTCTCGCAGGGTTTCTACATCAATGTGGAGGTCAATCGTCCAGAAGCAGCGAAGTATGGTCTGACGATCGCGGATGTACAACAAGCCGTGGAGTCCGGCATCGGCGGCATGAACGTTGCAGAAAACATCGAAGGCCGCCGGCGTTACCCAATCAATGTCCGCTACCAGCGCGATTATCGCGACAACGTGCAAGAGCTCAGCAGAGTGCTGATCGCGACGCCTGCTGGTGCGCAGATTCCGATTTCCGAAGTGGCCAAACTTTCCTTCTCGCGGGGTCCGGCCATGATCCGTGATGAAGATGGCCAGCTTACCGGATATGTCTACATTGATCTCAACACTAACGACTATGGCGGCTTCGTAAACCAGGCGAGCAAGATGCTTCGGCAAAAGTTGCGATTGCCCGCGGGATACACGTATCGCTGGTCCGGCGAATATGAATTCCAGCTGCGGGCGAAGGAACGGATGAAGATCATTTTCCCCGTCGTGCTCTTCGTGATCTTCCTGCTCCTATACATGGTTTTCCACTCCCTGACAGAGGCCATGGTGCTGATCTTCCCTACGTTCTACGCCATGACCGGCGGGCTGATCTTGCAATGGCTGCTGGGCTACAACTTCAGTGTCGCTGTGTGGGTCGGATATATCGCGCTTTTCGGCATCGCGGTAGAGACCGGCGTTGTGATGGTCGTGTATCTGCACGAATCGCTAGGTAAGCGCATCGCGTCAGGTCGACCGCTCACAGACGCCGATATTCACGAGGCCGCCATTGAGGGTGCTGTGCATCGGCTCCGGCCAAAGCTGATGACGGTGTCCGCCGTTCTCGCCAGCCTGATTCCCATTCTGTGGGCGAGTGGTATTGGCTCCGACGTGATGAAGCCGATTGCCGTCCCCATGGTCGGCGGAATGATTACGTCCACGATTCACGTGCTGATTCTGGTCCCGGTGTTCTTCGTGTTGATGAAAGAAAGGGCGCTGCGGCAGGGCACGTTGCGGCCGGAACCGGCGGAGTAACAAGGAGCAACCTACCGAGGCGTGAGCTATGGCATTTCCGTCGGAATCACTGCCTGATGTCCGACAATGTCAAGGCGGGACTTGAGTTTTTCCTGTTGACTCTGGAGTACGCTCCAGAGTGTATCCTCTGGTGATGCAGACGTCGGGCATACAGATCGGTGAACTGGCGAAGCGAACAACTCTAACCGTCGATGCTATTCGCTTCTATGAGAAACGCCATTTGCTGCCGAAGGCACTCCGCACAAGTGGTGGGTTTCGGCTGTACACCACGGATGACATCGAACGAGTTCAGTTCATTCGGCAGATGCACGGGCTTGGTTTCTCCCTGCGAGAAATCGGAGAATTGACTGATCTCCGCACGAAGAAAGTAGATGCGTGCGAGTCAGTGAGGGAGCTACTTAAGCACAAAGTGTCGGACACTCGCGCAAAGCTGCGCGAGCTTCGCCGGCTCGAAATCGAGCTAGTAGCCGATTTAGAGAAGTGCAACAAAGAACTGAAGCATCGTCAGCGGCACGAAGCATGCGCCTGCCCAGTGCTTGAGGAGGTAGCCACGAAATGAGAATTGAAGTTCTTTATGTTCCGGGCTGTCCCAATTTCCAGCCTGCTGTGGAACGCATAGAGAAAGTACTCGTATCGGAATCGTTGCGGGCGGACATTGAAGGAGTTCCTGTCAGCGGCGACGCCGAAGCGAAGGCTCTACAGTTTCCCGGCTCGCCGACCATTCGCATCAATGGCGACGATGTTGAATTCATCGAGACGAAATCGCCCACTCTGGCTTGTCGGCTGTACCCGAATCGCAGTGGTGTTCCGTCAGAGGAAATGCTGAGGGTGGCTCTTTTAAGAGCGAACCGAGGGGAAGGGGCATGAGAGTTGCCGAACGAGCAACTCCGGTTGCAGCGGTTATTGCCGCTCTTTCAACGCTGGCGTGCTGCTTGCCGTTTGGCTTTCTCGGGGCTGTGGGTCTAGCAGGGCTAAGCGTTTGGGCGCAATCTTACGGAGCTTGGTTTCTTGCCCTCGCGGTCGTGCTTTTGGTCGTTGGATTCGTGCAGCTGTATCGTGGCCGAACTCAATGCACGAAGCGCAGCACGGTCAGTATCGTGCTCTTCTGGGTTGCTGCTGTAATTGTTCTCCTCATCATTCTTTTCCCTCAAGTCATCGCGAGCTTGGTAGCGGGCTGAATATGCGATCAAGGTTGAATTACGCGCCGTTGTTTATCGTCGCCGCTCTTGCTTGTCTAATCTTCTGGTACTTCTGGGGTTCACCACCAAATGGCCAGCCACCGCTCACATCGCTGACGTCCAATAATCTGGACCAGTTTAAGCGGGAATTCAACGGTGCAATTGATCGCAGTCGCATGGTGTTGCTGCTCTCGCCAACTTGAGCGTATTGCTTGCGGGGGTCTTCCGCAATCGAGGAAATACTGAAGCAAAATCGCTCAGCGGATCTCCGTGTCCTTGTCGTATGGGAGCCCATGCTGCCCACCGACTGGTCTAGGCCAAGTGGGAGGGTACAATCGCGCATCTCAGACCCGCGAGTGGTACAGTTTTGGGACAAAGATCATCTCGTCGCCAAAGAACTGCAACAACAACTCTCCAGTTCCCAAATCTGCTGCCAGCGCAACGGCATCATCTGGGATATTGCTGCCCTCTATCCGAACAATGTTCAATGGGGTTCCCCGCCTGCGTTCTTCGGCGGTGCAGTTCTTGATGTCGCGAGTGAAGTTCGGAAACGAGTGTCTGCCATGAGCCTCAACCACTGACTATGGATCGCCAACTTATTGCGCAACGTGGAAGACACTTGGAGTATTTCACGATCGCGTGGAACAGTTTGGAGGGACTGGTAGCGGTGGTCGCAGGCGCACTCGCCGGCAGCATCTCTCTTGTGGGATTCGGTATCGACAGTTTTATAGAGGTCACGTCCGGCGGCGTGCTGCTCTGGAGAATGTCAGTTGACGCGGACGTGCGGAAGCGAGAACGAAATGAGAAGCTCAGTCTGAGGATTGTGGGCGTCTGCTTCTTAGCATTAGCCGCTTACGTCGGTTATGAATCGATTTCCGACCTCGCCGGTAGAAAAGCTCCTGAGCACAGCCTCCCCGGAATAATCTTGGCTTGTGTTTCCCTCATCGTGATGCCACTCCTCTCTCTCGCAAAGAAGAAAGTGGGCAACGAACTTGGAAGCGCAGCCATGCACGCCGATGCCAAACAGACAGATTTCTGCGTTTATTTGTCGGCAATTCTTCTGTTAGGGCTAGTTCTCAATGCGGCTCTGGGATGGTGGTGGGCTGACCCTGTCTCTGCGCTCATCATGGTTCCTCTCATTGCGAAGGAAGGAGTAGATGGGCTACGAGGACACGCATGTGACGACTGCTCCGCTGACGCGGGGAGAAACGCATGAATGGCCAATGCCAGGCCGAGCACGCGTCATCTTTATCCTTGGTTTCTTTGGCTGACGTTTAGGCGAACATCGGCGCTGGTCACAGAATGGTCACAATAAATCGGCCATCTTGACGAGTTAAGTTATTGATTGAAAAGGTAGTTAGCCTATAAGAATACAGCCCTGAAAAGGCTGGCGTCGGCGGTTCAACTCCGTCCCTGGCCACCATATTTTCAATAGGTTTCGTGCAGTTCTTCAAGTTGTTCTTTGTTCAACAGCCTGGGAATCTTGGG